>Ga0070698_100003666_pt1 | contig 16870 bp, 15 predicted proteins | sample KBSK1502metaG_FD_65477 | JGI IMG/M metagenome (GOLD analysis project Ga0070698, IMG submission 65477) | Corn, switchgrass and miscanthus rhizosphere microbial communities from Kellogg Biological Station, Michigan, USA - KBS K1-50-2 metaG | ecosystem: Host-associated > Plants > Roots >...
CATCGCGATCCCGGCCACCGGTGCGGTGATCGGCACGCCGGCGTCCATCAGGGCGAGCGTCGAGCCGCACACCGACGCCATCGACGTCGACCCGTTGGAGCTCAGGATCTCCGAGACGACACGGATCGTGTAGGGCCAGTCCTCGACGGGCGGGATGACCGCCAAAAGCGCCCGTTCCGCCAGCGCGCCGTGGCCGATCTCACGCCGGCCAGGACCACGCAGCGGCCGCGCCTCGCCGACCGAGTACGGCGGGAAGTTGTAGTGGTGCAGGTAGCGCTTGAACTCTTCGAGCGTCAACCCGTCGAGCTTCTGCTGGTCCGACATCGTGCCCAGCGTGGCGACGGAAAGCGCCTGGGTCTGGCCCCGCGTGAAGAGGCCGGATCCGTGAGTGCGCGGCAGGACTCCCACCTCGACGGTGATGGGGCGCACTTCCTTCAGGCCCCGGCCGTCGACACGCACACCCTCTTCGATGACGCGCTCGCGGACTCGGTCCTTCAATGCTCTGTCGAAGAGCTTGCCCAGGATGTCGATGTGCTCAGGGAATCGCTCGCCGAGCTCGACGATGGTCTTGGCGCGCAGGTCGTCCAGCGCGCTCTCGCGCGCCGCCTTGTCGGCGCTGTACAGGACCCGGTCCAGCCGCAGCGCGAGGTACTCGCCGACGATCTCCTGCATCTGCTCCGGGTATGTGTTCGGGATCCACTCGCGCTTCTCGAGACCGACCTGGTCGCGCAGCTCGTTCTGCGCCGTGCAGATCTGCTTGATCGCGTCGTGGGCCGCGTTCAGCGCGTCGAGCACGACCTGCTCGCTCACGCCCTTGGCGCCGGCCTCGACCATCAGGATGGCGTCCGCCGTGCCGGCGACGACGAGGTCGAGCTCCGACTCGCCCATCTTCGACATCAGTGGGTTGACGACCACCTGGCCGTCGAGGTAGCCCATGCGCACGGCTCCGACCGGGCCCTGGAACGGGATGTCGGAGATGACGAGCGCCGCCGACGCGCCGTTGATGCTGAGGATCGTCGGGTCGTTTTCCTGGTCGACCGACAGCACGGTCGAGATGACCTGCACGTCGAGGCGGAAGCCGTCTGGGAACAGGGGCCGCAGCGGGCGGTCGGTCAGCCGCGAGGCCAGGATGGCCTGCTCGCTCGGCCGGCCCTCGCGGCGCATGAACGCGCCTGGGATCTTGCCCGCCGCGTACAGCTTCTCCTCGTAGTCGCACGTCAGCGGAAAGAAATCGATGCCCTCGCGCGGCTCTTTGGACATCACCGCGGTGCTGAGCACCACGCTGTCGCCCTGGCGGACGATGACCGCCCCGTTCGCTTGTTCGGCCACCCGGCCGGTCTCCAGGGAAAGTCGACGTCCGGCGACCTCTACGTTTTTCGTGACTACTGCCACGCCAAATACCTCCATGAATGTGGGAGGGACCCGGCGGCGCGACTCTTGGGGGTCAGATTCCTAGCAGCTGCCTCTTAGCGGTGACGCTGAGCGAGAGCTTCTAAGAGCTGACCCGGCGCAACCGTGCTGGGTCCTCCCGTTTTACTTAAATGGGCGCCCTTGCGCGCGCCCGGCGGACTATCTCCTGATTCCGAGCTTGGCGACGAGGGCGCGATAGCGCTCGACGTCGGTGTCCCTCAGGTAGTTCAGCAGACGCCGTTGCTTGCCGACCAGGAGAAGCAGGCCACGGCGCGAGTGATGGTCCTTGGCGTGCGTCTTCAGGTGCTCGGTGAGCCCCCGTATGCGTGCGGTGGACAGCGCGATCTGGACTTCCGGAGAGCCGGTGTCCCCTTGAGCGCGCGTGTGTTCCGCGATCAGCCTGCCCTTGACTTCTTTCTCGACTGCCAAACTTTTCGCTGGCAAGTATACGGGGGAGCGTGTGGGGCTCGCTCCGCGGTCGCCTGGGTCCCGACTATCTCGAAGTCTCGCCGAGATTCGGGCTACCGGACGAATTCGACCGAACCGTCGGAACGCGGATCCGCCCCCGCCCGCCAGGCGCCGGGGCCGTCGACCACGATCGCCGCCGCGTGGCCGAACGAGTGGTGTTTCGCAGGCATCAGCATCACGTGGGGGTCGCTGCGCGCCATCTGCCCCGCCCCCGGGTAGTCGGCCTCGACGGCCACCGTCACCCCGTCCGCCTGCACCGCGATGCGCGGCCTGGCCACCGCCTCGGCGGGCTCGAGGCCCAGATCGACGAGATTCGTGAACACCTGGGCCTGCAGCTGCGGCTGGCGCTCGCCCCCCATCGTCCCGAAGGCGGCCCAGGGCTTCCCCTCGCGCGCCGCCATCGCGGGGATGAGCGTGTGCATGGTTCGCTTCTTCGGCTCCAGCCGGTTGACGTGGCGAGGGTCGAGGCTGAAGTACACGCCGCGGTTCTGCAGCAGCATGCCGGTGCCCTCGGCGACGATGCCCGAGCCGAAGTCGTAGGCGAGGCTCTGGATGAGCGAGACGACGTTGCCGTGCTCGTCGGCGGCGCACAGGTAGATCGTGTCGCCGCCTTCCCGCGCATCGGCCTTCCCAACGGCGGCGTACGCGGGGTCGAGGAACGGTTCCACCGGCGTGGGTGAGAAGTCGGGGTCCGTGATGTACCGGTCACGCAGCGCGTAGGCCGCGTCGCGAGCCTCCCTCAACGACCAGCCGGCCTGCAGCCGGACGAGGATGGCTGCCGCGGCCAGGCCTTGCGTGGGAGGCGGCAGCTCGTACACGACCAGGTCCCGGTACGGGAAGGCGATCGGCTCGACCCACTGCGAGCGATGCGTGGCCAGGTCGCGCCGCGTCACCAGCCCGTTGCGCTTGCTGATCGCGGCCGCGATCGCTTCCGCGATCGCGCCCCGGTAGAAGGTGTTGATGCCGGCGCGCCCAAGGTCATGCAGGACGGACGCCAGATCCGGGTTGCGGAGCAGCATCCCCGCCTGCATGGGCGGGTACAACGCGTAGGCCGCTTGCTCGCGGTGCAGCCAGGGCGCCGCCAGCTGCAGAAACTCGGCCAGCTGCTCGGTGATGATGTAGCCGTCGCGCGCCAGCCCTTCGGCCGGCGTCAGCACCGCGCCCATCCCGAAAGAGCCGAACCGCTCGAGCAACCTCCCCCACGCCTCGACAGTTCCGGGCACGGTCACCGGCAGCACGCCCCGCGCGGGCACGGCGTCATGGCCTCGCGCGCGCACCTCGTCGACGGTCGCGAGCTCGCCTGAGCGACCGGCGCCGATCAAGCCCACGGGTGCGGCAGCTCCGGCGGGCCAGACGATGGCCATCAGGTCGCCGGCCACGGACGTCATCTGCGGGTAGACCACGCACAGCACCGCGTCCGCCGCAATCGCCGCGTCGATCGCGTTGCCTCCGTCACGCAAGACCTGCGCCCCAACCTCGCTCGCGACGTGGTGAGGCGTCGCGATAACGCCGCGCGTCACCGAGGCGTGATGAATTCGATGGCGCCCGGCTGGATCTCGAACAGCGCCGGCAGGAAGCCCATCGCCTCGCCGTCGATGTCGATGCGCACCTTCTCCGGTGACGTGACCGAGATGCGCTTGCCGTAAACGAGCTCGTAGTTCTTGTTGGCCTGGTCGAGGTGCTTGCCGCTCATGATGTCGTTCATGCCGCGGGCAGTTTCGATCTTGCCGGCGTTCTTGATCAGGACCACGTCGAACACCCCGTCGGTGCACGAGGCGGACGGCGCAACCTGCATGCCGCCGCCGAAGTACTGACAGTTCGCGACCACCACCTGCTGCGCCCTGGCCAGCTCGTATCTGGCGTTGTCGATGACCACCGTCATCGGTTTGTTCTTGTAGGACAGCAACGCTCGTAGCCCGCTGAGGCGGTACGAAGCGCTGCCGAAGCGCTTCGTACCGTTGCCCATGTTGAAAACGACGTCCCCGCCCAGGCCGGCGTCGGCGATGTTGATGAAATGGCGGATGGCCGTGCCGCCATCGCTCGTCGTGTAGGTGACGCAGCCGGCGTCGAGCCGCCTGACCAGGCCATTGCGGAGGACGTCGATCGCCTGCTTCGGATCGTCCGATATGCGCAGCGTGCGCCGGAAGTCTCCGCCGGTGCCGAGCGGCACCATGGCCAGCTTGCTGGTGGTCGGGATGGGCGCGCCGTTGCGGAAAAAGCCGTTCACGACCTCGTTGAGCGTCCCGTCGCCGCCGACCGCGACCACCACCGGACGTGAATCGCGCACGGCGCGCTCCGCGATCTCTGTCGCCTCGTTCGGGCGCGTCGTGAAAGCGACCTCGTACGGCAGGCCGGTGGACGGCAGCCACCCGTCGAGCGCCGACCATTCCTTCCCCGCCTTGCCGGCGCCAGACGCCGGGTTGACGACGAAAAGGATCGGTGCGCCGGGCTGGCCGGCTATGACCTGCCTCCGAGCGCGCTCGGGTTCATGATGCCGGCGGGGTCAAGGCCCCCCTTGACGGCTCTCCAGACTCGCATCCATCCTCCTAGTTCGTCGGCCACCCACCTGGCTCGCGCACGGCCGACCCCGTGATGATGGCTGATCGTGCCCTCCAGCTCGAGGGCGGCCCTCATCGTCCCCTCCCACGCGCGCCGGTAGGCGGCTTGCGCTTCCTCTTCAGTGGCGCTCGAGCCGCCGAACGTGAAGTAGGCGCAGCATCCCTGCTCGTAGGCATGACTGAAGTGGCATAACGCCACCGGCCCGACGGCTATTGCGGCCTTGACCCTGCGGTGGAGCTCGAGCAGGGACGTCCAGCGGGTCGCCACCTCGATCACGTCCAGGAAGGAGCTCGCCGGGGCGAGGAAGGCGTTCAGGAGCTCGGCGGAGAGGTCGTAGCGGTGGCGCTGCCAGCGCTGCCAAGGCTCCTCGCCGAGGTCTCGCGCATCGCGCGCAAGATCGCTGACCACGGCCGCTTCGGCCTTGGCGACCCCGCGCGCACCCGCCGTGGCCACCACCAGCACGCACTCACCGGCACTCACCTCATAGCGGTTGAAGACGGTGTCCTCCGCGTCGTAAAGGCGCATCACGAACGGCCTGACCCCGGCCTGGACCAATGCGCGCATGCACTCCAGGCCGCTGCTGAGGTCCGGGAAGGCAAAGCCCTTTCCGATCACCTCTTCCGGCAGCCTGTGCACCCGCAGGACTGCCTCGAGCACCACGCCGAGCCCTCCTTCCGCACCGACCCAGAGCTGATGCAGCGCGGGTCCGGTGGCCGAGCGAGGCGCGGCGCGCGGAGCTGCGTAGCCGCCGTCGGGGAGGACGACGCCCAGGCCGAGGACCATGTCCTCGATGTTTCCGAAATACGTCGACTCCTGGCCCGACGACCGAGTGGCGATGAGGCCGCCGACGGTCGTGCCCGGAAGGGAGCTCGGGTAGTGGCCGAGGGTGAGCCCCTTCGCGTTAAGCGTCTGCTCCAGCGCGTACCCGTTGACTCCCGCCTCGCACCGGCAGATCAGGTTCGTCTCGTCGATCTCGAGCACGCGGTCGAAGCCGGCCATGTCGAGCACGATCTCTCCGGACTCTGGCGACAGGGCGCCGCACATGCCGGTCGCGCCACCCATGGGCGTCACCGAAGTCCCGCGGCCGGAAGCCCACTGCAGGAGGGCGGACAGCTGCTCGCGCTGCGACGGGCGGGCGACAAGGACGGGATGCGGAGCCGTGCCTGCCCGTTCTTCCATGATTCGCAGCGGCCACAGGTCACGGACAGGACGTTCGTCGACCGCGGCCGCGCCGACGATCTTCTCGAGCTCGGACCTGCTCACTGCTTCGATGCGTGCTGGCCGGCGAGCCAGCCCGTCAGGATCGGCACGCCAAACCCGCACGGCCCGCTGTAGTCGTAGCCGCCGAGCATGGCGCCCGCCGCGTAAAGGTTCGAGTAGGGCACGCTGCCATCGTCGTGCATGGGGTGCAGCCGCCGGTCGGTCATCAGGCCGAGCCGCATCTCTGCGGCGGGGTCGAGGTACTCGAGGTGGTGCAGCCGTGTGCCCAGGCTCGAGGCGGGGCGCCCTTCGTAGAAGACGCCGAGCCCGAGCAGCGGCTCGGTGGTGACACGCCCCGCGTGCAGCCCGCCGCCGATGTGCCTCCCGGTCGCGAGGACGAATGCGTCGGCGCGGAACGTGCGGTTGCCGGCGCGGGCCGCGGTGATCTTGCCGCGCGACGACTCGAACGACGTGATCTCGCCCGTGACCGCCCCCAGCGCGATCGCCTGCTGGAGCCGCCAGCCGTGCGGCGACGGCGGCGAGGCCAGGAGCTCGAATCCGTCGGTGGGCAGGTTGGTGAAGCCGGGCGGATAGGCAATCGCGGCGCCGCGCGCACGCGGCGACGGCGCGCGCCGCCCGTACAGGTCGGTGAGCGCCGCGGCCTGCGGCAGGTCCGGGATCGAGATGTCTTCTGCGAAAGCCTGGATGCCGTGCAGCTCTTTCAGCGCTTGCGCGGTCGCGGCAGCGTCGTAGTCGCCCACCTGCGGCACGCCGATCACGGCCACGCGCTTGCCGCTCAGGTTCCCCAGCTCGCCCGCGGCCACCGAGTCGGGCACGACGTTGGCGGGCCTGGCGAGACCATGGATGTCGGCATACAGACCCCGACTGCGCCAGCTGCCTTCCAGGTGCACGCCCTCCTTGGCCAGGGCGAGCTGCAGCGTCGAGATCGCCGAGTCGAGCTCGGTGGCGAGCCCTACCGCGTCGAGCCCGAGCCGTGCCAGGGGGTGATTGGGCGAGCCCAGCACGGCGTCCATGTCGTCGATGATCTCCATGCCACCTGCGTACAGCGCCGTGGCGCCGGGCGCGCGCGCCACCACGGTGACGTCCGCCTGGTTGCGGCGCGCGGCCAGCGCGGCGCAGTAGCCCGCGATGCCGCCGCCTATGACGAGAACCCTGGTCAACGCGAGACGAGGCGTCGCGTCTCGGCCACGTCCTGCTTCAGCTGCCGGACGAGGTCGCCGGGTGTCGCGAATTTGATGTCGGGGTGCAGGTACCGGACGAAGCGCAGCTCGAGGCGCTGCTGATAGAGGTCGCCCTCGAAATCGAGCAGGAAGGCTTCGACCTTCAGCTCGGTGCCGCCGAAAGTTGGGCGGTAGCCCACCGAGAGCGCGGCCACGAATTCTCCGGCCGGCGCGCGCACCCGGCCCGCGTACGCGCCAAGCGCGGGCACGAGCTTGTTCGGCTCGGGGCTGATGTTCGCGGTCGGAAATCCAAGCTGCCTGCCAACCTGGGCGCCGGCCTCGACCGGTCCGGACATCGAGTACTCGCGACCCAGCAGCCGGTTCGCCTGTTCGACCTCGCCGATGGTGACGAGGCGGCGGATCTCCGAGCTGTGCAGATCGCGGTCGCCGATCTTGAATGGAGGCACGACCTCGACCTCGCTGCCGTGCGACCTCAGCCAATCGGCGTTGCCCGTGCGGCCGCGGCCAAAGGCGAAGTCGAATCCGATCACCCAGCGGCAAACCTCCATCGACAGTGACAGGCGATCCACGAACTCTTGCGGCGAAAGCGATGAGAGCTCGCGGTCGAAGCGCATCACGATGGCGTGCTCGATCCCGGCCGCGCCGATCAAGGCCAGCTTCTCCTGCAGTGTCGTGATCGACTGCGGGCAGTTGGCGGGGTCGAGGACGCAGCGCGGGTGCGGCTCGAACGTGATGAGCGCCGGCTGGGCGTTCGCCTCGCGGGCGGCACGCACCGCGTGGGCGATCACGTCGAGGTGCCCGAGATGCACGCCGTCGAAGCTTCCGACGGTCAGCGCCACGGGGCCGATGGGATTGGCCGGCAGCCCAAGGTGGACGGTCAGCTGAGAACCTTCTCCGGGACGAACGTCCGGCGCAAAGGGTCGGTGTGGCCCAGCGCGACCAGCCTGCCTTCGGCGTCGTGGGCGCGTATGGGCCCCGGGCCGGGCTCAGGGACGACGCGCACCGCGCGGCCCTGGCGGACCTGCGCTTCCTGCTCGACGTTGAGCCTGACCCGCTCCATGTCGGGCAGTATGACCTCCGCCGGAAGCAGCCGGCCTCGCACCGCGGCCGCATCCGCGAGGTCGTCCAGACGCACCGTGTCTCCGATGCTGAGCGGGCCATATGCGGTGCGCACCAGCCGCCCGAGATAGCCGCCCACGCCCAGGCGGGCGCCAAGGTCGCGGGCGATCGCCCGCAGGTATGTGCCGCTGCCGCACTCGACCTCGACGCGCGCCACCGCGTGTGCCCCCGGCGTGAACTCGAGCAGCCGCGCCGAGTAGACGTCGACCTCGCGCGGCGCGGGCTCGGCCGGCTCCCCTTCGCGGGCGAGCCTGTACGCGCGCTTGCCCTCGACCTTCACCGCCGAGTAGGTGGGCGGACGCTGCAGGATGCGCCCGCGAAACCCGGCCAGCGCGGACTCGACGTCGGCCTCGGCCAACGCGCCAGGGTCGCCGGTGGGCTTGGGGTCGGCCTCGGCGTCGTCCGTCGCGGTGACAAAGCCGAGATGGACGTCGGCGACATACGTCTTGCGCAGATTCAGCGCGAACTCCGCGAGCCGCGTCGCTGACTCGAAGAGGATGGGCAGCACCCCGGTGGCGAGCGGGTCCAGGGTCCCCGCGTGGCCGACCCGATGCGCGCCGGTCAGGCGGCGCAGCCGGTTCACGACCGAGAACGAAGACTCACCCGCGGGCTTGTCGACGTTGAGGACCCCGGTCGCGAACCTCGACGTGTTCAGGGGTCCCCGCGAAGTCACGCCGCAGGCTCTGACTTCGTGGGGTTGTCAGGGGATTGTCGAGGCGGCAAGGATGGCCTCCTTGGCGGCCGCCAGCACGATCTTCACCGCCTCGTCCATCGGTTTCTGGATCTCCGCTCCCGCGGCGCGGATGTGCCCTCCGCCTCCGAACTTCGCGCACAGCGCGGCCGCGTCCACGGCGCCGCGGCTGCGCACGCTGATCTTGGTGAGATCGCCCGTCACTTCCTTGAACAGGATCGCGAGCTCGAGACCCGCAATGCTGTTCAGGGTGTCGATGATGCCTTCGGACTCCGCCATCACCGCGTTCGCCTCTTTCAGCATGCGGCGCGTCACCTTCGCCCAGGCCAGGCGGCCGTCCATCTCGACGCGCATCGTGGCGAGAGCCAGACCGCTCAGCTTGAGCGTCGTCTCGGGCCGCATCTTGTAGACCTGGGTCGCGATGTGGCCGGGGTCGGCGCCCAGGCGCGCCAGGCGGGCCGCATCGTCGAGCGCGCGGGGAGTCGTGTTCTCGTGGCGGAAGCCGCCGGTGTCGGTCAGCAGCGCGACATACAGGTTGGTCGCCATGCTGGACGTGATCGGCCAGCCGAAGTGGTCGAGCATCTCGAGCACCATCTGGCCCACCGCCGATGCGTCGGGGTCGATGACGTTGATGTCGCCAAACCGCGAGTTCGACGGGTGGTGGTCGATGTTGACGATCGTCGCGTGCGAGGCGATGCGCCTGACCGCGCTGCCTGACCGCTCGAGGTTGCCCGAGTCGAAGAAGATCACGAGCTGCGGGTCGACTCCGTGGGGCGGCTCGGCCTGGATGTCCTCGAACCCGGGCAGGAACCCGTACATGGTCGGCAGCGGCGGAGGCACGATCACCCAAACGTCCTTGCCATCGGTCCGCAGCGCCTCGGCGAATGCGAGGCTGCAGCCAAGCGTGTCGCCGTCCGCGTCCTTGTGGCCGAAGATGAGGATCTCCTGGTTCGCGTCGACCAGGTCCTTGATCTCGTCGTACAGGTGCGGCTTGTCGAGCCGCGGTATCGCTATGAGCTCGTCTCCTCGTTGTGCGGCAGCACCTCCTTGAGGAGCTCGGAGATGTGCACGCTGTATTCGATCGACGGGTCGAGCTCGAACCGCAGCTCGGGCGAGAACTTCAAGTTCTGGAGCCTGCGGCCAAGCTCGTGCCGGATCAATCCCTTGGCGGAAACGAGTCCTTTGATCGACGCCTTCTGCTCGTCTGGATTGCCCAGGACGGAAACCCTCACCCGCGCCTGGCGCAGGTCGGGTGACATGCGCACGGCGGTGATGCTGACGAACCCGATGCGTGGGTCTTTGAGATCGCGCCGGATGATGGACATGATCTCTTCACGCACCTGCTCCCCCACCTGGTCCGCGCGGTAGCTGGTCATGTCGACCACTCCCTTTAGCAAGAACAAGCCGCCTTGCCTAGATTTCTTCCCGCTCGAGTCGGTACGTCTCCATGGTGTCGCCGGCCTGGAAGTCCTGCCAGCTCTCGAGCCCGATGCCGCACTCCTGGCCCGCGACGACCTCGCGGACGTCTTCCTTGAAGTGCTTCAGCGAGCTGATGCGACCCTCGAAGACCTGTTCCCTGCCACGGAAAAGCTTGACCCAGCCGCCACGGCTGACCTTGCCCTCCACGACGCGACTGCCGGCGATGATGCCGGTGCGCGGGATCTTGATCGGGGTGACCACCTCGACGCGGCCCTCCCGGATCTGACGATACGTGGGCTCGCGCAGGCCCTTGGCCGCGCGCTCCACGTCTTCGGTGAGCTTGTAGATGACGTCGTAGTAGCGGACCTCGACCTTGGCCTTCTCGGCAGCTGCCGCGTTGGCCGGAGTCGCCTTCAGGTTGAAGACCACGATGATGGCGCCGGACACGCTGGCCAGCAGAAGGTCGGAGTCGCTCACCGCGCCCACGCCCTGGCCGACGATCTTGATCGCGACGACCGGGTCTTCGATCTTCTGCAGCGCGGCGAGCAGGGCTTCCAGCGTGCCCTGCGCGTCGGCCTTGACGACCAGGTTGAGCTCCTTGACCTCGCCTTCCTTGGCGCGGCGAGCCAGGTCTTCGAGGGTGACGCGGGGCGCCACGTCCCGGGCCGCCTCCTGGGTGCGCTTCTCGATGAGCTTCGTGAGCGCGATCTGACGCGCGGCCTTCTCCGAGCCGACGACCTGGAAGATGTCGCCCGCCTGCGGGACCTCGCTCATGCCCGAGACCACCACGGGGGTGGCGGGCGGCGCCTCGGTGACGGCGCGGCCCCGATCGTCGGCCAGCGCGCGGACCCGGCCGTAGATGTGGCCGCACACGAAGTCGTCGCCGACCTTGAGCGTCCCTGCCTGGACCAGCACGGTGGCGACCGGGCCGCGTCCGCGCTCGAGGTGGGCGTCGACGATGGTGCCAATCGCGTTGCGGTCGGGGTTCGCCTTCAGCTCGAGGATGTCCGAGGAAAGCACGATGGTGGTGAGAAGGTCGTCGATGCCCTTGCCCGTCTTCGCGCTCAGGTGGACGCACTCGTACTCGCCGCCGTAGTGGCGGACGACGATGCCCTGCTCGGCAAGCTGCTGGTGGACGCGGTCGACGTTGGCGTTGTCCTTGTCGACCTTGTTGATGGCGACCACGATGGGCACCTTGGCGGCGCGCGCGTGGTGGATCGCCTCGATCGTCTGGGGCATCACGCCGTCGTCAGCGGCCACCACCAGCACGACCAGGTCGGTGACCTGCGCGCCGCGGGCGCGCATGGCGGTGAACGCCTCGTGGCCTGGTGTGTCGATGAAGACGACGGGATGGCCGTCCGCGGTCTCGATCTTGTAGGCGCCGATGCGCTGCGTGATGCCGCCGGCCTCGCCCGCGGCGACGCGCGTCTTGCGGATGGCGTCGAGGATCGACGTCTTGCCGTGGTCCACGTGACCCAGCACGGTGACGATGGGCGGCCGCGGCTTCAGCTTGGCCGGGTCTTCGTTGGCGAGCGAGAACAGCTCCTCGCGCGAGGTGGTGACGACGTCGCCCTCGCCCTCGCCCGACTCGGTGGCGACCACGTCCTCGCTGGCCACCGGCTCGACCGTGAAGCCGAACTCGTCGGCCACGATCTCTGCGGTCGCGAAGTCGATGACCTGGTTGATGGTGGCCAGGATCTTGGAGGCCATCAGCTTCTTGATGACCTCGACGGGGCTCACGCCGAGCTTGTCCGCCAGGTCCTTGACCGACAGTGTCGGGGGCAGGACGGCACGGCGGTCGCCGTTGGTTTCGATCTTGGTCGTGACCGTCGCCGGGCGGAAGGCGGAGCGCGCAGCCTCGATCGCACCGGGCGCCAGGGGCGCCGCGGTGTTGCGGGTCAGCCGTCGCTGCTGAAGGAAGTTGACCAGCTCCTTCTGGCTGATGCCGAGTTCGCGCGCGAGTTCGTGTGCCTTCATGCCGGACTATTGATTATGCCGGGCTGAGGGAATTCAAAACCTCGGGCGCCACCGGGGCGCCCAGCGCCCGGTCCAGCGCTTTCCTCTTTTTCGCGAGCTCGATGCACCCTTCGGAGGGGTGCAGATAGGCCCCCCGGCCGGGCGCCCGGCCGGTCGGATCGAGGGTCACGACGCCACCTGGTGTCCGCACGAATCGAACCAGCTCGCGCTTGCCGCCTTCCTGGCGGCAGGCGACGCAGGTCCTAACCGGAAGGCGCTTCACCAGCCCCCTGGCCGTCGCCCTCGCTGGGCTTGATGTCGATCCGGAAGCCTGTGAGCTTGGCGGCGAGGCGGGCGTTCTGGCCGTCCCGGCCGATCGCCAGCGAGAGCTGGCCACGCGGGACGAGGACGGTCGCCGTGCGAGTGACCCTGTCGATCGTCACCTTGTCGGCCTTGGCCGGGCCCAGCGCGGCGGCCACGAACGCTTGCGGATCGTCCGACCACGGCACGATGTCGACGTGCTCGTTCGACAGCTCGCTCAGGATGGCGCGATGCCGAACGCCCTTGGGACCGACGCATGCGCCCACGGGGTCGAGACCGGGCTCGGTGGCCGAGACCGCGATCTTCGTGCGCAGCCCTGGTTCCCGCGCGATGGCCCGCACCTGCACGGTGCCCGCCTTGATCTCCGGCACCTCGGCCTCCAGGAGCCGGTGGACGAACGAGCGTGACGCGCGCGACACGCGGACCTGGGCCTGCTTGCGGTTGTGCTGGGTGTCAAGGATGACGACGAGCACTGGGCGCCCCGGATGCAGCTGCTCGCCGGGTATCTGTTCTTCGGGCGGCATCACGCCTTCGGCGCGTCCCAGGTCGACGTAGACCACTCCGCCCTCGATGCGGTCGACGATGCCGGTCGCGAGCTCGCCCCGGTGCTCGGCCACATCGCGCAGGACCTTGTCGCGCTCTAGGTCGTGGATGTGGCGCAACACAGCGTGCTTGGCGGTTTGCGCGGCCAGGCGCTTGAAATCCTCAGCCGGCAGCTCCTCCTCGACGACCGTGCCGTCGCCACGCGTCACGCGGCTCCGCACGTGCAGCGCGCCGGTGTTGGTGTCGAGCTTCACGGCGACCTCACCTGGCGCGTTGAAGGCGCGCGTATAAGCCGCGGCGAGCGCGCTCTCCACCGTGTGGAGCATCTCCTCGAAAGGAATGCCAACCTCGGCGCAAAGCGCGCTCAGCGCTTCGGCCAGGCTCTCGGTGGACGGTTCAGATTGCGACCGCGAGCCTGCCCGCGACAACGTCTTCCCAACCGATGTGAGTGATGACGGGAGCGCGCCCGCGCGCGCCTGCTGACTGCACCGCGATCCCCGCATTGTCCACCGCTATGAGCTGGCCTTCGACCACGGCTTCGGACTCGCCGCTCTTGTAGCGCACGTTCACGCGCTTGCCGTGGAATCGGTCGTAGTCGTGGTGGCTGCGCAGGGGCCGCTCCGCGCCGGGCGAGGAAACCTCAAGGTCGTACGGACCGTCGATCAGGTGGGAGCGGTCGAGAAGGGGACCGGCGACCCTGCTGACGCGCTCGCAGTCCTCGATGGTGATGGGCTCGTTGCGGTCGATGGAGATGCGCAGCGTGCGTCCCGAGTGGCCCGATTGGTCGAGCGCGTACAGCTCGTACCCCATGTGGTTGAGCGTGGGTTCGAGGAGCTCTCTGATCGACGGTATGGGCCAGGTCGGCATGTCCGGTTTGCTTGATTTACCTTACCAGCCCGTACCGGAAACGCATTACCAGCCGGCCTGGCGGCAAACGTGCGGTTCTCGGGCCTCGAACCGCACTTTCCCGCCAGACTGGTTCTTGACAACCTGGATTGGCGCCAGAGCGACGAAGCCCCAGGCTCTCGACATGGCCCTGCCGCGTGTTCCCCCGCAGTTGAAGCTCGGCCCGTTCACCATCGACGAGGCGGAAGCCGCGGGCGTCACCGGGTCTTCGCTGCGAGGCAGATCGTGGCGTCAGCTCGGACGAGGACTCCATTGCTGGCGGGAGATTACGGTGGATTCCTGGAGGTATCTGCGCGCCGTGCAGCAGGTATTGCGAGCAGCGGTCTTTGCCGGCCGGACTGCAGCCTGGATACATGGGAGTGCAGCACCTCCATCCCTTCGATCCGATCGAGGTCGTTAGCCGCCCAATTCCGGCGTGCGGACGCGTCGCGGTCTCCACGTACGGCGCACCAAGTTGGGCCCCACTGACGTCATCGAAGTGCGGCACGTTCGGGTTACCGGAGTGGATCGCACCCTTGCCGACCTGTGTCCGCGACTCGCCGACGTCGAGGCTCTCGCCGTCCTGGATTCGGCATTGCATTTGAGACTCATCGACGCCGCCACCCTGATGCGATCTAGGTCACCCGTTGTCCGCGCGCTTGCGCCGGTGGCCAGCTGAGTCGCCGATGGAGACACGCTTGCGCTGGCTTCTCGTGCAGGCGGGGCTACCTCGCCCCGAGGTTCAGGCGCCGATTCCCGAGGCGCGTGCGCGAGCCGACCTGTACTACCCACAGACCCGCCTCATCATCGAGTTCGACGGCGGCAACCATCGAGATCGGATGGTCGAGGACAACCGCCGGCAGAACCTGCTCATGAACGCCGGCTACCAGGTGCTTCGCTTCACTGCATCCGACCTCTACAACCGGCCGGAAACTGTCGTCCGGCAGGTCAGCGCAGCGGTTGGATCTTCCGCCACACGACCAGCAGCGGCGCCGCGTTGAAGATGGAGCTGTACGTGCCGGAGATGATCCCGATGCCGAGGGCGAGCGCGAGTCCCTGCAGCGTCGCGCCGCCGGCCAGGAAGATGGCCGCCAGCACCAGCACGACGGTGAAGCTCGTGATGATCGACCGCGCCGCGGTCTGCATGATGCTGAGGTTCACCACCTGGTCGAACGACAGCCGCTGGCTGACGCGGAGGTTTTCGCGGATTCGGTCGAACACCACGATCGTGTCGTGCACCGAGAAGCCGACCACGGTCAGCACCGCCGTGACGAAGAAGGAATCGATCTCGCCGATGCGCAGGTCGAGGACCTTGCCCAGGATCGAGAAGATCCCGGTCAGCACGAACACGTCATGCAGCAGCGCCGCGATCGCGGAGCCGCCGAACTGGACGCCCGCGCGCCAGCCTCCGGGTACGTTGCGGAACCGGAAGATCAGGAGGATCAGGATGGCCACGGCGGCCAGCACCACCGCGAGCAGCGAGTAGAAGATCGTCTCGCCGGCGATCGTCCCCCCCACCTCGAGGATCTGCTGCACGGTCATCGGCCCCAGGCGGTGCTGCAGGTCGTTCTGCACCGCCGTCTGCGAGGCCGCCGCGAGCGGCGGGTAGCGAATGATGTAGCCGCCCCCGGTGGTCTCGATGACGGAGCCGTTGAGACCTTCCGCGGCGACCGCGCTCTCCACCTGCGCGACCGAGGGATGGTCGGCGAAGTTGACGGTGAACTCCGTGCCGCCGGCGAAGTCGATGCCGAGCAGGAACCCATTGCGCCACATCGAGAGGATGCCGGGGATGATCACGAGCAGCGACAGCGCGAAGAACAGGTTGCGGCGGCCGATGATGTTCAGGCGCCGCGGCGGCTTGACCTCGACGACGGGCTCCGGCTTAGGCTCTTCTCTGGGTGCGGGTGCTCCGTCGGGCTCGACGATGTCCGCCGCCTGCTCCTCCTGCCTGACGTCAGACAGTTCGGACACGGACCACTCCCAGCAGCCCCGCGCGGCGGAAGCTGCTGCCGGCAAGAACGATGGCCAGCAGGTTGTGCGTGACGACGATGGCCGAGATCAGGCTGGCGACCACACCGATGGCCAGCGTCACGGCGAACCCCTTCACCGCGGACGGCCCAACAAATCCGAGGATGACGCAGGTCACCAAGGTCGAGGTGTTCGAGTCGCGGATGGCGGGCCACGCGCGGCGCACCGCGGCGTCGACGGCCGCGGTGATGGTACGTCCGGCCCTCACCTCTTCTTTGAAGCGCTCGAAGATCAGGACGTTGGCGTCCACCGCCATGCCCACCGAGAGGATGAACCCGGTGATGCCTGCGAGGGTGAGGGTGACCGGGATCAACTTGAACAGCGCGAGCACGGCGCCGGCGTAGAAGAGCAGCGCGAGGCTGGCCAGCAAGCCCGGCAGTCGGTAGTAGACGATCATGAACAGGACCACGATCGCCAGGCCGAGCAGCCCGGCCGCGAGGCTCAGCTTCACCGACTCTTCGCCCAGCGTGGCGCTCACCTGCGTGACGTCGAGCGAGACGAGGTCGACGGGGAGCGACCCCGAGTTGATGCCCGCGGCGAGGTCGGACGCCGACTGCTGGGTGAACGAGCCCTGGATGATCGCGTTGCCGCCGGCGATCTCCTGGATCGTGGTCGGGTCGGTCAGGAACTTGCCGCAGACCGCGCCGCCCTGGCTCTGCGTGGCCAGACAACCCGGGTCGTAAGGATTGGACACCTTGGCGACGTATGACGCGTCCTCCCACTGGTCGATGTCCGCCTGCGTCAGGTCGAGCCAGATCGTCAGGTGTCGCTGGGGGCAGTCGTTCTGCGCGCCGGGGCACGCGGCCACCGCGTCACGCGTGAGGTTGTCGAACGTGTTGCCGCCGCGGTTCGTGAACGACAGGTTGACTACCCACGACGTGCCTGTCTGGTCGATGGTCGCGGTGGCGCTCTGGATGTCGTCGCCGGTGAGGCCTGTGAACTGGGGCTTGTAACCCGGCTGGGGGCCGCCTGTCACCTTGGCGTCCGGCACCCACTTCGTGTAGACGAGCTTGGACACCGCGCCGATCGTCTTCTGCGCCTGCTCGGCGTTGACGCCGGCGAGGTCGAC
>Ga0070698_100003667_pt1 | contig 16868 bp, 16 predicted proteins | sample KBSK1502metaG_FD_65477 | JGI IMG/M metagenome (GOLD analysis project Ga0070698, IMG submission 65477) | Corn, switchgrass and miscanthus rhizosphere microbial communities from Kellogg Biological Station, Michigan, USA - KBS K1-50-2 metaG | ecosystem: Host-associated > Plants > Roots >...
CTGAATTAAAGAAAAAGCAGATTAGCAATTATTGCATCGGCGCAGCGCTGGAGGAAATAGACGATTCTAAATACGAAGAAGTTCTTCATAAAATGGCGAAAAAAAATGGGACACTATAAAAGGTGCTGGAGCAAACTTATTTGTGAAAATGACAAAAACAAGAGACTTTCTTTTACAAAAGGGATACGAAGCGAATCTTATAGCAATAGAAATTAAATTTCTTACTGAAAAACAAAAAGGCGCCGGTTAGCGCCTTTTTGTAAAGTAAAAATTTTTTTTAAGGAACGGGAACAAATGGTTTTTGTGTTTTTGAGGCAGCCCTTACTTGTTCTTCTGTTCTTCCTCCGGGCGGACAATTTTCTCTAAGAAATTTTGAATACAATTTACCAAGATGCCCAAATGCCGGATCGCCTAGAACATCGGATCCAATGGCATGCGTACGATTTGGATAACTCATCATCTGGAACATTTTTCCGTTCTTCACTAATTCATTTATGAGCTTCTCCACATTTTGATAATGAACATTATCATCTCCGGTGCCATGCATGAATAATAAGTTCCCCTTTAAATTTTTTGCATAAGATAATGCAGCGCCTTTTTCATAATCACTCATATTTTCCTGCGGCAATCCCATATATCGTTCTGTATAAATATTATCATACAACAAAGAGCTTGTAACAGGCGCAATTGAAATTCCTGTTTGATACTCATCGGGATATTGAAACATCAGGTTAAGTGTTGATGAACCACCACCACTCCAACCCCACACTGCCACACGGGTTGTATCAATAAAACTCCATTTCATTACTTCTTTAGCGCCGAGTGCCTGGTCTTTGATATTTAACTGGCCAATTTTTTTATAAATAGATTTTCTCCACTCCCTTCCTTTTGGAGAAGGAGTGCCACGATTATCTAATGAAACCTGTACATATCCATCAGCAGCCATATCGCCATCATATAAAAAATTACTGGCAGCACCCCAGCTATCATCTACAGTTGTAGCAGCGGGTTCGCCATAAACATAGAAAACAACAGGGTATTTTTTTGTGCTATCAAAATTCTTTGGCAAAATGCGCCATCCATCCATTGTTACACCCTCTTCTGTTGTTACCTGGAAATAAGCGATATTACTTTTCTCTTTATTTTCTTTCTTAATTTTTTTCACTATATCATCGCTTTCTTTAAAAGGTTTGTGATCTGGCAGGGTTACCCATTCTGCTAATGGCGGGGTGTAGTAATTTGAAAAACTATGGCGTGCAAATTTTCCATTAGGAGAAATTTCATAGGTATGCGTGCCTTCTTCTCCGGGAGGCGACTTTCTTTCGGCGGGAAAATTACCATCTAATTTAACAGCGTATAAAAAACGTTGCGTTGCATTGGTTGGAGAAGCATAAAAATATACAAGTCCGTTTTTTTCGTCGATGTTGAGCAGATCGATCACATCATAATTTCCTTTTGTGATCAATGTTTCTTTTTTTCCATCTTTACTGATACGATACAAATGCCGCCATCCATCTTTTTCACTCGACCAGATAAACTCATTTCCCTTTGCTATCCAATCCCACCCCCGAACCTCGCTTCTCCATTCATTGATCGTTGCCACCCAGGCCTTATCAGTTTCTGAATAAAGAACTTTTGCATCACCCGTATTCGTGTTGCAAAGCATCAGCTTGCTTTCGTTTTGTTTGCGGTTGAGTTGTTGTAAAACGATCTCACCCGGCGCAGCCCATTCCATTCTTATCAAATAATTCTGATCGGGTTCACCCGGAATTTTCATCCATTTTGTTTGTGCTGTTGTAATATTTACAATACCAATACGAGCCGGCGAAGGTGGCTCACCAACTTTTGGATATTCAACAGGAATTACTTTGCTATAAACTGAATCAGTTGTGTTCAGCATATAATAATCACGGATCTTATTGGCATCGATCTGCCAATAAGCGATGGTTTTGCTGTCAGGACTCCAGCGAAAACCATCGCGGCAGGAAAATTCCTCTTCATACACCCAATCAAAAGTTCCATTGATCAACTTTTTTGTTCCATTGTCACTCGTAAGTTTTTTAATAACACCTGTTGCAAGATCCTCTGCATAAATATTTCTTTCACTTACATAGGCCACTTTTTTGTTATCAGGAGAAAACTTGGCGAATTGCAATGATGTTGCGGGTCTTCCCTTTCCCATTTGTTTCAAATCGCCGGTTGTTAAATTCAATAACCAATAATCGCCGCGGGTTTTGTAACGCCACACTTTTTGTGTATTTGTATAGATCAATGCCAGTTTTCCGTCGGGAGAAAGCTGAAAACTACTTGGATTTAATGTATCACCATTTTTTATGATCAATTGTTTACGGCCTATAAAAACAGTTTTATTCTGCGAAGGCAATTCAACTTTTACGATCTCCTTTTTTTCTTTAGTATAATTTTCTAAAACATAATAAGCACTACCATCGGCAGCCCATTTGGTTATTGGCACGCCGGGTTGCGCAAAAAGAGTAATAAGAACAAATTGTGTAATGAACAGCAAGCTGAATTTTTTTGCATTTTTTCTAAACAGCATAACAAAGAAATTTAAGGCTGAAAAATACAGAAATGTGGGGAGATAGAAAGGTTAATGTGATGGGTGGAGTAGCATGGCAATCCGGGAACTTACATAACTTCGGCAAGTATGTACAAGGGAAGGATCATATCATTTTTTATTTTCTTCTTATTGCAATTCGCTGCATCTGCCCAGTTTAAGGTAAGAACACTGAAGGGGGGATCTGATTCAAAAAAGCCAAATCTTATTTTCCCAGTATTTATAAGTAATAATAAAGCAGTTGACAAAAAAATAAATGAGTATCTCCAAGAGGAAATTTTTTTTACTACGACAACAAAAACTCCAGAGAAAAAGATTTTTGATGCAATAAAATTTATAGAAAGCAAGGACTCAATGGAACAACCTGGATACACCGATATGTCGTATACTATTGAGATAAACAATGCCAATATTTTGTCAATATTTTTAGAAATAGAAGGTATGGGTGCTTACCCAACGTATTCCAAAGAATACTTCAGTTTTAATTCAAAAACGGGCGAACCTCTAACAGCAAAAGCATTGTTTACAGAGGAAGGAGAAACTGAGATTAAAAAAATACTTATCGAAGAAAGAAGTAAAAGAATAAAAGAAAGGATAAACGAGATCAAAGCGGATGATGAAAAACAGTTTGCAGAAGACTCCGCTTTTATTTTTGAAACCTTTACTGAATGCAACGACGAAGCGAATGAAAAAGATTTTTTCATCAGTAAAGAAAAAATAATCTTTTATAAAGATGATTGTTTTCCTCATGCATGGCAGTCGTATGGCGCCGGCCTTGATGTAATTTTTTCAAATAAAGAAATAGAAAAATATTTATCAGACTTCGGAAAAAGAATTTTATTTACAAAATAATGAGACGAGAAATGTCCACACTCACTATAACAGGAATTCAAACAGCTCTTCATTGGGAAGATGCTGCTGCTAACCGAAAAATGTTTGAAGAAAAAATTAATAGTATTGCCGATAAAACGGAGATCATAATAATTCCCGAAACATTCAGTACTGGATTTAGCATGAAACCAAAAGAGCTTGCTGAGACAATGGACGGGGAGACGGTAAAATGGATGAAAAGAATTGCTGCAGAAAAAAAAGTTATTCTTACCGGGAGTGTTATTATAAAAGAGAATGAAAATTATTTTAACCGGTTGATATGGATGTTGCCAAATGGCCAGGCGGGTTTTTATGATAAAAGACATTTGTTTGGTTATGCGGGAGAAGACAACGAGTTTACTCCCGGCACAAAAAGATTAATTGCGTCAGCAAAAGGCTGGAAGATCAATTTACTTGTTTGCTATGACCTAAGATTCCCTGTTTGGGCAAGACAACAAGTGCAGGAAGAGGGTCCTGAATATGATCTGCTGATCTATGTTGCCAATTGGCCCGAGAGAAGAAACCATGCATGGAAAACATTGTTGCAGGCAAGAGCAATCGAAAATCAATGTTATGTTGTTGGTGTAAATCGTGTGGGTTATGACGGCAATGACATTCATCATAGCGGTGACAGTATGGTTATCGATCCGATGGGAGAAGTATTATACACAAAAGCACATGAAGAAGATATTTTTACCGTCACGCTTCAGAAAGAAAAACTGGAAGAGGTAAGAACAAAACTTCCTTTCTGGAAAGATGGCGATAATTTTATGATACAACCATAATGAAACAAGTATTAACCAACGCAACTATTTATACCGGCAAAGAAACTCTTACCGGCAGCGCAATTCTTATCAATGACGGAGTCATTATTGGATTCGTTTATGATACAGATATTCCCGATGATTATGAAGTAAGGGATCTCGGAGGGAAAAATGTTGCGCCTGCATTTATTGATCTTCAGATCTATGGCGGTAACGATTATTTATTTTCCGCGGATCCTTCTATTGAAGCTATTGAGGCTACTTATAAATATTGTTTACAAGGCGGGGCATCAAAATTTTTAATAACGGCTGCAACTAATTCATCTGAAGTTTTTAGTAAGGCAATTACTATTGTAAAGCGATATTTGAATGAAGGTGGAAAAGGAATGCCCGGTTTACATCTTGAGGGTCCGTGGATCAACCCGGAAAAAAGAGGAGCTCATATTCTGGAATATATTCATAAGCCAACTTTGGATGAAGCAAAAAGGCTTGTTGATGAAGCAGAAGGTGTTGTAAAAATAATAACTCTTGCACCGGAAATGGTGGATGAAGAAATTGTTGATTATTTACAAACAAATGGAATTATCGTTTCTGCTGGTCACACCAATGCCACTTATAAACAAGCAATGAAAGGACTTGAAAAAATAAACATAGTAACACATTTGTTCAATGCTATGTCACAATTTCAAAGTCGTGAACCTGGAATGGTTGGCGCCATTTATGATCATCCTTCTGTTCGTTGCAGTTTGGTGGCCGACGGAGTGCATGTTGATTATACGGTGATCAAGATCAGTAAAAGAATTTTGGGAGAAAGGCTTTGGTTGATAACCGATGCAGTATCGGCAACATCAGATGGTCCATATCAACATGTTTTTAAAAATGATAGATATGTTTTGCCAAATGGAACTTTATCCGGCTCCGCGTTAACAATGATGAAAGCGGTGAAGAATTGTGTTGAACATGTTGGGATTGACATCGAGGAGGCATTGCGAATGGCTTCTTTATACCCAGCAATAGTTTTGGGAATTGATAATAAAACCGGGTTGATCGAAAGAAATTATGAAGCTTCGTTTGTTGTATTCGACAACGAGATGAATGTTATTGATATGATTTGATCAACTCCATTACTTTGTCCATTTTATAATCTGCTCCACGCCGAATTGCTTCTGTTGTTGGTACTGCGATCACTTCAGGCTGAACACCGCGACCATCTTTTGGAATATTTTTATCAATCACTAAACGAAACAAAGGAAGACGAAAACGAATGCCTGTTTCGGGCAATGTAAGATCAGGAATTAACCATGCAGTATTTCCGTAGGCGCCACCGCCGGTTTCTTCTCCTACTACAAAAACATTATCCTGGGGTTTAACAGTTTGAGTAAATAGGGTTGTTGCTGAAAAAGAATTTCCTCCCGTTAAAATATACACATTGCCTTCAAAACGATTTTTCTTTTTAGGCTTGAAGTAATGTCGTTCAAAATAACCAAAATGATATTTTCCGTCTTTCTTTTTTGACGTCATGAATAACATGAACAAACGGTTAAAGAAATATCCATCAATATATTTTTTATAACGACTATTCCTGGTGTTTGCGTACAAAGTATCGGCCACTTTGAATTTTCTATCGACAATGAATTTGGTTAAGAATGTAGAATTAGTAACACTGCCGCCGCCATTACCACGAACATCAACAACAAGATCTTTTGTTCCCTTATGTCTCATTTCTTTAAAAGATGTTCTGAAGAAAGATTTAAGTTTTAAACTTCGGCCAAATGAACCAAGATCCATAAACGCAACTCTGTTTATTGAATCAACTCTCAGGTTTCTTGTTGCCTGTATGATTTGTTTCTTTCTTTCTGCACGGGTTGTTTTTGCGAACCGGGATATAGCAATACGATTGACGCTGTCTGCTCTCGGGTTATAAGAAGGAATGGTTGCCGTTTTTTCTATGCCATCACTTCCGAGATAATCAATAAAGTAATTTTCTTTCTGTCCAAATATTGAAGTAAAAGCTGCGCCAAATCCACCACGGTTACTTAAGGCCTGGTATTTATGTGTCATGTTATGACCATCGCTTGAAATATATTGACAAAGCGTATCAAGAATAGTTGATATTGGTTGATGATCTATCTTTTTTACAACGACACCTCTCGTAAGAATGGAATCTTTTCTAAAAAGATTTGCTGCCACGGTTGCTGTGTCATCTGCAAAGGAAGCTCCGGGCCAAATTTTCAGACTCAGGGGAAAAATTTTATTAATGGTTGTGTCCCGGTATTTCATAAAAGCTTTTGAGCTTCTCGTTACTGTGTGTCCGCAATTAATTTTTGAAATAACATAGCTCAATACTTTTCGGAAATCTTCTTCATCCAAAGAATCTTTGATTTGGTTTTTACCCCAATCAAAATAATTATCCATTTCATCTTTTGGTGTGTACCAATAAACGCCGGGATGTGATTCTTCCAAAGCGCCACGAAAGACCGAGTAATCTTTATTTAATTGCTCGGGAGAATATTTTTTGGAGGGATTGAAAGATGATCTTGAAACAGAACAGGAACTAAGAAATGCCATTGACAATAAGCAAAAGACAATTGACAGCAAAAGCGAAGATTGCTTATAATTCATAGCATATAGTCTCTTAAAAAAAGTTTTCATATACGAATTCAACTTATTATTTCTTCAAAGCATCCCAACCTTGCGCAGTGATTGGGAAAGTATTGTTTCCTTTTGTAATGATCTTTGCTCCTTCATCAGCATCAGTCATGTAACCTATCACACTAATTTCTTCACTTAAAACGATCTTTTCATGATCAGATGGATGAATAGTAAACAATAATTCATAATCTTCGCCACCACTTAAGGCACAAGCTGTTGGATCGATCCCGAACTTAAAGGCCGCATTTTTTGTTTCTTCAGCCACAGGGATTTTTTCTTCATACAAAATACAACCTAAATCGCTTTGTTTGCAAATATGTAATATTTCTGAGCTCAAGCCATCGCTTATATCCATCATGGCAGTAGGCGTAACTGACTGTTTTTCAAAAAACTCGATGATATTTTTTCTTGCTTCTGGTTTTAATAAACGGCCAACAACATACGATTCTCCTTCAAGATCTGGCTGAATGGAAGGGCTTTCCATGAAGATCTTTTTTTCCCGTTCTAAAAAAAGCAATCCAATATAAGCCGCCCCAAGATCTCCGCTTACACAAAGCAAGTCCCCCTTTTTTGCCGTACTTCTTTTTACAAATTTATCTGGCGTTATTTCCCCGATAGCCGTTACTGAAACTATAAACCCTTTCTGTGATGAAGCCGTATCGCCACCAATAAGGTCAACTCCATATTTTTCACAAGCAGCATAAACGCCTTCATAAAACTCATTGATCGCTTCTAAACTAAACCGGTTACTGATGCCAACACTCATTGTTATTTGTGTTGGCGTGGCGTTCATTGCGTACACATCACTCAGATTAACAATAACGCTTTTATAGCCCAGATGTTTTAATGGTGTGTACATAAGATCAAAATGCACTCCTTCAATTAAAAGATCTGTTGTGATGACGGTTTGTTTTCCAAAATGATCGATGATAGCGGCATCGTCACCAACGCCGATGATGGACGACGCGTTTTGTAGTTCAATGTTTTTGGTTAAATGCTCAATTAATCCAAACTCACCAATAGACGATATTTCAGTTCTATTTTCCATTTTAGATTTTAGATTTTAGATTTCGGATTTTGCCAGTTGACTCCTTAATAACATTGCTATTTACAGTATTAATAGATGCAACTATTATTGAAAGCAATTCATTTGCCTCAATAAATAATTCCCTCAATTCTTTTTTTGTTTCGGAGTTGAATTCTGCTAACATTTCATAAAAAAACATTGTTTCATCCAATTCTTCTTCGACTGTTTTCAATTTATTGATAAAATCGGCTTTAGACTTTGCCCGGCATGCCGAACGATAATTTGCCGCTGATGAAGCAGAACTTCGGATTATTTGATCAATATAAACTTTATTAGCAGAGTTAAATGGTAATTTAAAGCAAAGCCTCGCAGTTTTAACGGCCAGTGTCTTTAGCCTTTTTTGTAATTCTTTTTTATCCATTGACCCCAAATTAAATCTAAAATCCGCAATCCGAAATCTACAATTCATTATTTATCCATTTCAATAGCTCATCATGAATTTTTCCATTTGTTGCAACAATTCTATGTTGATAAGGAGAAAATTTTTTTCCTTCATGATCTGTTACTTTTCCTCCGGCTTCCTCAACCATTAAATAACCGGCAGCACTGTCCCAGGGTTCCAATTTATGCTCATAGAAACCATCAAATCTTCCACAAGCAACCCAGCAAAGGTCGATACAAGCCGAACCTAATCTTCTTACCGGAATCCCCTTTTTTATTAAACGACCAAATACATCCAGCGGGCCATTTGGTATATTTATATATGTATAGGGAAAACCTGTTACGAGATTTGACGTAAGTACACTTGCCTCTCCGCTAACAGAGATTTTTTTATCATTAAGCGTGGCGCCTTTTCCTTTTTCGGCGAGGAATAATTCATTCAGGATCGGAGCATACACGGCAGACATGATTATCTGTTTGTCCTTTTCAATAGCAATCGCTACACAACATAAAGGAATACCATGTGCGAAGTTTATGGTGCCATCGATCGGATCAATTATCCATTTATAATTTGAATCCTGTATATGTTCACCTGTTTCTTCAGCCAGCACCTGATGATCCGGGAAATCTTTTTTAATGATACCAATGATCACCGCCTCAGAAGCATGATCTGCTTCAGTCACCGGGTTATTTATTCCTTCTTTGTTTGAAATTTTAAAATCTGTATTAAAAAATCGTTTTAGCTCTGCCCCACCAGCCATTACCGCCTCAAGAAGTGTTTGTTTAAGCATGGGCAAAGATATAACCGATTTCAGATTTCAGATTTTAGTCCCGATATTTATCGGGATTAGATTTGATCGAAGAAACAAAAATGCAATTATCAATTATAATAGTAAACTACAACTCAAGATCACTGATTGAGCAATGTCTTGTTTCTATAAACAAAGCCTTATTTGGAATAAATACTGAAGTTATTATTGTTGATAATAATTCAAATGACGGAGGTAAAGAATATTTACCACCGAAATTCGCCGATGTAAAATTTATTTTTAACATTGAAAATGTTGGTTTTGCCAAAGCATGTAACCAGGGATTTAAAATTTCTTCAGGTACCTATATTCTTTTCCTTAATCCTGATACCATTTTGCCTGAAACCTGTTTGACCGATTGCATTTCATTTTTTGAAACACATGCAGATGCCGGGGCAATAGGAGTACGAATGCTGAATGACAAAGGGATTTTTTTAAAAGAATCAAAACGGGGACTGCCATCTCCTTCTACATCTTTCTATAAACTATTCGGACTCGCTGCGGTTTTTCCAGGATCAAAAACATTTGCAAAGTATTACCTGGGTCATTTACCAGAAAAGGAAAATAATCCGGTTGAGATTTTATCCGGAGCCTTTATGATGATAAGACGGGAAGTGTTTGAGAAGGCAAAAGGATTTGATGAAGATTTTTTTATGTATGGAGAAGATATTGATCTGAGTTTGCGCATAACCCAGTTAGGATACAAAAATTATTATCTCGGTAAAATCAGCGTTACGCATTCAAAAGGCGGAAGTACAACCTATAACTATAAACGTGTACGGGATTTTTACGATGCTATGAAATTGTTTGTAAAAAAACATCATGGTAAAAAGCCGGCATTATACCTTTTATTTTTGCAAGCAGGCATCAGTTTTCGAAAAATGCTGGCGATGATTGGATTGTTTTTCCGTTAAACATATATCAACCTGCTATTCAACACATCATTGTATATTCGCCCTAATCCTTTGAACAATCGTAACTTTAGAAACACCTGATGGCCAACATTATTGACATAAAAATTCCAAAAGCAATCGCTGCAGCATTACGTATCCCACAAAATGATCCGCATCGACAGCAGGTCAGGGTTTTAAAAAAATTACTTCGTAAAGCAAGATTCACAGAGTTTGGTCAGCGATATCGATTTGATGATATCCTTTTAAGCAGGCATCCTGCAGAAAGCTTCCAGGAATTAGTTCCGGTTCATGATTACAATAAGATTTATTCTGAATGGTGGAGGAAAACTCTTGAAGGCGTTCCTGATGTGGCCTGGCCGGGTAAAATAAAGTACTATGCACTTAGTTCGGGAACATCGGAAGCTGCGAGTAAATATATTCCTGTAACAAAAGAAATGTTGCGCAGCAACACCATTAACTATGTTAAGCAACTGATCACACTTTTTAGTTATGAGAATCTGCCTTATAATGCAATGACAAAGGGATTTTTAATGATTGGTGGCGCCACGGATCTGCAAAGAGGGAAAGCAGGTTGGTATGCCGGTGATCTTAGCGGCATTCTGGCTAAAAAACGGCCATTCTGGTTCCAGACCTTTTATAAACCGGGAGGAAGAATTGCGGCAATGAAAGATTGGAAGGAAAAATTGAATGAGATCGTTGAGCATGCCAGTGAATGGGATATCGGTTATATTGTTGGTGTACCTGCATGGTGCCAAATGTGCATGGAGATGGTTATCGAACATTACAAACTAAAAAACATACACGAGATATGGCCCAACCTCGGATTCTTTGTTCATGGCGGCGTTGCATTTGAGCCGTATAAAAAAGGATTTGAAAAATTATTAGGTAAGCCAATTGTATATATTGAAAATTACTTATCAAGCGAAGGCTTTGTTGGGTATAAAACAAGAGAACATGCAAAAGGAATGAAACTCGTTCTCGATAACAATATCTTCTTTGAGTTCGTTCCTTTCGATGACAAAAATTTTGATCTGGATGGAAATGTTATTTCAAATCCTGAAGTTAAAATGATCCATGAGGTAGAAGAAGGAAAAGAGTATGCACTGTTAATGAGCACAAATTCCGGCGCATGGCGGTACCTGATCGGTGATACAATAAAATTTGTGGATATTGAACACAGCGAAGTAGCGATCACGGGCCGCACAAAACATTTTCTTAGTCTCACAGGTGAACACCTGAGCGTTGAGAATATGAATAAGGCAATTGAACTTGCAAGCGAAGAGTTAAATATCAGCATTCCTGAATACACCGTGGTTGGATTTCCTTATCAAAGTTTTTTTGCACACAAATGGTATATAGCCAGCAATGATAATTGCGATAGCGACATACTGAAAAATAAGATCGATCAGCATTTACGCAGGCTGAATGATGACTATGCTACAGAAAGAGACAGCGCTTTAAAAGAAGTCTTTCTTGAAAAACTACCGGAAGAAAAATTCATGAAATTCATGGAGCTGAAAGGAAAATTGGGAAGCCAGCATAAATTTCCGAGAGTAATGAAAGGGAAAATGCTCGAAGATTGGAACAAGTTTTTAGAAAACGGAAGCACCTGAGATTCTTTTTTTTTGTCGCATAACCTGCACCATTAGGCTTCTTCATTAATCAACCGACAAGTAAATTGTTATTTTTAGTAATAATGTCTGAAGCATTATTAAAAGGACTTACTCTTGGTTTTTTACTGAGCATATCAGTGGGCCCCGTTATTTTTTCAATTATCAAACAAAGTCTTAATAACGGGCACCGCGGTGGCGTGGCATTTATATTAGGTGTTTCCGCTTCGGATATTGCACTTGTATTGGTTAGCAATGTATTTACGCAATTATTCAGCTACATGGTGGAGCACAAAAATTTTATTGGGATCATTGGTAGTACGTTTCTTATCTCTATGGGAGTATTTTTTATTTTTTTTAAAAAAGTAAAAATAGATGATAGCGGCGTTCAGGTTTTAAAGCTCAGTAAAAAAGATTATGTAAAAACATTTCTCTCCGGCTTTTTTATGAACACACTTAACCCGGCAGTTTTTATTTTTTGGCTTACTACATCAACAACACTTATCACACTTACAATAGAAAACCGAATCATTGCATTTGTTACCTGCCTGGCATTTGTATTGACAACAGATTTTTTAAAAGTGATGATGGCACAAAAGATCAGGAAAAAATTAACACCGCATAATATTCAAATACTAAGTCGTATTAATGGTCTTGTATTGCTTGGCTTTGGTATGGTACTGCTTTGGGGATTGATTTTTTATGCAGATAAAATCTAAAAGTTATTTTGCAGCCCATGAAGGCAAAGATTGTTTTGAAAAAGATATGGAAATGGACCAAACGAGTCTTCATTTTTCTTTTTTTCTTCCAGCTTTTTTGTATACTACTTTTTAAATGGGTCAATCCGCCGATCACGATGACGCAACTAGTTAGTTATGTTAGCGGAGATGGATTAAAGAGAGATTATGTTGGTTGGAATAAGATCTCTTACAACGCAAAACTTGCAGTCATTGCTTCAGAAGATCAGATCTTTCCGGATCATAGCGGGTTTGACTGGAAAAATATTAAAAAAGCAATGGCATATAATAAAAGAAAACCAAATCGGATCAGGGGCGCCAGCACCATCAGTCAGCAAGTAGCAAAAAATGTTTTTTTATGGCAGGGACGAGGCTGGATAAGAAAAGGACTTGAAGCATATTTTACTTTTATGATCGAATTGATCTGGGGAAAGAAAAGAATTTTGGAAGTTTACCTGAATGTAATTGAAATGGGAAGAGGTATCTATGGTATTGAAGCAGCTGCGCAATCCTATTTTAATAAACCTGCTGCAGCTTTAACAAGAATAGAAGCAGCAACGATCGCTTCTTGTTTGCCGAATCCAAAAAATTATACCGTCAAGCCATTATCAAATTATGTTGCTAATAAAAGACAATGGGTGTTGCAGCAAATGAATAATCTTGAAGGTGATCCGGATATACAAAATATAATTAAGGAACAAGTTCCCAAAAGCAAGAAATAGCTAAAGACCGACTACATGCATTGTTTCACTATTATGAGTTGGCAAATAATTTTTTGATCTAATTCCAAATCTTATTTCATTACCCCCTTTTGGCAAATTTGTAAGCTGAATTTGAAAAGACTTATTTTGTTTTGCCATCTGCTGTGCCGTAATACCTGTTTTATATTCCTTTAAAAGATCTTTTCCGTTAAAAACCCCTGCGACTAATTCGGTTTGTATTTCAGAATGTATTTGTAAAAAACTTTGGTAATTCTCTGGCATTTCAGGAGTAATTCTTATAGGCAGAGATTTGTTGTAGAGTATAACACTTTTTTCACCGGGAATTATTTTAATATTACCCAATGCAGCATACATACTGTCAAAACTAAGCCCCACCCATCCCTTTTTTGTGTAAACAGAATCAGAAAAAGTATAAATGCCATATATATCAGCTATAAAAACTTTTTTGCCGAGCAGGTTACTTTCAGTTGGCCAAAAATTATAATTGTTTTTTCGATCCCAATAGGGATTGTGGGAATGTGATTGCTTGCCGCTATAAAACCAAAACAACGAAGCCCGTTGATAAGAGTTATTAAATACAACCGGGAGATCTCCTGTCTTTTCAGCAATTGCTTTTGCCCAGACTTTATTATTATGAAATCTTCCTTTTAATAAGTTATCCGGTCCAATATCAATAACCAGGTAAATGCGGCCGGCAATTACAAGTAATAATGAAATAAAAGCAATTATTCGCAATGGCCTTATCCATGAAATTTTGTCAATGATGAACTGATGACTTAATACAATTAATGGGATCAGCGCAGGCATTGGCCAATTTGCTTCTACTTTTCCTCGAAATGAGCTTATTAAAAAAATTAAATAAAGGCCGATCAATGTAAACTTCAATGCTTTTTCTGTTTGATTTTTTACTTTATATATAAATGCAGCGGGCAATAAAATAAAACCAGCTAACGGACCAGCAAGTAATAATTGTCCCAGTAAATAATCCGTGGTATAAGAAAATTTATAATCGCTGACATTGCTTTCAAAAAGATGATAACGGAAACTTACCCAATCATGATCCCATTGCCATAAAAGATGCGGAGTGTAAAGAACTAAAACAAAAAAACCGGCAAGCCATGTTTGCCAGCGGGTAAATAATTTGATGTTTGATAAAAATGTGAGCAGAACTATCAACAGTCCGTGGTACTTGGTATAAAAAAGCAAAGCGATCGCAACAGCAAGTAATAATGCATTTTGCCAGTTAATTTTTTTTGTAAATGAACGGTAAGTATAAAAAAATAAAGTAGTAAAAAATAATAGCGGAGTATCAGGCACAGCAAAAAAGCCGGTGATCTGCAATACGCCAACACTTAAAATAATCGTATAAAAAAGAAATGCCTGCCTGCCGGCAAGGCAGGCATTTTTTCTTTCTATGAGTGATTCGGTAATTAAAATAGTTAATGTGCTAAGCAATGCACAAATCAATCTTACACCAAGCTCATTATGAAAAATTGTATAACCGCATTTAATTAAAACGGCGATCATCGGCGGATGATCAAAATATCCCCATGCCGGAAATTGTGAATAAACCCAATAATAAGCTTCGTCCGCGATCAATTCAGTTGATGCTGACTGTGCCAATGCAAGGATAAGCCAGGTGCTGTAAAAAAGAAGACGATGATGCTTTTGAAAGAATAAATTCATTGATGCCCGAATGTACAATGGATATTTTATCCGGCGATCAGCTGATCAACTGCATTTATTGCTTTTTGTAGTCTTTCATCAGAACCGCCGCTTATATCCACCCATGGCGTTGATTGGTTTATCATGATGTCTTTATAAATATAATAAAGCGTGTCTCTTGTTTTCAGATCAGGATATTCTCTTAACTCATCTTTTACCCATGGCAGATCAGTATTACATAATAAATAGAGATCATATTTTCTTTTTACAATTTGTTCCAATATCAATTTATGACAGTTGCCAAAAACAAATTCACACCAAACTTTCATTACATACATATCGGTATCGATGAAGAGAAGCGGTGAGCTATGAGCTGCGAGCTGCGAGCTTTTTACGGTATTAATATATTTGTCTTCCATCCCGATTTGTCCTTTGGCGATAAACAATAGATCGTCGTATGTATAATCCATTCCATGAGTCAGCAGGTATTCGCGGGCAAACTCGGGACACCATTGCGTACGATAATGCAATGCCAGTAATTCACACAAAGTGGTTTTGCCGGTTGATTCCGGGCCGATAACCGCTACTTTTATCAACGGCTTCTGTTCCATGCAGGCTTTGCTTTTATTATTTTCTTATAAACAGGACAACTTTCTTCATGAGCATTTGGCAAATAGCCGGTACTCATCAAAAACTCATTTACAATTTCACCACCTGTAAAGCGAAACGTTTGCTTAAATAATTTTGTCCATTCATCTTTTGTTTTGGGATGATGATGGTCTAACCAGTTTTTAAATGATTTGAATTCTTTTTGTAACCGGAGAATTGATTTTGCATTTTCGACCGCGGCGTTGATCTTTAACCGGTTGCGAATAATGCCAGCATCATTCATTAACCGGTTAAAATCTTTTTCTTTATACCTAGCCACTTTTTTTATTTCAAAATTGTGATAAGCCTTTCGAAAACTTTGTTGTTTATTTAAAATAGTTGTCCAGCTTAAACCAGCTTGATTGATCTCTAAAATCAACCGGCAGAAAAGCTCGTTATCATCATGAATGGGAAAGCCATAATATTTATCATGATATTCACGATGAACATTTTGTTCTTCCGGTTTTAGAGAATTGATGTACTTGCAATAGCTCATAATTAATTTTTAGATGCTTGTTTTTTCCAGTCGATAAATCCCCACAATGCCATAAGTAAAAACAAAAAATACATTAATGTAAACAGGTAAAATTCTTTATAGAAATTCAATGGAATGGCGACAATATTACTGAGTATCCATGCCAGCCAATTCTCAATTTTTCTTTTTGCCATCCACCACATGGCCACTACCGCAGATGACGAAACCAGGGAGTCTAAAATGGGAGTATTGCTGTCCGTGATCTTGATCAAAACAAAATAAATAATTCCCCATGATGCCATAAATAATAAAGTACCGGTCGAAAGCTCTTTTTTATTACACCAACTGATAGGATAAGTGAAATGTTCGCCATCTTTTTTCTGCACCCAATTATACCAGCCATATACGCTCATTATAAAATAGTATATATTCAAAGTGCCATCTGCATACAATGGCGGATGTGAGTCAAAAAAATAAAGCCATGCTGCCAGCAACACACCAATGATCCCTGTTGGATAAACCAATATATTATTCTTACGGGCATACCAAACACTGGCTATTTGTGTAACTGTACTTACCCATTCTTTCCAGCCGGTTTGCTGCACATTTGAAATAAATTTTTCCCAGAAATCCTGAAAATTCAAAGCAATTTTTTTTCAAATGTAGCGGTTAAAAATTGCTATTGCGGAGACATGGTTTCTGCTGTTTGAGAAGGATCGGCCGAAGATTGTGTTTTATTCCGATACCATTTCCATGGTCGCAAATATTTTACACCTTTTGAAGTTTGAAATCTTGTTGCCACTTGCTGCCACCCACGGCTATCATTTTTCCAAACGATAAAATGTAAATGCGGTAATGCGGCATAACCGGTTTTCCCGCTCAGCCCAATTATTTGTCCTTGTCTTACAGTATCACCCACTTTTACCAAGGCACCTTCTTTTTGCAAATGCCAATAGCCA
>Ga0070698_100003668_pt1 | contig 16864 bp, 18 predicted proteins | sample KBSK1502metaG_FD_65477 | JGI IMG/M metagenome (GOLD analysis project Ga0070698, IMG submission 65477) | Corn, switchgrass and miscanthus rhizosphere microbial communities from Kellogg Biological Station, Michigan, USA - KBS K1-50-2 metaG | ecosystem: Host-associated > Plants > Roots >...
AATGACGTGTCGATCACCGGGTCGCCGGCCAACCCTCCGCAGATGGGGCTGCCGGTGGGGGAGCCGATCCGGCTGATCCTGGTCTCCAAGGACGTCATCCATTCCTTCTACGTGCCCGCCTTCCTGGTCAAGCGCGACGTGGTTCCGCTGCCCGAGGGAAAGGCACCGAACGAGCTGGAGTTCACCGTCAGCGAGCCAGGCACCTATGCCGGACAGTGCGCCGAGTTCTGCGGCGACCAGCACGCCCAGATGACGTTCAGCGTGGTGGCCATGTCACGTGACAAGTTCGACGCGTGGCTCGCCGCCATTCAGGCTGGCGCGACGCCCGGGCCGTCCGTCCCGGCGCAGGGTCCGGCTCTCAAGCTCAGCGCGAAGGACACGGCGTTCAGCACTAACGCGCTCGAGGCGAGCGCCGGCCAGCCGTTCACCCTCCAATTCACGAACAATGACGACCTGCCGCACAACGTCTCCATCTTCAAGGACAAGGAGAAGCTGTTCACCGGCGACCTCGTCAGCGGGCCGAACAAGACGGTCACCTACGTGATCAAGGCCCTTCCCGCGGGCGAGTACACCTTCATCTGCGACGTCCATCCCATCCCAGCCATGACCGGCAAACTGACGATCAACTGAGCGCGCGAGTCGAGGAACCGATGGCTACCACGACGCTGACCCCAACCGCACAGAGCTACCGCCGCTCGTGGGTGATGGAGTGGCTGACCACGGTCGACCACAAGAAGATCGGGATCCTGTACATCGTCAACTCGTTCCTCTTCTTCTTCGCGGCGGGGATCCTCGCCCTGCTGGTCCGCTCCGAGCTGGCGGTGCCGGGGCTCCAGTTCCTGGACTACCGCACCTACAACCAGGCCTTCACCATGCACGGCACGATCATGATCTTCCTGTTCGTGGTGCCGGTCCTCTCCGGCTTCGCGAACTACGTCGTGCCGCTCCAGCTCGGAGCGCCGGACATGGCGTTCCCGCGGATCAACGCCTTGAGCTTCTGGTTCCTGCCGCTCGGCGGCCTGCTGATCTTCTCCGGCTACCTGTTCGGTGGCGCGGCGGCCGAGGGCTGGACCCTCTACACCCCGCTCAGCGGGGGAACGTATTCGACCGGGGTGGGGACCGACCTGTGGCTGATCGGACTCCTGCTGGTGGGGACCGCCTCGATCCTGGGCTCGGTGAACTTCATCGCCACCATCTTCAAGATGCGGGCCCCGGGGATGACCCTCTTCCGGATGCCGATCCTGGTCTGGACCGTCCTCGTCACCGCCACCCTGATCCTGCTGGCCACGCCGGTGCTGGCCGCCGGCATGATCGCCCTCTTCATCGATCGGAACTACGGCGGCAGCTTCTTCGACCCGAACACCGGCGGCAACCCGATCCTGTGGCAGCACCTTTTCTGGTTCTTCGGCCACCCCGAGGTGTACATCGTGATCCTGCCGGCGATGGGCGTGGTGAGCGAGATCCTGCCGGTCTTCACCCGCCGCCCGCTGTTCGGGTACCGGGCCTTCGTCTTCGCCACGATCGCCATCGGCCTCCTCAGCTTCAGCGTGTGGGCGCACCACATGTTCACCACCGGACAGGTCTTCCTGCCGTTCTTCAGCTTCATGACCGCGCTGATCGCGATCCCGACCGGGGTGAAGATGTTCAACTGGCTGGCGACCCTGTGGCGCGGGTCGATCGTCTTCGCCACGCCGATGCTCTTTGCGCTTGGCTTCCTGTCGATGTTCCTGATCGGCGGCATCAGCGGCGTGATGCTCTCAGCCCCGGCCGTCGACTTCCACTTGCAGGACACCTACTTCGTGGTGGCGCACCTGCATTACGTCTTCTTCGGCGGGAGCGTCTTCGGGGTCTTCGCGGCGACCTATTACTGGTTCCCGAAGATGACCGGCCGGCGGCTGAATGAGCCCTTGGGCAAGGTCCACTTCTGGATGCACTTCGTCGGCTTCAACCTCGCCTTCTTCCCGCAGCACATCCTGGGCATCCAGGGCATGCCGCGTCGCATCGCCGACTATTCGCCCGATGCGGGCTGGACGATCCTGAACCTGGTCTCGACGGCCGGGGCCTTCCTCATCGCTGCGAGCATCCTGCCCTTCCTGGTGAACGTGATCGCCACCTTCATCAACGGCGAGAAGGTCGGCGACGATCCGTGGGAGGGGAACACCCTGGAGTGGGCCACGAGCTCTCCGCCGCCGCCCTACAACTTCGACAAGCTGCCGCCGATCCGCAGTGAGCGTCCGGTCTTCGACCTGCGCCACAAGCACGATGCGGACCACGTCGCGGCCGCGGACGCGATGGTCTCGGAAGGCGGCCCGGCTTGAGCGCGAACGCACCGGCCATCCGCGCGAGCGACGACCAGCTGCCAATCAGCCACCGCGAGGCGGGGATGCCGACCCCCCTGGTCGGCATGCTTCTCTTCATCGCCAGCGAGGTCATGTTCTTCGGCGGCCTCTTCGCGTCGTACTTCAACGCCCGCGCTGTCCATATCGGGGTGTGGGGTCCGCCCGAGGGCGCGCCGGAGCTCGAGATCCTGCCGATCGCGCTGCCGATCACGATCATCCTGGTGGCGTCGAGCTTCACCATGCAGTTCGGGATCTGGGCCATCCGGCGCGGCGATCAGCGTGCGATGCGCAACTGGACGCTCCTGACGCTGGCCCTGGGGGTGACCTTCCTGATCGGGCAGATCTACGACTACACCACCCTCGGGTTCGGCATCAGCGACGGCGCCTTCGGGACCGTCTTCTACACGCTCACCGGCTTCCACGGCGCCCACGTCTTCGGTGGCGCGGTGGGGCTCACCATCCTGGCTGCTCGAGCGTCGCAGGGGCAGTTCAGCAAACAGAACCACGTGGCGGTCGAGGCAATCAGCTACTACTGGCACTTCGTGGACGTGGTCTGGATCGCGCTCTTCAGCACCCTGTACTTCCTGCGATAGGAGGCGATGGAGTGAACGACACCGCCTTTGGCTACCTGCTGCTGGCGATCGGCATCGCCTTCGTGCTCGGCGTGGTCTACGCCATTACCAGCCATCTGAGTGCCCCGACCACCCGGCCCAAGCCGCCGCGCGGCGTTCACCTGCCGAATCCAAGCGCGCTCCCGGTCATCCTTGCGGTGGGGGGCGCGCTGCTGGGCGCTGGCCTTGCGTTCCGCGCCGACAACCAGCTCGCGAACCCATTCCTGGCGGTCCCGGGGCTGCTCGTCTTCCTCTACGCGATCGTGGCCTGGGTCCGTGCCGCCGGACGCGAGTGGGAGGAGGTCGAGCGCGGCCCGCACGATGATGGCGCCGGGCATTGAGGCGCCGATGACCGCCACCACTGACCAACCGATCCGCGCGGCGATGCCGCGCGGCCGGCGACTGCCGCGCGCCTGGTATGCCGGGGCGGCGCTCGCCCCGCTCCTCCTCCTCGCGGGATGGGGAGCGCTCCTTCTGGCCAGTCACGCCCACGCGACCCTTCGCATCGGTGACCAGGTGCCGGCCTTCGCGCTCGCCGACCTCGACGGCAATCCCATCCGCCTCTCGGACCTGCACGGGCGCCCGGTCGTGGTCAACTTCTGGGCGAGCTCGTGCGGCCCGTGCGTCGAGGAGTTCCCCCTGCTCGCCCGGGCGGCGGCGGCGCACGAGCGGGACGGCCTGGCGATCGTGGGGATCGTCTTCCGGGATCGCTCCGAGGCCGCACGCGACTTCATGGCTCGGATGGGCGGCACCTGGCCGGCGGTGATGGATCCCGGCGAAAAGCTGGCGACGGAATTCGGGATCATCGGCCCGCCGGACACCTTCTTCATCGACCGCTCCGGAGTCCTGGTCGGCCGCCAGCTCGGGCAGCTCAGCGCGGCCGACCTTGAGCGTGGGCTCAGCCAGATCCTGGGAGAGGAGCGACCGTGACAGAAGCGAAGGTGCCGGCCACGCGCGAAGAGACGGGCCTCGTCCTCGACACCACCCATGACCTCCACCAGGACCACCTCGATCCCCAGATCCAGGTGGTCCAGCAGAACGTGCGGGTGGCCCTCCTCCCACTGGCGATCATCGCGTTCACCCTGATCGCGTTCATCGCCGCCGCCTGGACCTTTTTGAGCGCCCTGCCGCCCTCCTGACGATTGTGGCGCCCGCCACTTGCGCCGGTGCGTAGGCTAGTGGCGGCGCGGGTCCATTGAGCAAGCCAGACCGGCGCGTCACCGCTGGAGCCCGCGACCAGGCAACCGTTGACGAGAAGGAAGGAACCGATGGGGAAGATGCGCACCTGGCGCCAGCGACCGCGCCCGATCGGATTCACTGTCCCGCGCGCTGCGGCGATCCTCGCTATAGCGGCGATCCTCCTGGCCGCCTGCGGAGGCGACACGGGCGGCGGCGGGGGAAACGGCGGAACTGGGAGCATCCTCCACGTCATGATCGTGAACGCCTCCGATGCCGACGTGACCATCAGCTACACCGGGGAAGCGCCGGCCGCGGACGAGACCCAGGCGACCTGCTCCGCGGACACCCATGACTTCCCGCTCTCGGACCCCTTCACCCTCGCCATCGATGGGAAGACGGTGATCGACTCCGAGACGGACCTCTCCGGCGGACTCCCGAATGACGGTGAGAGCGATCTCATCGTCCGGGTCGACGTCGCCAAGGACGGGACCGCGAAGTTCGACCGCGTGCGCCCGGGGAGCGGGATGCAGAAACCAGCGAAGGCGGCATATTGCCCAGGCTCGTAGGCCCAAAGGGAACGTTCACTGATGGAGGACCAGCGCATGCAGACCTCGCGACCACGCCCGATCCGGTCCACGATGGTTCGCGCCATGGCAGCGCTGACGGCGACCGCCCTCCTCGTGGCCGCATGCGGCGGTGACGGCGGCGACGGCGGCGCGACCTCGGGCACCGTCCTGCATGCGCTGATCGTCAACGCATCCGACGCCGACGTGACCGTCAGCTACACCGGGGCGGAGGCCGCAGACTCGACCCAGGCGACCTGCTCGGCGGACATCCACAACTTCCCCCTCGCCGATCCGTTCACGGTGTCGATCGACGGGAAGGCAGTCGTCGACTCGGACGTCGACCTCCCCGACGGGATTCCGAACCAGGGGGAGAGCGACCTCATCGTGCGGATCGATATCGCCAAGGACGGGACCGCGACCCACGACAAGGTCCGGCCCGGGAGCGACATCGGCAAGCCGTCCAAGGCCGCCTACTGCCCGACCCTGCCCGGCTGACCCCTCAGGAGGGGACGGCGCTGGGCTCCGGGTAGCGCTCCGCGACGTACCCCTCCAGGATCTCGAGGAAGCGCGGCACGATGTCATCGCCGCGCAGCGTGGTGCGCAGCTGGCCGTCGACGAAGACCGGAGCGACCGGCTCCTCGAAGGTCCCGGGCAGGCTGATCCCGATATCCGCGTGCTTGCTCTCGCCGGGCCCGTTCACCACGCAGCCCATCACCGCCACCCGCAGCTCCTCGACGCCCGGGTGCGTGCGGCCCCAGACCGGCATCTGGTCGCGCAGGTAGGCGCCGATGTCGCGGGCCATCTCCTGGAAGAAGGTCGAGGTGGTCCGGCCACAGCCAGGACAGGCACTGACCTGCGGGGTGAAGCTGCGCAGGCCGAGCGACTGCAGCACCTGCTGGGCGATCTGTACCTCCTCGGTCCGATCGCCGCCGGGTGAGGGGGTGAGGCTCACCCGGATCGTGTCGCCGATGCCGCGCTGCAGCAGCACCGCCAGGCCGGCGGTGGAGGAGATGATCCCGCGCGACCCCATCCCGGCCTCGGTGAGGCCCAGGTGCAGCGGATAGTCGCAGCGCTCGGCGAGGCGGGTGTAGACCTCGATCAGGTCCTGCACACCGCTGACCTTGGCCGAGAGGATGATGCGGTCGTGGCCAAGCCCGGTCTCCTCGGCGAGGGTCGCGGAGCGGAGCGCGGACTCCAGCATCGCGTCGATCATCACGTCGCGTGATTCGCGCGGCTCCGCAAGCGCCGCGTTGACGTCCATCAGCTCGGTGAGGAGCTGCTGGTCGAGCGAGCCCCAGTTGACCCCAATCCGAACCGGCTTGTCGTTCGCGATCGCCACCTCCACGATTGCGCGGAACTGCTCGTCATGTCGCTTGGTGCCGACGTTTCCCGGGTTGATGCGGTACTTCGCGAGCGCGGCCGCGCAAGCGGGGTACTTCGTGAGCAGCAGGTGCCCGTTGTAGTGGAAGTCGCCGATGATCGGCACGCCCACGCCGAGTCCGTCGAGCTTCTCGCGGATGATCGGCACGGCCTGGGCGGCGGCGTCGTTGTTGACGGTGACGCGCACCAGCTCCGATCCGGCGTGCGCCAGCTGCGCGACCTGGATGGCGGTCGCGTCCGGATCGGCGGTGTCGGTGTTGGTCATCGACTGGACCACGATCGGGTGGCCGGAGCCGACCATGACTCCGCCGACGTCCACACTCACGGTCTGACGACGAACGATCATGGCCCGAGTGTACTCAGGATCGCGGCGGGCGCCCCGCGCCCGGCATCGGGTCGTTCGACGACTTCGCTAGACTGGGATTCATGACCGCGACTGTTCCGCCGACCACCAATGACTCTCCTGCCCCAGCCACCGATACGCGCCATCACAAGCTCGCGATCATCGGGTCCGGCCCCGCCGGACTGACCGCCGCCATCTACGCCGCCCGCGCCAACCTCGAGCCGATCGTCTTCGCCGGCAACACCCCGCTGGGGCAGCTGATGATCACCTCGGACGTCGAGAACTACCCCGGCTTCCCTGGCGGGATTCAGGGGCCCGAGCTGATGCAGCTCTTCCGCGACCAGGCCGAACGCTTCGGCAGCAAGCTCATTGACAAGGACGTGACCCGGGTCGACTTCAGCCAGCGGCCGCATCGGCTGTGGGTCGGGGAGGACGAATACCAGGCCGATGCCGTGATCGTCGCGACCGGCGCGTCGGCGCTCTGGCTGGGCCTGGAATCCGAGGAAGCGTTCCGCGGCCGAGGGGTGAGCGCCTGCGCCACCTGCGATGGCTTCTTCTTCCGGGATCGGGAGATCGCGGTGGTCGGCGGTGGCGACACCGCGCTGGAGGAGGCGCTCTTCCTGACTCGCTTCGCCTCGAAGGTCACCATGCTCGTCCGGCGCGAGGCGTTCCGAGGCAGCAAGATCATGCAGGATCGCGCATTCGCGCATCCCAAGGTCGACATCCGCTGGAATACCGAGGTGACCGACGTCCGCGGCGAGATGACGGTGAGCGAGGTCGCCCTGCGCGACACAGTCACCGGGGAAGCGTCGACGCTCCCGGTGCAGGGCCTCTTCATCGCCATCGGTTACAAGCCGAACACCGACCTGTTCGAGGGGCAGCTCGACCTCGATGCGCGCGGCTACTGCGTGGTCGAGGGAGGCTCGCAGACCAAGGTCGAGGGGGTCTTCGTGGCTGGTGACGTCCACGACCACCTGTACCGCCAGGCGGTCACCGCTGCCGGCGACGGCTGCCGGGCGGCGATCGATGCTGAGCGGTGGCTCGAATCAGTGGGTGAGATCGAGGCGTCGACCGCGACCAACTGGTAGCGGGCGGCTATTCCAGCAGCGAGGCCGCCAGCTCGGGTGTGACCCCTTCCCGGCCGGCATCGGCCAGGTGCTGCAGGGTGGTCCGCCAGCGTGAGTCCGCCCCGAAGGCGATCTGCAGCTCGCGACGCGCGGCCTCCACGTCGCCGGCACCGGCCAGCTCAACGCCCCTCCAGAAGACCAGCTCGTACGCTTCGGGCGAGAGCTCGCGGGCTCGGGCGTAGCGCTCCTCCGGCGATTTCCCGGCTCGGGCGGCGTCACCGTCGTCGTCGCACTGCTCATAGGCCAGGTGCATCGTGACGATCCTCCGCAGCTCGGGGACCGGGTCTGGGTGGTCGTCGACGCGGACGTCCATCACCCGGCCAGCCCAGAGGCGGTTCCGCCAGGTCGTGGGTCGTACCTCGCCCTCGACCACCATGATCGCCGCGGACTGGCGACCGCGCACGTCCCCTCCCTCGCGTTCCGCCGCCTCCAGCGCCAGCAGCAGCCGTTCGACGAACGGCTCCCCACGCGTGAGGGCCGCCTCGTATGCCTCGGCCATCGCCGGCCAGCAGGAATCGCGCTCAAGCAGGTTGCCCTGCACCGTGTACCCGTCGCCGACGTGATGGCCACAGGCCGGGATGCAGTCGGCTCCGGTGTGGGCTGCCGCTCGACCCTGCGCGTCCACCACGCCGAGCTGGCGGATCGCTGCCTGCTCGTCACTGCCGGTCAGCGAGGCGACCACCTCCTCCGCCGACTGCCCCGCCCGCAGCATCTCGAGCCCGATCGGCCCGAAGCTGACATTCACCGACGCCTGGGTCGCGATCGCCCCCACCCCGGCCTCGAGCCACGGCACGACCGGACCGACCCCGATGAAGTGCGACTGGACGGCCACCGCAAGGCGGCCGGTCTCGGGATCGCGCGCGACGATGCTGTAGGTCATGGGCTCAGCGTAGCGGCGTCGGGGGAGACGGGGAAGATGACAGCCACCTGTACACTCGGTCGATTCACGATCGGACTGGCAAAGGAGGAGGGTATGAACGCATTCGTCGTCGAGCTGCCGAACCGGCCGGGGAGCCTGGCCATGATCGCCGAGGCGGTCGCCGAGCGCGGCATCAACATCACCGGCGTCGTCGGCGCCACATCGGGCGAGCTTGGGACCGTCTCGTTCACGACTGACGACGAGTCCGGCACGCGCAACGCACTTGGCGAGAAGGGCTGGGTCTATCGCGAGGTGCCGCTCGTCCACACCAGCCTCGAGCACCGCCCAGGGTCGCTCGCCGCCGCTGCCCGCAAGCTCGCCGATGCGGGGGTCAACGTGGAGCTGATGTTCATCTCCGGCATGGACGGCGACAAGGTCGAGGTCGCCTTCGGCGTCGATACGCCCGAGGCCGCCCAGCGCGCTCTCGGCTAGCTTCCCCGCGGACCCAGCGCCTGCCGGCCGACGTCCGGGGCATCGGTGACGAAGCCCCACAGCCCGTAGACCGCCAGGTGCTGCATGCGGGCCGCATCGTTGACCACGTAGCACCCGATCAGGCGGCCGTACGCCTGCGCCTGCGCGAGGATCGGCCCAGGATCGAGCCCCAGGTCGCCGTCCCACGGGTGGACGGCCGCGTGACCCTGCTCGACCGCGTAGATCAGCGCCGCCTCGATCGGTTGAGACGGGACCAACAGGTAGCCAGTCGGCAGCTCTGGATCAAGCGCATGCGCTTCGTTGATGGTCGCCTCGTCGAAGCTGATCACGCTCGCCGCGCCCGCCGCTCTCACCCGTGATGCACGCAGTGCCTTGATGGTCGGGGCGATCGCCTGGCGGGCCTTGACCTCGACCACCAGGCCGATCCCCTCCGGCAGCCACTTGAGCACCTCGCCCAGCGTCGGTACGGCCAGGCCCTTGCCGCGGAACGGGAACCGCCCATCGGGCGCCTCGAAGCGGTACCCGGCATCAGCCGCCCGAACCTGTTTCATCGTCATCTCCGCGACCGGGCCGACGAGGTCGGTGGTGCGATCGAGCGTCTCATCGTGGATCACCGCCAGCTTCCCGTCGGCGGTGAGATGGACGTCCAGCTCGACGGCGTCGGCCCCCATCTCGACCGCCAGCCGGAAGGCCTCCATCGTGTTCTCGGGAGCGGCCGCGGAGGCGCCGCGGTGCGCGACCACCAGGGTCATGGCGCCTCTCCCGGCGGCACGATGGCCGGCTCGATCGGCGGGTAGCTCGCCTCCTGCTCGGGATGCAGGCTGCCGTCCGGGACTCTCCGAACGATGACGAAGCCGATCACCATCAGCACCAACAGCGAGAGGATGGCGATCTGGTAGGCGACCTTTCCGAGGGGGTCGAGGAGGAGGCCGACGATCGAGCCATACGCGATCGGGCCGATGACGGCGCTGAACTTCCCCGCCAGCCCGTAGAGGCCCAGCATCTCGCCAACCTGCTCGGGCCGCGCGAGGCGAAGCAGCAGCAGCCGATCAGTGACCGCAACGCCACCGAGCCCTGAGCCGAGCACAGCGCCCGCGATCAGGAACGGGACCTTGTCGAGGACCAGGCCCAGCAGCAGCAGCCCGCCGGTCCACGAGGCGAGGACCCAGAGCAGCGTCTGCTTGGGGCCGATCCGGTCGGCCAGCCGCCCCCACCCGAATGAGGCGATCACCGCCACCACGGTGAGCAGCAGGAGGATGTTCAACGCCTCGCCCGAGGTGAACCCGATGGCCTGGGTCGCGAACGCACTCATCACGACGATGGCGGTGTTGACGGGGTCCGAGTAGAAGAAGCGGCCGACGATGAACCGCAGCAGCCCGGGCGTCTCTTGCGCGTGCCGGATCGTGGCGCGCAGCTGGCTCCAGGACCGGAGGGCATCGATCATCCGAAACTGCTCGCCGCGGGGTGCATGCTCCCGTACCCGGAGGAAGATCGGCGCCGCGAAGACCGCGAAGAGCGAGCCGACCAGCAGGAAGGAGGCGGCCGTGGAGTCGCCGTTGGTATCGGTCGTCAGCTTGAAGAGGAGCCCTGACACGATGGTGCCGAGGTACCCGAGCGCCACCCCGACGCCCGACAGCCGGCCCCGCGTCTCCGGTCGCGCGACGTCGGGGAGCAGCGCGTCGTAATAGATCAGCGCCGCCTGGTAGGCGAAATTGGCGACCGCGAAGAGAAGCAGGCCGATCCCGATGTTCACGAAGCCGATGAACAGGGTCGGAACGATGGCGAGGGCGGTGAAGACGCCCAGGAACGGCTTCCGGCGCCCGGTCCGGTCGCTCATGGCGCCCAGCACCGGCGAGACCGCCGCGTTGATCAGGACCGAGACGCTGACCGCGAACGTGAACCAGAACTGCCCACCCGCCTCGCCCAGGAACTCGATCGCCCACAGGCTCATCGCGAAGCTCACGATGGCGAAGCTGAAGATGGTGTTGGCGAAGTCGTAGAGGGCCCAGGAGAGGCCCTCCAGCGCGCTCCCCGAGCGCGTCAGGCCGCCCAACCCTCGCCACCACGCCGCCGGCGCGAGGCTAGTCATGAGGCTGCGGCTGGGCAAATCACGCGCGGATCATAACGACCCTGTACCCTTCGCCCCGGCGCATCGCGAACGCAGCCCGCCAGAGGTGACAGTTGTCCATGGCTCCCGCCTCGCCGGCCCCGGACGGGCACGTGCGAGAGCTTCACCCGACCGGCATCTTCGCCGCGGTCGGACGCTTCGACTACCGATTCCGGCGCTGGCTGCCGATCGTGGGGCTGGCGATCGTGATCGGCGTCAACGCCTGGGCGGCCGCCGGGGGCGGGACGCTGATCCAGGGCGGCTGGGTGATCGACGGCTCAGAGGAGCAGCGAGCTGCGGCGCTGATCGCCGATCGATTCGGCAGCGAGGCGACCACGATGCTGGTGGTCTACGAGGACCCCAAGGGCGACGCAGCCTCCCCGGCCTTCCAGGCGACCGTCAAGGCGAGCCTCGCCCGCCTCGTGGACGACCCTTCGGTCACCAAGGTCCAGACCTATGCCGACACCGGCGCGCCGGCCCTGCTCAGCAATGACGGGTCGATGACGATGGCCGCCGTCTTCCTGGACAAGGGCGTCGAGGAGGCCGTCAACGACGCCGGCCGGCTGGCCGAGGAGGTGGAGCGCCCGGCCGGTGTGACGATGTGGGTCACCGGCATCCCGCAGGTCTACCACGAGTTCAACGCCAAGATCGAGCGCGACCTCTTCCAGGCGGAGGCGATCAGCCTGCCGATCGCCCTGCTGATCCTGCTCGCCGTCTTCGGCACCCTGATCGGGGCGGCCCTCCCGCTGGTGATCGCCGCGTTCGCGATGCCGACCGCCTTCGCGCTGATCAGCCTCCTCGCCAACGTGACCGAGATGAGCATCTTCGTCACGAATATCGCCACGATGATCGGCCTGGCCCTGGCGATCGACTACTCGCTCTTCATGGTCAGCCGCTTCCGTGAGGAGCTGCGCCACCACGACGTCGAGATCGCCCTGGAGCGGATGATGGGCAGCGTCGGCAAGGCGGTGGCGGTATCCGGGATCGCGGTGGCGGTCGGGCTCTCCTCGCTCGTCGTCTTCGACGCCGCCGCGCTGCGCAGCATGGGGCTCGGCGGGATCGTGACGGTCCTGTCGACCCTGATCTTCGGCCTGACGGTGCTGCCGGCGCTCCTCGCTCTGCTCGGTCCGCGGGTCAACCGGCTGCGCGTGCCCCTGCCCCGCTTCCTGCGGCTGATCGAGGACGACGCCGTTGCGGCCGATCGGCGGCAGGGACACGGCGTTTGGGCCTGGATCGCCGCCCGCGTGATGCGCCGCCCGCTGCTCGTCGCGCTCCCGGTGCTGGCGATCCTGCTCGTCGCTGGCTCGCCGTTCCTGGGGATCCAGCTCTCAACCGGCCAGAACCTGGCCGATCTTCCGCCCGTCCCGTCGCGCATCGGGTTCGAGGTGATTGGCGACAACTTCCCGGGCGGCGAGAGCGACCCGATCGCCGTGGTGATGACCTGGCCGGGGGAGGATTTCGCGGGGAGCCTCTCCCCAGAGAGACAGGAGGAGATCGCCGCCTACACCCGCTCCGTGCGAGCCGTTGACCACAAGGTGTCGGGCGTCGAGAGCGTGCTGACCGCCCCTCCGGGCCTTTCCTCGACCGACTACGTGGCGCTGCTCGCGATGCCGGCCGCTCAGCGGCCCGCCGCGCTCAACGAGTACGTGGCCGACTGGCTGGCGGTCGATACCACCAAGCTTCGCGTCTTCTCGGAATACGTCCCTGATTCCGACGACGGTCGCGCACTCGTCGACAAGATCCGCGCCATCCCGCCTCCCGAGGGGACGGAGGTCCTCACTGGCGGCCTGCCGTCCCGTTCGGCAGACTTCATGCGCAGCTTCCGCGCCTCCGTTCCGATCGCCATCCTGATCGTGGTCCTGGTGACGAGCGTCGTCCTGTTCCTGACCTTCGGATCGGTCTTCCTGCCGATCAAGGCGGTGCTCATGAGCCTAATCAGCGTGACCGCGAGCTTCGGGGCGCTGGTGTGGATCTTCCAGGAGGGACACCTCAAGGGCCTCCTGGGCTTTGAGACGTCGGGCACCATCGGCGCGTGGGAGCCGATCATCATGTTCGCGATCCTGTTCGGCCTCTCGATGGACTACGAGGTGCTGCTCCTCTCCCGGATCCGGGAGCGTTACCTGGCGACCGGTGACAACACGCGCGCCGTGGCCGAGGGGATCGGCATCACCGGAGGCATGATCACCGGCGCCGCGCTCATCATGGTTGCGGTCTTCGCCGCCTTCGGGATGTCGAGCATCACGTCGATCAAGGCCCTGGGCGTGACCATGTCGCTCGCGGTCCTGATCGACGCGACGATCGTGCGCGGCCTCCTCGTGCCGGCGTTCATGCGGATCATGGGGCGCGTCAACTGGTGGGCCCCCGCCTGGCTGCAACGCGCCGTGGGGCGCCTGGGCCTGTACGAGACTGGCTCGCAGGGCGCCGACGCCAGCGCGCGGTGACCGAGCCTCGCCGGGCGCGCCTCGAGCGCCTTACCGAGCGGTGGCGCTCACGCCACGAGGCGCGGGTCGCAGCCGAGGGCCGGCCACCCGCAGACGCCGAGCGCGAAGCTCGCGCCGACGCCTTCTTCCCGTGGCGGACGCAGAGCGCGGCAGAGTACGCCGCCACCTACGGCGCGGCGATGGTCGGCTACACGTACGACGCCTACTCGTACAGCGACCCGGGGCTCGAGGCCTGGCTCCGCGAACTCGGGGAGGCGCTCCGAGGCCGAGGACGCCGCTGCTGATGATGCCCGCCTGGGCCGGTCAGATCGTGACGGACGTGTGCGACGCCGCCGGCGTCGCACAGCCGGTCGTGCGCTGGCGCCGCGCCCGCCGCCCCGCCAGCTCCGGGGTGACCCGAAGGTCAGCAGGCAGCATCTCGGTCACCGCAGGGACCGATGAGCTGGATCAGCGGCTCACGCTCCTGCACGAGCTCGCCCACTGGCTCGGGCCCGTCCCAAAGCGGCGTCGAGGGCGCGTCCTCCACCACGACGCGGGCTTCTATGCGGTTGCCTTCGAGCTCTACCGACGGCACGGCATCCCCGACGCGGAGGCGCTGGCTCGCGAGGGCGGGCGCTATCCGAGCTCGCTGCGGCACGCAAAGGCGCTGGGGATCGCTGGGGCGGACGACGCGTGGCAGCTGCGGCGGGACGCGCTCCGTGAGCGAGCCCGTCGGCGCCCGCCGTTTCGCGTCCTGGTGGCCGAGCACACGGTGCGGCTGGTCCGCGACGGTCGCTGGACGCGCTGCGGGATCTGCGGGGTGCGCGTCGTCGGCCCGACGCTCGCCCGCATCCGTCGCCGCTCCGGACGCCACATCCTGTTCGGCGCCGGCTAGCGAGGTGGGCTCTCAGCAACCGCTGCCGCTGGCGGGGATCCGGGTCCTCGACTGCTCGCGCGTCTACGCCGGACCGATCGCCAGCATGCTGCTCGGAGACCTGGGAGCCGACGTCTGGAAGCTCGAGCCGCCCGACGGCGACGAGACCCGGGGCTGGGGTCCGCCGTTCTGGGGAGATCCGGCCGACCGCCGCAGCGCCTATTTCGCATCGGTCAACCGCAACAAGCGCAGCCTGGTGGTGAACCTCAAGACCGATGCCGGACGCTCGCTGCTTGACCGCCTGGCCGCGCAGTGCGACGTTCTGCTCCACAACTACCAGCCCTCGGTCGCCACCCAGCTGGGGCTCGACCCCGAGCGGCTGCGCGCCACCCATCCCCGGCTGGTGGTCTCGACGATCGGGGGGTTCCCAGGTGAGGGGGACTCGGCCGAGCGGCCGGCATACGACCTCGTAGCCCAGGCGGTGAGCGGGCTCATGTCGGTGACCGGCGATCCTCATGGCGGGCCGATGAAGGTGGGGGTGGCGCTCCTCGACCTGACCGCCGGGTTGCAGGCGGCGATCGGGGCGCTGGCGGGACTGGTCGCTCGCGAGCGGGGCGGCGCGAGCTCGCTGCACGCCTCGGTGAGCCTGATCGAGGCCGGCGTGGCCAGCCTGACCAATGTGCTCGGGCACCACCTGGCGACCGGAGACGAGCCGCGGCGCTGGGGCACGGGGCACCCGAGCATCGTCCCCTACCAGGCCTTCGCTGCCCGTGACGGCCACCTCGTGATCGCGGTCGGCAACGATGGGCAGTTCGCTCGCCTCCTCGACGTGCTGGACCTGGGGCCGGACTCGCGCTTCGCCAGCAACGAGGATCGGGTGGCAGGCCGCGATGAGCTCATCGCGATGCTGGCGGTCCGCGTCGGCGACTGGGCCCGCGACGACCTGGTCGCCGCGCTCTCCGCGGCCGATGTGCCGGCAGGCCCGGTCAACTCGGTCAGCGAAGCTCTGGCTGCGATGGAGGCTGCCCACGACGGCGGGTGGACCCAGAGCGTCGATGGCGTGCGCTTGGCTCCGAGCCCCGTGCTGGTGGACGGGGAGCGCTTGCCGCTGCGCAACCCGCCGCCGCGATTCGGCGCTCAGACCGACGAGATCCTGCGGGAGGCGGGGCTCGACCCGGGCGAGATCGCGCGATTACGTGCGGAGGGCGCGATCGGCTGAGCGCACGCTAGCGCACGCCGTATGCCTGCGACCAGAGCCACTCGCGGAGCGTCCCCCCCGCATCGTGCACCGCGGCAGCGGTCGGACGGCCGACATAGCGGTAATGCCACGGCTCGTAGCGATAGCAGCTCACCGCACTCTTCCCGCTCGGATAGCTCATCACCCAGCCGAAGGTCCAGGCATTGGCGGCGAGCCACGCCCCCTCGTTGGTCTTCGCCCAATCGGCATAGTTCCACGGCGAGCCCCCGCCAACGGAGCGGAAGTCGATCGCGGTCCCAAGCTGATGCTCCGAATGCCCGGGCCGTGCCGACGTCTTCAGGGCCTCGCCGTATCCCACCTGTCGCACCCAGCCGTTGAAGGTCAGGACCTGACCGGTGTAGGAGCGGTACGCCGATTGCACGGCCAGGTGTGCCCCGTCGGCCGAGGCCGCGGCGACCATCGCCTTGAGGTCTGACACCGCGATGGTTCGAATGAAGAACGAACCATTCAGGCCCGCCTGCGAGGTGTCGACGAGGTCCGGCGGGGCATAGCCGCTTGGCAGCCTGAACACGGTGTCGAGGACGGTCGTGGCCCAGTCGGCATAGGAGGCTCGCGCGGTGGGGAGATCCACGTAGTCACAGGTCGGGAGGGGTGGCAGTGGCGCAGCCAGGTCATCGAGCGCGGCACCGACCGAAGTCCCGTGGACCCAATAGCCGGCCCATACGCCGTTGTCGATCATCAGGTAGCCGGCGCCGCCCATCTCGCGGTACTCAGACGTGCTCGCCGACGACGAGTTCGCCATCTCGGCGCGCTTGACGCCGACCAGGTCCGCCGTGGTGGCGCCGAACTGGTAACCCGTGTAGGGCCCTGCCGCGAACGACACCGCGTGGGTGGCGGCCAGGTCCCAGGTCGTCGGTTCGAGCCGATTGCCCGCCTCGTCGCGGATGGCGTCCGTCAGGTTGACGCGATATCCGATGGCGACCGTGAGGCCCGCTGCCGGGGTCAGCGTCGCGACGCGCCGGGCTGGATCCAGGGTGACCTCCGCGTCGACGACGGCACCCGCCCCGTCGCTGAGCTGGAAGCTGACGGGATCGACGCCGCTCACCGGCTCGCTGAAGGTGACCTCGATCCGGCCTGAAATGTCGAGGATGGCGCCGGGCGCTGGATCCTGGCGAAGGACGACGGGGGCCGTCGTATCGGGGGTCGGCGCGGGGCTGGGGCTGGCGGTCGGCGACGCGGGCTCGCTGGGGGTGGCGGATGGAATCGGCGCGGCGTTGCACGCCATGCAGGCGAGCGCGAGCGACAGCGCGAGGCCGGCAAGCCGAACGGTGGACATCGGCCCCATTGTGGAACATCGCTCCCCTGGAGG
>Ga0070698_100003670_pt1 | contig 16860 bp, 15 predicted proteins | sample KBSK1502metaG_FD_65477 | JGI IMG/M metagenome (GOLD analysis project Ga0070698, IMG submission 65477) | Corn, switchgrass and miscanthus rhizosphere microbial communities from Kellogg Biological Station, Michigan, USA - KBS K1-50-2 metaG | ecosystem: Host-associated > Plants > Roots >...
ATTGATGAAAAGAGCAATCAGCTTACCCAACCGAAATACTTATGGGCACAAACCAACCCTGGTGCTATTGAACCAGGTGAAAAGGATTTAGTGAAGCTGGGAACGGCTGCAGACAACTTGTTTATTGTACAGCAATTGGACAAATCAGGTTTGACCTATTCCTTTACCAATTTAAACAACGAAAAGAAAAATTTCGAATTTACTGCTGCTGAAGCTGATCGTGGAGGTTATGGTGTGAGCTGGATGTTTGTAAAACATAACCGTGTGTACCAGCTGGGCCATACAGTAAATGTTAGCTGGGCCAATAAAGATCTGAAGATCGAATACGCAACATTCAGAGATAAAACGCTGCCGGGAAGTGAAGAAAAATGGAAAATAAAGATCAGTGGTTATAAAAAAGAAAAAGCAGCAGCCGAGATGCTGGCAAGCATGTATGATGCATCGCTTGACCAGTTTTATCCTCACCAGTGGTTTAAACCGGGAGTATGGCCGTATTATAGTAATCTCAAAATCTGGAACGGGACACAGAATTTTTCAAAGGTTGAATCAAATCAAAAATATGTATCGGTCAAAGAAAGTAAAACAATTGATAAACGCTATGATGAATTAATAGCGTCTTATGTTTTCTCTCCTTACTACCGAAACAGCGCAGAGCCGCTTTGGTGGATAAACCCATTAAATTATGCTTATAGCGAATTTAGAAATCCAAGATTAATGCGGTTACCTAAACAAGGCAAGAGAGGAGAAGAAGATTCGATGTATTTTATGAGCATAACACCTTCCATGCAGGTAGATGGTGCCATGTTGCAAAGCGGACTAACCTTTCAGCATGATATGAATCCTGATATAAGATTTGATGCTGATGGTGTTGGAGATTTCAATCAACTTGAAAAACAGGAGAATTCAAATCCACCCGACCAAATCCAAATCCGCAAAAATTTCAACGAAACTGCTTTCTTCTTTCCTGATCTGAGAACAAATGAAAATGGTGATATTGAATTTTCATTTACTATGCCTGAAGCATTGACAAGATGGAAGTTCCAGGCATTGACACATACAAAAGGACTTGCATTTGGTTATAGCAATAAAGAAATTGTTACACAAAAACAATTAATGGTACAACCCAACGCACCAAGATTTTTAAGAGAAGGCGATAGAATGGAATTCAGCTCCAAAATTGTAAATCTTACCGATAAAGAATTAACCGGCCAAGCCGAGTTGCAGTTATTTGATGCAGCCACCAATGAATCGGTAAGCGGTTGGTTCAATAATGTGTATCCGAATCAATACTTTACTGTTGCCGCAGGACAAAGTGAAGCAGTAACATTCCCGATACAGGTTCCTTACCTTTTTGACAAAGCCTTGGTATGGCGTATCGTTGCAAGAGCTGGTGATGTAAGCGATGGTGAAGAAGCCGCAATGCCTGTTTTAACCAATCGTATGCTGGTAACCGAAACACTTCCTTTGAACATAAGAAATCAACCAACAAAAAATTTCCGGTTCGAAAAACTGCTGACATCGGGAAATTCCGAAACATTGCAACAGCATTCGCTTACTGTCGAATACACTTCTAATCCTGCCTGGTATGCTGTGCAGGCTTTACCCTATTTAATGGAGTATCCTTATGAATGTGCCGAGCAAACCTGGAATCGTTACTATGCAAACGCATTAGCTTCAAAAATTGCAAACAGCTCTCCCCGTATCAAACAAATATTCGAAAGCTGGAATACTAAGGATACTGCAGCATTATTAAGTAACCTGCAAAAGAACCAGGAGCTGAAAGCTGTTTTGCTTGAAGAAACTCCCTGGGTATTGCAGGCAAAAACAGAAGAACAGCAAAAGAAAAATATCGCCCTGCTTTTTGATATGATCAAAATGAGTAGTGAAATGAACAGCTCCTATGAAAAACTAAAACAAATGCAAAGCGAGAATGGTGGTTTTGTTTGGTTTAAAGGCGGGCCCGATAATCCTTACATCACTCAATATATTGTTACAGGGATTGGGCATTTGAAAAAATTGGGAGTTGATGTTAAAAAACTTGAACCAATTCTTAAACTCGCTATTCCCTATCTTGATCTGCAGATCAAAAAAGAATATGATGAACTGAAAAAAAATAAAACTGATCTGAGTAAGTATACTCCGGATTATAGTGAGATACAATATCTGTACATGCGGAGCTTCTTTCCTGAACAAAAAATTGCTGCGGCTTCACAAACAGCTTATACTTATTTCCGCAGCCGTACTCAGCAAACATGGACAAAACAAAACAAGTATATGCAGGGAATGATCGCTTTGACATTATTCAGAACTGCTGACACAAAAACTCCAATAGCGATTTTAAGATCATTACAGGAAACAAGCATCAGCAACGAAGAATTAGGAATGTATTGGAAAGAAAACAGTGGTGGTTGGTTCTGGCACCAGGCGCCGGTGGAAACACAGGCATTATTGATCGAAACATTTAGTGAGATCAGTAAGGATTCAAAAACAGTAGATGATCTGAAAACATGGTTGCTGAAAAATAAGCAAACCACAAACTGGAAAACAACGAAGGCAACAGCAGAAGCATGCTACGCATTATTATTACAGGGAAGTGTCCCGATAGCTATCGGGATAATTAATGAATCAGTTGTTGAAATTAAACTAGGTAATACAACTATTAAATCAACAGATAATAAACAAGAAGCAGGAACCGGGTATTTTAAAAAGACCATCAACGGACCATTAGTAACTCCTAATATGGGAAATATTAGTGTATCGGTTCAGCCTGCAAACAATCAAACGAATACAACAACATCATGGGGTGGAATTTACTGGCAGTATTTTGAGGACCTTGATAAAATAACAACGGCTTCAACACCATTAAAGCTTGACAAAAAACTTTTTGTGGAAACTAATACTGACCGCGGGCCGGTGCTTACACCAATAAATGAAGGCGATGCCGTGAAGGTTGGTAATAAAATAAAAGTGAGAATTGAATTAAGAGTTGACCGTGATATGGAATATGTTCATATGAAAGACATGCGTGCCTCTTGCTTAGAACCTGTAAATGTTTTAAGCAGTTATAAATGGCAGGGTGGCCTTGGTTATTATGAGACAACAAAAGACGCCAGCACGAATTTCTTTTTTGATTATTTGCGGAAAGGGACTTATGTATTTGAGTATACATTATTCGTTACACATACCGGCAATTTCAGTAATGGGATCACAAATATTCAGTGTATGTATGCACCGGAATTTTCATCTCACAGCGATGGAATAAGAATAAATGTAGAATAAAAATTGTTCAATGCTCAACGATCAATGCTCAATTTTCAGTTTATACTTCACAAATGATCATTCCTGCCTGCGGCAGGCAGGGAAAATTGATCCCGATAACTATCGGGATTGAGCATTGAACATTTTATATTTGTTCTTCATGCAAACAGAGTTTCTTATCATTGGCCAGGGAATTTCAGGAACATGGCTCAGTTATTTTTTACAAAAAGCAAACAGATCATTTATCGTAATAGATAATGATCAGCCAAACTCAGCTTCAAGAGTTGCTGCAGGTATCATTAATCCTGTAACAGGCAGAAGAATTGTAAAAACATGGATGATCGATGAGTTGCTTTCTTTTCTCGTTCCTGCTTACGAAGAATTAGGAAATGAACTCAGGATAAATGCTATTACACAAAAATCTTTGATCGACTTCCACCCTACGCCACAAATGAAAATTGCTTTTGATGAGAGAGTAAAAGAAAATGCAGGTTTTCTATTTCACCCAAAAGATCAATGGCAATACCAGGAAACATTTAAATATGACTTTGGATTCGGCGAAGTAGATCCTTGCTATCTTGTCAACCTGAAAGAAATTCTTCCTGCCTGGAGAAAGAGACTCTTATCAAATAATCAATTACTGGAAGAAAATTTTGAGATCGAAGAATTAAATCATTCAAATACCGAAGTGATTTATAAAAATATAAAAGCAGAAAAAATTATTTTCTGCGATGGAATTAATTCTTCTCTAAGTCCTTTTTTAAAAAATCTTCCTTTTGCATTAAATAAAGGAGAAATAATACTTATTAAATCGGACAATATCCCATCTACACATATTTTTAAAAAAGGAATGATGCTTACATCAATAGAAAACGATCTTTATTGGATCGGTTCAAATTATTTGTGGGAGTTTTCGGATGATCAACCAACAGAACAATTCAGAAAACAAACTGAATTGTTATTACAAACATGGTTAAAGGTTCCTTTCAAAATTGTAGATCACAAAGCATCTGTCCGCCCTGCAAATATTGAACGACGTCCTTTTGTGGGTTTTCACCCGGCTTATAAAAACATTGGCATCTTAAACGGCATGGGAACAAAAGGCTGCTCATTAGCTCCTTTTTTTGCAAAGCAATTATCAGATCATCTTACTCATACAAATAAAATTTTGCCAGAGGCAGACATTAAACGATTTGCCAAAATACTGACGAGATAAGACCTTTCAGGAAATTTTAATTCCATTGACTATTTTTGATTAAATCTGAAAAAAAATTGAGATGACTGGAAAAAATGAAAATTTATACAGCATACCGGCACGTTACCGCCGGTTAGAAAACCTGCATATTGTCTTCTGGCTTTTTAAAGATATTAGCTGGTGTATGATCTGGCGTGAACTTGGGATCACTATGATCATACCAACACTTTCTGTAGCCATTTATATCGCTTATCGTACACGGAATATAAAATCAGAGTTGGCTCATAACCTGGCTGTTGCTTTTTGGATCAGCGCCAATAGTTATTGGATGATCAGTGAATTTTTTGGATTTGATGATGCAAAAATTTTTGGAGGATATGAAGGCAAACATCTTGCTATGATCCCTTTTATTATAGGTGTAATAATCCTTGGTTGGTACTATATTATTCAGCGACCAAAAGAAATAAAGACTGAACAAGTAGTAACTATGTAACAAAAATTATTGCCGCTGTATTTTCGTAGCCGGGGATGTCAACATATTTCGTTTAATAACATTTGTTGATACTCTCGACAATTCACCCGTTTGAAAAACATATTTATTACTCAACCTGACTTTTGTATCGTGTGGTAGATCGGTACGGTTTAGAGAATCAAGTGTCTTTGTAGTTTCATTTGCAAGGTTATTAAATTTCGTTTTATCTTCCGGAGTTGCATTTGCTTTATTAATACCGCTTTGCAGATCTGCTATAATTTTATCATGTTCTTTTTTTACTTCTTCAGCTTTGGCAGGGTCATTTTCTATATTTTCAACAACAGCATTGTTAACAAGGCTATCAAGTTTTTGATCGTTTTTAAAAACTTCAAGCCCCGTTTGTTGCTTTTGGATGGTCACTTCATTTTCCGCTAACTCCTTTTTTTTGTAATCACCTGTTACATAAGAAAAGACACCAACGCAGATCGTTAGCAAAAAACTCAACCCCATAAAAGCCCAAATTGATTTAAATATCATTTTGTTTTGTGATGATCTGTTGATCACCTGTCTTAGTAGCATATAAGCAAAAAACATGAGCAGGAAGGCAAAACCAGATAGACCGTAACCAAGGATTTTTACAAAATCCGGGACTGCTTCAAGTATATACATAAAAAAAGGATTTAATAATATACTAGCAATATATTAAATCCTGCAAAAGAAACTATTACCTTTTAGTGGTATTTTAAGAAGCTAAAATGGGAATGGGCTTTCTTTTCTTATCAAAAAAAAGCTTTTTGCACAAATAAAGAAGTGTAAGTGTTATCATAGTTCGGCTTTTAGGATTTTGTGTGGCGTATCCGGATCCTGGTTCAGTACACGACAAAGCGCATCATACAATTGCGGCATATTTATTTTAAGGTCGGCCGGGTTTTCAAAAAATGCTTCTACGCTTACCGCCCAGAATTCATGAATATTCGTCAACGCATAATTGCGTAAATAACTTTTTCGCTTCGTAATTACATCTGCCAGTATAGGGCCCGTTGTTGTTGAAAATCTTTCATAATTAGCCCTGAAATTTTTATCAACACCATATTTGGCAAAGTAGTTATTAAATAAAAGAGCATGGCTCATTTCATGTATAGCCACATTTATATTATCAGAATTATCAGAATAACCAAACAGGAAATGTTTCCAGGAAAGATAGATGCCTTCCGGCGCCACATGTCCTATATATAATTCTTCATCATTATCCATCCTGTATGCATCTGCCAGTATATAAATATTTTTAAAATGCTGCATCAGGTAACTTTTCAATCCAAACGTTACTTGTATAGCAGAAGCCGCTGTTAAAACAGGGATCTCTTCTTTTGGCTCGAGACCTATGTAGTGAAATTGTTTATTGCTGATATAATAATGAACCCGGTTTACAAATCTTTGTTTTAATTCAAATGAAAGTTCATTAAAGTATTGAATACGGCTGCTAATGATATAAGAATACTTATTGAAAGTTTCTTCGCTGACGAGTTCTTCTGCCGGAAGTTGAGCAGGAGCTTCCAGCTTTTGCGGGGCAAAAAAGTGATTCAGTTTTCTTAAAAATGTCAGCATATTTCAGGGTTCGGAACTTTAAAAATATATAATCGCTTTTCAAATTGCAAGCTTTACGATGTTTTTGAGTGGAATTACTAATGAATTAAAAACGACAAAATGGTTAGGAAAATTACGTGACCCTTCAAATAATTTTATCTAAAGGCCGGGAACTCATTCGGTCGCAACGGGTCCTGGTTTAACGTATCACATAAAATGGTATACAATTGAGGCAAATTATCTTTCAGACCCTGGGAGTTTTCAAAGAAATATTCAACGCTAACTGCCCAAAATTCCTGGAAATTGGTAAAGGCGTAACCACGCAAATAACTTTTTTTCTGTACAATGGCCTGCGTGATCATAGGCCCAAAAACAGTTGGAAGTTTTTCAAAATCCTTTCTGAAATCCCAATCAACGCCAGTTTCTTTAATAAAATTTTCATGATGCAGGGCATGAGCCATTTCATGTAAGGCAACATTCACACCATCAGTATAATCTGCAAAACCCCGTACAAAATATTTCCATGAAATATAAATACCCGTTGGAGCTACATGACCAATATATTTTTCTTTTGAATCAATTGCATCATAAGCATCAGCGAGTATATGAATATCTTTAAAAAAAGGAAGAAGGTAATGCTTTAATCCAAAAGAAACCTGGATAGCTGCTGCACTTACAAGTATTGTTATCTCTTCCTGTTGATCTAATCCATGAAAATGAAAAGATTTTGATTTCCTGAAATTGTAAACTCTATTTAAAAACTTTTGCTTATTTGATTCATTCAGTTGATTGAAATAAGGCAGTATTCCGGAAATAATTGCAGAATAATTATTGGCGATTTCAGGAGGGATCGATTCTTCAGGAAATAATTCCTGGAAAGGGTCAGTATCTCTCTTGTTGCCGAAAAGTTTTTGAAAGAAGTTTGCCATGATGGGTTCTCAAATATACTTATCAGAATCTTAAGGCATCGAATTGTCCTTATCTTTGCCGCCGTTGAATTTTTTGGGACCGGCTGAAGCAATGCTATTAAGCTTCTGTTGCGACGCTCCGTTCAAGGTTCTGTTCGCTTTTTTAACAATAAGCGTCGCAGTTCACCCTGACACTGAGCTTGCCGAAGTGGAAGGTCGCACTCTTGTACTTTGGGAATCCTCTTCAACAAATCCGAAATCTGAAATCTAAAATCTAAAATCGAATGTTTCGTAGTCATACTTGTGGTGAATTAAGGATGAATAATATAAACAGCGAGGTTACTCTTGCCGGTTGGGTGCAAACAATCAGAAAATTTGGCGCCATCACTTTTGTTGACCTCCGTGACCGTTATGGCATCACACAATTATTATTTGGCGAAGAGTTGAACCAGCAATTGGACGAAAATCCTTTGGGCCGTGAATTTGTTTTACAAGCCACCGGTATCGTTAATGAAAGAAGTAATAAAAATTCAAACATTCCTACAGGCGATATTGAAATAATTATAAAGTCATTTAAAATATTAAATAAGTCGGCGGTACCGCCATTCACTATACAGGATGATACCGATGGCGGTGATGATATTCGAATGAAATATCGTTTTCTTGATCTCCGCAGAAATGCAGTAAAGAAAAATCTTGAACTCCGTTATGCTGTAAACCGCGCAACAAGAAATTATCTTCATCAGCAAGGCTTCATGGATATTGAAACTCCTTTTCTTATTAAATCTACTCCTGAAGGTGCAAGAGATTTTGTAGTTCCATCAAGAATGAATCCAGGACAGTTCTATGCATTGCCACAATCACCACAAACATTTAAGCAACTATTAATGGTAAGCGGTTACGATCGCTATTATCAAATTGTAAAATGTTTTCGTGATGAAGATCTTCGTGCCGATCGCCAGCCTGAGTTTACACAGATCGACTGTGAAATGGCCTTTGTAGAGCAGGAAGATATTCTGAATATGTTTGAAGGATTGGTCAAATCTATTTTCAAGGAAGTAAAAGGAATTGATTATAGCGAGAAAGTACCGCGGATGAGTTGGGAAGATGCTATGTGGAATTATGGTAATGATAAACCCGATATCCGCTTTGAAATGAAATTGCTGAACCTGAAAAAACCTTCTTCAGTTTATACAAATAAAAAAGATGCATCAGAGCTGATCACAGGTTCAGGCTTTGGGGTTTTTGATAATGCAGAAACTGTAGCTGCTATCGCTGTTCCGGGTTGCAGCGAATACAGTCGCAAACAAACAGATGAATTGACAGAATGGGTGAAACGTCCGCAGATCGGAATGGGAGGGCTTGGATTTATAAAATGCAATAAAGACGGGACATTTAAAAGCAGCATGGATAAATTTTTCAATGAAGAAAAATTAAAAGCTATTGCTGCTGCCTGCAATGCAAAGGCAGGCGATCTTGTATTGATATTAGCCGGCGCCGAAGAAAGAACAAGAAAAGCGATCAGTGAATTGCGGCTTGAAATGGCGGAACGTCTAGGCTTTAGAAAAAAAGATGAATTCAAACTCGTTTGGGTTTTAGACTTTCCATTGTTTGAATACGCTGCTGAAGAGAATCGTTGGGTAGCACGTCATCATCCATTTACCTCCCCCAAACCATCGGATATAGCTACTATGATCAATAATAATCCCTTTATTGAAAATGCTGCTGAATACCTAAAACATCCTTACGCCAACATCAAGGCAAACGCTTATGATATGGTATTAAATGGTAATGAGGTCGGCGGTGGATCGATAAGGATCTTTCAAAGAGAATTGCAGGAAAAAATGTTTGCAGCATTAGGAATGACCAAAGAAGAGTCACTTCATAAGTTTAGCTTTCTTCTTGGTGCATTTGAATATGGCGCCCCACCCCATGGTGGTATCGCATTCGGCTTCGACAGGCTCTGCGCCATCCTCGGTGGCAGCGAAGGCATTCGTGATTTTATTGCATTCCCAAAGAACAATGCCGGTCGTGATGTAATGCTTGATGCGCCTTCAACTATTGACGAAAAACAATTGATGGAATTACAGATAAAGTCAACCGCAAAAGAGCAATGACCCGTTTTTGGCTGATAATACTACGGATCGTTTGTGTCATACAAATGCTGATCGCAATATTTCAGTCCCTTTTTTCTTTCACTGGTTTACTATTAAATGGAGAATTTATATTCCTACTGCAAGCAATTGCTTTTGCTTTGATAGCAGCATTGCCGGTATTTACATTTATTATTTTTAATAATAATTTTCCTGACAAGCTTATTGAAGGAAGATTAAAAAGGAATTTCAATCGCTTATTTCTGATCAATTTTTTACTGATCTCTTTTCTTTTCGGGTTTGTTTTCATGGATTATAAACAAGCAATTCACTTATCAGAAATAACAGGCACATATCGTCCCTATATAGAATTTTTTATTCCGTTTATTGTATCCTGTACAATGCTTATATTTCATTTCAGTATTTTATATGGACTTTATTGGCTGCGCAGGCATATAAATAATAATAACGGCCAAAAACAATTTGATTTTGAAATGCAGGATGAAAATGTGTGATCATTTTCTGTTAAAAAAAATCGGGTTGAGCAGATCTTAACTTCAAGTATCTACTTTTACAAAAATTCACAACATGCGGAATTCTTTTTTGTTATTATTTTTCTTAGTTACACTTCTTTCTTCCTGTAAAAAAGATGATGGCTCGCCACAAGACCTCTCGGTTACTATGCTAAACGTATCCTATGGGACGAATGTCCAGCAAAAGATGGATGTTTACCTACCTGCTAATAGAAGCACTCAAGATACCAAAGTAATAATATTGATCCATGGTGGCGGATGGAACACAGGAGATAAATCAGATTTTAATGCCTATGTTGACAGCCTGAAAAAAAGAGAACCATCCTATGCAATTTTCAATATCAATTACAGGCTTGCAAATACACCTGATCTTTTTCCAGCCCAGGAACAGGATGTAAAAGCAGCTGTTGAGTTTATTTATAATAAGAGGCAGGAATACATGATCTCAGATAAATTTGTTTTAATTGGTGCCAGCGCCGGTGCACATCTTGCATTGTTACAGGGTTATAAATACTCCACTCCGGTAAAACCAAAAGTCATTATCGATTTTTTTGGCCCCACCGATCTGATCGCTTTGTATAATAATCCTCCCAATCCGCTTGTTCAACCGTTATTGCTTTCCGTTACCGGTAGCACACCGACTACAAACAATACACTCTATACCCAATCAAGCCCAATAAATTTTATTTCATCACAATCACCACCAACAATGATCCTTCATGGCGGCATTGATATTGTAGTTTCACCATCACAATCTGTTTTACTGGATACAAAACTGTTTATTTCAGGCGTCACGCATCAGTATATTTTTTATCCTTCAGAAGGACATGGATGGGTTGGTGCAAATCTTACCGATTCATTTAATAAGATACAGGCATTTCTTGCAGCTAATGTAAATTAGCAGAATGAATTCGAGAATAAGGTTATACTGGATTGTACTGATCATAAATGTTATCCTTGTTTCAATAGCCATGGCTTTAGCAGGGTATTTCACCACAACGACGTTGTCGCCATTTATAAAGGACAACAGTTGGTATTTTATTTTACCATTATTTTTTTTCCTGATGAACTCACTTTATATTTTATTCTTTTTAAGAATTAAATATCCCCATCAGCAAATTTCAAATAAGATTGAAGGGTTTTTATATTTATTTGCAGTGCTTACTTTTCTTTCTGCATTGTTTGTGATCTTCTTTAATTCAATAATAATCAGTAATATTCTTGAGGATAGTTTCAATCCTTATAAAACGATTTGGCAATATGTTTCTATCCCGTCATGTATTGTTATGGTTTGTAGTGTTGCAAATGCAATCTACTCTTTCAAAATACTAAAAAACATAAGGCAAAACAGGCAGAAATTAGCACAACAAATAAAAAACATTGGCACAGGTCATGAATAACTTTTCTTGTTAACTTACATCAATGGCACATACAAATCTTGCAGAGAGAATCAGGCCGTCTACGTTGAATGAATTGATCGGGCAAGAGCATCTTACCGGGAAAAAAAGTATTCTTCGCACTGCCATTGAAAATGGAAAGATTCCTTCAATGATCTTATGGGGACCGCCGGGTACAGGCAAAACAACCATCGCAAATATTATTGCAAATACTTTAAAAGTTCCTTTCTTTCAATTAAGTGCTATCAGTTCGGGAGTAAAAGATGTAAGAGAAGTAATTGAAGAATCAAAAACAAAACCGGGAGCAATTTTATTCATTGATGAAATTCATCGATTCAACAAAGGGCAACAAGATGCTTTGCTTGGCGCCGTGGAGAAAGGAATTATCACATTGATCGGCGCTACTACCGAAAATCCTTCTTTCGAAGTGAATGCCGCTTTGCTTAGTCGCTGCCAGGTGTATGTTCTAAAACCGCTTAGTGAAGATGATCTCCGCAAACTTATTCAACAGGCAATTGAAAAAGACGAATGGCTGAAAAATAAAAACATCGTCATTAAAGAATACGAAGCTTTATTCACCATTTCCGGTGGCGATGCAAGAAAGATCTTAAATCTTATTGAACTCTGTGCAGATGTAATGAAAGAAGGAGAAGAATTAATTGATAAAAAAGTAATGGACATTGCTCAGCAACGAATTGCTTTGTATGATAAAAGCGGCGAGCAACATTATGATATCATTTCAGCATTTATCAAATCAATCCGCGGCAGCGATCCAAATGCTGCAGTGTATTGGCTTGCAAGGATGATAGAAGGTGGTGAAGATGTAAAATTCATTGCACGAAGGTTGGTGATACTGGCAAGTGAAGATATTGGTAATGCAAATCCAACTGCCTTGGTTCTAGCAAATGCTGCTTTTGAAGCAGTAAATAAGATTGGTTTCCCCGAATCAAGCATCATTCTTTCACAGTGTGCCACTTATCTGGCAGCTTCTCCAAAAAGCAACGCAGCAGTCGCTGCAATTGGCGCAGCACAATCGGCAGTAAAACAACATGGCGATCTTTCCGTGCCGTTGCATATTCGTAATGCGCCGACAAGATTAATGAAGAATCTTGGTTATGGAAAAGATTACCAGTACTCCCATAGTTATGATAATAATTTTTCAGCGCAGGAATATTTACCCAAAGAATTATCCGGAACAAAATTTTATGATCCGGGCAAAAATGCCAGAGAAGAAGAGCTGAGAAAATTTTTACGCAGTCTTTGGAAGGATAAATATGGTTACTGATTTATTCCTCACTCCTAGTCACTTATTTTTTGGAATATTGACCTGAATACTTCCGGTGTTTCTGAATATTTGTAATAAGATTCATTGTGCATAATAGACCCAAGCATGATCTTTTGTTGTTCTTCTTTGTCTTTCTTTTTTTGCGCAAGACAAGCCGTATGATAAAGTAGTGTATTGAGATATTTATTGATATAGAATTTCTTAAAACTTGATTTTGGCTTTCGTTTATCAACAATGAGATCAAAATCCTTAAAATTCAACTCCGAAAATTGGTAATAAGGTTGCCCGTTGTAAGTAGGATATTTCCTGATATATTCCAATGCCAGTTTATAGTTAGGAGGTTTGACAACATTCATATATCCCCATATCATTGCACCAAACGTATTCATACTTTGCAGGAAGAATATCCCTTTCTCAGTATCATCTTCAAGCCCCAAAGTTGACAGATCAAAATTGGTTTTCGACATATCGAACGGCCGGTTTTTATTTCCCACCGAGACAAACATCATTTCATAATAGCTCGAAAGCAATTCATATTTATTCAGATCAGATTTTGTGACACTGTCAATTAAAGCATAATTATCAACCGGGTCCGCCTCAAAAAGATTCCAGTTAACTACACGAATAATAAAAAGATATTTTAGTGTAAAAAGATCGGGTTTAATAAGATACTTATCGGTGGCAATGTTATTATTTGATTTGATTGACTCGCCTATAAATTCAATAGATGGCTTTAGTTGTTTGTTATCTATTGCATTAAGTCTGTCAGCGGTCGAAAGAGAAGGGGCGTTGACAAAACTAAAGCCATGATAGATCTTTGCAAGCTCAATAAGTTGATCTTTTAATTTCTTATCTGCATCCTGTGAATATGAAAAAAAGAAAAGTAGCAAGGCCACAAATAATAAAAACACTATTTTCATATACTTAAATATTTTAAGGATTATACAACAAAGGAAAAAATTGCCCCTGCATCTTCTCTCCTTTCGGAACCACAGAAACTCCTTCCAGCAAAGGTTCATCTGAATCTGAAGTAACTCCATCGGCAAAAGCATTTATAACAAAAGCTCTCCTGGGTTTATCACTTTTATTTTCTCCGGAGCCGTGTAAAGTCAATGAATGATGAAAAATAGCTTCACCTGCTTTTACTTCAGCAAACCGCGGGTTATCAAATTGTTTTACCTGTTCTTCATTCAAAAAACTTCTTATTCCATCCAGGTCACCGGCCAATGCAGGTTTTGGCAATAAACCCCAACGGTGACTGCCTGCAATGTATTGAAGGCAGCCATTTTCTTTTGTTGCATCATCAAGTGCACACCAGCAAGTAAGATGTGCAACAGGTTTTGTTCTTGTCCAATAAGAATAATCCTGGTGCCATGCAACAACACCGCCTTTTTTTGCAGGTTTCCAAAAAAGCTGATCATGCCAGAAACGAACCGGAACATTTCCCAATAGTTGACTGGCTGCAACGAGAAAACGAGGATTCCATAATACATCATGAAAACCCGGGCCAATACGCCATGCGCCTAATGCATGAAATAATATAGTAGAAGGGTCAGCAGATTCATTTGAATGAAATTCATAATACAGCGAATGAGCCGGGTGATTGACATCTGCAATTTCAGATAGCTCATTTCTTAAAAAATTGACCTGTGCATCATCAAGCATTTTAACCCCGGCTAAAAACCCGTTCTCATTGAAAAAAGAAACTTGTTCATCAGTCAGTTTAAATTTATTCCAATCTTCTTTTGTTGCTGGCCAATGAAACAGGTCGCTGACAAGCTTATGTACATTACTAAGATCTTTTACAGCCATAAAATTCTTTTTTTAAAATTACTGTTTTGAATGCAATGGCTGTTGTTTTCTTATTTTTAACTCTAAATTTTTCTGCATGAAAAAACTGCTTTTTGTGGCTGCATTGATTGTTTCGTGGAATTTATTGTTTGCCCAGACAAATCAGAAAGATCCAATGATCGTAAAGATGGTGAATGAAGTGTCTAAGGATTCATTGCAATCTTATGTAAAAACTATGGTGAGTTTTGGAACCAGGAATACATTAAGCTCACAAACGGATCCAAACCGCGGTATTGGTGCAGCCCGCAATTGGGTATTGAGTCGTTTCAATGAATTTGCAAAACAATCAGGAGGAAGGCTAACTGCAATAATTGATACTACTACTTTACAAAAAGATGGACGAAGAGTTGATACAACATTGCTACTTGGCAATGTAATGGCGACTTTGAAGGGCGCCGACCCAACTGATAAAAGAGTTTTTATTATCAGTGGCCATTTAGATAATATGCGCAACAGTGTAATGGATAGAACCGGCGATGCTCCCGGTGCCAATGACGATGCGAGTGGTGTGGCTGCGGTAATGGAATGTGCAAGAATAATGAGTAAGCATGCTTTCCCCGCAACAGTAATATTTGTGGCGGTAAGTGGTGAAGAGCAAGGGTTGCTCGGCTCAACTTTTATGGCAGAAAAGGCAAAAAAAGAGAATTGGAATATTGAAGCGGTCTTGAATAACGATATTATGGGCGGCAATAATCAAAATGAAACCAACAAGGCAAGCAACAACCAGGTAAGAGTTTTTAGTGAAGGCCTTTCGGTTTTAGACACGGGAAGAATAGCAACAACAATCAGGAATCTTGGTTTGGAAAACGATGGCAAACCAAGACAGCTTGCACGATATGTAAAAGAAATTGGTGAACGCTATGTAAAAAATCTTAAGGTGGTAATGGTCTATCGTAATGACCGTTTTCTACGCGGCGGAGATCATACTCCTTATGTTCAGCGTGGTTTTGCAGCTGTTCGTATTACTGAAATGAATGAGAATTATAATCACCAGCACCAGGATGTAAGAATTGAAAATGGAATACAATATGGCGATCTGCCTGAATTCATGGATTTTGAATACCTAAGAAAAAATGCAGCCATGAATCTTTGCAATCTTGCCAATCTTGCCAAATCTCCTTCAATGCCACAAGAAGTAAAAGTTGAAACAAGAAAGCTCACCAATTTTACCAATCTTACATGGAAAGCCCCGGTTTCAGGAAAAGTTAAGGGTTATATTGTATTAATGAGAGAAACAACAAGCCCGGTTTGGCAGAAAAAATTTTTTACAACTGATACCAAAATGGATCTTCCTTATTCAAAGGATAATTATTTTTTTGCTATACAATCAGTAAGTGAAGATGGAAATGAAGGTTTACCCTTACTGCCTGCCCCAGCAGGACGATAATAAAAAAATTATGGTGAATTGGACAATAAAAAGATTTGATGAACTAACTTTAGATGAGTTGTATAATATACTGCAATTAAGAAATGAAGTATTTATTGTTGAACAAAATTGTGTTTATAAAGATCCCGATGGAAAAGATCAATCAGCCTGGCATTTGATGGCAATCGAAGATGATAAACTGGTAGCATATACAAGAATTCTTCCACCCGGAGTTTCATACAAAGATCCTGCGATTGGCCGTGTTGTCACCTCCTCATCGAAAAGAAGATCAGGATTGGGAAAAGAACTGATGAAACGATCAATTGAAGCCTGCGAAAAACTTTTTGGTAAAATTTCCATCACGTTAAGTGCGCAAGTTTACCTAAAAAGATTTTATGAATCACTTGACTTTATTGTCGTGGGTGAAGAATATTTTGATGATGGAATACCACATATTGAAATGTCGAGAAAACCTTCTTAGTAAAAGTCCCGGTAAAAAAAGTTCTTATTGCTATTGCAATAAAAATACCCGCTATTCGTCATTGATTAGTAGAATATTATTTTCTACTTTAGTCGCCAGTCCAAATCCTGATTTCGGAATTTTAATGATTCCGGCGAAAAACACAAATCTGGTATCTATGAGAGCAATTGTACACTGTGTCCGTACATCGGTTACGGCTATCTTACTGCTTCTGTCATTGTGGTCCAATTCACAATCCATTTCTTTTAAAGATGGAAAATATGAATTGGGACTCGGTCTCGGTCCCTCATTCTTTCTTGGCGACCTTGGTGGTGCCCGTGGAATTGGAAAGCCATTTGTAAGAGACCTGGATTTTCCATTAACGAAATTTTCAAAAGGCCTTTTCTTTAATTTTTATCCATCTGAATGGCTTGGTTTCAGGCTTGCAGTCAACCAAT
>Ga0070698_100003672_pt1 | contig 16857 bp, 17 predicted proteins | sample KBSK1502metaG_FD_65477 | JGI IMG/M metagenome (GOLD analysis project Ga0070698, IMG submission 65477) | Corn, switchgrass and miscanthus rhizosphere microbial communities from Kellogg Biological Station, Michigan, USA - KBS K1-50-2 metaG | ecosystem: Host-associated > Plants > Roots >...
CTGGGTGCTTCAGTCGGGACGTCATTGCTTAACACCATCTTCGCGAGCGCCCTGACCGCATCCGTTTCGGCGCACCCCGCCTCTTCGACGCTAAGCGTGTTGGCGTCAGTGCAGGCGTATGACACCGCATTCTGGTGGACTGCTGCAATTTTCGCCGCGGGGGCCGTCATTAGCGGGGCGCTCCTTCGTCGCGGGCCCCTAGTCTCCGCAGGCAGCCCCGCGACCTTGCGGCGCGTTCAGGCGCCGAGTTCGTAGCCCCGCGCTCCGAAACTAGCTGCCTACGTTGTGAGGCTGAGAGTGCTGCCGCAAATGAGGCGACGCCACGCCCGCACGGCGCCGCATAAGAGCAGCACAGCCGACGCGAGAGGGCACCGATCCGATCAACCGCCAATCGCCCTGTCGCCGACGATTCGCGAAATCGCAAAAGCAAACACGACGAGACATGGTTATGACCAGCGGCAAATGGTTCAACAGAAGGGCGGCGGAGAGGCTTTTCGTTCCTGTTCCCGAGCGGGCGCCGATTCCAAGACAACTCGCGCACCCAATTACGAAAACGCGCGACGGCTGTTCTCTAACGAGCCCTAATCGTGCGGGGACGCCACCCAGGCCGCGATCTGGGCACGCGAGTTGAATCCGAGCCTGTTCAGGATGCTCCGAACATGGCTATCGACGGTGCGCTCCGATATGAACAGCCGCGCGCCGATCTGCTTGTTGCTCAAACCTTCCGCTACCAAACGTGCGACATCCGACTCGCGCTTGCCGAGGATCCTCGCGCCCGAGCCGTCCGAGGCCGCCGGTGACACCGGGGCAGATTCACCAAGCGCGAGCGCCACTGCCGCAGCCCGACTCAGGCGCTTTCCGGCCTCGAACTCGGCATGAAACTCGGATGCCCCGAGCACGGCGATCGCCGAAGATTCGGCTTGGGCGATCCATGGCGCAAGGCTCCTATTGATGTTTGCGCCAGCCCCGGTGCGCAGGGTTTCCGCGGCACCAAGCAGCTGCGCTGAAACGCGTTGCTGGCGAGAAGCCGCCGCGTGGCAGCCCAATGCATTGAGCAGGTAGAACTGCGCTACCCGGTCATCGATCTGATGAGCGATTCGCAGGGCTTCTGTGAATCGCGGCTTGGATTCATCGAGATGACCGGCGACGAACGCGGCGGAGCCGAGGTTTATCAGCATGACCTGGAGCGAGTACACGTCACCGACCTTTCGGCTGAGACGTACCCCTTCCAAGGAGGCCGATCTGACCGCGTCGAGGTCGCCTTCGAAGAGGCCGTTGAGTGACCGCGCCTGGAGAAACGCCAGCGTCGCAGGGAGGTCATCAAGACTCGTGGCGATCACTTGAGCTTCATCGAGCAAGCGCCCAGCGGAGGCCCGATCACCGGCAAAGATCTCGGCGGTCGCTGCCATCGATAGCGATTGGGTCAGCAGACGAAGGTGGCCCCCCTCTCGAGCCCCCGCCACCGCGTGTTCCAGTGCCGTCCTGCCAGCTATCGGATCAGCCTGCAACACGGCCAGAAAACCGCGAACGAAGTACGCCCAGGCATACCCCTCCGAACTGCCGGGACCAGACGCGAGCAGCTGATCCAGCCAGCGCACGCCTTCCGTGGTCGCCCGCGTCATCCAGTACCAACCTAGGGAGCTCGCGAGGGCGATTCCGCGTGGGTAGTCCGAACGAATCACGCATCGCTGAAGCACCGATCTGACGTTGTCGCTCTCCACTTCCATCCAATCGAGCCATTTCAGAAGGTGCCGGTACCGAGCATCCGCCGCAGATCGCTGACACGTCGACACGTAGTACTGGGCGCATCGCTCTTCGATGATTTCTCCCTCGCCGGCCTCTCGCAACTTGAGGCGGGCGTATTCCCCCATCGTTTCGTGCAGGTGATAGCAAGGCAGCTCGTTCGCGTCCTCCTTCATCAGAAGCGATTTATCCACCAGCGATGAGAGAACTTCCAACGCATCTGCTGTCAGCTCATCAGACCTACAAACACCCTCGACGTCTTCCAGCGTGAATCTGCCGGCAAACGCAGACAACCGCCGTAGGAGCGTCTGCTCTTTGGCCGATAGCAGGTCAAAGCTCCAGTCGATCGTTGCCCGGAGCGTTTCATGACGAGGGAGAGCGGCCCGACCTCCGCCCGTTAGCAATCCGAACCGGCCGGTCAAACGATCGCGGATCTGATCCACGGAAAGGACCCGCGTTCTCACCGCTGCCAGCTCGATCGCCAGAGGCAGACCGTCGAGTCGGCGGCACAGATCAGCGACAGCCGCGCGGTTGGCATCAGTGACCTCGAAACTGCCCGATGCGGCCGCCGCTCTGTCCGCAAACAGCATGACCGCTTCGTTCTGTCGCAGCTCCGCTAGGGGCTCCGCTGCGTCAGCTGACGGCAGTTCAAGAGGCTGCACGGGGATCACGTGCTCCGCCGCGACCGACAGGGGCTCGCGGCTGGTGGCGATGACCCGCACTCCAGGCGCGCCTCGGATCACTTCGCTTACGAGCCGAGCGGTTGCATCAAGCAGGTGCTCGCAGTTGTCGATCAGCAACAGGAGTTCCTTGTCCTTCAAGTAAGAGAGCAGGAGCGCCAGTGGCTCAGTCGCAGCCTGGTCGCGCAGGTCCAGTGCGGCGATAGCGGCGTTGGCAACGAGTGCCGGATCCCGAACTTCACCGAGTTCGACAAGCCACGCGCCGCCCGGAACGCCGCGCGCGACTTCGCTCGCCAGCCGAATCCCCAGTCGAGTTTTGCCGACCCCGCCGGGCCCGACCAGGCTTACCAAGCGGACCGCGGTCAACTTCTTCCTGAGCTCGGTGAGGTCGCGTCGGCGGCCGACGAAGCTTGTTGGTTCGGCCGGCAGGTTGCCCAAGCGGCGTGCGGGCCTCGCCATTGACGGAAACTACCAAACCCTGCCACGCGGGTTGCCCCGGCACAAATTCGGTAATTCCGCGGATTTCACCGCTGCCTACCGTCGCTACCTTGACGCGAATGAGTGATTCGGTGCCGATCCAGCGGGTGGAGGTCCGCTTTGTGGGCCTCCCTCCGGCCCAACGGATAGAGCGCGCGTCCGGAGTGAGCGATGTGGAGGTCGACGGTTCAATCCTGCGCTGCACTGTCGCCGGCAGCTTTCAGCCGTTTCTTGAGGCGTTGCGCGGTTACGAGGTCATCAGCCTCCAGTCGACGCCGACGCCGTGATCAGACTGTGAGGAGATAAGCAATGGACTCTACTCAGATCGTCCGCGGCCCGACCCTGCGACAAGCAGCCCTGATCACCGTGGCCGGGTATCTCCTCGGCTCCGGAGTGCCATTCGCGTCGTTCTCGGTGCTCCCGAAGATCTTCGTGGCGACCAGCGCAGCCCAAACCAGCCAGAACATCCTCGCGAACCAGAGCCTCTTTGTCGCCGCGATCTTCGCGATGCTGTTGAACTTTATTGGGGATGTTGTGGCGGCGTGGGGCCTGTACGTTCTCCTTCGGCCGGTGAATGCGCCCGTATCCATGCTGACCGCGTGGCTCCGGGTCGTCTATGCCGCGGTTGGGATCGTCGCGGTCCTCAATCTCGCGACTGCGTACCGCTTGTTGACGCAGCCGGATTATGTGATGGCCTTAGGGCGTGACCAGCTCGATTCCCAGGTACTGCTCGCGGTCGCTTCTTTCAACGTCCAGAACGCATTCAGCCTGATCGTCTTCGGGCTCTATCTCGTGGTGTTTGGCGTGCTCGTCTACAAGGCCGGCTACGTCCCAAGCTGGCTCGGAGTGGTTCTCGTCATCGACGGCGCGGGCTGGATCATCACCGAAGCGGGCCCCTACGTTCTCCCCCGCGCGGATCTGGGATTCCTGATCGTCACATCATTCGGCGAATTGATCCTCCTGGCTTGGCTTATCGGCTGGGGGATGAGGCTGAAAGAACCGAGTCGGCATGAAACGGCCGCTTAGGAAGTTTGTCAGCGGAGGACCAAATACAGATCGGCCGCCGGGGCTCCCTCCTGCTTCCCGATCACGAGTAGGCCGACTCCCTCTGCGGGCCCGACCGTGAGCGTCGTCGAGTTGTTGACGAAGTTCTGGTTTCCGGCGAGCCGGTCCCTGACGTAGTTGGGCAAAGCGTCCACCGCCTCTTCCTTACCTCCGATCGATCCGGCTACCGTGACCTTGCATTGGGTGAAGGGGATTCCAACCGAAACGCCGAGAGCGAAGACCGCGTTGAAGAGGCTCAGCACCCCGCCAAGTACGAATACAGCAGGAAGCCGCCGCAGCCCGGCAAACCCATCGCGGGCTGATAGATCTCCCGCCTTCGCGAGGGACCCAACTCGCCCTTGGGCCCGGGCGGTGGCTGGGTGGGCTACGCGCTTTCCCCCAATAAAACTCCCTCTGTGCCGAGGGCCAGAATCGAACTGGCGACACATGGTTCTTCAGACCATTGCTCTACCAACTGAGCTACCTCGGCGGGGAAGCCAATTCTATCGGTTTCGCTCTGGAATTCGGAGGCGACCAACTGCCAAATCGTTGGTCGTAGCAAGTCCAGCGGGCCTTCGGTTCCATGTCCTCGTCACGGACCTCGCCCCACGATTGATGTCGAGTCTTTCGGGTCAGAACAGCGTCGCGCCGCATCCAGGCGCGTCAGGACTGGTGAAGCGTTGAGGTGAGCAGATCGCTACGAGGTGGCATCGTCTGGGCTGAACGTGTCTGCAGCCATGGGACTCGACAGCCTCACGACGTTCTGGATCGGACGCAATCCAGCCGCCAGTCGTCGTCTGCCATACCTACTGCGCCTGCCCGTCGGCGGCGAGGGTCGAATCTACCTTGCCGCCGCTGACACCTGGCCACGCAGTGGAGACGTCTTCTGCTACCAGATCCGCGAATGGCCGGCGGAGGCGGACATCCTGGAGGAAGTGCCCGTCGAGGCCTGCTGGCGCGTTGGACCAGCCATCCACCTCGTGCTGCGCCGTCGCAATAACCGTCGCTGTCTCTTTGTGTGGACAAAGAAAGGGACGCGCACGCTCATCTTCTGGCGCTCACCGGCCTCTATGGCCCGCGCGCGACCAGGCATTCGCGTTCCGCTCTCGCGCTCCTTCCGGGAATCGCTTCATGTCGCGGTGGATGTTGGAGAGCGCTATCCGTGGCGCTTCTCTGGTCGCGACGTGACAGTCGAGCGCCGCAAGCTTCCGGCCGGCGACTACGCTCTCCTGCGCGAAGACGCGGTCATCGCGGCAGTAGAGCGCAAGACTCCGCGTGACCTCGCAACGTCGGCGATCAGCGGCCAGCTCGCGCTCGCGCTCGCCGACCTGTCGGCCGCACCGCATGCGGCGCTCGTCGTCGAAGGACGCCTCAGCGATGCGGTGAGGGCAGCGTCGGCCGGAAAGGTCCGCCCCGGATGGCTTCCCGATGTGCTCGCCGCGCTCCAGGTCTCCCATCCGCGCGTCGCCTGGATGTTCGCCGAAACGCGCCAGCTCGCCGAAGACTGGGCCTACCGTTGGCTTGCGGCTTGCGGGCGCGCCGATCAACCGTTTGCCATGCCGCTCCTGGACGAGCGGGCTCTGGGCGAGCCGGCACTGTCACATGAATCGCGGCCACGCATGCTGGACGCTGCAGCGCGCCGGGCTGCACTCGCGCGCGAGGCAGAAGCCGGTCACGTGTGGACGAGCCGTGAGGCAGCCGAGCGCAGTGGCGTGGCGCAGCTTACCGCGGCGGCAGACCTGGGCACCCTCGTGCGTGAGGGATCGCTCGTCGTGGTGGGTCGCGGACGGGCGCGCGCCTACCGCTGGGCGGGCCCTCATCGGGTCTAGGCCTTGCGCTCCATCTGCACGCCGGTCCCCGCGAAGCACATCACGAACTTGAGCGTGTTGCTCCCGGTGTTGCGGATGCTGTGGAACCCTTCCGCAGGCGACATGACGCAGAACGAGCCCGCGCGGATCGGACTCGTCTGGTCACCGACGCGTACCTCGCCCTCACCCTCGAGGACGAAGAAGCCTTCCTCGACATAGCGTTCGCCGACCTTGTGCCGGTGCACTGGAATCTCTTTGCCGGGATCGATCTCCGCGGCGCCAAACGTCAGCTGCGCCGAGCCCACCGTTTCGTCGAAGTAGATCCCGCGCCGTACTCCGGGGACGACATCGGCGAGAGGTTTGTCTCCGCGATTGGTTACCCGCATCGAGCGTCACTTTAAGGAAAACTGCGGGCGGTCGATCTGGCCAGCCGCCCGCAGCTGCCTCGGCTAGTGGAGCTCGACGAAGCCGTCGAGCAGCGTTCCGCTGTTGGTATAGCCGTCGCTCAGGGTGAGGCTGAACGCCCCCACACCTGCCGCGCCGTGAACGGCTACCGCTGTAAAGGAAACGGGATTCCCGTTGTTGGTGCCAGTGCCGACCAGGGTCACGCTGTTGGTCGCGTCGTTGAAGACAACCGACTGGAAATCCGTCGACTGGAAGTTCATGTTCGCGTCCAGGTCCTGTGCGTGCAGGTCCTCATTGTCGCCGTCCTCGCAGCGGTCCTTGTCCATCGAGAAGCTCGCCTTGCCCTTGCCGGCGGAATGGATGTCGCCGTTTCCGTCGGCCTCATGGCATTGCGGCGGCGGACCGTTTTGGATGGAGGCCTGGAAGTTGAAGCAGCACACACCGTCGATCTCGAGCGGAACGGTGTCTGACTGAGCGGTCGTGTTGTTCTCCATCCCTTCCAGGATCGTTGAGGCCAGGGCGTAGCCGCCAACTTCCTCGAGCAGGCTCGTCGCGGAGACCGTCCCTATGTCGGCGACGTTGACCGCGATGGTCAGGCTGCAGGGATTCGAGGGCGATGGCGTCGCGGGACAGGTGATTGTGCCCGGCTCGGCGTTTCCGCCGAACGGTGGCTCGGGGTAAGTGAGAACGTGGGGGAAGCACGCGGACACTGAGCAGAGATCGATGCTCCGCGTTTTCCCGGCGTAGAACGAGGGCTGGTTCGCCGGCGTGTTTTCCATCGCGGCGTAGTAGAGGGTGTTCCCGAACTGCCAACGGGTGACGTACTGCAGGTTGGTGGTGCCCGCGATGGCTGCGGCAGTCCCGGCGGGATTCGAAAGATCGATCACGCGCATGGTCACGCTGAGGGTGCCGCCGTCGGTCGAGAGTTGCATGCTCGTGCCGACGATGTCCATCCCCCGCTGTGCGGTGCCGCCGATCACCGGGTAGAGCGCGTCGCCCGGCGTATCGCTGAGCCCGCCGACCGGCGCATTCGACGGGCCGGTGACGGTCGTACCGAAGAGACCGGGACCGGACGACTGACGCGCGATCGTGATGACTCCCGCTCCGCAGTGATCCGCGACCTGTGGCGGAGCAGCGCAGGTTCCGGCTTGAATGAGCTTGTTGGACGTGTCGTCGTAGACGATCTCGGCAGCGCCGGTCTTATCGACCGTCACAACGAAGAAGTCGGCCAGGTTGCGGTTGCCCGTGCTCAGGATGCATCCCGTTCCCTGGAGGCAGATGTCGTCGTAGTGCATCGGATGAGGCGTGACCTTGACCAAGGTCTTTGTGGGCGCTGCGCCGGTCACACCGCCGGCTGAGTTGGTCGGGAAGATGACCTGAGACATGAAGACGTTCCACGACTGATTGTTGTGGCTGCTCGGGTCCACGTTCTGGTCGGAGCCGTACCACACTGCGTCTGCCATTCCCGCGCCGCCTGCCTTGATCCATGGGAAGACGTTGACGGCGTCGCCAGTCGTGATCGACGCATCGCTGACTTGGACCGGCGTGCTCCAGTTCTTCCAACCGGTCGCGGCGCTCGCCGCGCTGACGAAGACCTGACGCAGGCTCGGGGTGTCGCTGCTGATGCACCAGACCACGACGAGGTTGCGGGCGCTGTCCATGGAGAGGACCGAGAAGAGGGTGTCCGGAGACCCGTTCGGAGTGTCCGCGATCTTGATCAGCTTGCTCAGATCTTGCCCGGTACCTGTGGCATCGAGGAAATGCAGCGTCCCCGCCGTGTCAGGTGTGCCGATGTTGAGGTACAGGCCGGTCATCGCGCCGCAGCCGGAACAGCCGGCGGCCTGGAAGACCTTGCCCGAGACCTGATCGATCGCTGGATAACCGTCCGCGCCAAAGGGCGCGTACGCAGCACCCCCGCCTGGAGGCTGGTCGCCCGTCGCATTGACGAAATTGAGGCCGTCGGTGCTCTTGTTCCACTGCGTTCCGCTTACCAGGTTGTTGAACGCCAGATAGACCAGCGGCGTGGTCCCTCCCGCTGCCCGGTAGGCGGACTGGTTCGGGCTCCCGGGAGCAGGGTCGTAGACGGCGAGCCACTGGCGGTCCGCGCCAGGAGATGTCGCGCCACAACCGAGGAAGCCCTCTTGGTCCGACGCGCCCGAGTTCACCGGGCCGGTCACGGCGACACGGAGACACGCGAGCGCGTAGAGGTCGGCGAAGTACTGCTTGCCGCTACGGTCGAAGTTGATGTCGGTGTCGCCGCCGCCCGGGCCAGGTGCCGGTATGCCCACGATCGTGGAGGGCGGGGCCTTCTGGGCCATGACCCGGAAGGTCTGGCCGCCATCGACCGAACCGAACCAGGTGCTGCGCTGGGTACCGGTCCCCGTCGGACCGCTGACGAAGACGCGGCCCTGCACGTCGATCCCGATGTCGGGCTCACCATTTGTGTGGATCGGGTCCACCACCGTCGGAACTTGAAAACCGATCGCGGGGATGGCGGCGCTCGCAGTCGCTCCAACGCTCGCAACGGGCGCCGTTAGCGGACTTGCCCCGCTCAACAAGGCCATGAAACCGAAAGAAGCGAAATGCCTGAGACGCATCAGATCCTCCTCCGCAGGCTGATGCCCCGACCTATTCCGGGTTCAATATGCCGCCAAAGCAACGATCCGGTGTCGGGGCGCCAACGGAGGCGCGACAGCAATTTGCGCGCGAGGAGAACCCTTGAGGCTGGCCGCGCAGGTCAACAGATCGTCAAAAACTCGAGTGGGGCCGGGGGGATTCGAACCTCCGACATCGCGGATGTAAGCCGCGCGCTCTAACCGCTGAGCTACGGCCCCCGCCGCAATCTCAAGTATGACGAGGCGCGATCGGCTACGACGCGGTGAGCCAGGGTACGTTCGGCAGGGGGAACAAACGGACGTTCCGGCCGGCAACGACGAGCGCGTCCGCGATGCCCTCGAGGCGACCGACCTGCATCGCGAAGTAGTCGAGGCGCTCGGCCTCGCGCTCTTCCTCCGGCCAGGTCGCGCCGCTGCGCCGCGCGATGAGATGCCACAGCTGGAAGTAGTCGCGCGACAGGTCGTCGGCACGTTCGTTGAGCTGGATCTCGTAGCGGCACTGCGCCAGCTGGCTCATCGCGATTTCGAAGGACCCGAGCCGTCCGAGCGCGGCGATGAAATCAGCTCGGAGGCGCCGAAGCTCGTCGCTCACCGGATCGGCGCGTGAGCGCCGGTAGCTCCGGCCGCGCGCCTTGGCGTGGATCGTGAGCTCGCGATGGCGCTCGTCGAGCCGCTGCCGAAAGCGCTCGCTCCGCACGGCAGTGGTAGTCCAGACGACCGGCGCACGAGGTGGCATGTCGCTCGCGATTATCCTGCGGCGAGGATGCGCGACAAGGCCTTTTCGTCACGAGCGTGATGTGAGAAAATGAATGAGCCCGGTCTCATACGGGACCTCCTCACATCTACCCGCACGATCGCTGTTTTCGGCTACTCGCCGCGGCCCGATCGACCGAGCAATTCGGTTTCACGCACGCTGCGTGCGCACGGCTATCGCGTGATCCCGGTCAATCCCGCTCTCCGCGGAGCTGTCGTGGAAGGCGAGCCCTCGTACGAGCGACTGGTAGACATCCCGAAGGACGCGAACGTCGGGTTCGTCGATGTGTTCCGCCGTGGCGAATACCTGGACGCGGTCGTCGACGATGCGATCGCCGCCGGCATCAAGGCGATGTGGTTCCAGCTCGACCTCGGCAACGTCGCCGCGGCGCAGCGCGCAGACGAGGCAGGCATGCGCGTGGTATGGGACCGCTGCACCGCGATCGAGCTGGGACGCCTCGGCCGCACCTAGATCCGACTGCGTGGGGTGAGCTCGATCTCCTTTGACGGATCTTCACCCGCCGCGACCCGCGCCCAGAAGGGATCGAGCGCGACTCGGGCATTCGCGGACCTGACCACCCCGATCAGGGCGGTGAAGTCTCGCAGGCGATATGGCTTCGTGTTCACCTTCACCGTCGAGTCGCGGCCCCGGGCGACGAAGAACGGCGCCGACACGCCGGAGTGCGCGCCCGGATAGCGCTTCGCATCGATGCGCTGCAGCCCCCCGAGCGGGACGCGATCCACCCGTGTGCCGAAGTTCGTGCGATAGGTGAGCTCGCCGTCCTCGATCCCCAGCTTCGTGAAGTACGCGTAGTTGATGACGACCGCCGCATTCGCCGCAAGGAGCACGAGACCGATGACCACCATCGTCGCGTCACGGCCGCTGGCGCCGAACACGAGAACGCCGAGCCCCGCGAGCGGAAACAACGTGTACGACGGCCAGAGCAGCGCGAGGTTCGGGCGGACCGGGGTCACGCGTCGATTTTAGAAGCGCGCTCCACCGGCCCGATGAGAAGCCGGCGCTCGACCTCCTCGAGCGCCGCGGTCAACCGCGTGTCGTCCGGCGACTCGCGCCGGCGGTCCTGGTAGAAGTCGCGGAGAAGACGCAGCGACTCGCGGATCGGGAGCCGCGCGTACGCAATGTTCGAGCTCTCGCACGAGATCTGGAACTCGAGCTCGGCCGGGCGGAAGCAGTCGCGGCAGACGAAGAACGTCGCGGGGACGCCGTCCACGAGCCGGCGCGAGGGGTGGGCGTCGGCGGTGATGTCCTCGGCCAGACAACGCGGGCAGCGCGTGAGGCGCATCTCCGTGACGATACTCGTCGCCGATTTGTGCGACGTCGTTCGCACATTTTGACGACGGGTTGGGCGCCTTCGGCACCTTTCCACGGCCCGCGAATTGTGCGTAGATGCGCACGTGGGCAAGGACTGGGCGAAGGGTCTGACGGCGAAGACGGACCCGCGTATTGCTCGGATGGCGGAGAGTCGCCGCGGTAAACCTCGCGGTCCGTACCGCCTGCGTCGGCGTTCTGCCTGGCTCTGGACCCATGAGCTGGCCTACGCGGTCGGTCTGATCGCGACCGACGGAAATCTCTCGCCGAGCGGCAGGCACATCTCGATGAGCTCGGCGGAGCGGGTCGTTCTGGAGACTTTCCTTCGTTGCGTCGGCCGAGCGGCGAAGATTGGTGAAGTCAAAGGTGGCTACGGTGACCATGGTTTGCGTGTTCAGATCGGCGACGTCGGCTTGTACCGGTGGCTTGAGTCGATCGGCTTGACGCCACGAAAATCGCTGACGATCGGGTCGATCAAAATCCCGGACGCGCTGCTTCCGCATCTCCTGCGCGGGCTTGTCGACGGAGACTGGTCGATCATCGATTGCACCTACGGCATGTACCAGCTCACCTACGCGAAACGGGCGTCCCGTCGTTTGCTCCCGCTGCTGTATCCGACGCTCGATTGTTCCCTGTATCGCGCGAAGGCTCGCGGTATGGCGGAAATTCGAGCGTGAAGAGGAAGGCTCTGTCGCGCTAAACTGACAGGACACCGCCCAGGTGGTGAAATGGCATACACGTCAGTTCGAGGGGCTGATGCCTGAATAAGGCGTGCGGGTTCAAGTCCCGCCCTGGGCACCGTAATCAAGCAAGTTACACGCGTACCCTCTGCCACGCTCCCGAATTGAAGCGCCATGCGAGCAGTCCCGCGCGCAGGAAGTAGTCCGCCGCGATCCCTGCCCATACCCCGGTGAGCCCGAGGCCGAGCGGAAACGCGAGAACGTACGCGAGCGGCAGCCGCACCACGAACCAGTTCACGACGGTCGCGATGAGTGGAAACCGCGTGTCCCCCGCACCGCGGAGAGCACCGCCGAGCGTGAAGATCACGGCCTGCGCGGGCTGACCGATCCCGACGACCGCCAGCGCACCCGCCCCCGCGTCGATCACGCGCTGGTCGTTGGTGAAGATCCCGAGCAAGAACCGCGGCACGACCATGAAGACGACGCCCGCGATGGTCGACCAGAAGAACGCCATTCGCACCGCCGCCCAGCCCGATCGGAACGCGCGCTGTGGATCCCCCATTCCGAGGGCCTGACCGACCAGCGCGCTGGCGGCACCGGAGAAGCCGATGCAGGGCAGGAACGAGAAGCTCTCGACCTGGTTGACGATCTGATGCGCCGCGGATGACTCGGTTCCGAGACGGAAGGCGAACCCCGAGAGCGCAAGGATGCCGACGCTGAACAGCGCGCTCTCGGCAGCGGAGGGCAGGCTGATGGAGAAGAGCGAGCGGATCAGGTCTACGTCAAGTCCCCACCTGCCGCCGCGGATGCTCAGATCGGCTCGTCCGATCCAGAGCAGATAAAGAGACAGCGCGCAGATCACGGCGTTGTTCGTCACGACCGCGTAGGCCGCGCCGATCGGACCGACGCGCAGCACGTCGATGAACAGGAACGCGAGCGGCACGGTCACGCACACCGAGAGGATCGCGAGCCACATCGGTGTCCGGCTGTCGCCCGCGGCACGGATCGCCGACGCGGCGATGAACCAGACCGTCTGAAATGCGCTCCCAGCACCCATCACAGCGAGGATCGGCACCGCGACCGACACGACCTCTTCGTTCGCGCCGAGCAGGCGTAAGAGCGGCGCGGCGAACACGATGAAGCCCACCGCGAACACGACGCCGAACATCGCGCCGAGGGCAATCGACTGGCGAGTGACATCCGACGCCGCGCTCACGCGCCCTTCCCCCATTCGCCGGCTGACATGCGCCATCGTCCCGATCGCGAGCGACCGCCAGACCGGGAACATGAGGAACAGGAACTGGAAGGCGGCTCCGACGGCCGCCGTCGACACCGCGCCAAGCTGACCAACGAACACGAAGATCGTCGCCTGACCCGCTGCGGCGATGAGGTTCTCGATGATGCCGGGCCACGCCAGCTCGAGCGCGGCGCGCTGTGGATGGAGCGCCGCCAACTGGGCGGCTCGTGCGCTCGGTGCGGGTACTGCCTCCTCGGCGGCTTCGACCGTCGCGCTCAAGGAACCACGCGTACGCCGACGTCGCCGGCTATGACCTCACCGATCTGAATTGGTTTCACGGAACGCGCGGCACATGCTCGCTGCCACCCTTCGGCGTGGGCGGACGGCACGCCCACGAGAAGGCCCCCCGATGTCTGGGGGTCGAGCATCAGGGTGCGGAGCACATCGTCGATCCCATCGAAGCGGACCTTCGATCCGTCATCGAAGTACGACTGGTTCCGTTCGAGGCCACCAAAAGAGATCCCGGTCTCGGCGTGTCGACGCGCGGCCGGAAGAAGCGGCACCCGGTTCGCGCGGATCCGCAGGCCCACACCCGACCGCTCAGCCATCTCGTAGGCGTGGCCGGCGAGGCCGAAGCCCGTGATGTCCGTCGCAGCGTGCAGCTCGCCATCCACCGCGGCCTGTGCCGCCGCACGATTCAGAGTGACCATTGAGGCGATCGCCGACGCGAGGTCGGCCGGATCGAGATCGCCGTTCTTGTGAGCCGTCGTCAGGAAGCCGGTGCCGATCGGTTTCGTCAGCCACAGCGCGTCGCCGGCCCGCAGGCTTGACTTCAGCAGCATGCGTTCGGGATGGACGCGACCGGTGACCGCGAGCCCGTACTTGGGCTCGCGATCGATGACCGTGTGGCCGCCCGCGATCGCAGCGCCGGCCTCGGCGACCTTGTCTATCGCGCCCTGAAACACGCGCTCGAGCTGGCTGAGCGGCGCGTCTTCCGGCCATGCCGCGATGTTCAGGGCGAACAGGACCTCGCCGCCCATCGCGTACACGTCGGACATCGCGTTCGCGGCCCCGATCGCGCCGGAGGCGTACGCGTCATCCACGATCGGCGGGAAGAAGTCCAGCGTCTCGACGATGGCAATGTCGGGCGCGATCAGATACACGGCTGCGTCGTCGGTCACGTCGAGACCGACGAGCAGGTCCGCGGGGGTTTTCTGAGCGCGCATCGGACGCAGCACCTGCGCCAGCGGGCCGGGGCCCAGCTTGGCCCCTCAGCCGGCGCAGGTGGAGAGCGTCGTCAGCCGGATCTCGTCGCGCGTGAACACCAGTCGCGATGGTACTCAGGCAGGCGGTCCATCACACCGCGGCCCGGTGAAAGGTTTAGCGTGTCATCCGTGAGCGCGAATCAGAGCAGGGGTCCGATCCGCGCCGAGCTCGATCGGCTCGCCGACGATCTTCGCGTGTTCGACGTCAACGGGATCGAGCGCGCGGCGTGGGGCTGGGATCAGCACGAGGCGCGCGGCCTGGATTCGTACCACCACGCGGAGCGCGCCGCACTCGCCCAGATCGAAAAACAGGACCTCGGCCCTCGATGGGAAGAGTTCCGTCGAAAGCTCTTCGGGCTCACTGAGTCCGCGGGCGCGCTGATCAACTGGAAGGCCCGCCACGGCCAGGTTGGGCACAAAGCCGAGAGCGCCGCTTTCGGGGCCGCGCTCGGGCTCTTCGCGAGGGAGCACCTCACACGCGAGCAATACGCGAGCCTCGTCGAGCCGATGGCCGAGGCTCTCCCGTGGCTGCTCCCAGACCGCGCCCCCGCGCCCCGAAGGCCCTAAGTCTCCGCTAGGGGAGCGGTGGCGCGTTTCGGATGGACGTGTACCAGAGTGCCGCGGCGAGAACGATGAGCAGCAGCGCGAGACCGAGGTTCGTTGCGATGCGGCCGCGACGGAAGATGACGAGCAAGAGGAAGATCGCGGCGCCGGCGACCAGGACCAGGTCTAGGACGAGCAACAAGAGCGCTGCCGTCATATGACGTTGTGCTCGCGGACGAGCTGGCCGGTTCGGAAGCGCGATAGCGAAAGCGGACCGATGTCGAGCGATGTTCGTCCATCGACGATGAGCTCGGCAATGAGCTGCCCAGTGACCGGGGCGTGCATCACTCCATGACCTGAGAACCCCGCGGCGTTGATGAACCCTTCGACGCCATCGACCTTTCCGAGGATCGGATGCTTGTCGGGTGTGTCCTCGTACAGCCCCGCCCATCCCGTTTTTATCGACGTCCGCTCGAGGATCGGGAAGCGCGCAAGCGCGCGCTCGACGACCGCCGGCATGAAATCCCAGTTCACGCTGTCGTCGAAGGCGGGCTTCTCGTTTGGATCGGCCATGCCCAGGAGGACACCTCCCGACTCCCGGTGCGCGTAGAGTCCCGTCGCGAATTCGATCGTCAGCGGAAAGTCCTCGTCGAGTCCCGGCACGGCTTCGGTCACGAAGATATGCCGGCGCAGCGGCTGGACAGGGAGCTCGACGCTCGCGAGCTTCGCGACCTCTGCCGCCCACGGGCCCGCTGCGTTGACGATGGTGCGCGCTCCGATTTCGTCGTCGTTGGTGCGCACTCCGCTAACGCGGCCGTTCGTGCACGAGATCGCCATCACGGCGGCGTTCTCCAGGAACGTCACGCCGGCTTCGCGCGCACGCGCCACGTAGCCGTTCAGCATGCTCGAGGGATCGGCGTACCCGTCCTTCGCGCAGAACGTCCCGAAGCGCACGTCGTCGGTGCGCGCGTGCGTGAAGAGCGCCTTGGCCTCGGCGGCGCTCACTTTGCGCGCCGGCACACCGAGGCGATGCCACATCTCGAGCGAGCGCTCGAAGGCGTCGACGTCCCGGTCCTCGGTGATGAGGAAGAGGTAGCCGACCTGATGGAAGTGCGGGTCGGTCCCGATCTCGTCGGCGAATCGCTCGATATGTGGCAGCGAGCGCTGCGAGAGCTTGACGTTGATCTCGCTCGAGAACTGCAGACGAATGCCGCCGGCGTTCTTGCCTGTCGAGCCGGAGCCCAAGCGATCGCGTTCGAGAACGAGGATGTCGCGTACGCCTTTCTCCGTGAGGTGGTACGCGATGGAGGCGCCGATGATCCCGCCACCAACGATGACGACATCGGCCGTGCGACGCATCGTGGCGATGGTACGGACTCGCAGAGAAGAACGGCTACTGTGCCGAAGGGGGTGTGTGAGATCAGGACATAGGCGACACCTCGGCGAGAGATGTGTCAAGACATCGGAGACAACCTGGTGAGGAGGTCTCCGGATGGACGTCGGGCGATATCTGGTCGAGGCACACCTGCGCGAGGGTCGGCCCATCGGCGAGCTCGCGCGGACGCACGGCGTGCACCGCAGTTGGCTGTACAAGCTCCTTGGGCGGTACCGCCGCGAGGGTGCGGCCGGACTCCTTGCGCGCTCGCGCCGACCGAAGTCCTCACCCAGGGCGATGCCGCTCGCGCTTGCCGACGAGATCGTGGCGCTGCGGGCGCGTCTTCTCGCCGAAGGGCTCGACGCCGGCGCGCTGACCATCCAGTGGCACCTCAGTCGGCGCGGTGGCGGGGTGCCCTCGGCGAGCTCGATCATCCGGCTGCTGCGGCGACGCGGCCTGGTGGTGCCCGAGCCGCGCAAGCGGCCACGCTCCTCGTTCATCCGCTTCGCGGCGGCGCTCCCCAACGAGCTCTGGCAGACCGACGCGACACACTGGGTCCTTGGCGACGGGTCGGCGGTCGAGATCCTGAACGTGATCGACGACCACTCGCGGCTGCTCGTCGCCGCGACGCCCTTCCGCACGGTCAAGGCGGCCGACGCGGTCGCGGTGTTCCACCAGGCGGCGGCCCGGGCGGGGTACCCCAGAGCGCTGCTCTCGGACAACGCCGCGGTGTTCAGTGGCGCATCGCGCCAGGGCAAGGTGCTGCTCGAGACCGAGCTCCTGCGCCTGGGCATCGGCTGCAAGCACGCCGCGCCGTACCACCCCCAGACCTGCGGCAAGGTCGAGCGCTTCCATCAGACCCAGAAGCGCTGGCTCGCCAAGCAGCCGCCCGCGGCGACGCT
>Ga0070698_100003674_pt1 | contig 16853 bp, 10 predicted proteins | sample KBSK1502metaG_FD_65477 | JGI IMG/M metagenome (GOLD analysis project Ga0070698, IMG submission 65477) | Corn, switchgrass and miscanthus rhizosphere microbial communities from Kellogg Biological Station, Michigan, USA - KBS K1-50-2 metaG | ecosystem: Host-associated > Plants > Roots >...
GGCCAGCGAGGCCTAGCGGCTGAGCAGCTCCGGGTTGACGTAGGCGTCGCTCATCGCGCGGGCGGTGGCGAAGCCCGGCTTGATCACCGTGTTGATGAGCCGCAGCCGCTCGTCGAACGGCGCGAACGCGCTCTTCATCCCGTTGATTGTCAGCCACTCGATGTCCGACCAGCCGTAGCCGAACTCGCGCACCAGCATCTCGAACTCTGAGCTCAGCGTGACCTGGCTCATCAGCCGGTTGTCGGTGTTGACCGTGACCCGGAACTGCAGCTGGCGGAGCAGCCGCAGCGGGTGCCGCGCGATCGACGGCGCGGCGCCGGTCTGCACGTTCGAAGTCGGGCACATCTCGAGCGGGATGCGCCGGTCCCTGATATAGCTGGCGAGGCGGCCGAGGCTGACCGCGCCGTCGGGGGTGATCTCGATGTCCTCGGCGAGCCGGACGCCGTGACCGAGCCGCTCGGTGCCGCAGTACTGCACGGCCTCCCAGATCGACGGCAGGCCGTACCCCTCCCCCGCGTGGATCGTGATGTGGAAGTTCTCCCTGTGGATGTACTGGAAGGCGTCCAGGTGCCGGCTCGGCGGCCAGCCGGCCTCGGCGCCGGCGATGTCGAAGCCCACCACGCCCTTGTCGCGGTATTTGACCGCGAGCTCCGCGATCTCGAGCGAGCGCGCCGCGGTCCGCATCGCGGTGAGCAAGGCGTACACCCGGATCGGGCGGTTCTTGCTGCCGCGGGCGAAGCCGTCGAGGACCGCCTCGACCACCTGGTCGAGGGTGAGGCCGCGTTCGGTGTGCAGCTCCGGGGCGAAGCGGACCTCGGCGTACACGATGCCATCGGCGGCCAGGTCCTCGGCGCACTCCTCGGCGACCCGCCGCAGCGCGTCAGGGGTCTGCATGACGCCGACCGTGTGCCGGAACGCGTCCAGGTACAGGTTCAGGTGGCCGCGGTGCGCGCCGGCGGTCAGCAGCGTCGTCAGCTCGTCAGGGTCGTAGGTGGGCAGGCCGTCGTAGCCGGTCTCCCTGGCGAGCTCGATGATGGTTTCCGGGCGCAGGCCGCCGTCCAGGTGATCGTGCAGGAGCACCTTCGGCACGGCGCGGATCTGGTCAAGTGTCGGGGTCATCTGACTTACGCTCCCACCTCGTCTGCTACATCTGCTGCGCTGATCACGCTGACGATCAGCGGCGTCCGCGGCGGCGGCGCGCTGCCGATCGTGACCGTGCCCGCCGCCTCCAGCGCGTCGGCCGCCGGGGCGAAGCGGGACTCGTCGTCGGCGTGCAGCTCCAGTATGGGCTGTCCGCGGCGGACGTGGTCCCCTGGTTTTGCGAGGCACCGGACGCCGGCCGTGTGGCTGACATCATCCTCCTTGCGTGCGCGGCCCGCGCCCAGCCGCCACGCCGCGATCCCGACCGCGAGCGCGTCCAGGCCCGTTATCCACCCGGTCTCCGGAGCCGTCAGGGCCGGCCGCACGTGCCTGGCCACCGGGAGCGGCGCGTCCGGGTCGCCGCCCTGCACCCTGATCATCCGCTGATAGGTGTCGAACGCGCGGCCGCTGGCTATCGCCTCATCCGGGCTCGCGGTGATGCCGGCGAGCTCCAGCATGTGCTCGGCCAGCGCGAAGGTGACCTCCATCAGGTCGTCGGGGCCTTCACCGGTGAGCGCCTTGACGGCTTCATCGACTTCGAGCGCGTTGCCGACGGCGCGGCCGAGCGGGGTGTCCATCCGGGTGACGAGCGCCCTAGTACGGACGCCGTGCTCCGCGCCGAGGGCGACCATCGTGCGGGCGAGCTCCTCGGCGCGCGCCTGGTCCCGCATGAAGGCGCCCGATCCGGTCTTCACGTCGAGGACAAGCGCCTGGGTTCCCTCCGCGATCTTCTTGGACATGATCGAGCTGGCGATCAGCGGGATCGACTCGACCGTCCCCGTCACGTCGCGCAGCGCGTACAGCCTGCGGTCCGCGGGCGCCAGGCCGGCGCCGGCGGCGGCGATGACGGCGCCTGGATCCGCGAGCGCCCTGATGAGCTCCTCGTTGCTGAGACTGGCGCGCCAGCCGGGGATCGACTCCAGTTTGTCCAGCGTTCCGCCGGTGTGGCCGAGGCCGCGGCCGGACAGCTGCGGCACCGCCGCGCCGCAGCTCGCCACCAGCGGCGCGAGGATCAGGCTCACCTTGTCGCCGACCCCGCCCGTCGAGTGCTTGTCGACCGACGGCCTGCTGAGGTGGCTGAGGTCGAGGGTCTCGCCGGACGCGATCATTTCGGTCGTCCAGGCCCTGAGCTCTCCGGCGGTGAGGCCGTTGAAGTAGATCGCCATGAGCAGCGCGGCCATCTGCTCGTCGGCGACCGTCTGGCCGGCGTACGCGGCGAAGAGCCAGGCGATCTCCGCGTCGGTCAGCGGCCTGGTGTTATCCCGCTTGGCGCGGATCAGTGATACGACGTCTGGCATGGCGCGGTCGCCCCCCTGGGACTGGTGTAACAGCTGGCTTCCGTAGTTCGGCTGGGGCGGCGGGGACGGCGCGGCCTGATCGCGATGGGCGGCCAGGTCAGCTGTGCCGAACGAGGCGGGTAGCAGGTCGCCGAGGGTAACTGGCCCGCTGGCGGTGTCGACGAGGAGCCCGGGACCGCCCGCCTCGAGGAGCAGCTGGCGGCAGCGGCCGCAGGGCAGCAAGGGATCGCCGTCCCCGGCGACGACCGCGACCGCGATCAGCAGCGGCGCGGGCGCGGTGCTGTCCGTCGCGGGCGGCGGCACGGCGTGCAGGGCCGAGACCAGCCCGCATTCGGCGCACAGGGTGAGCCCGAACGACGCGTTCTCCACGTTGCAGCCCGTCACGACGCGCCCGTCGCCGGTTAGCCCGGCGGCGCCGACGCGCAGCCGCGAATACGGCGCGTACGCCCGGCTGGCCACCTCCATGGCTGCCGCGCGTAGCTCCGGCCAGTTAATTGCCATCAAACAACATTGCCCCGAGTCCGCCCCACTGGCAACCCTGGATTGCGCCATGTCCGGCGCAGTGGCAGTTACCGCCTCCCGCCAGACGGCCAGGGTACGGCCAGGTGAACGGTGAGCACGGCGATCACCAGGCCCGCGACCGGGCGGGCACCTCGCGCAACTCGTTCAGGTCTGGTTAAGAATACCGCTGGATTTCCTCTGTCAGGGGCACGCAGCCTAACTTGTAAGGGTGAGTTATCCGCAGGTCTCCGTGCTCGTCGTGGAAGACGATCCGGGCATCGCTACCCAGCTGGTCCGCGGGCTAGAGCGGGCCGGCTACACCGCTGACAGCGTTGGCATGGGCGCCGAGGCGCTGCGCCGCGCGCCCAGCGACGTCGTGCTCCTCGACCTCGGGCTGCCGGACATCGATGGCGTGGACGTCTGCCGCCAGCTCCGTGAGGCCTCCGACGCCGCGATCATCGTGGTGACCGCCCGCGGCGAGGAGGCGGACCGGGTGCTCGCGCTCGACGAGGGCGCCGACGACTACCTTGTCAAGCCGTTCGGCCTGGCCGAACTGCTTGCCAGGATCCGGGCCGTGCTGCGCCGCGGGCAGCGCCTCGGCGGCGGCACCGAAGTGCTCAGGCACGGGCCGCTCACCGTCGACCTGCGGACGCGGAAGGTCACCGTGTCCGGCACGGAGGTGGCGCTGACACCGAAGGAGTTCGCGATCCTCGAGTGCCTGGCCGCGGACCCCGGCAGGCTCGTGAGCCGTCAGGAGATCGTCGAACGGGCGTGGGACGAGCACTGGTACGGGCCGACCAAGGTGCTCGACGTGCACCTGGCCGCGCTGCGCCGCAAGCTCGGCGACCCCACGCTCATCGAAACGGTCTACGGCCACGGCTTCCGGCTCGCCGACCGGCCCGCGGAACCCGCGGCCGAGCGGACTGAACGGTCCGCCGCCAGCCCGTGACCCGCCGGATCGTCCTCGCCCTGCTCGCGCTGACCGCGGCGGTGCTGGTCGCCGCCGTGCTGCCGCTCGCGTTCAACGCCGCCGCGCACGAACGGGACGCGTTCGTCAACGACGCGGCCGGCACCGCGCGGTCGCTGGCCGTCCTCGCCGAGGAACGGCTCGGCGACCACACCGCGTCCCCGGCGCTGTCCGCCGCGCTGCTGTCGGCCGCCCGCCAGCACGACGAGCTGCTCGTGCTCGACGTCCACGGCAACGTCGTGGTTTCCCAGGGCGTGCCGCGCGACGCGTGGAAGCAGCTTGCCAACGAAGCGGCAGAGCGCGGTGACCCCACCACCGAGCTGACCAAGGACCGGGTCGTCGCCGTCCAGACGGTCTGGAACGACGGCAAGAACACCGGCGCACCGATCGGCACCATCGTGCTCGAGCGCCCCACCGGGGCGCTGAACCAGAACATCGACGACCTATGGCTCTACCTGGCGCTGCTCGCTGGCGGCGCGATGGCGGCCGCCGTGGCCATCGCGATCTACTTCGCCCGCTGGGTCAGCAAGCCGCTGGCCAGGCTCGACACCGCGGCACGGCAGATCGCCGACGGCGAGCTTTCCGTCCGCGCCGTCACCAGGTCCGGCCCGCCGGAGGTGCGCCGGATGGCCGCCACGTTCAACATGATGGCCGGGCGTCTCGAGACGCTGGTGCACGGGCACCGGGCCATGCTCGCGGACGCGTCGCACCAGCTGCGCACCCCGCTGACCGCGCTGCGGCTGCGCCTTGACCTGCTCGCCGTGGACTCCACGCCGACGGCGGCCGACGAGCTCGCCGGGGCACAGGAGGAAATCGCCCGGCTTTCGCGGCTTGTCGACGGGCTGCTCGCTACCGCGCGGGCGGAGAGCGTGGCGGAGCGGGTAGTGCCCGTCAACCTCATCCCGGCGGTGGCCGAACGGGTCGCGGCCTGGCAACCGGTGGCGGACGCGCACGGCGTGAAGCTGGTGACCGAGCATGTGACGGACGACGACAAGGCGCAGGTCTCCCTTGGCGTCGGCCACCTGGAGCAGATCCTGGACAACCTGATCGACAACGCGATCGAGGCGCTGGGCGACCACGGTGGAAGCGTCACGGTCTCGGTGGCCAGCTCGGGCGCGGGCGCCACGCTGACCATCGCCGACGACGGGCCGGGTATGCCACCGCAGGAGCGGTCCCGCGCCTTCCTGCGGTTTAGCACAGGGAGCCAGACCGGCACCGGCCTCGGCCTGGCGATCGTGCAGCGGCTTGTCACGTCCAACGGCGGCGCGGTGCGGCTCGCGGACACGCCGGGCGGCGGTCTCACCGTCGTGCTCGAGTTCCCGGGCACCGCGCTGTACGAAGGCACAAACCTGCCCGGGTAACGCGGGTAACAGGCACCACCTCGGTCCCGATTCGGCAACGACCAGGCCGCAGTGCTACCCAGCCTCTTCACACGGGACGTTTACAGGTTTTACTCTTTCGGGCAGTCTGGGCTAGGGGGAGTCCCGTGATGCCTGGGCACCCGGCTATCTGGTCCCAGTGGAGGAACGGTGAAACACACCCCGTGGATGGCGGCAGCTGCCATATCCGCGACGAGCCTGCTTCTCGCCGCCTGCGGCACGAGCTCGTCAAGCGCCCCGTCGTCCAGTACGTCAAGCCCGTCGTCATCGGCGGCGTCGACAAGCACCGCCGCGGCGGCCGGCAAGTTCCTCGGCTGCCTGGTTACCGACACCGGCGGCATCAACGACAAATCGTTCAACCAGTCGTCCTGGCAGGGCATGCAAGAGGCGGCCGCGGCTAACCCGAACATCTCGATCAAGTACCTGCAGTCCACATCGCAGTCCGACTACGTCCCCAACATCAACTCGTTCATCGCGGAGAAGTGCGGGATCATCGTCACGAACGGCTTCCTGATGGGGTCGGCTACCCAGACCGCGGCGCAGAAGAACCCGAGCCAGCACTTCGCGATCGTGGACTTCTCCTACAGCCCGGTGATCACGAACATCGACGCGCTGGTCTTCAACACCGTGGAGGACGGCTACCTCGGCGGCTACCTGGCGGCGGGCATGTCCAAGACCGGCAAGGTCGCGACCTTCGGCGGCATGAAGCTGCCGACGGTGACCATCTACATGGACGGCTTCTATGACGGCGTGCAGGCCTACAACGCCAAGCATCACACGAACGTCCAGGTGCTTGGCTGGAACGAGTCATCCCAGAACGGGTCGTTCACCGGTGACTTCACCAACCAGACCAAGGGCCAGACGACCACCCAGACGTTCATCAGCGAGGGTGCGGACGTCATCTTCCCGGTGGCAGGCAACGTCGGCCTCGGCGCGGCCAAGGCGGTGCAGACCGCGGACAACGCGGGCGGCCACGTCGGCATGCTCTGGGTGGACGTCGACGGCTGCGTACTCGCCACGCAGTACTGCAAGTACTTCATCTCCAGCGTGACGAAGGGCGTTGTGGCCGCGGTCAAGACCGCGGTGGCGACCGCCGCGTCCGGCTCGTTCAAGGGCGGCAACTTCATCGGCACGCTAGCCAATGGCTCGTTGGGCCTGGCGCCGTTCCACGACTACGCCAGTAAGGTGCCCGCCCAGCTGCAGGCCGAGCTGAAGGCGCTCCAGAGCCAGATCGAGAGCGGCGCGATCAAGCCCGCCACCAAGAGCCCGGTCAGCTGACCGGCACCTGGCGGCACAACTGTGGAACTTGAGCTCAGGGGCATCACCAAGCGGTTCGGCTCGCTCGTCGCCAATGACGGGATCAGCCTCTCGGTAGCCCCTGGCCAAGTCCACGCCCTGCTCGGTGAGAACGGAGCGGGGAAGACCACCCTGATGAACGTCCTGTACGGGCTGACCCAGCCCGACGAGGGCGAGATCCTCATAGATGGCAAGCAGGCGAGGTTCCACTCGCCGAAAGACGCGATCGCGGCCGGCATCGGCATGGTGCACCAGCACTTCATGCTGGTGCCGGTCTTCACGGTCGCGGAGAACGTCACGCTCGGCATCGAGCAGGCCGACCGGGTCGGCCTGCTCGACCGGCGGCGCACCCGCCGCGAGGTAGCCGACCTGTCCCGTCGGTACGGGCTGGACGTGGATCCGGACGCGCTGGTCGAGGACCTCCCGGTCGGCATTCAGCAGCGGGTAGAGATCGTCAAGGCGCTGGTGCGCCAGGCCAACGTGCTGATCCTCGACGAGCCCACGGCGGTGCTGACCCCGGCGGAGACCGAGGAGCTGTTCCGCATCGTGCGCCAGCTGCGGGACGGCGGCACGTCGGTCATCTTCATCTCGCACAAGCTCAGAGAGGTCCAGGCGATCGCCGACACGATCACCGTGCTGCGCCGCGGCGCGGTGGTCGGCGAGCGCGCGCCGGACGCGACAGCCGAAGATCTAGCGTCGCTCATGGTCGGCAGGAACGTGCAGCTGCGGGTCAGCAAGACGCCGGCGAAACCAGGCGGCACGGTCCTCGACGTGGACAAGCTCACCGTGACCGGCGACGACGGACGGGTCTGGGTGAACGGGATGTCCTTCCAGGTGCGGGCCGGGGAAATCCTCGGCATCGCCGGCGTGCAGGGCAACGGGCAGACCGAGCTGTGCGAGGCGCTGATGGGGCTGCGGCCCGCGGCGGCCGGCATCGTCACGCTGGACGGCCGCGACCTCACCCACGCGACACCGCGGGCCAGGCTCCGGGCAGGCGTGGCGTACGTCCCGGAGGACAGGACCGAGGACGGCCTCGTCGGCCCGTTCTCGGTGACCGAGAACCTCATCCTGGACATGTACGACCAGCCGCCGTTCGCCTCCGGCATCAACCTGCAGCTTCCCGCGATCGCGAAGAACGCGGAAGAGCGGATCGCGGAGTTCGATGTCCGCACCCCATCGGCCGCCCTGCCGGCTGGCTCGCTGTCCGGCGGGAACCAGCAGAAGGTCATCCTGGCCAGGGAACTCGGCCGCGAGCACAAGGTGCTGATCGCCAGCCAGCCGACCCGTGGCCTGGACGTCGGGTCCATCGAGTTCGTGCACCGGCGGATCGTGGAGCAGCGCGACCACGGCCTCGCCGTCCTCATCGTCTCCTCGGAACTCGACGAGATCTACGCGCTCGCCGACCGGATCGCCGTCATGTACGAGGGCAAGATCACCGGCTTCCGCGATCCCGACGTGCCAGCCGCCGAACTCGGCCGGCTGATGGCCGGCGGGGCCGACACGGCGTCAGCAGAGGGCACAGCGCGAGCCCCTGGCACCGCCCCGGGCGAGGATGACGCCCCCGTCGCGGACGCCAGCCCCATCACGGGCATCGGCACCCCCGGGACCGGGCCCGCCGCTCAGGAGGACGCGTGAGCACCGCACCCCCGTCGCCGCCGACCGCCGCGGAGGAGGGGAGCCCGGAGAGTCGGCGGCGTACGTTCGGGCAAGTCTTTAAAGAATCTTTTCTCGAAGGAAACACCGTCACAGTCACGGTGCTCGCCCTGCTCTCCGCCCTGGTCCTCGGCGGCCTGCTCGCCGCGTTCACCAACCCGGCCGTGCTGCACGCGCCGGGGGGAAGCATCATCCCCAAGGCGTGGGACGTGGCCTCTGCGACGTACGTGGCGCTGTTCGAGGGCTCGGTGTTCAACCCGCACACCGTGGCCGCGCTGTTCCACCAGGCGTCGATAAGCACCGCGATCCACGACGGGTACCTGTCGGCCGTGTTCGCGCCGCTGTCCGAGACGGCGGTCGGCGCGACACCGCTGATCCTCACCGGGCTCGCCGTCGCACTGCCGTACCAGGCGGGCCTGTTCAACATCGGCGGGCAGAGCCAGTTCATCGGCGGCGCCATCATGGCCGCCTGGCTCGGCTACGACCTGTCCCTGCCGTTCTTCGTGCACGTGGTCGTCTGCGTCATCGGCGGCTTCGTCGGCGGCGCCGCGATCGGCTGGATCGTCGGCGAACTCAAGGCGCGCACCGGGGCGCACGAGGTCATCGTCACGATCATGCTGAACTACGTGATGGCGTACTTCCTGGCGTACCTGCTATCGTCCCAGTCGCTGCTCCAGGCGCCCGGGTCACCGAACCCGATCACGCGGCCGATCGCGTCCAACGCGCACCTGCCGTTGATCGCCGGGTCCAACCTGCGGATCAACGTCGGGTTCCTGATCGCGATCGCGTGCGCGTTCGGCGCGTGGTGGCTGCTGAACAGGACCACCACCGGGTTCGAGTTCCGGTCGGTGGGCGCCAATCCGTCGGCCGCGCGGGTGGCGGGCATGAAGGTGGAGCGGAGCTGGGTGCTGGTCTTCCTGATCGCAGGCGGTCTCGCCGGGCTGGCCGGGTCGGCCGTCATCCAGGGCACCGACTTCACCCTCAACCCGCAGAGTTTCGGCACCTACGGGATCGACGCGATCACCGTGGCGCTGCTCGGCCGCGGCAAGCCGGGCGGCGTGGTGGCGGCGGGCCTGCTGTTCGGCGCGCTGCACGCGGGCTCGCCTGGCATGCAGAACGCGGCGAACACGCCGGTGCAGATCGTCCAGGTGCTGCAGGCGCTGATCGTGCTGTTCGTCATCGCGCCGCCGCTGGTCAAGGCCATGTTCCGGCTCCGGGCGACTCGCGCCGCCGGAGTCGGCACCGGCACCTCAAGGGGGTTGAGCGCGTGACCACGGCTTCTCGGTCGCTGTCCGAACCGCGGCTGCCCGAGCTGCTGCCGGCGGCCGACGGGGCATCGCGGGGCGGCCGGTTCGCGGCCCCGATCACGTTCGCGCTGTTCGGGCTCGCCGACATCCTGCTGTTCGGGCGGAACGCGCACGGGAACGCCACGTTCGCGTTCAAGCCCGAATTCGCCAAGGTGTCGATACCGAACCTGACACTGCCCGCCGCCGCGACCTGCTACGTGTGCGGCGGCATCACGCTCGCGCTGGCGCTCGTGCGGCTGCTGTCCGTGACCGGGGGGCTGCGGATCGGCCGCGTCTGGCGCCGCGTCATTCTCGGGGTCGTGCTTTTCCTCTTCATCGTCGCGCTAATGGCCTGGGCCGATGCGGGGCAGACGATCCCGTTCAACGTCGTGAACCTGATGTCGGGCTCGCTCAACGACTCGATCCCCATCATGCTCGGCGCGCTGACCGGCGTGATCTGCTCCACCTCGGGCGTCGTCAACATCGCCATCGAGGGCCAGCTGCTGCTCGGCGCGTTCTGCGCGGCGATCGCCACGTCGGTGACCGGGTCCCTGTGGCTCGGGCTGATCTGCGGCGCGCTCGCCGGATCCCTTGTGGCGGCATTGCTCGCCGTCTTCGCGATCGCCTACACCGTCAACCAGATCGTGCTCGGCGTCGTGCTGAACACCCTGGTGCTCGGTCTCACCGGCTACCTGTACAACGCGATCATGGTGCCGTACGGCGACACCATCAACAATCCGTCGACGTTCGGCCCCGTCAAGATCCCAGGGCTCGCCGACATCCCTATCATCGGGCCGGTGTTCTTCGACGCGAACATCTTCCTGTACCTCACGTACGTGATCCTCGCCCTGACCCAGGTCGGGCTCGCCCGGACACGGTGGGGGCTGCGGACGCGGGCGATCGGCGAGCACCCCGTCGCGGCGGACACTGTGGGCATCCGCGTGCTGGCCATGCGGTACCGGAATGTGATCTTCTCCGGGCTGATCGCGGGCATCGGCGGGGCGTACTTCACGATCGGCTCGGTCGGCTCGTTCGGCCCTAACATGACGTCAGGCGAGGGCTACATCGCCCTGGCGGCCATGATCTTCGGGCGGTACACGCCGTTCGGGGCCGTCGGGGCGGCGCTGCTGTTCGGCTTCACCACGCAGATGCAGTCGATCCTGTCGTCGCTCAACGTGCCGATTCAGTCGAACCTGCTGCTGCTTACCCCGTACGTGGTGACCATCATCGTGGTGGCCGGGCTCGTCGGCAAGGTGCGGCCACCGAAGGCCGAAGGCGTCCCCTACGTGAAGTCCTGACAGGATTACGCTTTATGACAGTCGGCGCGCAGTTGCGGACGGCGGTTGAGGCGTGGCTCGACGACGACCCCGACGAGCGGGACCGAGCGGAGCTGCGCGCCCTGCTGAACAGCGGCGACGGCGCGGAGCTGGCCGATCGGTTCGCGGGGCGGCTGACATTCGGCACGGCGGGACTGCGCGGGGCGGTCGGCGCCGGCCCGAACCGGATGAACCGGGCCGTGGTGCGGGCGGCGACGGCGGCGGTGGCGGGATGGCTGCTCGACGGCGGCGGCACGCGGGACGTCGTGGTCGGGTGCGACGCGCGGCACCGCAGCGACGAGTTCGCAGACGAGGTAGCGCGGGTGCTAGCCGGCGCGGGCATCCGGGTGCACCTCCTGCCCAGGCCGGGGCCGACGCCGCTGCTCGCGTTCGCGGTACGCCACCTGGGCACCGGCGCGGGCATCATGATCACGGCGAGCCACAACCCGGCGGCCGACAACGGGTACAAGCTGTACCTGAGCGACGGCGCCCAGGTCATCCCGCCGGTCGACGCGGACATCGAGTCGCGGATCGCTTCTCTCGGGCCGCTGGCCGAGATCCCGCTCGCGCGGCTTGACGACCCGCTCGTCGTCCGGCACGGCGACGATGTGGCGGCGGCGTACCTCGACGCGGTCGCGGGCTCGCCGCATGCGGAGGCGGCGCGGCCCGGTCCTGGCCTCACGATCGTCTACACGCCCCTGCACGGGGTCGCAGGCGACCTGATGCTGCGCGCCATCCAGCGGGCCGGCTTCGCCGCGCCGCACGTGGTCGCTGCGCAGGGCAGGCCCGACCCGGACTTCCCCACGGTCGCGTTCCCCAACCCGGAAGAACCCGGCGCCCTCGACCTGGCGCTCGCCCAGGCCAGGGAGCTCGGCGCGGACCTGGTGCTGGCCAGCGACCCGGACGGGGACCGCTTGGCGGTCGCGGTGCCGGCGGCGCCTTCCGAGTCTCCTGAGGCTCCTGAGGCTCCTGAGCCTCCGGGGCCTCCGGGGCCGGATTCCGGCGGGTGGCGGCAGCTAACCGGCGATCAGCTCGGCGCGCTGCTCGGCGCGTTCCTGCTCGGCGACCAGGCTGGCCCAGGGGAGTTCGCCGCCACCACGATCGTGTCCTCGACGCTGCTGTCGAAGGTCGCCGCCGCGGCCGGCGCCCGCTACGCGGAGACGCTGACGGGGTTCAAGTGGATCGCGCGGGCGGCCGACGGCCAGCCAGGGGCGCGGTTCGCGTTCGGCTACGAGGAGGCGCTCGGCTATCAGGTCGGGCAGGCCGTCCGCGACAAGGACGGCATCGGCGCGGCGCTGGCCGTGCTGCGCCTCGCCGCCACCGCGAGAGAACATGGCGGCACCCTCACCACCGCCTACGACGACCTGGAGCGGGCACACGGCGTGCACCTGACCGGGCAGCTGGCGCCGCGGATCGACGACCCGGAGGACGTGATGCGCCGGATCAGGGCCGCTCCCCCGGCGGACCTGGGCGGCGTCGCGGTGGACACGGTCACCGACTTCGCGGCCGCGGACAACGGCACTGGCCTGCCGCCGTCTGACGTGCTCCGGTTCGCGCTCGCCGGCGGCAGCCGGGTCGTCATCCGCCCCAGCGGCACCGAGCCTAAGATCAAGGCTTACCTGGAGGTGACTGAGCCGCCTGACGACGAGCTGGGCACCGCCCGGGCGGCCGCGGAAACCCGCATGGCGCCGCTGCGCACGGCGGTCACCGCGCTGCTGGGCTCGTAACCAGGCTGTTAACGGGGTAGCCTCCCCGGCCAGCGGGTCCGTAGGATGCAGAAGAGTGGCGCAGCCCTGGTGGAAACCTGTCTGGTCGGTCCCCGCGGCCCTTCGTGCCGTGCGGGCCACCGTCGTCGTCCCGTCGTTGTTCGCGCTGACCGACAAGGTCGTCGGCGATCCGCAGATGGCGCTGTTCGCCACGTTCGGCGGCTTCGCGACGCTGGTCATCGCCGGGTTCGGCGGTACGAGAAAAGACAAGCTCATCGCGCATACCGGCCTCGCGGTCACCGGGAGCCTCGCGCTGATCATCGGCACGCTGGTCAGCGGCACCACCTGGCTCGCCGTGGTCGTCACGGTACCGGTGACGTTCGCGATCTTCTTCGGCGGGATCGCGGGCCAGAACGCCGCCTCCGGCTCCACGGCCGCCATGTTCGCGTATGTGCTGCCGGTGGTCTCCGCCGGGGACGCGTCAATGATCCCGAGCCGGCTCGCCGGCTGGTGGCTGGCCTCGGCGGCCGGCACCATCGCGGTGCTGCTGCTGTCGCCCCGGCCGCCGGCCGACCGGCTCCGCGCGGCGATCGCGGATCTCGCCGCCGAGCTCGCCAGCCGCCTCAGCGCCGCCGCCGACGGCGTGATCACCGACCCGCAGTCGATGCACGCGGCCAAGGAGAAGCTGCGGACCGCGTTCCTGGCCGCGCCGTTCCGGCCGTCAGGGCTGGCGACCGCCGACCAGGCTCTCTCCAGCCTCGTGCAGCTGCTCCAATGGGGAGCATCGCAGGTGAGCGACGCCTTCGACGGCCACGTCAACATGAGGACGACCTGCCCCGCCGACCGTGCGCTGCTGCGCGGCGCGGCGGCGTTGTTCGCCGACACCCATGACCTGCTGACCGGGCGCGCGGCGGACCCGGATATCGCGGGCCTCGAGCAGGCACGGGCAGACTCCGCGGCGCAGCTGCGCGACCTGTCCGGCCGCGCGGGGGAACGTGACGCGCGGATGGCAGCGGCGCAGGCCGTGCACGCGCAGGCCATCGCCGTCGTCGCCCGCAGCGCTGTCGCCGACGCGATGGTCGCGAGCCGCCGCGCCGACCCGGAGACGATCGACGCCGAGCGCCGCATGTGGTACGGCCCGCGCGACGGGCTGCCAGGGGTCGCTTCCAGCCTGGCATCCGGCGGAGCGGGCACGGTCGCGGCGGGTTCTGTTCCGCTTATCCCGAACGTGCGCGGCCTGCTCTCCGGCTCTGCTGGCACCCCGCGCCCGGTCGGCCTGCGCAGGGCGACGTTGCTGGTGACGAGGCATGCGACAGTCCGTTCTGTATGGTTCCTCAACTCGCTGCGCGGCGCGCTGGCCCTCGCGGCAGCGGTCGCCGTCGCGGACGTTTCCGGCGTGCAGCACGCGTTCTGGGTGGTGCTCGGCACGCTGTCGGTGCTGCGCACGAGCGCGGCGTCGACCGGCGGGACGGCGTGGCGGGCGCTGGCGGGGACGGTCATCGGGTTCGTGGTCGGCGCCCTGCTGCTGCTCGCGATAGGGACCGGGCAGACCGCGCTGTGGGTCGCGCTGCCGGTCGCGGTGATGGTGGCGGCGTACGCGCCGGGGACCACGCCGTTCCTTGTGGGCCAGGCCGCGTTCACCGTGACGATCGTGGTGCTGTTCAACCTGCTCGCCCCCGCGGGCTGGCGGGTCGGGCTGCTGCGGATCGAGGACGTGGCCATCGGCTGTGCGGTCAGCCTGGTGGTCGGGGTGCTGTTCTGGCCGCGCGGCGTGGCGTCGGTGGTCGGCGACGACCTCGCCGACACGTTCCGGCGCGGCGCGGAGTACCTGAGCCAGGCGGTGGACTGGGCCCTGAGCGAGGTGATGCTGCCGCCGGCCGCGGCGGTCGGGGCCTCGAACGCCAGCATCAGGCTCGACGACGCGGTGCGCGGCTTCCTCACCGAGCAGGGCAGCAAGAAGCTCTCCAAGGAAGACCTGTGGACGATGGTGAACGCGTCGACGCGGCTGCGGCTCACCGCGCACACGCTCGCCGGGCTGCGGACGACCGTGACGGCGCCAGGCCTCCCGCCGGGAGGCGCCTGCCTGCCGCTGGACGGCTCGGACGAGTACGGCGAAACACCCGCGTGCGTGGCGCTGCGGTCAGAAGCGAGCAGCCTGGCCGGGTTCTACGACCAGGTGGCGAACGAGGTGGGCCGTTCGAGCCTGGCTGGCCGGCCGGCCTGGTCGCATTGGTCCACCTGGGCTGGCCGGCTGGCCTGGTCTCCCCAGTCCGCTCAGGCCGGTGAACCGCCGCTGATTCCGGCGCCCCCGCTGATCGGGCCTGCGGTGCCCCGCGTGCTGGTCGCGGCGAGCACCGTGGCGTCGGGCGATACGGCGCCGGCTGCCGGATCCGGCGGCCAGGGCACGGCCCGGACCGCGACCGCGGCGGACCGCACTGCTCCCGCTGGCGCCACGACCGCTGTCGACGCTCCGGCACCTGCCCTGCCGCCCCTTCATCCGCACCTGCTGTGGGTGCAGGAGCACCTGCACCACCTGAGCCAGAGCGCTCAGACGGTCAGCGCGCCCGCGCAGCGGGTGGCCGAGGCCCGCCGCCGCCCCTGGTGGCGCTAGCCCGCCATAACTGATGGGAAGTGGCTCCGGGCTGCCGTTTACGCGAGCCGACCTTGCAGTCAGTAACTTCGTATCACTCTTCGTCTTCACATCACTTTCGGCCCTTTTGACGCCCGATTTGCCCGATTTTAGGGGCGGAAAGTGATGCGAAGATGGGCGGCCGCCTCGCCCGCGAGCAGATCGTGGGGCAGATGTGGCGCGTGGTGCGAACACGCGTCAGCCGTCCTCCAGCTAATCCGTCAGGAGGAGCTGCGTTGCGTTAGTGCGGGGATTTGTGGGGCGGGCGGTCAGGTGGGGTTGGTTTGCCAGTAGACCGTGTAGGGCTTGTGCTGGGCGCGGGATACCGGGATCAGGGTGATCCGCCGGGCGTCGGCTGTCGCCTCGAAGGTCATCGGGTTCGCCGTGGTGCGGCGGACCGACGCGGTGTCGAGCACCGGCAGCGCCGTGGCCTGGCCCTCGCTGGTGACGCCGGGAACGCCGCCAGAGGCGGGGTTCCCCGCGGCGTTTCCCGCAGGCGGGGACGCGGTGCTCGGGGGCGCGGCGGTGCTCGGCGCGTTAGCGGCGCCCGGGGCCGGGCCGGCCGCCGCGTAGCCGGCGCCGTAGAGGCCGCTGAGGACGACCGGGCCGTAGCTGACCGCCTGGACGGCGGGGTTGTCGGGGGCCGGGTTGAACGTCAGGCTCATCGGGAGGGTCACGGTGAGCCAGTCGCCGGGCTGCCAATGGCGGCTGACCACTGCCCACCCGCCGCCGGAGCCGAGAGGGCCGGCGGGGACCACTGCGTTCCGTAGCGGGGTGCCGTTCAGCACCACCTCGGGCGGGCCGGCGGTCCAGCCGGGCACCCGGACTCGGAGGTCCATCGGGGCCGCGCCGCGCACCACGGTGAGCCGGACGACCGGGGTGTCCGGGAAGCCCGTGGTCTGCCGGAGCGTGATGCCCTGGTCGGCGCAGCGGACTTCGGAGGGGATGAACAGGTTCACGTAGACGCCGCGCGCGTCGCGCGAGTAGATGGTGTCGGCGAACTTCACCTGCGTCTCGAGGCCGGTGGCGTTGTCGCAGGTAAACGTGTCGTAGTCGGTGGCGTAGACGCCGGGGTCGCCGCTGGGGAAGTAGTTCAGCGGCTGCTCCTTGAACGCGCCGGGCGACAGCCCGGTGTAGTAGCAGACGAAGCCGTGCGGCGAGTCCGGGTCCTGGCTGCCGAGCATGTGGTTGAACAGCCCGCGCTCGTAGGAGTCGAGCAGGTCCACCCGGGTCAGGTCGTGGAAATGCAGCAGCCTGGTCAGCTTGAGCATGTTGTAGGTGACGCAGCCCTCGCAGGTGTAGTTGGACAGCGCGCCGGCCACCACGTCAGGCGCCGTCCAGTGCTCGTGGTTGCCCTGCCCGCCGATGACGTACGAGTGGTGCGCGGTGGCGATCTGCCAGAAGTTGTACGCGATGGCGCGGTACTTCGGCTCGCCGGTCTCCTCCCACATCCGGAGGCTGGCGATCACCTTCGGCAGGCTGACGTTGCACTGCTCCCCGCGCAGCGCGTCGTCGCCCGCCGCCAGCGGGTCGAGGAACCTGGCGTGGTAGAACCGCTGCGCCGTCCGCAGGTGGCGTTCCGAGCCGGTGATCCGGTACAGGTTGGCCAGCGACTCGGGCAGCCCGCCGAACTCGGTCTCGAGCACCTGCTGCATGTGCGCGTAGCTCAGCCGCGCCGTCCT
>Ga0070698_100003675_pt1 | contig 16843 bp, 12 predicted proteins | sample KBSK1502metaG_FD_65477 | JGI IMG/M metagenome (GOLD analysis project Ga0070698, IMG submission 65477) | Corn, switchgrass and miscanthus rhizosphere microbial communities from Kellogg Biological Station, Michigan, USA - KBS K1-50-2 metaG | ecosystem: Host-associated > Plants > Roots >...
GACCGGCTCGACCTTGACCGGCTCGGCCTTGACCGGCTCGGCCTTGACCGGCTCGCCCTTCACACCTCCTGCGCCGCCACCTCCTCCCATGGAGAGGGCTAGCGCTAGGATCTGCATGCCCTCCATGAACTTAGCGTGATCGATGACGCGTTCGTTGAGCTCGTTGAGGGTCAGGCTCTTGCCCTGCGCGTCGGCGGCTCGGCAAATCTCGAGCGCGTCGACGGAGTTCTCGAACATCGCATCGGCAAGCGCCGTCACCGACTGGGCCTTCTTGAGGTCGGCCTCCAGCGTCGGGTTTTCCGCGTCCGCCTGGACCGTCCAGAGACGTCTCTCGCATGTATCGGCTATCTCTCTCGCGATCCGGTATTTGTCGCTCCAGTAGTTGGTCCAGATCGCGTGTAGCGTGTCCGCCTTGATGCCGTGGTTCGGGGCCTGCGCCGCAGTGATCAGGCCGTACTTGTTCTCCTTCCATTTGGCATCGACATCCATGTAGCCGAGCGTTGGAAGCTCCGCCTTGGCGGATTCCACCTTCTTTTCCAGAAACGTCTCGCGCGTGGACCCGTAGTAGGCCGCATTCGCCTCGCGCTCCTGATCGGGCGTTAACGTGGGTTTGGGGCCAGGGTCGTTCGCACGCATCACGTCGAACCAGCCGGCGCAGGCCGTCCCCGCGGCGTATGGCTCGAGCGCGAGGATCGACTTCCTCACCGGCGCCTCGAGCTTCTTCCACGCCTCGATGTTGGGAATAATTGGCTTCTCCGACAGCGGGAAGTACGACGACACCGGAAGCTCGACCGAAGCGAGCGCGCGCACCGCCTCCTTCGAGGCAGGCCCCGCGTTCTTGAGGATCGTGGCGTACCCCATGCCGCGGGGGTCCGGGATTTCTGCGTTGTCGGTCTTGAGCTGCGTTGTCGGCGCCTCCGTCTCAGCCAGGACCGGGTTTGTCGGTGAAGGATCGAGCTCCGCCGAGGCCGTTCGCAGGCGCGACCGCGCTTCCGGGGTCAGCGCGTCGAGTTCGGCGCGCCGATCTGCCGGGGTCATCTCGGCGAGCGCGCGCGCAGCCTCTGACCACGACCGGCGGCTCAGGGCGTCGCTGAAGACCTCTGCCGCCGAACGTGGCGCCGGCGGCGCGGTCGTCGACGATCCACCGCCGGTTGCAGTGGGAGCGGGTGTGTCGGCTGCAGTATCCGAATGCGCCGGTGGCTCGCTCGTCGTGGTGGTTTGGGCCGAGCCCGCCCGCGTCGAATTGCGTTGGCGCAACTCCTGTTCGATCTCCTCCATGTAGGCCACACCCGCGTCGTAGTCGGCTCCCGTGGGATGCTCCGCGATCCAGCGCCGCGTAAGCTCGTACTCGCTGTCGAGCTCGGCGTCGCTGAGGCGAGTCACATCTCTCTCGGTTATGCGTGCGATGCCGCCGGTCGCCGCGCCGCCGCCCGGAGCGGTTGGCGGTGACGCCTGCTTCTCGGCGGGCGCGCCCGGCGGCACGAGCGCGAGCGACGGCGCCGCCGATCGCTGCTGCTGCAGCACGTGGACGAGCTCGTGGAGCAGCACACGCCGCCCGCGGCTCGACTCGAGCGCCGGAACGTCCGCACCGAGCACGACGTCGCCGCCGACGGTGAACGCGGTCGCGTTGACCGCCGCGGCCGCGACGGGCGCGCGATGTATGCGGACATCCGGGAGCTGGGCACCGAGCTCCCGCTCGGCGTCGGCGCGCAGCGTCTCGTCGAGCGGCTCTCCCGTACGCGCGAGCTCGGCCCGTACGACGGCGAGACGCCCATCCACGTCGTTCGCGTTTCGAAGCAGCCGCCCAACCGCGCCGTTGCCGACGAGCGAGTGGAGGCGCGTGACGCTCTTACCCGCGTTGTCGCCCTCTCGTTCGCCGGGACGCTCGGTCGTCCGTTCCGCCGACGAGGGGGAGCTCTGCTTCGCCGCGGCCGCCTCGCTCATCGTCCTTCTTCGTCCATCGGCAGGGACCCACTCGGGCGATCGCCCTGTGTCGCCTTCGCCGGGCCGCGTGCGCCGCGCTCAGCCATGGCCGCCCGGCGGGTCGAAGCACGCGTCGACGAGCTGCGCAAAGAACCGCTCCCATTCCGGCGCCGGGGGCGCGCGGTCGTTCGCTGCAAGCGCCCGGTACAGCTCCGGCTTGCGCTCGCGGCAGTAGCGAATGGGATCGTCGCGCAGCGCGAGGCCGCCGCCGATCAGCAGCCAGGTCGCGACGGTCAGCGCGACGCGTCCGTTCCCGTCGAGGAACGGATGCGCGGCGGTGAGCCGGCCCATCGTCTCGCCCGCGAGCTCCGGGCGGCGCCCCTTATGGCGCAACCGGCCGAGCGCATCCTCCGTCAGGCGCAGCGCCTCGTCGGGAGGCGGCGGGCGCCGGTGCGCGCGCCCGTCGAGCCTGATCACCGCGCCACGGTCGCGCAGGCGGCCGCGGTACGGGTGAGTGGGCGGCAACAACCGTCGGTGCACGGCGACAAGCGCACGCAGGTCGAGCGGCCTCGCGTCGAGCAGGCGCGCCCCGCTCCGAAGCGCCGCGAGCTCCTCGGCCGCGTCGCGGCGCGGGAGGGTGCGCGGCGCGTTCACGGATTCGGGTTGGCGTGGATCACGGCACTGCCGATGGCGCTGTCCTGGTAGCCCGATGCGGCGGCGATCGCCTTGACCGTCACCGTCGCGCCGCCTTGGAAGTGGTCGACGGTGAGCTCGACCGCACCGGTCGCAACGAGTGACGACTCGTCGGGGTCGGTGCCGTCGATCGTGTAGTAGAGCGTCGCACCCGGCGTCGTGCTGCTGATGTCGACGAGGACGGAGTCCTCGCTGGCCGTGCTGTCCTCCGGCTTGATCGTCGGCGTCGCCGCCACCGGCAGATCGCCACCCCGGCACTCGCACCACGCCATCGTCTGCAGCATCTCCGTGCTGTAGAGCAGCTTGCGGTCGGTCAGGTTGTCGATCTGCATCGGCGACGTGTACAAGCCCGCGTTCACGAGCTTGACGTCGGCGGCCGGATCGACAATATGCTCGTCCGGCCTGATCGTGATCGTCGCGAGCACGACGCACTCGTTGCAGCTGCATGCCGGGCACGGGAAGATCCCGCCGCGGCAGAGGTCCTCGCAGTTGTAGGGCTGCTTCGACTTGCAGCCGCAGCCCGGCGGCGAGTCGAGGCACGCGAACTCGTACGCGTCGCGGATGCGCGAGTAGTCGCACGCGACGTCGTCGCAGGAGCAGCCGACGGGCGCGACACGCACCGGACGCACGTCGCACTCCTTGTAACAAACGGCTAGGTAGAGCTTCGTGCGCTGCGGCAACGTCGTCGTCACCGGCGGGCACGGCCGCGAGAACGCGCACGGGTCGTCGCTGCTGACCATGCACGTCGCGAGGTCGAAGAGCGCCGGGCAGCCGATCAGAATCTCGTCGCCCTGCGGCGTGACGACGTACCCAGGGCAGATGATCACCTGGTACGGCCTGTCGGTCGTCGCCGACGGACGGACCTCACAGCCGCAGACGACGCCCCACCCGTGCAGGAAACGATTGTGGCGTCGCAGCTTCTCGCGGAAGTAGTGCTGCTCCGCGTTCATGTCGTCCGCGCCGAGCAGCTGGCGCGGGAAGAACCGGACCCGTTCGAGCCCGCACGCGTCGTCGCAGCCGCAGCCGCAGTCGCATCCGCACGGCTTGCCCGCACGCCCACCGCACGGCTTGCTCGCCGGCTTGGGCACGAAGGCGAGGGACTGTCTGTCGAGACCCGTGCTCACTAGACGACCTCCAGTTCGAAGGAGAAGTTGCCGCCTGCGGCACCGTCTCCCGAGTGCCAGCCTGGCGCGCCGGATGTCGGGAACTCGCCGTCGAGCCGCGTGCCGTCGGTCGCGAGGATCGCGTGCGGGCCGCTCCCTCCCGGGCCGGCGTCGCCGACGAGCGTGAACGCGTAGTTCTTTCCATGCTGGAAGCCCTTGAGGCGCTGCAGGCGAAAGGTGTTCGCCGGCAGCGTCGGCGTGGTCGCCGCGGTGAACAGCTTGTAGTAGCTCTTTCCGCCGGCGACGATCAGGCTGTCGCCGGGGATCACCGACGCCGGGTCGTACGTGGCGTTCGGAGCGAACTCGACCTCGATCACCTCGGGCAGCGGCTGCGGGTTGAGCTTGATGACGTGGTTCGGCGGCGCGAGCTCGCCGACGACCGGCAGCGCCGGGTCGGTCGGCGCCAGGCCGCCCTCGCGGGTGAGGACGCGCACCGCCGTCACCTCGAGCAGGCTCGGCGGCGGCGGCATCTTGCCGCAGCAGTCCGCGAAGCAGCTCACGAGCTGCATGAGAATGCGGTTGGTGGGCGCGATCGTGCGTGGCGAGCAGCTGTCGACGGTGAGCGTCCCGTCGGCGGCAACCGTCACGTTCGCGAGCGGGAGGCACGGGTCGTCCGGCGTTGCGGTGCAGGTCTGCGAGAGCGAGCAGAGGACCTGGTGCAGGTTGCCGCTCTTCAGGCCCTGCATCACGGCGTCTGCACACGGCTCCGTCACCGGCGGCGCCGTCCCCGGCAGCACCTTCAGGCAATACGTCTCGACAACCGTGCCCGCTTCACAATCGCCGCCGCAACCGCACTCGGGATCGGAGACGAGCGCCGGCGCGAAGTCGGTGCAGCACTCGGCGTAACAGATGCTGACGACGAGCTGCGACGGCAGCGGATCCTTGGACGCCGGCTGCGGCGTGCCGCACTGATCGGTCACCGCCAGCGGGACGAGCTGCACGTCGTCGGGAACGACGATCTCGCGCCCCCACCCGTCGAAGGCGAGCCCCGCCTTGATCACGAGGCCGTTGCCGGTGGGACCGAAGACCGCTTGGACGTCGAGGCCGCACGCGACACCGGGCCCGATCACCGCGCGGTTGAAGAGCCACTCCTTCGCGAGGACGTATTGCTGCTCCATCGAGAAATGGAGCACGTCCATCAACTTCCCGTAGTAGTAGCGATTGCGCCTCGCCGGAGTGAGGCTGGCCAGCTTGCGTTCGTCTATGGCGTTTTGCACGGCGCTACCCCTTATCCCACGACGGTGTCGATTCCGAGTTGTGCGTGACTGCCGACGGCGCCGACGTGCTCCGTCGGCGGGGCGAGCCTCGTGTCGATCCCGAGGATCGCGTCGTCATCGAGTGCCCTGCCTTCCGGCTCGGCCGCAAGCACGGCGTCCACGCCGACGCGCGCCTGCACGCCGACGCGCATGCGCGGCTCGGTGAAGCAGAGGTGGAAGGCGGTGTGCGCGGGCTTCTCCGTTTCGAGGACGCGCATGACGAGCGCGCGCATGTCGTCGTCGAGGCCGGCGACGGGCGGCAGCACAGCGGCGAACCGATGGGCGGTCGAGGCGAAGACTGCGGCGCCGAACGTCGCGGGGTCCTCCGGCCCCGTCTCGCCGACGACGCTGTCGCCGACGAGGATGCCGTCGAGGTCGCGGTCGTAGAGCCCGCTGCCGAAGCCGAGGACGGTCTGGTCGAGCACCCAAAGCGGCCGCGCGTGGTACTCCTCGAACAGCGTCGGGCGGACGCCGGTGTAGATCTCGACGAAGTCGGCGACGCCCCGCGGCGTCCCGCGCCACCGGTAGAGGGCGGCGAGGCCGAGCAGGAGCCGGCGCAGCTCGGGCCGCTTGCTCTCGTCGGCGTAGCGCGCCGGCACGTCGAATGCGAGCCAGCTCGGGAGCCAGCCGAGGAGCGACGCGGGCGCGGTCGCCGGGTCGAAGAGCGCGGGCAGGCCTGCGACGGCGCGGTCGAGATCGTCGATGTCCGACCGCGCGAGGTCGAGCAGGCGCTCGAGGAACGCTCCTTCCGGCGGCGTGCGCGCGTACTCATCGCGCAGGTACGGCAGGTCGCCGGGCTCGAGATTCGCCGGGTCGACGGTGTCGAGCTCCGCCGCGGTCAGACCGGGGCGATCAGGGTCGTGCGAGTAGACGTACGGCAAGAAGTCGAGATAGGAGTCACCCGTCGTCTGTGCTTCGACCTGCAGCAGCGACGGGCTCACGGTGACGTCGCGCGTCGTCAGCGTCACGCGCAGCCACAGGTACCGATGGTCCGCCAGACGCACGTCGAGCGCGGGTGCCGTCTGCCAGGCGATCACTCCAGGCGTCGCGATGTCGTCGAGGTACCACTCCAGTCCGACCGCGGTTCCGTCCGGCCTGCGGCACAAGGCTGCGGCACGCGACCAGGTCGACTCCTCGCCCGCGTCGAGCGGCCCGCTCGTGAGCGTGCCGCTCGGTGCGAACGCGGTGTCGTCCTGCGCAACGAGGTACGTCCCGTCGAGCTCCGGCTTGATGAAGAGCTCGTCGTCGCCGACGGCGAGCGCGGTCACGGCTCCGTCGAAGCCGGCGACGTCGCCGAGCAGCACACCGTCCGGTAGCGCATACAACTGAACTTGACCCGTGGTCGCGTCGCCGACGTACAGCACCGCACCGCGCACCGCGAGCGCGCTCGGCTGCGTGCCCGTCGCGAGCGCCGCTCCCGAGGGCGTGCCGGTCCAGTCGAAGCGAACGACGCTGCCGGTCGCCGCGTCGCCGATGTAGATCGTCCCGTCGGAGCCGACGGCGACCGCGCGCGGATCGGCTGGCCCACTCGGCGGCGCCACCGCGGCGTCGAAAGCCGTGTCGGGCGCACCCAAGTCGTCGAAGCGCAGCACGCGCTTCGCGCCGGCGTCGACGACGAGCACCGCGTTGCCGTGCGTCGCGATCGCGATGGGCTGCTGGAAGCCGGGCCAGACGTCTCGCAGCCGCAGGTCGGGCGTGGCGTACACGAGCACGGTGCCGTCGCCGTTTGCGACGAAAAGCCATTCGTGCGCGCCGACCGCCAGGCCGCGCGGTGCCTTCACCGGCGGCCCGCCCAGCTCCAGCTCGGCTCCGCAGTCGAGCCCGAAGCGCAGGATGCGATCGTCGTCCGTGTCGGCGACGTACAGGCCGCACGCGTCGTCGAGCGCGAGCCCGGACGTGCCGAGATCGGCGGGCGCTTGCAGCCACGGCGCGGCGAGCCCCGGCAGCGGCAACAGGCGCAGGTCGCCACCGGGCCCCTCCGCGAGCCCGGCGAGCGTGACCTCGGGCCAGGACTCGAGCCAGCGGGCGTACGAGAAGCGAACGGGCGGCGGCGACAGCCTCATTCGACGTAGAGGTTGTAGAGGACCTTGCCGCCGCCGGCCGAGACGCGGAACTCGAGCAGGTGAGGGCCGACGCCGACCGAGAGACCGAGCTGCAAGAGGTCGATCGCACCGGTGCCGTTCGTCATGAGCGGATGCACCGACGAACCGTCGCCGATCGTCGACCAGCCGAGCTTCCCCGTGATCAGACCGGTGATGTCGGTGCCGTCGAGCTTGACGCGGATGTCGTCGGGATAGCTGTACGCCGAGCCGCCGCGCGCCGTGAACGGCGTCGCGCCGGTGAGCGGCGCCGTGTTGCCGGCGTTGTCGGTCGAGCCGGTCAGCGTGTGCTTGTGGTCGCCGGGCGGCGTCCCGGTCGGGGAACCGGTCGCGTTGTGGTCGAGCTTGTGCGTGTGGTCGCCCTCCTCCGCCAGGTACGGAGGCGTGCCCTCGCGATAGGTGGCGTTCGACACGGCGCTCAGCGGGACGTTCGTGATCTGGTCGGGCAGGTGGTTGTCATCCAGCTCGTTGAACAAGACGCTCACGAAGTGGTGGTGCGTCTGGGGATCGGGGTGCCCCGTCCCCACGGCGGAGATGTCGTGCACGTGGTCCGGCATCGCGACGTCGTTGGTGCCTGCAGCCGTGAGCGTGTGCGAGTGCTCGCCGAGCTCGGTGTAGTAGAGGGACGAGATCGCGTCGCCCCACAGCGAGAGCAGCACCGCCTCCGGGATGCCGCCGCGCACCTGGAAGTGGAGGTTCTTGGGGTTGTTCGAGTCGATGTCCTTCTCGCCCTCGAGCGCAATCGGGTGCACGTTGCGCGGCACCTCGCTGTGCGCGTACTGCCGCACCCCCGAATCGATCTTCGCGACGTGGCACGAGGAGTCGAGCACGACGAGCGCGAGCACGACCGCGCAGTCCGACGCATGGCCGGGACTGCCGCAGTTCGCCTGGTTCGGCCACGTCTCCGTGAACGCGAGCGTCGGCGCCTCGCGGATCCGTGCCGGCGGCGTCGTGCCGGACGAGTCCTTGCAGTCGTCGATCACGCCGGGCTCCTTCTCCTCGGCGTACTGGATCACGAGGAGATAGCCTGGCAGCGCCGACGACGGCTGCCGGTTCGGCACCGCAAGGGTCGTGTCCGAAAGCAGCACGATCTCGCGCCCGCGCGGGTCGAGTGCAACCCCGCGTCCAACGCGCACGTGCCGTGCGTCGACTTGCGACACCTCGAGCCCACTGACGACGCCCGCGCTGTAGAGGCCGCGGTTCAGCAGGCGGCGGACACGGATGTGGTAGCGCTGCTCCAGCTCGAGGTCGTGCGCGATCAGCCGCTGCCCGTTGAAGAAGTGAAGGCGCTCGAGGCCGTCCATCAGCCGACCGCCACCGTGATTGCATGCGTGCCCGAGTCGACGAGGTCGGTCGGGCAGAGGACGAGGTTGTCGCACCGCGCCGGACAGTCGTCCGACGCAATCGCGACGTCGGTGACGTAGAGGACGCCCGGCAGTTGGGCAAGCAGCGCGAGCAGGTCGCTCTCGAGCACGCCGCGCCCGAACGGCCAGCCGCTCCCGACGGGACCACCGGTGAGCGGATCGAAGAAGGCGTCCAGCGCCGCCTGCGCCGCCGCAGCGAGTCCCGGCTGCGCGGTCGCGACGTGCAACGTCGCGCTGACGGTGACCTTCACGTAACCGGGACCGACGACGTGCAGCTCGGTCGTCAACGGCCGGCGCCGGCGCAGGTAGCGCGCGACCGCCGCGAGGAAGTCGGGGCCCGGCCGCGGCGGCCGCCCGCAGGCGGGCACGACGACGACGGTGACGACGCCCAGTGCATCGCAGCACGGGAAGTCCGGGTGGAAGCCCGGCAGAACGGCGGCGCGGGCGACCGGCACGCCGGGCGTCTCGAGCGCGAGCGCCTCCCAGTCGTCGAGCGTGACACCGCGCGACGGGGCGGCGAGCAGCTCGAGTGCACGCCCGTGCGCGCGGTCGAGCGATTCCGCAGCCGCGCCGCCGAGCGCGTCGAACGGCTGCCGGACCACGAGACCCGCCGCACCGCCCGCGAGGACACGCGTCAGGCGCCCCGCCGGCACGTTGCCGGACGGGCCGCCGCCCACGCGGTACTCGAGCGCCTCGACCGCCCAGTCGGCCGGCGGCACGCGGCCGACGCGGCCGTCCCCGAACCGGACCGCGTTCGTCGCCGGGTCGACGACGACGTGCTTGTCGAACGGGCCGCTCCGGTCCCAGTTCGGAACCTCGACCCACGAGTCGTCGGGTGGGCCGCCGGCGACGAGCCGGAGGCGGAGCGTGCCCGCCGCCTCCGGCTGCGGCGTCGACGTCGGGCCGAGCGCCGAGATCCGCCCCTCCAGCGTGTACACCTCGTCGGCGTGGCCGCGGCTGACGCCGAGCAACTCGGGGCCCTTGACGCGCACCGCGTGCTGCGCATCTGCCGCGTTGATCGCGATTCCGGCGAGCCGCGGCGGGCACTCGTACGCCCCCTGCGCGAACCGGCACCGGATCCACCTGTACCCCGCGACCGGCGCAGCCGGCGGGTCGGGCTGGAGCGCGACCGTCGCGAGCCGGACACCGCCGCTCAGCGTGAGCGCACCCGTCTCGTCCGCGACGACGGTGAGCGGCTGCCAGTCCGTTCCGTCCCATCCCTCCCAGACGGTCCGCACGCTGTAGTGCAGGAACCACGTCTCCTTGGCGGGTGGCGGCGGCGGAGGCTCCGACTCGCCGCAGGCGGCGGCGACGCACTCGGCCAACGTGTCCCAGCTCGGCAACGGCGCGGGACAGGGCGCGACGTCCTGCTCGTTGGCGATCAACCGCGCCCGCAGCGCGTCGTCGGTCTGCCAGCTCGTCGTCCAGACGTGGAAGCTGAGGACGTCGCCGGGGTTGCCCGGCGCGACATCGAAGCCGAGCCACAGCGCATCGCCGATCTGCGGGCTCGCGCCGAACGGGAGCATGGGATGCACGCAGTTGTCCTGGCCGAGGTCGGCGAACGCCCCGCCCGCGCTACTCCAGATCTGCCCGCGCGCGGTGCCCTCCGCCGGGCTGAGCTCGATCCACGCCGGCGAGACCAGCAGCGGATCGTCGGCTTCGAACGCCGCGCCCGAGATCGCGTCGGCCACCTGCAGGCCGCCTGCGAGCGGCACCGCGGGACCACCGGGGGGAAGCTGCAGCGCGAGCGTCGTCGTCGCGACCTGCGCCGGAAGCGGCTCGAGGTCGAGCCAGCGCAGGAAGGCGCGCAGCTCGGAGGGCGGAACGCGGTCGGCGCGGAACAGCAGCATCTCGCTGAGCCACGCGTACAGCTCGAGGAGCGTGATGCCGGCGTCGTGGTAGTTGTGGTCGGACCACTCGCGCGCGTAGCGCGGCAGCAGCGAGCGTGCCTCAGCGACGAGCTCGGGCCAGGTGCGGCGGTCGAGGACAGGGAGCGGCACCGGCACGTCAGGCCCTCACCGTCAGCTTGAGAATGTGCTTGCCCGCGCACGGCAGCTCGTAGGGCGCGATCGGGACGGCATCCCCGAAGGCGTCCGTGCCGGAGAAGAGCGCCACGTGCGGCGCCGACGAGACGCCCTCGGTCCGCAGGATCACCTGCACGACCTCGGAGAGCTCGACGGACTGGCCGAACTCCCAGCCGGTGCCGCCGGGGCCGCCGTTCACCGGGTGGAGGAACGCGTCGAGCGCGTGGCCGATCGCCTCCTCGACCTGGGTTGCATGGGTTGGGTCGGACGGGATCGCCTCGGCCTGCACCGACACCGGGCGGTAGCTCGGCCCGGTGACGATCACCTGGCGCGCGATCGCGGCCGGCGCCTGCGCGGCGAGCGCCTGCTCGACGCGGCGCAGCAGCTCCTGGCTCGGCTGCGGCTGCGCGACGATCGCCTGTGGCACGACGACCACGGTCACCCAACCCGGCTCGCCGTGGCCGTCGGGCCCCGTCGTCGGTAGGCACCGCGCGATCGCCACCTCGGGCGACGCTTCGCGCGCCAGCCACTCGTAGTCGTCCCGGGAAACCGACCGCCCGCCGTTCTTCAGCCTCTGCGGCCCGCGCAGGCGTACCTCGGCGACCAGCTCGCCCGCGGCGCCGCCGGCGGCGGCGACCGGATTGGCGATGTCCTGCACGTACGGCACGGCGGCGTGCAGCTGGGTGACGGAGGCCGGCGGCAGGTTCCCCTCGACGCCCCCGCCGTAGTCGTAGCTGAGCACGACGGGCGCGCCGGGCGGAAGGATCGCCCCCTGCAGTCCGTTGCCGAAGCGTACGAACCCGCCCGCGCGCTCGACGGCGTAGTGACGATCGGTCGCGCCGGAGCTGTAGAGGTACGGCCGCGGCTCCCACGTCACCCAGACGCCGGTCACGGTGCCGCGCGGATCCTTGTCGTAGCGCAGGCGCCCCGGCGGCACGTCGGCGAACAGGCTCTCCCACTCGCGGGTCGTCCCGCGCCACTCCTGCACCTCGAGGAGCTGCTGCTCGAGGATCGGAGCGTGCTGCGCCTGCATCACCTGCCGGGCCGTGCCGTCGCTGTGCCCGAGGACCTCGCCCTGGACTGCGTTGAGCTGCGTCGCCCAAACGGCGTTTAGCAGGATCGCTCCGACGGCCGACGGGTCGGGATCGACGGCGTCCTTCGCTCGTGCACGGACCCACCACGTCTGTCCCGCAGGCCCGGGCCCTGGTGTCGCGTCCGGCTCGCCGATGAACTGGATCAGCCCGCTCCGCGCGAAGCCGGCGGTCTCGTCGAGCACGGCGAGTTCGGCCCAGCCGTCCGCCGTCTCGTACTCCCAGACGTAGGGGCTCAACTGGAATGCGGTGCCGCCGCTCCCGGGGACGTCGACGTACAGGCTCACGAGCCCGACCGGCAGCTCCTTGTCGAAGCCGAGGTACACCGCCGCGAAGCGGTCGGGCAGCGGCGTGAACGGAAGAAACGGCGACCGGCCCCAGAGGCACGCGTCCGTGAAGTCGTCGTACAGGTAGCCGTTGAGCGCCAGGCAGTGGTCGGGCGCGAAGGGACCGATGCGGTAGCTGTACGAGAGCGAGATCCCGCGCAGCATCGGCGGATGCGGCTCGTTCGCGGCGACGACCTTCCAGTTGCCGCCGTCGTTCACCACGCTGAACGTCGTCGGGCCGCCGAAGCTGCCGACGTCGATCCGGACGCGGAGCCAGTAGTGCTGCTCGCCGTTGACGCTGACGCTCGCCCAGTCCGCCGGGCGCAGGAAGCTGACCGATGGATCCGCGAGCGTCGGCGTCGTGAAGCCGAGCGTGTTGTCGACAAACTCCGCTTCGTCGCCGCCGAGCGCCTTCCACACGCCCGGCGCGGCGCTGTACTCCCAGGCGAGCGCGAGCCCGTCGACCGGGGTGGTCGTGTTCCCCGGTGTAAACGCCACGTCGATGCCGATACGCGCTCCCTGCTTCCCGAACGCCTCGTCGCACGCGATCAGGAAGCTCGTCCCGACGCCCGGCTCGGCGCCGAAGGGCAGGAAGTCCTTGCTCGTGTCGATCTGCAGGTCGTTCGCAAACGCGACGTCGGGCGTCAGACCGTCGTGGTTGAGGGCGAGCCGCACGCGGATCGTGTCGACGATCGGCAGCCGCGGCTGGTCCTTCGAGCCGAACGGAAGCGGCGTGTCGACGCGGGCGCGCAGCCAGTAGCTCTTGACGCCGTCGACGGTTCCCTGCTTCGACGGGCCGCCGCACCGCTTGCGCAGTTGCACCTCGCCCGCGAGCGCGAGCCCGTACGTGTGGTCCTCGACCGGGTCGAACGCGACCCAGCCGTCGTCCCCGAGGTAGTCCCACGACAGCGCCAGCCCCTTGGGCAGCTTCGGCTTCCCGCTCTTCGTGAGCGTCCCCGGCGAGAGATCCGACTCGAGGTCGAAGTCGAGCGAGATGTCCACGGACCCCGCGAGCGCGAGCAGCGAGTCGTGCCCGAGGTACAGGTGATGCGTCACCGGCTCCATCCCGTTGTAGAGCTCGAAGCCGGTGCCGATCGAAGCCGAGTGGTCGGCGATCTCGTCGAGTTCGGGGTACGTGCTGTACAGCGAGACGAGCTGCGCGCGCACGAGCGCGATCTCCTCGTCGGTCGCGAAGATGAGCTGGTCCGGCGGCAACGTCGGCTGCGGCTGCGGCGGCGGAGTGATCGACGTGGTGAGCGCCGGCGCGGCCTGCGCCGCCACCTGCGTTCCCGCAGGCAGCGGGGGATCGACGGGCGCGTCCGACGTGAGGGTGAACACGAGCGGAGCGCGTGCCGCCTGCGGCGGCAGCAGGTCGATGCCGAGCGCGTCGAGGAACGCGAGCTTTCCCTTGTCGACCGCGCCGTTCAGCGCGACGATGACGCATTCGCAGTAGCGCGCGACGACCTGGAGGAGCGCGTAGCCCGCGGCGCCCTCGCGCGGCCGCCAGTACGCCGAGTAACCCGGGACCTTCTCGAGCAGCTCGTCGAGCACGTCCGCCGTCGTGCGGTCGTCGAGCACGGGTGTCGGGGCGATCGCCACGCGCTACCCGGCTTCCTGCAGATAGAAGGGATAGACGAGGTTGTAGAACGTGTTCGTCGCGCGGATCGAATAGTCGATCGTGATCAACAGCCGGCCGGACGGCGCCTCCTCCGCAGAGACCGCGACGTCAATCACGTCGATTCGCGGCTCCCAGGTCGTGAGCGCTTCCTCCACCCGGTGCTGCACGAGCGCGAGCGTGTTCGTCGTGATCGGCTCGAACAGGAGACGCCGCAGGCCGGCGCCGAAGTCGGGCCGCATCACGCGCTCGCCCGGGTCTGTCTCGAGGATGATGCGGATCGACTGCCGGATGTCCTCAGCGTCCTCGACCATCGCGATGTCGTCGTCGAGCGCGAGGCCGACCGGGAACGACCAGCCGCGGCCGAGGAAGTCGTCCTGCGCGGACAGCAGGCGGGGGTCAGCCACCGATCAGCACTCCCGTCGCGCCGGCGGTGATCTGAGCGCCGCACCCGGCCGTGTCGCCGACCCGCAGCGCGCCGCGGCCGCCGATCTTCACCGTCATGCTGCCCTGCGCGAACACGGAGGGCGGGTGCGGCTGCGGCACGGGGCAGAGGTGCGTGTCGCCGACGACTGCCGCGGGCTTGCCGCCGATTCGGACATTCGGAATGCCGGGGCCGGCGAGGCTGCCGCCGTGATTCGTCGCGTCTCCCGTTCTCGCGGCTAGCGGCACGACGCGCCTTTCAATTGATCTTCACCGAGGTCCCGTTGACGACCACGCTCGCGTCGCCCTTCAGCGTCAGCGTCCCGGTCGCGTGGACGCTCACGGCCGCGGCGTCGATGCTGATCTTCCCGACGGGCGCGCTCAGGGCGATCTGACCGAGCTTGGTCGAGATCGTGATCTTCCCCGTGTGCGAGTCGAGCACGATGCTGAGGTTGCCGCTCGAATCGGTGATCGAGATCTCGGTGCTCGCGACGCTGTCGTCGAGCACGAGCTTGTGCCCTCCCTGACTCTGCAGGGTGAGTGACTGATTCGCGATGAGATCGTCGAAGACGATGCGATGGCCGCTCTTGCTGCGGAGCTCGCGGCGCTCGAGCCGGGGCGTGAACTCCGGCGGGCGGTCCTCGTCGCTCCAGAGGAAGCCGAGGATGTAGGGATGCTTCAGGTTGCCGTGCCGGAACGCGACCACCACCTCGTCGCCCACCTCGGGCAGGAGGTACGTGCCGCGGCTGCCGCCGGCCCACGCGGTGGCGATCCGCGCCCACGCGGAGTCGACCTGCTCGGAAAGCCAGGGGAACTTCACCTTCACCCGGCCGAGCCCCTTGATGTCGTCGATGTCGGTGACCTCGGCGAGGGTGACGCCGTACACACGCTGCTGACTCTCCTCGAGCTCGTCCTCGATCGTGCTGACGCGGCCCTGCATGAGGCCGAGCAGATCGAGCTCCTGCGACATCAGATGAGCTCCCTTCGAACCTCGAACGCGGTCTTGTAGCCGGAGGCGTCGAGCGAGTGCGACACGCTCGTCAGCCGGTACGTCGCACCGCTCAAGCCGATGCCGATCCCGCCCAGCGCGATCACCTCGCCGACGCGCAGACGCGGGTCGCCGACCGCCGTGCCCTTGCCGGTCGTGCGGTTGTTGACGCGCCGGCGGATCTCGCCGAGCACATACTTGATCGCGTCGACGGGCGAGTCGAGCGGGATGTCCGGAAAGCCGAGCGTCGCCTCGACCGTCTCGAGCTTCTCCGCGAACATCACCGGCATCACGCGGACGCCGATGGTGTCGCCGTCCCACTTCACCGTGATGCCGAAGGAGGTCTTGATCTCCTGGACGTAGACCTTGAAGGTCACGGCGACGATCTGGCCGATGTTCGTGTGCTTGGGCGAGAAGTCGACGAGCGACGAGCCCCAGTCCAGCTCGATCTCCGGCTGCGGCACGCCCGGCAGCATGAACCGGAAGTTCATGAAGTCGCCGTCGACCCACATGTCGAAGCCGTACTCGGCGGCCATGGCCTTCAAGAACTTGTAATCGCTCTTCTTGAACTGGTACCGCGGGCGCTGGTTGAACACGTTCAACGCTCCGGTGATCGCCGCCGCAGGGTCCGGTTCGGTGATCAGGAAGTTCTCCGCGGCGACGATCACCGCGACGACGGAGTCGGGCAGGTACCACGGGAACGCACGGGACTTCGTCCCTTCGGTGAGGCGGAACATGAAGTCGTGCGCGCTGATCGTCACCGTCGGCATGCCGTTCGCCGGGAAGTGCGGATCCACGCCGCTGATGTCGCCCTTGAACATGTGCATGAGCCCGTTCGGCAGGTAGCCGAGCCAGAGCTCGAGCCTGTTCGTGAGCTGCAGCAGCGGGTGGTCGAGGAACGCGAGACCCTGGTTCGCGAACTGCACCTCGACGCGGTTGGCCCCCTCGAGCGACTCGTCGAAGCGCACGCTCATCAGGCTCGCGCGCAGGTCCGCGGGGATCGGGAAGCCTCCGATGGTCAGATCGCAGTCGGGCACGTAGACGTCGGCGAGCGCGGACATCACGCGGCACTCGCGACGAAGAGGAGCCCAGAGTCGGGATCGCGGTACGGCAACTTCGGCACGGTGAGCTCACGCGCCGTGTCGACCCGGCGCGGGTCGTCGATCCCATTCGCGATCGCAATCGGCCGCCACAACGTCGGGTCGCGGTAGAAGGTGGCGGCGACCTGCGCGAGTGTCTCGCCCTGCGCGAGGCGGTAGCGACGCGTGTAGTCGGAGGTTTGGCGCCGCACCTCCTTCGCCTCCTGGACGGCCGTCTTCCATTCCTGGAACGTGACCTGCAGGCGCGCGCGCACCGGGATGCCGCTGTCGAGGAACATCGTGAAGCGCTGGTTGACGCGGCTTACGACGCCGGTGAAGTTCAGGCCGCCCCAGCTGAAGACCACGACCGGCGGCGCATGCGTCTCGCGTTCGATCGCCATCAGGTCGACGATCTTCTGCGTCATCCTGCGGACGTCGGCGTGCGCGTTGGTGACGGTCCGGCTGCTGTGCTTGTGCTTCTCGAAGCTGTCGAAGAGCAGCTCCAGCTCGAGCGTGCGCAGATTCCCGTGGACGAACTGCAGCAGCGGGGTGCTCAGGCCGGGCACCGCAGCCTGCGCGAAGTTGACGTCCTTGTTCAGGCTGTACTCGTCCGGGTTGAAGAGCACCTCGATCCGCTCGCCGGTGGCGACGTTGGTGATCACCGCCCATTCGAGGGCCATCTAGATCCGCCCCATCCGCTCGCGCTGTGCGATCGCGCGCCGCTCGATCCGATCGAGCACCTGCGTGGCGAGAGTGTCGACGTCGGGCGCCATGAACGCCGGCTGCTCGACCCGCGTCG
>Ga0070698_100003676_pt1 | contig 16842 bp, 14 predicted proteins | sample KBSK1502metaG_FD_65477 | JGI IMG/M metagenome (GOLD analysis project Ga0070698, IMG submission 65477) | Corn, switchgrass and miscanthus rhizosphere microbial communities from Kellogg Biological Station, Michigan, USA - KBS K1-50-2 metaG | ecosystem: Host-associated > Plants > Roots >...
CGCTGTCCGACCTGGCCTGGTACCTGGCGATCAACTGCCGCCGCCTGCCGCAGTCCAAGGAGGCGTCGATCGAGTACTACCGGGAATCCCTTGAGGCGCAAGGCATCGAAACCGGCCCGTGGTGGGAGCGCCAGCTCGCGCTGTGCCTGCTCGGCGCGCTCGTGCAGTTCGGCTGGGAGAAGGCGCTGGGCGGATACGACGAGGAGCTGGCGTGGTGGGAGGCGAAGTCGATCCAGGCGGCGCCGCTGCTGGTGAGCTGACCGCGAAGCTGCGGGAAGCGTACGACTCCGCGGCCCCGGCATGGACGCACGGGGCGGAGCGGGTGTACCTGGCGCTGGCACAGGCGCTGGTTGGCCAGGTGGAGGTGGCCGGCCGGCGGGTGCTGGACCTGGGCGCCGGCACCGGCGTGACGGGCCGGGCGGCGCTGGCGGCCGGGGCGCGCGGCGTGGTGGCGGCCGACGCCGCCGTCGGGATGCTGCGCCGCTGCGAGCCGCCGTTGCACCCCATCGCGGCCGACGCCCTCAGGCTGCCGTTCCGCGACCGCAGCTTCGACGTCGTGCTCGCCGCGTTCTGCCTCGGCCATCTGGCCAGCCTCGCCGCCGGCCTGCGCGAGGCGCGCCGAGTCGGCGCGGCGATCGCGGCCAGCTCGTTCGCGCCGGGCTGGACCAGCCCGGCCAAGGAGGCGGTCGAGGCGGCGCTGCGTCCATTCGGCTACCTGCCTCCCGCCTGGTATCTGCGCTTCAAGCAGGAGACCGAACCCGCCGCGGGCGACCCGGAGGTGCTGGCCGCGCAGCTGCCGGCGGCCGGCTTCGGCCAGGTGCGGATCCGCCCGGTGACCGTCAGGACGGGGCTTTCCTCGCCAGCCGAGCTTGCCGCGTGGCGGCTCGGCATGGCACACGTCGCGCCGTTCATTTCCGCGCTGCCGGCGCGTGACGCGGCCGCAGCCAGGCTAGCCGCGCAGCGAGCCGTGGCCGCGTCGGCAGCGGAACCGCTCACGGTCTTGCTGCTGGTGACGACCGCGAGCTGAAACCTCAGTGCACTGGGGCTTGCCAGCCGCGCATCCGCGCGGCAAGCGCTCGGCGCAAGCCGTCCCTGTGCGGGCCGGCGTTGGCGGCGAGCCGCTCGGCGCGCTGCGCCGCGCGGTCCAGCCAGGCGGGGACGCCGAGCTCCGCGGCGACCTCACCCGTCCACCACCAGGCCTCCACCGCCATCGCGCCGTCGAGCAGGTCCAGGTCCGCCGAGACCGCATCCAGGTCCGGCGGCACCCCGAGCACCCGGTCGGCCCGGTACCTGAGCAGGCGGCCGGCGCCCAGGTAGCGCGGCACGCCGAGAGCGGCCGCCCGCTCCGCCAGCGTGCAGCCGAGATCCCTGGCCTGTTCCGCGGCGCCCTGGAGGAGCGCGAGCTCGCCGGAGACAAGCCAGTGCCGCAGCTCCAGCCGCCAGCCGAATACCAGGTCGCCGCCGAGCAGCGACAGCGCCTCCGCCAGCAGGGACTGCGCGCCGTCCGCGTCGCCGGCGTGCACGCTGCCCTCGGCCAGGTCCTGCAGCGCCGCGATGACCACCTCCGGTGTGCCCTGCCGCCGCCCTATCTCCAGCGCCTCGTGGTGCAGGTCGAGACCTTCGGCCCGGGCGCCAAGGTTGCGCAGCACCCAGCCGGTGAAGTTCACCGCGCGGCCGCCGAACCTCGGCGCCTGCCGGCGTTCCACCTCCGCGTCGTACCGGGTGAACGCCGCGAGCGCGAGCGCCGGGCGGCCCGCCGAGGCATGCGCGTGCCCGGTGAACAGCAGGGCGTGCAACGTGGCCGAGGTATGCTCGGCGCCCAGCTCGCCGCGGGTGGCCGGGCGCAGCAGGGCGAGCGCGTCATCCGCCCGACTCTGATGGGACCTGATCACGCCCAGCCACGCGGCGGCGGACACCCGGTCGGTGCCGTGGGCGAGGGACAGCGCCTCGCCGAGCTGCGCCTCCGCGCCAGCTAGGTCGCCGGCGGCGTGCCGGGTGCGGCCTCCGACGGCGAGGCAGCGCGCCCGGGTGGCCGGGTCGGCCGCGGCCAGCGCTCCGTCGTCGGCGAACTGGGTCGACTGGGCGAAGTGCCGGCCGAAGTACGACGCCCACGCGCCGACCTCGAGCGCGGCCGGGCCGGCCGGCAGCGCACGCTCCACGTCGCTGAGCGCCTCCTGGTAGCGCCCGAGGCGGGTGCGGACTCTGGCCCGGGCCAGCCATCCCCGCGGGTCAGGATGCAGGCTGAGCGCGTCGTCGAGCAGTGCCTCGGCGGCCGCGTGGTCGAACCGCTCGGCCGCGCGCGCCGCGGCGTGGCGCAACGCCCGGGCAGCCAGCTCGAGGTCTCCGCCCAGCCGGGCGTGGCGGGCTACGGTCAGGGGGTCGGCTGCCGGACGGCGGGCGAGCACCCGGCCCGCCTGCCTGTGCAGCAGGGCGGCCCGGCCCGCCGTGGTGCCTGCTGACAGCGCCTCCCGCACCAGCTCATGCCGGAACCTGAACGTCCCGTCGTCGTCCGCCAAGAACCGTTTGGCGGCGGCTCGTTTGGCGTCGTCGAGGAGCGAGACGACGGGGCGGCCCAGCACGGCGGCGAGCAGATCGATGTCCAGCTCGGCGCCGAGTACCGCACCGGTACGCAGCAGCATCCCGGCGGGGCCGAGCTCGTCGCACCGGGCGGACACCGACTCGACCAGCGATGCGGGCAGCTCCGCGCCTGGCGGCTGCTGGGCCAGCTCGGTGAGGAATAGCGGGTGCCCCTTAGCCCGCGCGTAGAGTTCGCCGACACGGGACGGCCCGACCAGTTCGGCCGCCGCCGCCTTGCTGAGCGCGTCAAGGTGGAGGCGTGCGTCCGCCGCCGGGGGATCGCCTTCGCCGGGCCGGACCGCCAGCACGACGGCAAGGGGGATGGGCTCCCGCCGGACGAACCGCACCCAGTCCCGCAGCGGCTGGCCGCCTAGGTGCGCGTCGTCAATCACGACGGCCAGCGGCCCGCGTTCGGCCAGTCGCCACAGGACCCGGACCAGGGCCGCGTACAGCACCGCCGGGCCGAGCATGCTGTCCGCGAGCACCGGCTGCTGCTGCGCGCCGGGCGCGGCCAGCAGCGGGCCGAGCAGCTGCCCGTCGCCGCCCAGCAGGTCGGCGGCTGCCTCGCTGCCGAGCCTTCGCAGCAGTCTGGCGAGCGCGTCGAGCAGCGCGTCGAGCGGCATCGCCCGGTCGAGCGGCCCGCAGGATGCCAGCAGCACCGTGTCGCCCGTGGCGGCCCGCCGACTGGCCCAGGAGCGCACCAGCGTCGTCTTGCCGATGCCGGGCTCGCCGTCGATGACGACCACCTGGACCGATGCCTCGCCGCGGGCGCGCATCGCGACCGCGTCCAGGTGGGACAGCTCGTCGTCGCGGCCGACCAGGCCCGTCGTCGGCGAGGTTGCCGGCCGGGCCGGCGCGGCGAGCTCGCCGCGCAGGATGGCGAGGTACAGCTCGCCGGTCTCCGGCGACGGGTCCACGCCCAGCTCGTCGGCGAAGCGTTCCCTTGCGGCGGCGTAGAGGGACAGCGCGGCCGCCGCCTGGCCGCCGAGGACGTACGCCCGGAGCATCACGCGCAGTGCGACCTCGTCGTAGGCGTCCCGCTCCAGCGCGGCGGTCGCGGCGTCCGCGGCGCCCACCCAGTCGCCCGCCTCGAGCAGCGCGGCGGCCGCGACCCGTCTCGCGCGGCTGGACAGCCGGTCCAGTTCGGCGCGCCTGAGCCGGGCCCACTCACCAGGTACCGGTGCCGGCCCCGAGCTGTCCAGCAGCGACAGGGCGACGCGGGCCGCGGCGGCCGCACCGGTCACATTCCCCGTGTCTTGCCGCCGCTGCGCCTCGTCGGTGAGCGCGGCCAGCTCGGTGGCGTCGAGCCAGTCGGCGCGCAGCAGGTAGCCGCCGTCCCTGTGCTCGATCCGCTCCTTGCCGAGCACCGAACGCAGGCGGCTCATCAGCACCGCGAGCTGCTCGCCTGGCCGGGCCGGCGGGTCCTGCTCCCACAACGCGTCGACGAGCACGTCCGACGGCACCACCTGCCCGGTGCCGAGGGCCAGGTGCTGCAGCGCCAGCCGCGCTTTCCTGCTGCCGAGCGCCTGTGGCTCGACCCCGTCCACGCCGAATTCGCCGAGCACGCGGACGGCCAGCGACTTCATGCGGCTATCAAACATCGGTCACGGCGCGCGCTGCAATCTGGTTGCAAACGCCGCCGGGCACGCTGAAGGACAGGACGAGTCAACGGAGGACCATCATGAGCGACAAGGCAGAACAGAAGACATTCGGAACAGCGGACGAGACCCGCACGTTCGAGCGGGGCACCCTCGACCTGCTGCGGATCGGCGGCGCCGAGATCGGCAGGCTTACCCTGCAGCCCGGCTGGCGCTGGTCCGAGCACGTGAAGCCGCTGGCCGGGACGGAGCTGTGCGAAGCGCCGCACTTCCAGTACCACGTGAGCGGCACGCTGCACGTCGTGATGGCCGACGGCGCCGAGTTCGACGCGAAGCCCGGCGATGTCACCGCCCTGCCGCAAGGCCACGACGCCTGGGTGGTCGGCGACGAACCGGTGGTCGTGGTGGACTGGTACGGCGCCAGCAACTACGCCCGCACGTAGCACCGCGTGTCAGCGCGGCCCGCGCGGCGCCGTCAGGTACCGCGCGGGCCGCATTGGCATCCAGGACTCGTACGATCGGGTTGTGTCCCATACCCGGCGGCTGGCCGTCGTGCTTGCGTCCCCGCCTCAGCTGTCTGCCCGGAGCGGCAGCCCAGCCCGTCAGTAACTGGGAACGAAGGGTGAACTCCGCTGGTCAGCCTGCGCCGGATGCAGCCGGTCGGCAGCAGGCACTGCTGCGGCGCGGGCGGGTTCTTGAGGGGATCACGCTGGGGTGGAACGTGGCCGGGATTGCCGTGCTGGCGGTGGCAGCGGTGGCCGCCCGGTCGGTGGCGCTGGCCGGGTTCGGCCTGGATTCACTGATTGAGATAGGCGCGAGCGTGGTGGTGCTGTGGGAGCTGTCGGGCACTGGTGAAGAGCGGGAGCGGCGAGCGCTGCGGCTGATCGGCGGGGCGTTCCTGGCGCTGGCTGTCTACCTGACAGCCCAGTCGCTTCTTGTCTTGGTGACCGGATACCGGGCGGGGCACAGCGTGCCGGGGATCGCGTGGACGGCGGTGACCGCTGCCGCGATGTTCGCCCTGGCAGCAGGTAAAGCGCGGACCGGCAAAGCGCTCGGGAACCCGGTACTCGCCACAGAGGGCCGCGTCACGCTGGTCGACGGCATCCTGGCCGTTGCCGTGCTGGCCGGGCTAGCCCTAAACGCGGCTGCGGGCTGGTGGTGGGCCGACCCGGCTGCTGCCCTGGTCATCGTTTTCTACGCGCTGCGCGAGGCCCGGGAGATATTCCTGGCCTGATCCCTCTGCTTTACGCCGATGGGTCGATGTTGTGGTTGAGCCTGAAAATGTTGCCGGGGTCATAGCGGCGCTTGATCGTGACGAGCCGTTCGTAGTTCGCGCCCCACACCTGGTGCACCATCCGCCCGTCTTCGGCGGTCAGGTTGTTAACGTAACTGCGGTCGGCCATGTACGGGTGAAGTGCGTCGAACGTCTCCCTGGCCCAGGTGATGTTCGGCTCGGTTTCCCGCGCGTCGGGCCATTGCGCCACGATGAGCAGGCTGTAGCCGGGTGCCCGGTGGGCGAAGGCTGTGGCGGTGGCGTCGACGCGATTGACCGCGCCCAGGTAGGGCACGATGCCCAGCCCGCTCATGGGAGACGGGCACCGGTGGAGCGCGTCGATCATGATCTCCAGCGGTGCGTCGGACAGGTCGGTGAAGAATGCGGATTTCCAGTAGTTGAACGCTCCCTTGGGGTACCCGGCGTCGCTGAGGGTGTTGATGACCGGGTAGGGCATGGGCTGGATGAGGTCGGCCGCTGGCGGGCCGAATTGCCGCAGCGGTTTCAGGTCTGCTTCCGCGGTCGCGGGATCGCCGCAGTGGCAGGCGATCATCGCGGCGAGTTTCTCCTCCGGTGCGGCTGGGTCGGCGAACAGGGAGAAGTACACGGTGAGCTCGTCGGGCGCCGCCTGGGTGAGCTCACGGTAGAAGCCGAGAGCCTCTCGCGCCCGGCGGGCAGGGTGGACGACCAGGCCGCCGTGGACGGTTGACACCGGGTGGGCCTGGTATTCGAAGGAGGTGACGACCCCGAAGTTGCCGCCGCCGCCGCGCAGGGCCCAGAACAGGTCCTGATTTTCCTCGTGGCTTGCGGTGACGACCTCGCCTGCGGCGGTCACGACCTCCGCCGACAGCAGGTTGTCGATGGTCAGGCCGTACTTGCCCATTAGCCAGCCCTCCCCGCCGCCGAGGGTCAGCCCGGCGATGCCGGTACTGGACACGACCCCGCCGGTCGTGGCCAGCCCGTGGCAGGCCGCGGCGCGGTTGAACTCGTTCCAGGTGACCCCGCCTTGCGCCCAGACGGTCCGCCTACGCCGGTCCACCTTGATGCCCTTCATCGGCGCGAGGTCGATCATCAGGCCGCCGTCGGTGACGGCCAGGCCGGCGACGTTGTGACCGCCGCCGCGTACGGAAATCTCGGTGGCCTGTTCGCGGCCTATCGTCACGGCGTCGGCCACGTCGGGGACGGTGCGGCACCGGGCGATGAGCCCCGGGCGCTTGTCGATCAGGCCGTTCTGCACCCGGCGGATCTGCTCGTATCCCGGGTCCGCGGGACTGACCAGCTCGCCCGTGAACGAGGCCCTTACCTGGTCTGGAACCGTCATCAGGCTGCCCATTGCGTCTCTCCTCTGGCTGTGAAGCGCGTTGCCAGACCACCGTGACCCGACCGGCTGCCGTCGGCGTGTCACCGGCGTGTCAGCACTGTGTCGTGAGTACAGCCCGGGAGTCGTGCGATCCTGAAGGAAGGCCTGGGAGGTAACGGTGGCTGTGTGGGGGTACGGGCTGCTTGGCCCGGTCGAGGTGCGGGCGGATGACCGCGCCGTCGAACTCACGAGCGCCAGCCAGCGCCTGGTGCTGGCGATGCTGTTGCTGGAAGCCAACCGGCTGGTCCCCGCGCACCGGCTCATCGACGAGCTGTGGGGTGAGGCGCTGCCCGCGGATCCGCCGGCGGCCTTGCGGACGCAGGTCTCCCGGCTGCGGCGCGTGCTCGGCCCGGCGGGCGGCAGCCTGGTCACCGCCGACGGCGGCTACCGGCTGAGCCTGCAGCGACGTCAGCTGGATGCCGCCAGGTTCGAGGACGCCCTGGCCGCGGCAACTCAGACGGCAGGGGAGCAGGGCCTGGCGATTCTCGATGAGGCGCTGGGCCTGTGGCGGGGTCCCGCTCTGGCCGAGTTCGCCGGCCGGCCGTTCGCCCGGGCCGACGCTGTCCGGCTCGACGAGCTGCGGGTGACGGCGCGGGAACGCCGGGCCGAGCTAGTCCTCTCCCTGGAACGGGCCGAAGACGCGGTGGCCGACCTGCAGGCGATCGTGGCAGAGCACCCGGAACGAGAGCGGGCGCGGGGGCTGCTGATGCGGGCCCTCTACCAAAGCGGCCGGCACACCGACGCGCTGGCCACGTTCCGGTCCTGGCGCGGCTACCTGTCTGAGGGGCTCGGCCTGGACCCTTCACCTGCCCTGGAACGGATCGAGCAGGACATCCTGCGCCATGCGGCCCCGGTGACGGAATCCGTTCCCCAGCCCGCGCGCCGGGCGCTGCCGCTGCCGGTAACCAGCTTCGTCGGCAGGGACGAGGACCGCCTGGCCGTTACCGCGCTGCTGGGCGACGTGCGGCTGCTGACCTTGCACGGGCCGGGAGGCGTGGGCAAGACCCGGCTGGCGCTGGAGGTGGTCTCCAGGATCGGCACCCGCTACCGGGACGGGATCTGCTTCTGCGACCTCACCGCGATAGCCCGGCCGGCCTCGGTGGCCCGGGCCATCGCCACGGCGGCCGGGGTCAGCGAACGCGCCTTCCGGCGGCTCGACGATCAGCTCATCGAGGCTCTGGCGGGCCGTGAGCAACTGCTGGTGCTCGACAACTGTGAGCACGTAGCGGATGGCATTGCGGTCATCGCTGAACGGCTGCTGCGAGAGACCAGGAACATCACCGTGCTAGCGACCAGCCGGGAGCGGCTCGGGGTCGATGGCGAGCATGTGTGGCCGGTCAATCCGCTTCGGGCAGACGGTCCCGGTTCTCCCGCGATGCGGTTGTTCCGCGACCGGGCTTGCGCGGCGGACCCGGCCGCCGTTCAGGAAACCGGGGACACCGAGGCAATCGCGGACCTGTGCGCCGGGCTGGACGGCCTGCCGCTCGCCATCGAGCTCGCGGCGGCCCGGCTCCCGGGCACGACAGTCCGCGAGCTGGCCAGCAGCCTCCAGGACCGGTTTGGCCTGCTTACCTCGAGGCGCCGCCCCGACAGCCGCCACCGGTCGCTGCGAGCCGTCGTCGACTGGTCCTACCAGCTGCTGACGACCGCGGAGCAGCGACTGTTCGACGAACTGTCGGTGTTCTGCGGCTGGTTCGATGTCGGTGCCGCCCGCGCCATCACGGCCGCCGGCGATGACGGCACCGATGTGGCCCGCCTCGTGCTGCACCTCGTCGACCGGTCACTGATCACCGCCGACCGCGACGGCGGTGCGGCTCGCTACCGGCTGCTGGAAACGCTGCGCGACTACGGGCTCGAACGACTGGAAGAGCGCGGCGAGCTTGATGCCGCCCGCGACCGGCATGCCCGCTGGGCCGCGGAACTCGTGACACACGCGGCAGCCGGCCTGTCCGGCGCCGGAGAGGCCGGCTGGGCGGCACGGCTCGACTCGCACATCGGTGACCTGCGCGCCGCTCACAGCTGGCTGACCGGGCACGAGATCGAGCTCAGCTTGCGCATGTGCGCCGAGCTGCACTGGTACGCGCTGCTTCGCTGCCGATCGGAGGTATTCCGGTGGGCTGAGGTGAGCGCCGCGGCCGCGGCCGGGTCACGCTCGCCGTTCTACCCCCAGGTGCTCGCTTCGGCTGCCTCGGGAGCTGTATACCGGGGCGATCTTCAAGCGGCCGATGCCGGCGCGCATGCCGCCTTGGACGCCGCACGGGGCCTTGCCCCGATCACCGCCCGCAGGGCGCTGCAGGCGCTGGGCGATCTCGCCATCTATACCGGCGACCTCGACCGGGCGGCCGACAGGTACCGCCACGCCTACGACCTGTCGATGCAGGCCGGTGACTGGCTGGACGCCGCGTGGGACGCCGGCAGCGGCGGCGCCGCCTTGGCCTACGGCGATCACCTCGCCGAAGCGAGCCGCATGGCCAGTCAGGGCCGGGACGCGGCCGTCCGGTCCGGCGCGCCCTCCGCGCTCGCGCTGGTCTTGTCCGTCTTGGGGGAGATCACCGCCGCCACCGATCCCGGCCAGGCCAGGGAGCACCTGCAGCGGGCGGTCGAGCTAGCCCAGTCCGCGGGCAGCCGCCTGGTCGCCGGATTCGCCGAAGTCTCCCTGGCGACGCTGCACGCGCGGCATGGTGAGCCCGCCACCGCGCTCCGCTACTACCACCAGGTCATCAGCCAATGGCGGCAAGCCGGCACGTGGACACCCCTGTGGGTCACCCTGCGGACCCTCATCGACCTGCTGACCCGTGTCGGCGCCTGCCATGACGCGGCCACCTTGTACGGCGCGGCCGCTTCGGCCAGCAGCGGCGCACCACCCTACGGCGCCGATGCCGACCTCATGCGCAAGACCGCCGCACTGCTCCGCGACCAGCTGACAGAAACCGAGTTCCGCTCCTGCATCGCCAAGGGCGAAGAGCTGGACGGCGCCCAGGTCATCGACCTCGCCCTCGACGCCATCACCCGGGCCGGTCGTGTTAGCCCGGCAGGCGATCGGTTACCGGCAGATGGCGCTGGTAATGGCGTGGGCAAGCCACTGTGAGTATCGCCGGAGCGACCAGCCCTGGGCCAGGACGAGTCGTTCGTAGTGGTCGATCGCTAGGTAGTTCCACAGCACGTCGCGGACCTCCGCCAGGCCGATCCCGTCGCGGAGCTGGCCGGTGCCGAGCAGGTGGCGGCCTAGCATTGTCATGCCGGCCAGGCCCTCGTCGTTCAGCTTCGCCCAGACCGGGGCAAGTGAGTCGTCGACGTGCCGGCCGTCGCGGATGAGGATCTGTACCTTGGCGGAGCGCGCCTGGCGTTGCGCCAGGCCCTCGGTGAACATCGCGATCTTGCGGCGCACGTCGGGCTCGTCGCGCACCACCTGCATCGCCGGGCGCTCGGCGACCGGTACCGGTTCGTCGTCACCGGCGATCACCAGGTCGAACACGGCCTTGGCCAACGCCGCCTTGGTGCCGAAGCCCTTGTAGACGCTTTCCGCCGAGACTCCCGCGCGCGCGGCGACCGCGGCGATCGTCGTGGGCCGGAACCCGTCCCTCTCGAACAGGTCGCGAGCCGCCAGCACCACAGCCAGGCGCCGGGCACGGGCCTGCTCGCGCCGCCTGGATGCGTCGTAGGACCTCTTGACTTCCGTCACAGTCCGCTCCAAGATTTAGATACAGTCCAACTGTAATTGATTGGAGTCGTCATGACCGCCAGCTCCTCCGCCGTGTCGGCCGACCCGACCTCGCTTGCCGTGCGCAGCATTCACGCCATGGCCGACGGGGACCGAGCCGACTTCGATACCTTGTACCACCCGCGGGCCACCGACCGTGAGAACCAGGTCCAGCCACCGTCGTCGCGGGTCCCGGGCCCGGTCGGCTTCTACTCAACCGCGCTGTGGCTGCGCGCCGCGTTCGCCGGCCTGCACTACGACATCCACCATGCCCTCGCCGACGGCGACCTGGTCGCGGTGAACTCGACGATGCACGGGCGCCACGTCGCCCCATGGGCCGTCTACACCGACGACGGCGCGGTGGACGCGGTCTTCCCGCCGACGCACAAGACCTTCGCGGTGACCCAATCGCACTGGTTCCGGATCGAAGACGGCCAGATCATCGAACACTGGGCGAACCGCGACGATCTCGGGACGGCCAGGCAACTCGGCTGGATCCCGCCGACACCGGCCTACCTGCTCAAGATGGCGCGGGCGAAGCGGCGCGCTAGGCATTCTTGACCTTCGGCACTAGATGGAGGCCCGGTCGACGCCCTTGCCGCTAGGTCCCAGCGGGAGTCACTTCGAAGACCGCGACGTGAGGGACCGCGGCGGCGAATCCCTCCGGGGTGCGCTCCGGCGCGACACCGATCTGCTTCAGGAATGACCCGGCGCCCCGGTTCTCGGTACCGAACGCGACCACCCGGCGATCACGTACCTCTTGCCGTCCACCACCCAGGGCGTCACAGGGGTCGAATGGGGCCGGCCCGACCTGCGCCCGGCCACGGTGATGATGCTGACCGGACCGGCCTTGACGCCCCGCCGGGTCAGGAACTTCAGAACCACGTTGACGACCGGCACATACCTCGGGATGTGCGGCTCCATGCCCCCTATCCTCGCACCGGACCACGTGCGGGCATCCGGCCGGCCGACCTTGACTGCCCGGCAACCCCCGGATTAGCGTCGTGCGGGAATGCGCTAGGAGGTCAGGTCATATGCTGAGCAGCCAGCGCAATAAGCTGCTGTGTGAGACCGGTCCCGGGACTTCGATGGGTGAACTGCTGCGCCGCTATTGGCAGCCAATAGCCGGGGTAAGCGAATTTGAGCGGCAGGACACCAAAGCGGTCCGCATCATGGGCGAGGATCTCGTTCTCTACCACGACGGGGAAGGCAATTACGGGCTCGTGGACCGGCACTGCCCGCATCGCCGCGCCGACCTGGCGTACGGGTACACCGAGGATCGCGGGCTGCGCTGCAACTATCATGGCTGGCTGTTCGACTACTCCGGGGCCTGCCTGCATCAGCCTTTCGAGGAGACGCGGCACCCGGAGGGGACCTTCAAGGACAAGGTGCGGGTCAAGGCCTACCCGGTAGCCGCCAAAGCCGGGCTGCTGTGGGCCTACCTGGGCCCGCAGCCAGCCCCGCTGCTTCCGGACTGGGATCGCTTTTATTCGCGCGGCTACAAGCAAATCGCTATTTCCGAGATTCCGTGCAACTGGTTCCAGTGCCAGGAAAACTCGATCGACCCGGTGCATTTCGAATGGCTGCACTCTAACTGGTCAATGGTGCTCCGCGGACAGGATGGCCCGCGGGCGCCGACGCACACCCGGCTCGGGTTCGATGAATTCGACTACGGGTTCGTCTACCGACGGGTCCGCGCCGACACCACGGAGGACGACGAGCTCTGGACGACCGGGCGCGTGTGCTTGTGGCCGAACTGCCTTTACGTCGGTCATTTCGAGTGGCGGGTCCCGATCGACGACACCAGCACGCTGAGCGTCGGCTGGTTCATCGACGAGCTGCCCGGGGACGCGCCGTTCGAGCAGCGGCGGATCCCATGCTGGCACGCGCCGGTCCGGGATGAGAAGACCGGCCGGTGGATCGACACGCACGTAATGAACCAGGACTACATCGCCTGGGTGGGCCAGGGCGCGATAGCCGACCGCACCCTGGAGCACCTGGGGGAGAGCGACCGCGGCGTGATCATGCTGCGCAAGCGGATGTTCGAGGAGATGGAAGCGGTCGCGGCCGGCCGCGACCCGCTCGGCACCATCCGCGATCCGGCGCTGAACGATCGCGTGTACCTGCCGATCGTCGGCGGCCTGAACCGGCCCGCGCCCGGCGCCGGCCCACAGCCGTTCGTGTTCCTCGCCGGCCAGCCCGACGAGGTGCGCAGCGAGCTCGAGCAGGCGTGGCAGCAGTGCGCCGCCGCGTCCGGCGCGACCTGACCGTGCCCCCGCCGGATGCGTACGAGCTGGCCGAAGCTCGCGGCTACGGCCTGAACGCCAGCGACCTGCGCCGCTGGCGCCCGCTGTCCGCGATCGAGATCCACTGGGCGCGCAAGTACGGGCTATCGCCCGGCGCCGCGCGCCGCTGGGCCCGCGAAGGAGTTGGCGTCCGCGACGCCGTGCGCGCGGTCAGGCTCCGGATAAGACCGGAACAGGTGCGCCCGTGGGCGGCGGCAGGCTTCCTTCCCGGCGATGCGGTGGAGGCGGCGGAGGCCGGGATGACCCTTGCCGAGGCGACGGCGTGGCGGCAGGCCGGCTTCATCCTCCCGGACGCCGCGCTGCTGTTCAGGGACGGCTGGACGCTCGACGAGGCCACTATCGCGCAGTTCGCCGGCGTGGACCGCTACGCGCCAGCGGCCGCTAGCCGCACCAGCGAAAACTTACGTTGCAGGTCCGCGTATGGCCTGGCAGCGAGCCTCGCGGTTAGCGTCAGCCGGGTGAAACGTGGTGAAGTTCTCATCGTGGGTGCCGGGATCGGCGGCCTCTCGGCGTCGATCGCCCTGCGGGGCAAAGGGTTCGGCGTGACGATCCTGGAGATCCAACCCGACCTGCACTCGTCGGTCTACGGGGTCGGGATCATCCAGCCGGTCAACGCGCTCCGGGCCCTGGACGCTATCGGGTGCGCGGACGAATGCCTCAGGCAGGGCTACGCGTCGAAGGGCTGGGCCAGGCTGCTGAACGCCGACGGCGACCTGCTGCACGAGATCCCCGGGGCGACAATCCCCGGGTTTCCGTGCATGAACGGCATCACGCGGCCGAAGCTGCACAAGATCCTCACCGACCGGGCCATCGACTCCGGGGTGACGATCGAGTACGGATCGACGATCAGCGACCTGCGCGACGAGGGCGATCACGTCGAGGTCACCTGCGGCGACGGCAGCCGCCGGCGGGTGGACCTTGTGCTGGGCGCGGACGGCGTCCGGTCCGTCGTGCGGCGCTTCGTGCTGGACGCGGGCCTCGAGCCGCGATACAACGGGCAGTCCGCCTTCCGGGTGAACATCCCGCGCGAACCGGAAATCGACCAGATCGTCCTGCAGGCGGGCCCGACCGGCATGGCCGGGTTCGTCCCGATCGGCCAGGATCTGGCGTACTTGTTCCTCAACGTGCCATGGGACCGGTCGCTGCGGCCCAGCCCTGAGGAACTGCTGGCGATCTTGCGGGAGAAGCTGGCGCCGTTCGGCGGCCTGACCGGGCGGATCCGCGACACGTACATCGACGACCCGGCGGCCATCGTCTTCCGCCCCGAGGAATACCTGATCGCGCCCGCGCCGTGGCACCGCGGCCGCGTCGTGCTGCTCGGCGACGCGGTGCACTCGGTCACGCCACACCTGGGCCAGGGCGCCGCCCAGGCCATCGAGGACGGCGTGGTCCTGGCGGAAGAACTCGGCGCTTCCGGGCCCGCGGAGCCCGACATTGCGGACGCGTTCACCAGGTACGCGGCACGGCGCTACGGGCGCTGCAAGTTCATCGTGGAGGCGTCGGTGCAGATCGGCGACTGGGAAATGCACCCGTCGCCGGACGCCGACCAGGCCGGCTTGACCCAGCGGGTCATGGAAACCATGGCGCTGCCGCTGTAAGTCCCCACGTCTCAGTCCATGGTTTCGCCCAGCGACTTTGGAGCAGAAAACTACGCCAAAACGCTGATAACAGCAAGAAAAGTGCAGGGTTCTGCTCCAAAGTCACGGCGCGCGCCCCTGGCGGACCTCGTAGGGTGACCGTGCTGTGGCTGCGCCTGCCGGGTTAACCCTCCGAATCGCCCATGATGGAGGTATGCGCGTCGTCGACCTCGTCATCGTGATTGGGTGGGTCGTCTTCTGGGCCTACTGGCTCATCGCGGCCCGCGGAGTGAAGTCCGGGCGGTCCGGCGGGTGGAACCGCTTCATCGGGTTGCGGGTCGCGCTCCTCGTCGTGGTCATCTTCGCGGTGCGCTCCTGGGGCCTTCGGGGACACCACGCCGGGACCGATCCGGTGCTGGCGGGCGTGGGGCTGGCGCTCTTCCTGCTCGGCCTGGGGCTCGCAGTGTGGGCGCGGCTGTACATCGGCCGCAACTGGGGCGCGCCGATGTCGCACAAGGACGAGCCGGAACTGGTGACCACCGGCCCGTATCGCCGGATCCGGCACCCGATCTACACGGGCCTGATCCTCGCGCTGGTCGGCACCGCGCTCGCCACGAGCCTGTACGGCTTGATCGTGGCCGCCGTGCTCGGCGGGTTCTTCGTCTACAGCGCCATCCGCGAAGAGGCGTACCTGACGGAGCAGTTCCAGGACACCTACCGCGCCTACAAGCACTCCACCAAGATGCTGATCCCGTTCGTGCTCTAGCCGGGCGGTGGGGTGCGCGGCGCGCACCCCACCGGCTCAGAACAGCGGGTTGGGGGTGTAGTGGCCGGCCGGCGGGTACGTGAGCCGGTCGCGGACCGCGACGACGCCCTCGACGTGCCTCGCCGACTCGATGATGTCGCGGCCGACGGCGGTCGTTTCCGGCGCGCCTTCGATCGTGACGATGCCGTCCTTGACGGTGACCGTGAAGTGGGCGGGGTTGCACAGGTACGTATTCAGGATCAGGTCCTCGATGATCTCGTGCCTGATGTCGGCGTCGGGCCTGCTGTACACGCTCAGCACGTCGGCGCGGGACACGATGCCGATCAGCGTCCCGTCTTCGGCGGTGACCGGGAGCCGCTTGACCCGCCGCGAGTACATCAGGCGGGCCGCGTGGCTGACCGTCTCGTCGGGGCGGATGGTCACGGCGGGCTTGGTCATCAGGTCGGCCGCGGTGAGCGCGGCCGCCTTGGCCTGCTCGCGGTGGTGCGTCATGGTGTGGAACGCGCCGGGGAGCTCGCCAGCGAGTGCTTCCTTGGTCAGCAGGTCGGCTTCTGAGACGACCCCGATGACCTTGTTGTCGTCGTCGAGTACCGGGAACGCGCTGACCCGCTGCTCGCGCAGCCTGGTGGCCATCTCCTTGTACGTGGCGTTCAGCCTGACGGCGACCACGTGGGTGCTCATCACGTCTTTCACGATGGCGTTCACGGCAGTCAGCTCTCTTCGGCGGGAATGACGACGACGGGGATGTGGGCGTGGTGGGTGATCTGGGAGGCGACCGAGCCCATCAGCAGCTTCTTGAAGCCGCCCGCGCCGCGGGAGCCGACGACGATCATGTCCGCGTCCTTGGCTATGCCAAGGATTGCCTCAGCTGGGAGGCCGGGGACACCCAGCACAGTCACCTCAGGCGGCCGGGCGTCGTCGGCGAGCTTGTCGAGCGCCTCATCCGTCTCCTCCTGGGCTATCTTGCGGGCATGCTCGGCGAGCTCCGTGTCTTCCGGGTAGATCAATGGTCCGGCCCAGAAACTCCTCATGACTTGCTGGACGGTGAGCACGGTCAGCGGCGCATGACGTATCGCCGCCTCGTTGATCGCCCAGTCAAGGGCGCGGCGGGAATGGCCGGAGCCGTCGACACCGACGATGATTCCTGGCATCTTCTTCTCCTTACGCTCGGCCTATGTCTTCACTGCCGACGCTAGGCACCCCGCCGGCCGGAGGTTAGGGGCGCAACTCCCGCATGCAGCGGGCGTTCGGCCCGCTGTGGCGGGACTAAGGTCCGTAGCCGCACGGGGCAGAAGTGCCTACGCTTGAGTGGAACAACGAGACCGTTCGATATAAGAAGAGGTCCCGTAACCGGAGGCGAACGGTCAGGTGGTCGCGATGGCAAGCCAGGCGGATGGCAACGGCAGCACGGCAGCACGGCAGATCAGCGTGTTCCTGCTGGATGACCACGAGGTGGTCCGCAGGGGAGTGCGTGACCTGCTCGAGGCAGAGCCGGACATCCAGGTGGTGGGCGAGGCGGGCACCGCGTCGTCCGCGCTGGCCCGCATCCCGGCGCTGCGCCCCGACGTGGCCGTCCTCGACGTGCGGCTGCCGGATGGCGACGGGGTCACGGTGTGCCGGGAGATCCGGTCGCGGATGCCTGAGGTGGCGTGCCTGATGCTGACCTCGTTCGGCGACGACGAGGC
>Ga0070698_100003677_pt1 | contig 16841 bp, 18 predicted proteins | sample KBSK1502metaG_FD_65477 | JGI IMG/M metagenome (GOLD analysis project Ga0070698, IMG submission 65477) | Corn, switchgrass and miscanthus rhizosphere microbial communities from Kellogg Biological Station, Michigan, USA - KBS K1-50-2 metaG | ecosystem: Host-associated > Plants > Roots >...
GCCCATGTCGCGAAGGCGTCTGAGCGTCTCGAGCGAGCGCGCCGGCTCCGACATGACGACGCCCTCGGTGATCTCGAGCCGGAGGCGTGAAGCCGGGACGCCGCTTTCCTCGAGCATCTGGGCGATGCGGTCTGGCAGCCTGGTGTCCGGGATGTCACGCGCCGAGAGGTTGACCGCGATGGGCGTGTCGATCCCGACGCTCGCCCAGTGCGCGCCCTGTGCCATCGCGGTGCGCAGCGCCCATTCGCTGAGCGCGCGGATGAGACCGGTCTGCTCGGCGAATGGAACGAATTTCGCCGCGGGCAGCATGCCGAGGCGCGGGTGCTGCCAACGGACCAGCGCCTCCATTCCCATGATCCGCCTCGTCCGGGGATCCACCGCCGGTTGATAGTGGAGCGAGAGCTGCTGCCGCTCGATCGCGTCGCGCAGCTCGCCAAGGAGCACCAGCCGGTCCCGGCTCGCCTCCTCCTCACCCACCGAGTACATCGCGTAGCCCGACTTCGTGCGCTTCGCCTCGTACATGGCGGCGTCGGCGTGTTGCACGAGCGCCGTGGCGTCGGCCCCATGGACCGGATAGAGGGCAATGCCGAGGCTCGCTTCGACCTGGAGCGACAGGCCCTCGATCACAAACGGGCGTTGCAGCGCCGCGATGACCTTGCTCGCCGCCTGGGCGGCCCCCGATTCCTCGTCGGCGGTGGGAAGGAGCAACGCGAATTCGTCACCGCCGAAGCGGGCGACGGTGTCGGATTCGCGGAGCACGTCGCTCAACCTCGGGCCGACCTCGCGCAGAAGCAAGTCGCCGACGTGGTGGCCGAAGGTGTCGTTGATGTCCTTGAACCCATCGAGATCGAGCAGGATGAAGCCGAAGCCTCTCGCCTCGCGGTCCGCGCCCAAGATCGTCTGCCGCAGGCGATCGTGGAGCAGCGTGCGGTTCGGGAGGGCCGTCAGCGTGTCGTAGAGCGCCTGACGCTCGAGCTGGCTCATCAGCTGCCGGTTCACCGCGTCGCGTTCGGCGAGCGAGCGGACCATGGTCTCGAACGAGCGCTCGAGGGCCCCGATCTCGTGCGGCGACTTCGAGGGGATCGTGAGGCCGAGCTCGCCGGCTTCGACGGAGCGGGCCGCCGCGGCGAGCCGGCCGAGCGGGCGGGTGAGCGACGCCGTGAATCGGTACGCGAGCAGCCCGATCGCCCCCACGAGCACCGCCAGGAGGACGACGATCAGCGTGATGAACGCGTTGTGAGCCGCGGTCACCGAATCGAGTGGGATGAACGCCGCGAGCAGACCGAGCGTCTTCTGGTGCGACTCGATCGCGGTGAACACCGCGTAGTACGGGCGACCCGCGATCGTGATCGTCCGCTCGAGGCTGCGGTCGGCTTCCCGGTCGATCTCGTCGGTCGATGGCATGCTGAGCGCGCGCAGTGCCGGTATCGTCACCGCGCTCGCCTGCCCTTCCCACGCGATCGCGAGCTGCGCCAGCGACGCGTCGGTATTGGTCCGGTCCGGGAGCTCCTTCAGGCTCGATAGCAGGCGGTCATCGATCAGCACGCCCGTCTGGACGACGGCGACGACCGAGTTCGCACCCGCGCGCACGGGCGCGATCGCGCGCACGTACAGCCCACCCGGGGAGTTGTCGAGGATCCACGCGGATTCCACCCGCGCGTTCATGCGTGCGAGGAGCGCCGGCGCGAGCCGCTCCGCGGGCGCGGTGTCCTGAGCCGCCGCGATGATGAGTCCGGTCTGCGGGTCCGCAACGTCGACGATGTCCAGCCCGAGCCGGCCCTTCAGCGGTAGGAGCTGCGCCTTCATGCCCTGCGCGTCGCCGGACACGATGACGTCGCGGATCTGCTGGATCTCCGCGATGAGGCTGGCGTAGCGCGCGACGAGTAGCACCCGCTCATCGATGTCGGCGGCGAGCCCGTTCGCGACGAGCGCGCTCTCCTGGCGGAAGCGCTCGTAGATGAGGTCGTCCGACACTCTCAGGACCGCGAGCGACAGGATCACCAGCGGCACGACGCCGACGAGGAGCGTGCGGCTCAGCTGAGCGCGCAGCAGGCCCGGGGCGAGCAGTCTGCGAAGAAGAGACACTTCGAGCTAGTTCGTCGCGATGATCTTCTGGCCGTCGGGGCTCTTCACGAAGTCGATGAAGGCCGCGATGGCCGGCTTCACCTTCGTCGGGTGGTACACGAGGTAGAGCGGCCGCCGTACCGGATACTGGCCGCTTGCGAGATTCAGCTGCGTCGGCGCGATGCCGTCGACCGAGATGAGCTTGATGCCGGCCTCGTGCAGCGTGCGGTCGTTGATCGTCAGCATCCCGATCGAGTCCTTGAACGAGCGGATCGACTTGATGGTCTCCTCGATCTCGTAGACCTCGATCGCGTCCTTGCCGTAGGTCGCCTTGCCACCGAAGAAGTAGGACTCGAAGCTCGAGCGCGTCGCCGCGTCGGCCTCGCGGATGAGGACGGTGATCTTGCCGGCCGAGCCGCCGACCTTGCTCCAGTCGGTGATCGTCCCGGAGAAAATGTCCTTGACCTGCTGCTTGCTCAGCCCCGTCACCGAATTCGCCGCGTTGAGCGCGACGCCCGTGCCGCTGAAGCCGATCGACAGCGACTGCACGAGCGCCTTCTCGGGATCTTTCAGATCGCGGCTGGTCATGCCGAGGTCGATGCTCGAATTCGCGGTCAGCTGCACGCCGGCGTCTGAGCCCACGTCCTCTATCGTGAAAATGACGCCCGGATGCAGCTTGCTGAACGCCGCCGCAAGCGGATTCACGATCTGCAGCGCGCCGCCCCCGCCGCTGAGCGAGTACCTCCCCGCGAGTGGATCCGCCGTCGGCGCCGCGGGCGCGGTGGCCCCGCCACAGCCGCCGGCCACGAGCGCGAACGACATGGCGACAGTGAGGTACCTCAGACCGATCACCAGGGGCCCCCTCCCAAGAGACGCGCGCCGAGAAGATCCATTCTGATTCTGTGGGCGCTGGCCGAACGCGTGGAAGTGCGCTAGGCCGCACCTATATAGCTTTCTGATACCTGCCGGGGCGCGCGCCCGGCCGCGAATATAGCAGGACTAAACGGCCGTCGCGGCCGCGTCAGTCAGCGCCAGCGCTCATCAGTCCGCGGGCGCGGTCGCTTTGGCGGGTACCTCCGGCATGGCGAGCAGCTCGAAGACCGACTCGCGGCGATCGATCGGTGTCCGCGACGAGATGAGCTCGAGCACCTTCTTGCGGCCCTTCATCTTCCCGACCAGGATCGCGCCCACGAGTCGCTCGCCCAGGAAGAACAGGCGCTTGTAGTTGCGCTGCTCGAGGTCGACCTCGACGAGCGCTTCCGCATCGGGCTCCTCCTCGGTGGTCACGCCCATCACCGAGATGTTCGAGTTGAACATGCCGGAGGCGTAGGTCGGGACCTCCACGTACGCCTCGCGTGCGCCGAGCATGTTCTTCGCTACGTGGCGCCCGTGGTTCAACGAGTTGTCCCACGTGCCCATGCGGTGGTGCCGCTGCGAGATCACGTCGTAGAACTCGGCGACGTCGCCCGCCGCCCACACGTCCGGCATGGTGGTCTCGAGGAACTCGTTCGTGATGACGCCAACGTTCGTCTCGAGGCCGGTGTCCTTGAAGATGTCGATGTTCATCGTGAGCCCGAGACCGACGCCGACCAGGTCGGCATTCGCCGTGAAGCCGGCCGTCCCGGTGACCGCGATCGTGCCGTTCGTCTGCGCGACCTTCTCGATCGCCTCCTCGTAGTGCAGATGAACGCCGGCGTCCTGCGCGAGGAGCGTCACGACTTCGCCGCCATCCTTGTCCAGCGCGCGCCGGAGGAAGTACGGCCCGCGCATGAGCCAGTGCGTCTCGAGCTGGCGATGGGCGAACGCCTCCGCGAGCTCGTAGCCGATGAACGAGCCACCGAGCACGACCGCGACTTTGGACTCCGGGATCCGTTCGACCATGGCACGCGTCTCGTCCAGGTACTGGAAGTTGAAGACCTGCTTCGTCGTCTCGGCGCCCTCGCACCGGAGTGGGTTCGGACGCCCACCGGTCGCGATGAGGAGCTTGTCGTAGGGCACCTCGCCGCCCGGATCCATCGTGACCGTCTTGTGTTCGAAGTCGACATGCGTGACCGTCGTCTCGAGGCGCAGGTCGATCCGATTCTTGTCGTGCCACTCTTGATCGCGGACGTACACGCGCTGCTCGAGGAGCACGCCCCGCAGGTACCGCGGGAGCGAGACGCGGTTGTAGAGCGTGTACTTCTCGTCATCGATCATGAGGATGTCGCAGGCTGCGTCGAGCTTGCGCAGCTGCTCGGCGCAGTAGGTGCCCGCGGCACCGTTACCGATGATGACGAAGCGAGTGGGGGCGGCTCCCAAGCGAGTCCCTCCGGGGCGAAATTGCTCCTAGTGTCGCCGATATCCTTGTACTGCCGGCGTAGCCCAACGGCGAGGCGGCTCCCTTAAGAGGAGTGTCATCTGCGGGTTCGAGTCCCGCCGCCGGCACGGTCGCGCCAAACCCGCTGGCATCGGGCCTGCTGGAAGTGGCGCGATGCCGTTCAGGAGCAAGGCCCAGCGTCGAAAGTTCGCGGAGCTCCTCGTCGAAGGCAAGATCTCCGACGAGACGTACGAGGAGTGGAACCGCTCGACCGGACGCAAGGAGCTGCCCGAGCGCGTGAAGCCGAAGAAGCAGGTGCGCCCGAAGGCAAAGCGCGCCTCGAAGGCGAAGGCGAGAACGAGGCGCTAGATCAGGGCTCCGGCCCGTCGACGTTCACGACGATCTCGCCGTTTCCCGCGCGGACGATGACCGCCGTGCAGGCGGTGCTGCCCGGGTTGATCTCGCGATGGATCTCGCGCGGTCCGACGTAGATGAAGTCGCCGGCGCCACCTTCCATCACCGTGCGCCCGCCCGGCCCGGTCTCGAACCGGAACGTGCCCTCGACCACGTAGATCACCGTTTCGTGACCGTCGTGATGGTGCCAGCCCGAGGTCATCCCCGGCTGCGTCGTCACGGTTCCCGACCACACCGAGCCGGCGCGGATCGCCTCCGCGCGCGACATGCCTGTCGTCTGCGTCGTCTCGGCGCGCATGTCCGAAGGGCGCACGTGCTTGGCCATCTAGCTCTCCTTGCCGTGCTCGTCGTCGGTGCCCCAGCGCTCGTGCTGCTCGTGCAGCTGCGCGCCGCGCTTCGCGATCCACCCGTCGACCGCCCGCAGCGTCGCGGCATCGCGCGGCGGCGGGGCGACGCCGTGATGGCGATTGGCGCACTCGAGACGCACGCCGTCCGCGCCGCGCTCCACGGGGAACATCGGGAGCCCGCACTCGTCGCACTCGGCAGTTCCGTCGGGCTTGATCATCGCTGCCTGTCCTCGCCGAACGTCGCGTCTAGCAAGGCCCGTCCGAACGCATTGGCATGTACACTATTGCCGTTCGCCGCGGCTCTGGCCGCGGCGCCTTTTCGCCCCGGGCCAGGCGCTCCCGTCCCCACCACGGCGGAGCGCGATGCGGCACGCGGCAATCCCGAGGAAAGGAGGTGGGAGAGACCAATGCGTCCATACGAGCTCATGTATCTGGTCCAACCCACCGCCGACGAGGAGCGGCTCGGCGCCGTCTCCGAACGACTCCAGCAGTCGATCGCGACGCTCGGTGGCAAGGTCGACAAGGTCGTACCAACCGTCCGCCGCCGCCTCGCGTACGAGATCGGACACCACCGTGACGGCCAGTACGGCGTGATCGAGTACTCGCTCCCGGCCGATCAGGCCCGCGAGTTCGAGCGCACGATCAAGCTGACCGAGGAGATCCTCCGCCACCTGGTCGTCCGCCGCGATCAGGCGTAGGGCCCTGCCGGCGAAGCGAGATGCGAGACGAGCGGCTAGAACTTCTGAGGAAGGTAACGAATGGCATCGCTGAGCAAGATCCAGATCATCGGTAACGTCGGTCGCGACCCGGAGCTCCGGATGACGCCGAACGGCAGGCCGGTGTGCGAGTTCTCCGTGGCGGTCAACCGCGTGCAGAACAGCGGCGCCGAGCGCGTCGAGCAGACCGACTGGTATCGCGTGAGCTGCTGGGGCAAGCAGGCCGAGACGGCGCAGCAGGTCGTGCAGAAGGGGCAGCAGATCTTCGTCGACGGCCGCTTCACGCCGCGCACGTACACGAATCGCGAGAACGTCGAGAAGATGAGCCTCGATATCAGCTGCAACGACTTCCAGCTGCTCGGCAGCCGTCGCGACCGCGACGCCGGCATGGGTGGCGGAACGCCTGCCGCAGCGAAGGGCGACGCCCCCGAGGGCTTCGACCCCGACGAGATCCCGTTCTGAGAAGGAGTAAGAGGAAGTGAGCTCTGAAACGCCCCAGACGCCAGGTCCGGCGTCCGGCGCCCCGGCCTCCGGTGCGCCGTCCGGTGGGCCGCGCCCCTATGGCGACCGGCCTCGCTACGGCGGCGGACCGCGCCGCGACGATCGCGGTGGTGACCGTGACCGCGGCGATCGCGGTGACCGCGGCGATCGCGGTGACCGCGGTGGATCCCGCTACGGCGGGGCGCGCCGCCCGCGCCGCAAGGTCTGCTCGTTCTGCGTCGACAAGGTCAAGAAGATCGATTACAAGGACGTCGGCCGCATCCGTCGCTACATCAGCGAGCGCGGCAAGATCGACCCGCGTCGCAAGAGCGGCAGCTGCGCGAAGCACCAGCGCATGCTGACGACCGCGCTCAAGCGCGCGCGGCTCATGGCGATGCTTCCGTACACCGCCGATCACGTGCGCGCGATGATGTCGCCGCAGGCGCGCGCCATGGCCGGCGGCCCCCCACCGCCCAAGCCCGATCGCCCGCCGTACCGTCCCGGCGGCTATGGCCAGTTCCGCCCCGCAGGAGCTCCTCCGCCCCCTCCAGCGGCCGCGGCGCTACCGCCCGCCGCGCCGGCGCCGCCTGCGGCCACGGCACCGCAGCCGCCCGCGGCTCCGCCGCCTGCGGCCGTCAAGCCCACGACGTAATGAGAAGAGCCCCGCCGATCGGCGGGGCTCTTCTCATTCGAAGGCGCGCCCCCCGCCGCAAGGTGCTGGCCCTCGACCTCAAATGAGGCCCCGTCGCCACAGCTGAAGACGAATCACCATATATGGCAGGTGGTAAACTGCTTCGCATGGAGAAGACGACCCTGTACCTATCGCCCGAGCTGAAGCATGGCCTCGCCGAGGAGAGCAAGCGGGTGCGCCGACCCCAGGCGACGTTGATCCGCGAGGCACTCGGTCGTTACCTCGCTGACCGTCCGCGCCCGTTGCCCCGTTCGATCGGCATTGTCTCCGACGGAACCCTGTCGGCCGGCACTGCGAAGGACTGGGTCCACCGCGAGTGGGACCGGGCGCGGTCCGCGTCGCGATCCCGGCGCACGCGGAGCAAGCGCTGATCACGCTCGATACGAGCGCGCTCATCGGTCTCCTCGATCGCAGAGAGGCGGATCACGCGCGGCTTCGGAAGGCCTTCCTCGCCGACGGCGGGCCATACATGGTCCCGGCCTGGATCCTCGCCGAGGCCACCTATCTCGTCGGGCGACGGCTCGGAGCGAAGACTCTGGACGTGCTTCTCGGCGACCTCGAGACGGGAGCCTTCAGTGTGCGGTGTGGCGACGAAGACGTCGCGCGCATCCGCGAGCTCGTCTCCCGCTACGCAGACTTGCCGCTCAGCGTCGCGGACGCGGCCGTCGTGGCCTGCGCCGAGCGCAGCGGTGGCAGCGTGCTGAGCTTGGACCGAGACTTCGCGGTTGTCGCCAAGGAAGGCAAGATCACAATTCACCCGGCATAGAGAGCAAAGGGCCCGCCTTGCGGCGGGCCCTCTTCGCGCCACGAGCGTAGACGCGCGTCGCTAGGCGCTCTTCTGCGCCTCGTGCAGCGGCTTCTTCTCGACCTTGAGGATCGCCTGGTCCTTGGCCGCGACGGTGAACGGGATCACGCCCGGGATGAGCCACTCGGTCCACATCTTGTCGACCTGCGCCTGGAAGTGCTCCACGTCCTCGTCGACGAAGTGGGCGAAGCGACCCTGGCGCTTGAGGTACTCGTACACGGGCTTGCGCTTCTTGCGACCCTCGGCGATCTGCCGCGTGGGCCCCGTGAGGTTGCACACGCCGTCGACGACCTCGTACAGCGGCCAGATCCCAGTCTCGACCGCGAGGTGTCCGAGCTCCTGGCTGTACTGCGGGTGGTAGTCCCAGCCCTTGGGGCACGGGTCGAGCGTGTGCACGAACGTCGGTCCGCCAAGCTCGAGCGCCTTGCGGATCTTATTCATGAGATCGACCGCGTACGCGGCGCAGCCGGCCGCGATGTAGCGCGATTCCGGATGGCCCGCGGCCATCATGCCGGGCATGTTCTTCTTCCAGCGGGTGTGCATGAGTCGCTTGTCCGTGCCGGACGGCGAGAACGTCGTCACCGCGCCGTATGGCGTCTGGCTCGAGAGCTGGATGTCCGTATTCGCGTACGACTCGTTGTCGTACAGGAGGATCAGCGAGTTGTAGTCCTTGTGCGTCAGCGTTGCCGAGATCGCGCCGAGGCCCATGTCGGCCCCGCCGCCGTCGCCGCAGAACGCGATGACGTTGATCTTCTCGTCCTTGATCTTGCCCTTGCGCATCAGGACCTTGAGGCCCGCGGCCGTACCGAGCGCGGCCGATCCGGAGGCGCCGAGCTGCGTGTGCATCCACGGCACCACCCAGGGCGTCGTGTAGTAGGTCGTGTTCGCGACGTACATGCAACCGGTCGAGCCGAGCACGATCGTGCGCGGACCCGCCGCCTTGATCATGTGACGCATCACCAGCGCCGACTCGCAGCCCTGGCACGTGCGGTGGCCGGAGACGAACAGCTCGTCGTACGGGACGTCCTTGACGCCCTTGATCTGCGGGAGCGTTCCGGTGCCGTGTGTCTCAACTGCCATATCGACTCTCCCTGCTATTTCCGTACGCCGATCCAGTGACAGATGTCACCGGTCGCAAGGTCGCCGCTCGCCGCGGCCATCGTCTTCTGGAAGATCTCGTTCGCCATGGGCTGCTCGATCTCGCGTCCGCCGAGCGCGGCGATGAAGCCGACGATCGTCGGGCGCTTCGGCACCGAGTAGAGCGCCGAGCGGATCTCGTTGTACAGAACGCCGCCGTAGTACGGCGAGCCGAAGCTGTAGTCGCGGTCGATGACGCCCACGGCCTTGAACCGGCTGAGGCTCCTGACCACGTCCGCGGTCGGGAACGGGCGGAACCACTTGAGGCGCACGAGGCCGACCTTGTGGCCCTCCTTGCGCAGCCGGCGGATCGCGACCTTCATCGGGAGCGACAGCGTGCCCTGGCCGATGAAGACGATCTCCGCGTCGTCGGTCATGTACTCGTCCAGGAAGGGGTTCTCGCCGCCTCGGCCAAAGAGCCGCTTGAACTCGGCGTGCGCCTCCGTGATGACGGTGAGCGCGTTGCGCATCGCCTGGTCGTTCTGCATCCGGATCTCCATCAGCCAGTCCTGGTCGACCTGGGGCGCGATGGTGATGGGGTTGTCCGGGTGGAGCAGCCGGTCGCCAAGATCGAATTTCGGGAGGAACGCGTCGACGGCTGCCTGCGTCGGGATCTTCACGATCTGCTGCGAGTGGGTGAGGAACGCGCCGTCGAGCCCGATCGCCAGGGGGAGCGAGACCCGCTTGTCCTCGGCGACCCGCCAGCCGGTCAGCGCGAAGTCCATCGACTCCTGCGCCGTTTCGGCCCAGCAGAGCAGCCAGCCGAGGTCGCGGACCGCGAGCGCGTCGTTGTGCTCGCAGCCGAACGCGCCCGGGTCGTCGAGCGCGCGGTTGCCGCAGATCGCGACGACCGGCAGGCGCAGGCCCGCGGTCACGGCGATCGCCTCGAACGCGTAGAACCAGCCGACCCCCGAGGAGCCGACGAAGACGCGCGATCCGACGGCGCACGCGTGTTTCACGATCTCGAACTGGCTGTGCTCGCCGTCGGCGACGATGTACTCGACGTCCATCTTGCCGTTCGCGATGAGCTTCGCGGCGGCCTGCATGACGCCGTCGTAGGGCCGGATGGGGTAGGCCGCCATCACGTCGACGTCGGCCAGTCGTATCGCCTCGGCGATGGCCTCGCAGCCCGTCGCGAGCTGCTCGGTCTCGACGTCGCTGGGCCGTTCCTTGACTTTGACCTCTGTCGCGACCGCCATTAGTCCTCACCCCCCGTCGCAGGGGCTGCGCCCGCGGCCGTCGCGGCCTTCGGGTCAGCCGGCACGCCGGACATGTCCTCGAACCACTTGTTGTACGCGGCGTGATCCGTCTTCCACAGCTGCCACTTGTCCTTGTTGTCGTCGAACTTGAGCTCGTCGACCATCACGATGCAGTCCTTGACCGGGCAGACCTGCGCGCAGATGCCGCAGCCGATGCAGGCCTCGTACACGACCTCGTAGTGGCCCTCGGGCGTCACCTCGAAGCACTCGTCCGGGCAGTCGAGCCAGCACATCGTGCACTTGATGCACGTGTCGAAGTTGACGACCGGGCGGAGCGTGCGCGCGCCGTACTTCTTGTAGTAGGGGTTGCGCTCGCCGGGCTTGCGCGCGTCGACGATGATCCCGGGCCGCATCGTGGTCCACCCGGGCTTATCGAACTGCAGGACCTCGTGCCCCGAGGTGCCCTCGCCGACCTTCACCGAGCGCAGCGCGGTCCGGTCGTAGCCGGCCTGCGCCGAGGCGACCGCGTCCTCGTCCTTCGTCTGCTCGCGGATCAGCTGCTTCACGTCCTCGATCCGCACCCAGTCGGGCGCGACCTTGGCCAGCGCTCCGAGGACGCGGTAGTCGGTGTGATCGTCCTTGAAGACCCACAGCCCGGCGAACGAAGCCAGGCCCGGGACGATGCCCAGCGTGTAGGGCCGCTCGGCCGTGTCGGTCTGGGCGAGGACCTCGTCGGGTGTCTTGTCGCTGGTCACCAGGACCGCGCCGTCGGCGTGGACCGGCCTCCAGATCGGCTGCCGGCCATACCAGGCCCAGGACTCGACGCCCTTCACGAGGGTGTCGTCGACCGCGACCGCGATGTCCACAACCTTCGGCTCGTACTTCGCCATCGATGACTCGAGCTCGAGATCGTTGATCGCGACGACGGCGAAGTACTTCGCCGGGACGCCGTTGCGCTCGGGCGAATCGCCGTAGCGGCCGAACGCCGTCCCGGTGTGCCCGCGCTTGCGGGCCGCGAGCACGATCGATCGCGCGATGCGCTGCGCGAGCGTTTTCTGGAAGATCCCGCGGTAGACGACCTCGATCGTGATCGAGGTCGTCTCCGTCTTTACAACGCCACTCATCGCGTTCCCTTCTCCAGCTTGTTCCGGGGTCCGTCCGGGGGATTCAAGACTCCCGTCCCGACCTCGCTGAGGAGCTTCAAGATGCCTTCGCCGACCTCGCGGATGTGCTCGGCCGCCGCGGTCCGCGCGGCCTCGGCGTCACCGGATTCGATGGCGCTGAGGATGCGGCGGTGCGCGTCGACCGAGGCGTGCGCGCGCTGGTTCGTCTGAAGCCATTGGTCACGCGAGCTGCGGAGCACGTCCCAGATGACTTCGAGCATCGTCACCAGAAGCTCGTTGCGCGCGGCCTCTCCGATGAGCTCGTGGAAGCGGGCGTCCTCTTCCGCGTACGACTCCCCCGAGGCGACCTTGCGCTCTTGCGCGGCGAAGATCTCGCGAAGCTCGGCGAGCTGGGCGGCGGTCCGCCGCGTCGCCGCCTGCGACGCGATCGCGGGCTCGATGAGCAGGCGGACCTCGATGACGTCGGTGAGGGTGTGGCCGCGCGTGATGAGCGAGGTGAGCGGCCGCGCGAGATCGTCGGCGCTGGCCTGGCGGACGAAGGTGCCGCCGCCGGCTCGCGTCTCGACCACTCCGAGAAGCTCCAGCGAGCGGAGCGCCTCACGCACCGAGGCGCGTGAGACCTGGAATTGCTCGGCCAGCGCTCGCTCGGCCGGCAGTTGGTCGCCCGGGCGCAGATCGCCACGGGCGAGCAGACCCTCGATCTGCTCGACGATCCCCTGATAGAGGCGGCTTCGCCGGATCGGTTCTACGAGCGCCAGCTCCGTACCCCTTTCGGTCTGGTCAGGTGGTCTGACCAGAGCGAGAAAACATTACCCCGGAGCTGGCGGAGTGGTCAATTCCCATGTTCAGGGGTCAATTGCCACGTTCGGGGAGGTGTCGCTGCCGAGCGGTGGCCGGCCCTGTCGGGTTCGGCGTCACCCAGGGTCAGCGCCCGATCGTGCTCACAAGGACGTAGCCGATGAACACGACGTAGAGGCTGCCCCCGACCATGAGCGAGCTGAGCGGCAGCGCGTCCCCCTTCACGCGGAAGCGAAGCTGCACCCAGATCACGAATCCGGAAACGATCGCGAAGACGGCCGCGACCGTGCCGTAGGGGCCGAGCTCCCAGGGCGTCAGCAGGACGCCGAGGGTGACCGGGATCGTCGATTGGAAGACCATCGCGCCGGCGACGTTGCCGAGGGCGATAACGTCCTTGCCCTCGCGCGTCCAGATGAGGCTGTTCGCCGCTTCCGGCAGCTCGGTGGCGAGCGGGGCGAGAATGAGCGCGACGAGCAGCGCGTTGAAGCCCATGGCGCGCGAGATGTCGTCGACGAACGTCGCGAAGAACTTGGCGCCCACGAGGATCGCCGCGAACGCGATGAGCGTCTGTCCAAGCACGAGCCAGAGGGGCGGCGATGTCGGCGTGATGCCCGCTCCGCGCAGGAACGTGCCGAAGGTAAGCGCTTCGAACGCCTCCTTCTCCTCGACAGCCTCCTCGACGTCTGTGGGCGTCTTCGCCGGCGTGCGCAGGACGAGGAAGACGTACACGAAGTACGACGGCAGGAAGATCCAGCCGACGTAGGCCTTTACGGCGTGCAGCTCCTTCGGCAGGAGCGCGAGCGCGAGAGCCAGCGTGTACAGCACCAGGAAGAAGCCGAGGTCGCGGCTCGCGTGGCCGCGGTCGACGCGCAGGGTGAGTCGGCCGCGGCGTTCGCGCAGCAGGAGCGCGGTCAGGCCGATCAGGAGCATGACGAGGGTCCCGAGCATGAAGGGGGCGCCCAGGATGGCCCCGACGCCGATGTCGTCGGCCTCGACGGAGTTCGTGAAGAGGATCGCGACGACCGGGATGAGCGTCTCCGGCGTCGCGGTACCGATCGCCGCGAGGATGCTTCCCGTCGCGCCCTCGGACATGTTGAGCTTGACCCCCAGCCACTCGATCCCGTTCGTGAAGACCTCGGCGCCGACGAGGATCAGGACGAACGCCAGGACGACGAGGACGAGGTCGAGGGCGCTCAGTCGATCGCCGTGCTCACGTCGAAGTCCGGCTCGGCGCGCCGCCCGCGGGACCGCAGCGAGCGGATCAGGGGCACGAGAAGGAGCGCGACCGCGAGGGTCAGCAGGATCGCGGCGATCGGGGTGCCGACGAAGATCGCGGGGCTGCCGCCGCTCGCGATCAGGCTCTGGCGGAACGTACGCTCGGTCGAGTCGCCCAGGACGATCGCGACGACCAGCGGCGCGAGTGGGTACTTCATCTTGCGCAGCCAGTATCCGATGAGACCGAAGACGATGGTGATGAACACGTCGAGCATGCTGTTGTTGAGCGAGTACGAGCCGATGATCGAGATCAGGATGATGAACGGCGTCAGGATGGCGTAGGGGATCCTCATGATCGACGCGAGCAGGGGGACCGCGGCAAGGCAGATGAGGAAGGTCATGAGGTGTCCGACGTAGATGCTCGCGATGAGCCCCCAGACGAAGTCGTGGTGCTCGACGAAGAGGAGCGGCCCAGGGGTGAGGCCCCAGATGAAGAGGCCCGCCATGATCACGGCCGAGGTCGGTGAACCGGGCACGCCGAGCGAGATCATCGGCACGAGGGACCCGACCGCGGCCGCGTCGGCCGCGGCCTGCGGCGCCATGATCCCGGAGATCTCGCCCTTCCCGAAGTCCTCCTTGTTCTTCGAATACGACCGCGCGAGCCCGTAGCCGAGGAACGAGCCGGCCGTCGCGCCGTGCCCGGGCAGGACGCCGAAGAAGAAACCGATGATCCCCGTCGAGATCACCAGGCCGAGGCGCTTCCGAAGCTCGCCGAGGGTCTCGAGGATGTCCTTGAAGCCGACGCGGGCGCTCAGGCGCTCCATGAAGCCGATCCCCGACTCCTCGGCCGAGGCGATGATCTCGCCGATCCCGAAGAGGCCGATCGTCACCGGCACGAATCCGATCCCCGCCAGGAGGCCGACCTGCCCGAAGGTGAGTCGAGGCTGGCCGGTGATCGTGTCGAAGCCGAGCGCCGCGAGGAGCAGTCCGAACCCGATCATCATCACGGCCTTCGCCGGAGACTCGGCGCCGAGGCCGATGAGCGTCGCGAATGACATCACGAACACCGCGAAGAGCTCGGGCGGCCCGAACGAGAGCGCGAAGTCCGCGAGCGCCTTGGACAGGAACGTGAAGAGCACCGTCGCGAAGAAGGCGCCCACGAAGGACGCGAAGAATGACGATGCCAGCGCCACTCCGGGCTTGCCCTTGCGTTTCGCGAGCGGGAAGCCGTCGAAGAGCAGTACGACGGACCACGGCTCGCCCGGGATGTTGAAGAGGATCGAGGTCACGACCCCGCCGAACAGTGCTCCCCAGTACACGCCTGCGAGCAGGATGACCGCGCTCGTCGGGCTGGTGCGGGCGATGATGACCGTGACCGGCAGGAGGATCGCGACCGCGCTCGTGCCGCCGAGCCCGGGCAGGACGCCGACGACGAGGCCGAGCATGACCCCGACGAAGAGCATGAGGATGTTGAACGGCTGGAGCGCGGTGGCGAAGCCCCCCGCGAGATCGCCGAAGACGTTCAAGAACTCCATCTAGCTAGCGGGGGATCCCCATGAGCGAGCGGGTGGCGCGAGCGAATGGGGCCATCAAAAGGGAAGTAGCCCGGCGTCATACAGGAGGCTCTTCGGAAGCGTGACGCGGAAGCCGAGCTCGAACGTCGCGTAGATCGCGGCCGGCATCCCGATCGTCAGCGCGGCCACCCAAATCCAGCGGTACCGGCCGATCCATCGCGCGAACAGACCCATGTAGAGCCCGGTCATCAAATAGAAGCCGAGCACGAGTATCGAGGCGGCCGCGATCACCATCGGGACGATCAGCTTGGCAACCGCCATGACCGCCTCGCGGCCCTCGAAGGCCGAGGTGCCCGGCGTCGGCGTCTTCCAGGCCCGATACGCGACGACCGCGGCGCATACGAACATCAGCGCCGCCGACCAGAACGGGTAGAACCCGGCACCGACGCCGCCGGGCTCTCTGCCGGTACGATCGACGAGCGCGCCTGCGCGGGAGTCGATCATCGCGACGGCGGCCACCAGCGCGAACGCGACCGCCGTCGCGACCTGATATGGCCTCAAACGGTCATGGGATCCAGTTGAACTGCTTCGCGATGTCCTCGTGCAGCTTCGTGTAGTCGGCGATGAGCTTCTGGAAGTCGGCGCCGGAGCGGAAGTCGGGCTTGAGATCGTTGTCGACCATGAACTTCTTCCAATCCTCGGAGTCGTACACCTTCTTGAAGACGTTCACCCAGAAGGCCTGCTGGCCGGCCGAGAGGCCGGGTGCGGCCATGATCGAGCGGACGATGAAGTAGTCGTCGATCGGCAGACCCTGCGACTTGCAGGTCGCGAGCCCCGAGAAGGCGGATGAGGTCGGGGTCTGTGGCTCGAAGGTGCAGAGCGGACGCAGCCTGCGCGGGCTGCCCAGGTACAGGCCCTTGCCCTCGCTCGGGTTGTTCACCGTCGCGACCACGCCGCCCTGATGCCCGGCGAGCGCCGCGGCGACCGTGGCGCCCGAGGCGGACGGAACGAACTTGAACGGCTTCGTCGCGGCGACCGTCTGGATCCGGTTGAAGAGCGCCTCGTCCTCCTGCTTGGACCCCGTGCCGCTGACGACGAGCGAGTCAGCCTTGGCGGCGGCGATGAAGTCCCCCGCGTTCTTCCACGGGCTGTCCTCGTTCACCCAGAGGTAGAACGGGTCGAGCGCGAGGTTGGCGATCGGCGTGAAGTCCGTCGTCTTGAACGGAAGCGACTTGCTCTGGACGATGACGGTCGTGAAGAACGAGTTGAGCGTGATCATGATCTCGCTCGCGTCGCCCTTCTTGTCGAAGACGTACTGGAACGCCACCGCGCCGGAGCCGCCCTCCTTGTTCACCGGCGTGACCGGCTGCGGCGAGAGCTTCAGCGCGTCGATGATCGACTGCATCTTCCGGGCATAGATGTCGGATCCGCCCCCCGGTGCGGTGCTGATGATGAATTCGACCGGCTTGGTCGGCGGGACGAGCGCGAGCTGCGTCTGCGCCGCGGAACCCGCCGCGCTCGGCGCGGGTGTCGCGGTGGCCGGCGTGCCGCCGCCTCCGCAGGCCGAAGCCACGAGCGCCAGCGCCCCGAATATGGCGATCGAGCGGGCGAGGATCCGACTTCGCATCCGAGCCACCCCTTCTCACGCGACAGGTCTGTGGTCAGACCAAATGCTGGCGGGAATCGTAGGGTCTGGGCCCCGGGGCCGCCAATGTGCGGCTCGGCTCTCCCGCGCATCGGGAGTGCGACAATTGCGGACAGTGGTCAAGGAGCTGACGAGGCCGGCGGCCCCGGCCCCCCGGCGGCGGCCCGGAACGGCGCCCGAGACCGCATGGGCGTTCCTGAACGGCCAGTACCTTCCGATCCGCGAGGCGAAGATCAGCGTGATGACGCACGCCTTCAACTACGGGACCGGCGTGTTCGAGGGGATCCGCGCGTACTGGAACGACGAGGCGAACCAGCTCTACGGCCTCCACCTGCGCGAGCACTACGAGCGCCTCGGCCGCTCCTGCCGGGTCATGCGGCTCACCCTCCCGCACAC
>Ga0070698_100003678_pt1 | contig 16836 bp, 20 predicted proteins | sample KBSK1502metaG_FD_65477 | JGI IMG/M metagenome (GOLD analysis project Ga0070698, IMG submission 65477) | Corn, switchgrass and miscanthus rhizosphere microbial communities from Kellogg Biological Station, Michigan, USA - KBS K1-50-2 metaG | ecosystem: Host-associated > Plants > Roots >...
GACCGACTGCCCGAAGGAGTGCGAAAGGGCGTCCCAGGAGGCGCGAAGCTGGGGCACGCGCAGCTGCCACGCTGCCAGCGAGTCGCGAACACGCCCGACCTCTTCCCCGAAGCGACGCTCGGCGAAGCGCGCGGCGACCTGCTCGCCGTCAGGAAGGGGGATCACCTCGACGTGGAGCTCCCACCGGTCCCGCGGCGCAAGAGAGAGGTGGTAGCACACCGTCGAGCCGTCGACCTCCCCTCGCTGAGACAAGATCACCTGGGTCTTCAGGGGCAGGTTGCCGTTGTCCGAGATGAGGAACTGGTTCCGCTCGGTGTCGTACTCGCTCGGGCGGGGATCCGGGAGCGGCTTCGCGCTCAACGGATCGCCGAGAGCGAAGTCGTAGTCCTTGACGGCGAAGATGTCCGCAAAGTCGGCGCCGATCTCGAGCCCGAGATCGAACTCGATCGGCGACATGCTCTCGTTCTGCACGACAACCGAGTCCTGAAGCCCGTCGCCCACGAAGCGCTCGCGACGGATCGAAAGGGCGTCCTGTGCAAGTCCTCCCGCAAGCGGATTACGCATGAAGAACGCCGCAGAGAAGTATTCGATGCGATCGGATGAGAGGAGCAGCGGCCGCTGGCCGTTGACCGTGAGCCTCAGGCGGGAGAGAAAACGGGTGTCTTCGGAGAAGAGACCCTCGATCGGCCCGTGGAGGTCACCCAACTCATCGCAGATGCAGAAGGTCGCGCCTTCGAGGATTCTCAGCTGGCCTGCCACTAATGCTCTTCGCGGAGTATGCGTCCCCCTGAGGACTGCGCAAGAGCCTTGACGACGAGCTCGTCCACGTTCATGTGTGGTGGGCGCGTGACTGCGAAGAGGACGCAATCGGCGATGTCGTCGGGCGTCATCGCCTCAACCCCTTCGTAGACCTTGCGCGCGGCGTCCTCGTCGCCCCGGAACCGCACGCGCGAGAAGTCGGTCTCGACAAGGCCCGGGTCGACCGTGGTGATATGGATCGGACGGCCGAGGAGATCCTCACGCAGCGCATAGGTGAAGCCGCGCACGGCGAACTTCGAAGTGATGTAGAGCGAGCCCTTCTCGTACGCCTGGCGGCCGGCGATCGAGCCGAGGTTGACGATGTGTCCGCCGTCCCGGAGATGCGGCAGGCAGAGACGAGTCATCCGGATCAGGCCGTGGACGTTCGTCTCGAGGACTATCCGCTCGTCGTCCTCGGTGCTCTGGTCGAACGGATCGCGACCCAGCGCAAGGCCGGCGGCATTGACGAGAATGTCGATGCCGCCGAGCATGTCGGTGGCGACCTCGACAAAGTGTTTGCAGCTCTCCGGGTCGGTGACGTCCAGCTCTGCCGGCGTTATGGGCGCGGCGATGCGAGCGACGCGGCGCGCGCCCCCTACAACCCGAGCGCCCTCACGTGCGAGAGCCTGTGCGACGGCCGCGCCGATGCCGCTGGACGCGCCGGTGACGACCGCAGACTTTCCTTCAAGTGCGGGCATCCGGGGAATTTAGTGTCTTCGCCGGCCGGTGGAGGCACTAGCGAGGCTGCACGGGGGTGCGGCGCGGCAGTGCCTCGCCGAGCTCGACCGTCGGCGTTCCTGGCTCTGCATGTTCGACCTGCAGGGTCGTATGCGTCAGGCCGAACCGTTCGCTCAGGGTTTGCTCGAGGCGGCGGCGAGCCGCGTGGCAATCCGCATCAGGCGAGACGAGGACGTGTGCCGACAGTGCGGGAAAGCCGCTCGTCACCGTCCACACATGAAGATCGTGAACCTCCACCACATCCTGCTCGTTGACGAGAGCGCGTCCGATCGCCTCGGGGTCCGCGTCTTGCGGCGCTCGCTCGAGGAAGATCGCCGTCGATTCGCGCAGCAGCACCGCGCTCGACCAGAGCATGAGCGCCGCAACCGCGAGGCTCGCGATCGGGTCGAACCGATCCCAGCCGGTGGCGAGGATCAGGCCTCCCGCCAGCGCGGCCGCGCCGAACGCTGCTACATCGGTCAAGACATGGAGGAACGCTCCCCTGACGTTGAGGCTCTCCCTGCTGGCGCGGGAGAGGACCAAGCTCGCCACGAGGCTCACGGCGACCCCTGCCAGCGCGACCACGAGCACCAGGCCACCGCGCACGTCCTCGGGCGAGACGAGGCGGTGAACGGCTGACCAGATCACCCAGAGCGCGAGAAGGCCGAGCGTGATCCCGTTCGCCTGCGCGGCGAGGATCTCGAGCCGCGAATAGCCAAAGGTCCAGCGCCCGGCAGCCGGCCTGGCAGCCATGGCGGCCGCGACGAGCGCGAACGCGAGCGCGGCCGCGTCGGTGAGCATGTGCCCGGCGTCGGCGAGGAGGGCAAGCGAGCTCGCGATCATCCCACCGGCAATCTCCCCGGCCATGAGGCCGAGCAGAAGAACGAGCGCGACCGTCAGGGCCCGACGGTCGGCGGCCAGCCGATGTTGATGATCCTGGTGCGTAAGCAGAGGTTAGTGGGTGCTAGACGTACTCCTCCGCCTTGGCATAGGCGAGGCGACGGTCGATGCGACGCTCACCTTCGGCATCGGGCAGGAACCAGCGCTCCGCTATCGCCGTCGGGATGACGGCCGACAGGACGACCACGGCCACGAGCAGCGAGAACTGCGTCTTGTCGATGATGCCCGCGTTGAGACCATAGAGGGCCGAGATTGTGCCGAACGTCAGGCCCGTGCTCATCAGCAGCGTCGTGAACGTCCCGTGCCTGCGATCGGCCCGCCGCGCGAGCGGATAGACGAGCCCGAGTTTCGGCAGCATCTTGGCGGTGAGGAGCACGGCGAGCAGGCCGAGATTGGAGACGACCGCGCCGAGCGAGACGTTCATGCCGCCCTTGAGGAAGAAGAACGGCGTCAGGAAGGCAAACGCGACCACGCGCAGCCGCTTTTGCTCCTCGCGGTGCTCGGCGTAGTGCCGGCTCATTACGAGCCCGAGCACGAATGCCGGCAGGACGGCATGGCCGTTAGACGCATCGGCGAGCACCACCAGGACGAGCAGGCAGGCAAACACGAGCTTGATCTCAGGCTCGATCACGCGGTCGCCGTACCGTCCGAAGAACAACGGCGCGAGACGAGGCAACGCGAGCAGGAGCCCTACGGAGACGGCGAGGAAGACCGGGAACCACAGATTCGGCTTGACAAAGATCGCCGAGAGCGCGAGCGCCGTGCAGAGGTCGGTCACGAACGTCGCGCTCATCAGCAGCTTGCCGATCGCGGTGTCGGTCAGCCCGCGTTCGGCCAGAACGGCGTACACGACCGCGAGCGACGTCGTCGAGAGCGCCGTGCCTGTGATCAGTGATGCTCGCGTCGTCCAGTCGAGCAGGAAGTAGGCAGCCGCCGAGGCGGCGACGAAGGGCCCGACAAAGGAAACGACGCCGATGCCCACGGCCGCACCGAGACGCCGGCGCATGAAGCTCGGATCGACTTCCATTCCGGCCAGGAAGGTCAGGACGATCGATCCAAACTTGGCAATGAAGTCGAGCCAGTCCTGGCTCTGCAGGTGGAAGAGGTTGCCGGCGGCTACGCCGAGGGTCAGCTCGAGCAGTGCAACGGTGACGCCGAGCTCGACCGACGCGACCGAGGCGACGAGGACGATTGCTCCGAGAACTGCGGCAAGTTGGACTGCGCTCACGCTGGCCTCCTACTTCGCGTCGAATGGGACGTTCGGTAGAGGCCATCAGCCCGAAGGGCGGTTAGGCGCGAGCCTCATCGCGCTCGCGGGACTATAGCCAGCCTCGCTCGCCGAACGGCGAAATCGGTGCGGACGCCGCCCGTTTTACGTTCGCTTTACACACCGCACACGCCGCCCTGACGGGTTTCGGCAAGCATCGGCTCATGCGACGGCTCTGGCTGGTGCTCTGCGCCGCCCTCGTCTTCACGCCGTCGAGCCTGGCGGCCCAGAAGGCTGTCGACCGCGGCATCGTCATCAGGGTGCGACCGCCGCTGGTGGCGATTCGCGAGCTCGACGGCAGCCGGATGAGATTCACGATCAACCCGGCGACGGTCATCACACTCGACGGCCGACCCGTCCGCCTCCGGCGCCTGCGACGTGGCGATGTGGCGGCAGTCGAGCATGCGGGAAGGATCGTGATCGCAATCAGGGCGTTCCGGCCGTGAGCGGAGTCGCGGTCGTGATCGAGGACGACGAAGCGATCAGCGAGCTCGTGGGTGCATATCTCGAGCAGGCGGGCTTCGACGTCGTCCGCGAACGCACGGGTGAGGGTGGGCTCGACGCGGTAGAGCGGCAGGATCCCCGGGTCGTCGTGCTCGATCTCGGCCTACCTGACTTCGACGGATTCGAGCTCTGCCGACAGCTCCGCGGCAACGGGGACGTTCCCATTTTGATCCTGACCGCGCGCGACGAGGAGGCCGATCGGATCATCGGGCTCGAGCTGGGCGCCGACGACTACCTCACGAAGCCGTTCTCCCCCCGCGAGCTCGTGGCCCGAGTGCGGGCGGTCCTCCGGCGTACCGAGCCCGTGCCGCCAGACTCACGGGTCATCGAATTGGGGGACTTGAGGATCGACCTTCGCTGCCGCAGCGTCACGGTCGCCGGATCGACCGTCGCCCTCCGCACGCTGGAGTTCGAGCTGCTGGCCGAGCTTACGCAGCATGCAGGCCACGTCGTCACACGCGATCGGCTCCTGGACCGCGTCTGGGGGCTCTCGTTTGCGGGCGGCACACGCACGGTCGACGTCCACGTAGCGCAGTTGCGCAAGAAGCTGGGTCGTCCGGGCCTGATCCAGACCGTGCGAGGTGTCGGCTACCGCGTCCTCGAAGCACCCGCTCCAAACGAGGCCTGATGTCGCTCCAGACGCGTCTGCGACTCGCGATCGGCGCTGCAGTCCTCGCCGCGGTCTCCGTGTCCCTGCTCGCCGGTGCATACCTCGTGCGACGGTCGATCGAACAGACCGCCTTCAGCGGGCTGAAGAGACAGGTCGCCCTGCTCGCGCACGAGGACCTGCATCCGGCCCCCGGGCCGCTGGGCCGCTTCCTCGCGACCCAGGACGAGCGGCTGTCGGTGCTTCCAAGACAGCAGGCCCGGTTGCTCCTCCCGAACAGCTCCACCGGGCGGATCACGATCAACGGGCACGACTACCTCTACGCGACCCAGCCGAGCGGTCGCGACGTCGTGGTGCTCCTGCGCACAGCCGAATCGGTGCGCTCCGACAGCCGGCCCTTCTGGTTCGCGCTTGGGGTCGCCGGCGCGCTCGGCTGCTTCCTCGCAGCCGCGGTTGCCGCATTGCTCGCCCGCAGCATCGCGCGACCAGTCGTACGAGTGGCAAGAGCGAGCCGCCGCCTCGCACTGGGAGAAAGCCCCGACGCGCTTCCCCTCGCGGGGCCTCGCGAGCTTCGCGGTCTCGCGGAGTCGTTCAACACCATGGCTGGACAGCTCACGCACGCGCGCGAGGCCGAGCGGTCGTTTCTGCTGTCGGTGAGTCACGAGTTGAAGACGCCGCTGACGGCGATCCGCGGCTACTCCGAGGCGCTCGACGAAGGCGTGTTGACCCCAAACCGCGCCGTGAAGGTGATCCGCACGGAGGCCGCGCGGCTCGAGCGGTTGATTGCAGATATTCTCGATCTCGCTCGGCTCAACCGGCAACGCTTCGACATTCGGCCGAGCACCGTGGACCTCGCCGAGATCGCACGCGAGTGCGCTTCGCGACATGCTGTCCGCGCTAGGGAGCTAGGCGTGAAGCTCGAGCTCGAGGAGGGGCCGAACGCTCTGGCACGCGCGGATCCTGACCGGTTGCTCCAGGCCGTCTCGAACCTCGTCGAGAACGCGCTCCGCTGCAGCCCACCCAGAGGCACTGTCACGCTCACCGCCGCAAAGGGTGAGCTAGCCGTCAAGGACACCGGTCCGGGAATCGCACCAGATGAGGCTGCGCATGCGTTCGAACGCTTCTTTCTCTATCGCCGGTACAACGGCGATCGCCCAGTCGGAACGGGACTCGGGCTCGCCATCGTCCGCGAGCTCGCTCAAGCAATGGGGGGCGACGCCGAAGTCGCGACCTCCTCTACGGGCACGGAATTCACTATTCGCCTTCCCCTGCCGGAGGGCGAGAGCCGACCCGCGGTTTTACACGCGTTTACTCAGAGCTGACGTCGGATTACGCAACGCTCATGCCGCGCGCACACGCGGTTGGGATAACGCGCGGGTCAGGCACCTTCGACCCGGAGGTCAACGATGAAAGCAAAGGTGTTCGTCCTCGCCATCGCAGCGGCTCTCGTGCTCGTCGCGGTGGCCACGGCAGCCCGCCTGGATGTCATCCGGGGAACCGACGGCCCGGACAACCTCAACGGCACGGCCGGCGCCGACCTGATCTACGGCCGCGGCGGGAACGACGAGATTCGCGCCCATAACGGCAACGACGTGATCTACGCAGGACGAGGGAACGATGTCGTCCGCGGCGGCCCGGGTAACGACGTCATCTTCGCCGGCTCGGGCAACGACGTGACGTGGGCCGGTGCTGGTGCCGACGTCCAGTACGGTGGCCCGGGGAACGACGTTCTCCACGCGCTCGCGAACGACAATCAGCCGGACATCCTCGACTGCGGCCCGGGCTACGACGTTGCGTACGTGATCCAGCACGATCCGGTCAGGCTCCATGGCTGCGAGCAGGTGATCCGGCTGAGTCCGGAGCAGGCTGCTGCGATGGCCGCGGCAAACGACGACAACGGCTAGGGCAAACGGCCACTGGAATCAGGTCCCGCGACGCAGGCATCGCGGGACCTGACCCACCTGGGACTCAAGCTCCGCAGCCCGACAAGAACCTGATCCCCGTGACTGGGTTGAGCTCTGCGAAGTTGGTGGCTTGCGGTTTCTGCGCCTGCGGAATGTCGAAGAAGCCCACGCCACTGATCATCGCCACCGCGCCGAGTTCCTTCCAGTTCTTCGTCGCCTGGCCGCAGCTGGCCTCGAACTTCTTGCGCACAGCGATGACGGCCTGACGGTTGCGGGTCTTCCTCGACAGGCAATGTGAGTCGGGCATCGCCGCGACGAGGTAAGTCCCGGCGTCGAAAAGGACAAGCTGAATGGCGCGGTCACCAGCGAGCCTGAACTCCGTAATCTGCGCCACCACCCGCCACACCCGCCGGCTGAAGTCAGTCGAGCGTGCTCGCGGGGTCGGGTGAGGCTGGGGGAGAGCGTTGATCGCTCCGACGGTCGTGTCCGTCGGCCGCAGATTGACAAGGTTCCGCTGCGGATCAGTCAGTGTCCTCAGCGCTTTGAGCGGCACATCGCAGGTCGTGTCCAAGTGCTCGACCCGCACGGGAGAGGCCGTCGCGGCGACTGCGGAGAGCAGCGCCGCAGACAACGCCATCAGGAAGACGGCACGCATGGACTAGACCGGGAGCCGCCTAGTGCCCGTTTCCCTGGTAGCGGCCCGACTCGCCCTTCTCGCCCTCTCTGCCCTCGTCGAGCCGCTCGTCGTGCTCCTTCGTCCGCTCCTCCCCTTCCCGCCCGTGCTCCGGCGAGCGTTCAGGCTCCTGAGTGTCTTTCGGACGACGACCTCTCAGAAGACCGTCCCACCAGGTGCGTAGTCGACTCATGCCCCCGAGTGTAAGCCTAGTAGGTGGTCTCGTCAGCGACCTCGACGACCGTGGGCGGCGTCATCACGTTCACCTTGTCGAGCGCTCCCGAGCCAAGCAAGCGATCCCGAAAAGACTTGGCCGCATCCGCCGAGGTGAACTCGACCCGGACGAAGACCTCATTAGGGTTGTCGACGCTGCGGGAGATTATGTGTCCCTTGCCAGATTGTTTGCGGCCCGCCGGATCCGTGTCGAACATCTGCTTCCAGGCGTCATAGTCCCCCACGTCGAAGTGTCCAACCACGAACGTCACAGTGACCACCTCCTGTTAGTTGCCTGCCGCGAGGGATGATCCTAACGCGTTGCAGACCCTTTCAGCGACGGACGGTCGCTTGTAAGCCCTTCTAGCTGTTCGCCGGCTGATGCGGATCTTCTCGACGGTGAGGAGCACGGGGCGAGCGTCATCCGCATTACGGCCAACCCACCCCTGCTGCCGGCGCGGCGACGGTCAGCACCTGGCCGGTTCGTGATCCGTCGTTCATGTGCTCGGTGCCGCGCCATTCGGTGGCCACGATGAACAGCGTTCTCCTGTCTGTGCCGCCGAGCATGCAGGCGAAGCAACCGCGGTCGAGCTCGATCGTCTGCAGCACCACGCCGCCTTCGCGGACGCGCACGCATCGCTTGTTGGGCACGTCCCCATACCAGATCGCACCCTCGGCATCGATGCAAATGCCGTCTGGAACGCCGCCCTCGAGGTCGGCCCAGACGCGGCGGTGCGAGAGGCCGCCGTCCGCAGCGATGTCGAAGGCCGTCAGTCTCTTGCCGTAGGACTCGGCGACGATCAGCGTCGAGTTGTCGGGCGTCACAGCCATGCCGTTCGGGAAGGCAATACCTTCGGCCACATGTCGCGCCGAACCGTCCGGTTCGAGCAGCGCGATCGTTCCCGGTGCGAACTCGCCGCCCGGGAAGTCGAAGCCCTGGTTGTTGACGTAGGCGTTGCCGCGACCGTCGACGACGATCTCGTTCCAGGGGTGACCTTTCTCGGACAGGCCACTGAGGTCGGCATGGGTCAGCAGCGACCCGCCGGGCTCCAGGCAGAGAACGCGCCCATCGCGCGCCGACACGAAGAGCAGCCGCCCATCGGGCAGCCAGTCGATGCACATCGGAAAAGAGGGAAAGCCGACTCGAACGATGACTTCGCGCTTGCCCCTGGGATCGACGGCGACGACCTCCTGCGCGCCCCAGTCGGCCACCCACAGACGACCCTCGTGCCAGCGCGGCGACTCGCCGAACGCGAGACCGTCGATCAGAACCTTGGCTTCCGTTGACGCGCCCATTCCTCTCCACTCCTCCTCGCAAATGCACGGCCTAGAGGACAGTTCTAGCTTTAGACCATGAGGTACCGAAACAACGGGTCGAGTCCCGTCGCTACCTCGACGGTTAGAGCCCGCCAGAGGGCAACGTCCAGCGTGTGTCGCATGGCGTCCGGCTAGGCTTTGAAACGCTGTTGGCGAGCAGTCTGCATGAGGCTGCCAAACAGCGAGCATGAATCCCGCCGCTGGCGTATCGCCGAGATCGCGCCCGACTTCAGGCTCGAGGACGTCTGGGCGCTACCAGCGCGAGGCGGTGCCGAAGACTTCGAGGCGTTGCTCGAGGTCATGGCATCCCTCGACCCGGCCCACGGAGAGTCCGCGGCAACCCGCCTGCTCTTCTCCATTCGCTACCGCCTCGGCGGCTGGTTCGGCTGGGACGACGCCACACGAGAACTCGCAATCCCGGGCAATGCGGAAACGACATTGAGCGCACGGCTCCCGGTCGATCTACGTAACACCGCCACGAACCTGGATCGGAGCTCATACGGCTTTCGCCCCCTCTATCGCACCGATGTCGAGTGGGCCGCGGAAATCTCGAACCGGACGGTTCACGCCCTCATGCACCTCGCCTGGGTCGAGAAGGGAGAGGGTCACTATCAAGGACAGATGGGCGTGTACGTCAAGCCTCGGGGCAGGTTCGGGGCGGCCTACATGGCACTGATCGCACCATTCCGACATCGAGTCGTCTACCCCGCGCTGTTGCGGCAGATCGAAGGAGCCTGGAACGCCAGACCGTACAGCGCGCCGAGTGACCACGAGTAAGCGCGGCTGACGGAATCGCCGCTCAACGCACATGCCCCTGCGGCCTCGGCGTTCGCAGTCGGCGGCGCAGACCATCTACAAGATTCATCCGGATGGAGAAGCCGCGTATGTGTCCAGGTGCAAATGCCGGTCCGGGAAAGGCCGTTTCCCAACGCCTTGCTCGAGTGGGCGGAACTGGCAGTGCGCAAACCAAGTCGTGATGGAGGCTGCGCCGCTAAGCGTCGACTGACCACACGTCGCCCGCGGACCCCACGGTTCGGTCAGGCGTGTAGGACGCTCGCCCAGTCCGTGGTCGAATCGGCGTTGTCGAACCTCTCGCGCCACTCATACGCAACTCGTCTCGGTCACTGGCGGGCGAGGAAGACCCGCTTCTCCGTTGCGAGGTGGGGTGCCCACTCGAGTCAGTCCGCGCCCGCGAAGCGCAGGTACGCGCGGAGAGCGTCGCGCATCTGCCCGCGCGAACCCAGTTCTACGCTGGCGCTCGCAACTTCGCCCGCATCGGTTGAGCCGCAAAGCCTCCGTCAGCGGTTAATGACTTAGCCTCTGATTGAGCCTGCCGAGCAGGCGATGCAGAGCCTGCTGCGCCGGCCAGTCCCTCGCGCGAGTCGCGTATCGCTCGAGGGATCCGACCGTCTGGGGTTCGAGCGCATCTAGATGAGACGCGAGGGCGAGGAAGACTTGCCCCGTGGTCAGGGCGTCGCCGTCGGCGTGGTGCGGGCGGTGAATTGGCAGGCCGAGGCTGCGCGCTAGTGACGAGAGGTCAGCCTGGTCAGGGCCCGACACGCCGCGACGACGTAGTAACTCTGCCGCGAGCCCGGCCGTGTCGATCACGGGATTCAACAGCCTGAGGCCGTGCGCCTGCAACGCGGCGTCCAGAAAGCCCTTCTCGACCGCGGCCACGTGGGCAACGAGCGCGTTGCCGGTCAACGCCTCGAGCAACCCGTCGAGTACGTCCGACAGGGTCGGCGCCTCGACGAGGTCACTGTGTCGCAGCCCGTGGATGCGGATTGTCTCCGCGTCGGGCATGCGGGCAGGTCGGATGAGCTGGTATCGAAGGTCGCTCAGGCGCAGGCGTCCGTCGGCGATCTGCAGGGCTGCGAACGAGACGATCGAGTCCAGGGCCGGGTCGAGCCCGGTCAGCTCCAGGTCGATCACACAGAACCGCGCCTCGCGCCAGGGCGCTGTCCGGGCGGGTGGCGGCGTCCGCTGGTAGACGGAGGCCGCGGGCGAGGCAACGACCGGCGTGGTCACCGCCCGGTGCGCCAGGTCAGCTCGCCAGTCAGCGCCTTCTGCACCGAGGCAACGGCGCGGAAGGTATCGCGCAAATACCGGCGGGTAAGCGGACTGAGCGTCTTCGGATCGAGGCGGTCGTCGGGTCGTGCGCCAGCCTCCAGCTGCCGAACCTGGTGCTCCAGTCGCAGAGCCGCGCACATGTCGTACCCCTCTGCAAGAGTGCGGGCTGCCTCCTCCGATAGCGTTCCGGCGGAGGCTGCCGCGCGAAGGCGCTCGACTGTGGAAGTGACTGTCGCGCCTGCCGCAAGGCCGGCATAGCGGGCGATGCCGACGATCGGCTGGAGACCACCGAGCTTGATGTCGAAGCTTCCACGATTCTCGCCGGAGTGCTCGATGACGATGTCCCTCAGGAACCCCGTGGGCGGCTTGTTGGCGAGCGCGAGTCGCAGCAGTAGGCGCCGCACGCCGGGCCGGTTCGAAACGGTCCGCAGCTCCGTCAGCGCGCCGAGCGAGTCGTCGGGGCCGTAGACCGGACGGCTGTCGAGCAGGATCGAGATCGCCATCAGCACGTTTTCCTCGTCCGGATTGTCGAGCCAGTGCTTCACAGCACGTTGCCAGTCCGTGACCGATCGAGCCGAGATCGAACCGGACGCAGTCACCCCATGGGTATCGGACTCCCAGCCTGTGGCCGCCAACGTGGCGACAACCTCGTCGGCGACCGATTTCATGTAGGGGGCCGGATCGGCGTCTCGGTCGTCCGCCCACACGATGCCCGAATCGAGGTCGGACGACGGCACCCCTTCGCGCCGTCCATGGCTGCCCAGTGAGAGCCAGGCGAACTCGGCCGAAGGAGGTCCTTTGATTGCCGTGGCGAGCTCGATCCCGCGGCGAATCAACGCGTCGACGACAACGGAGATGACGGCACTGATCTGCGCCGGTGCCAGATCGACTTGGTGCAGGCCGATCAGCGTCGGATTGAGCCTGCGGGCCGCCTGGCGCAGCTCATCGACATCACGGGCAGCGGCTACGGCGCGCCTCAGCACGAACGGGGTTCGGGTCTCCGCGGCCAGCAGGTCGATATCACTGACGACCCCCAGCACCTCGGCTCGCGCCGATAACACCGGCACGTGATGAATCCCCCGGTCGAGCATGACCAGCAGGAGGTCAGCGCCGCTCAGCTCCGGTCCGACCGTGAAGGCCGGTGCCGTCATTACCCGGTTCACAGGAGCGTCGACCGAGACTCCGTCGGCAACGACGCGGGAGCGAAAGTCGTGATTGGTGACTATCCCGTAAGCACCGTCGTCAAGACGCACCAGCACCGAGCTGGCGCCCGTCTCGGCCATGCGGCGCGCGACGTCTCGAACCGGTAGCTCTGGCTCGCAGATGAGGGGCTGCTCGCGGATCAGCGCGGTCACGGGTTGCTGAACGAGGTCAAAGCCGCTCACGTCCGCGGCGACGAGCGGCCCGGGCTTGGAACCGGAGAGGAGCGAGCGAGCGAAGTAACGCAAACCCGCAGGACGCGTCAGGAGCGGGAGCACGTCCTCCGCCGCCAGCACGTAGCAAAGCGAGTCCTCTTGTGCGCGCGCCTCGAGCCCTGGGGGCGTGCCGGAGAGCATCGTGGGATGCCCGAACAGCTCACCCTCGCCGAGCAGGTCGAGCACGCGCCCGTGATCGACGAGCGCGACAGCTCCCCGACGCACGATCCGCACGTCGATCCGTGATCGCTCGCCCTGTTCGAAGATCGTCGTGCCAGCGGTGAAGTACTCCACCTCCACACGGTCGGCCAACCGTTCGAGCGTCGCGCGATCTAACCCGCTGAACGGATCTTGTTCCTTGAGGAACTCGGCAACGTCATGCACGATTAGCCGCCTACCCGAGCTTAGCTCAGTACCCCCCGCGTCGAATCGGCCTTGGCACAGCCGTTCCCCAAGCTGTCGTTCACTCGCGGCATCACGGAGCTGGAGGACGCGAGCGCGCCCCTTGCGAGTATCGGAAAGATCTGATCCGGCGTTACACGCCGGCGTTCACGAGTTTGGTACGCGTAAGCAGACGCCGAGACTCCTGATCGGGGCCCCGCAGACAAACATGCCTCGCTGTCCAGGGATTTTCTTAGTGGGCGGTGACGGGATCGAACCGCCGACCTCCTGCTTGTAAGGGGTGCGCGGTTGGGGAACGCAGGGGCACGTAGGGCATAGTTGCGCGGTTTCGACACCACGAAGAGGGCCGGGTTTCCCCGGCCTTCCCCGCCTCTACTCACCAATCATTCACCAATCTGCCCCGTATCGTCGTCAGCCGAGAACCACGCTCCATTGCCTTACGCAGCTCCACGCAGCAACTCGGACTAGTGGCAGGTGGGCTCCGGGAAGGGGTTGAACGTGGATGACGTCAGATTCCCGTTCGCGTCGAACGTCAGGTGCATAAGGATCGGACTCCACAGATTGTTTCCGCCACCGGGCGTGACAACGTTGATCTCTCCGAACTGTGTAACTTCGAACTGGCCATTCTGCGGGCTCGAATGGAACTCGCGGACAAACGCCACCTCTTCTTGGTACGGCTGGCCAGAGACCAGGCCGATCCCAGTTGCTTTGAAGAGCGTGTGCACCGTGCCGGAGATCGTGTTGTCCGTGACTGTCGAAGTGATGAGGATGTCCACGTTCCCAGAGACGAAAACCGGTTCGTTACTGCAGACATCGAAGAACCCGAAGGAAGAGGGGATAGTGGTGTGAGTCGTGACGGCCGCCTGTCCGGCGCCGGCTTCGACGAATGCGAAAACGCCGAACAGGACGATTGCGGCAAGCAGCTTCTTCACGGTTCTGCTCCCTTCGCTAAGCATGTCCGAGTTCTTCTCTCGGCTCAGGTCCATCTCCGATACAAACGCGACTTGCTCAATGTGCGAACACGCAGTCTTGGGGTGGGAACGTCCCGTTGAATGGGAGCGGTAGCGGATTCGCGGCGAGCGCTTCCATGAACGTCCCGTACCACGGACAAGCGAATCCGAACTTCACCCACTCGACGTACAACACCTGGTGCCCTCCGGCCTGTGTCAACACTAGATCTTCCAGCACCGGAAAGGGCGGGTGGAGACTCGGCTGGAAGAAGGTCATCGTGCCCTCCACCACCTGCACGACATTCGGGCAAACTCCTGTCGGGAACCAGGCGGGGCATGTCCAGCTGCCCGTGATGTCGATTCCCGAAAAGAAACCTTGGTTGTCGTTCCAGAAGAAGTTCAGGGTGGGCTCCGGAAGCTTCGAGTAGTGACAAAACCAGCGATTTGAGCTGGTGCCAGCTTGCGCACCGTTGTTCTGCACGCAACGAAGAAGCTCATGTTCGGGCGCGGGGTGCGACCGGTCGGCGCTGAGACGATTCCACTCTCCTGAAAGTGGCGCCGACAGGTCAGCGCTGGACGGGAGCGCCACCATCAGCGCAAGCACAGAGCCGATCGCGACCAGCAGTAACGCCTTCCTCAGCATGCCGAACTCCTTTCTCGGGCAGGTCGATCTCTCAACCTTGAACTGACCCGCTAATCCGGCGCTAACCCCGCCTGCCAAGGGGATGACGTTTCACCCCGAGTTGCGTCGCTTGCCACCCAGTTGTGACAAATGCCAGCCTTCGGGGTTCCTAGCGCAGCAGAACGCCGAGTTTCCCAGGCCTTTGGGGTTGACCCGGTTCGGTTGACACTTCGATGCTTGCGGCTACAGGCCGCAGGAAGGAGTCGAGGTGTCGAAGACAAGACCGCCGTATCCACCCGAGTTTCGCGCCGAGGCCGTTCGGTTGGCGCGCTCGAGTGGGCTGCCGTTGCCCGAGCTCGCTCGCGAGCTCGGCGTATCGCCGCAGTCGCTGCGTAACTGGCTCGGCCAGGCGCAGATCGACGCGGGGGAGCGCGAGGGGCTGACCAGCGACGAGCGGGAGGAGCTGCGCCGCTTGCGACGTGACAACGCGCGCCTGCGTGAGGAGCGCGAGATTCTGAAGAATGCAGCGACTTTCTTCGCGCGGGAGACCGATCAGCGGCCATGACCTTTCGGCTGATCGAGGCGGAGAAGGCACAGCATCCCGTCTCCCTGTTGTGCAGCGTGCTCGGCGTCACTCGCGCTGGCTACTACGCCTGGCGGCAGCGTGGCCCGTCGCGGCGAGCACTGGACGATGCCGAGCTCGCGTCTCTGATCGGGCGCGTCTTCGCCGAGTCGCTCGAGACCTATGGGGCGCCGCGCGTCCACGCCGAGCTTCGCGAGGGGCACGGCATCCGCGTCAGCCGCAAGCGCGTCGCCCGGTTGATGCGCCAGCTCGAGCTGGAGGGCGTCTCACGGCGAGGGAAGCGGCGCCGCACAACGATCGCCGATCCCGCTGCAGCGCCGGCGCCGGACCTCGTCGGCCGCCGCTTCAAAGCCCGCCCGGCCGAACGAGTTGTGGCTCGCTGACATCACCTATCTGCCGACCCGCGAGGGCTGGCTGTTTCTCGCGGTCGTGCTGGATGCTTTCAGCCGCCGGATTGTCGGCTGGTCAATGCGCGACGACCTCAAGAGCGAGCTCGTCGTCGACGCGCTCGCGATGGCAGTCACGAGACGTAAGCCGCCCATCGGTGTCGTGCATCACAGCGATCGCGGCTCGCAGTACACCTCGCTCGCCTTCGGCACAACCTTGCGCGAGTCCGGGCTGGTTGCGAGCATGGGCCGCCGTGGCGACGCCTACGACAACGCCGCCTGCGAGAGCGTCATCTCCACGATCAAGAACGAACTGGTCAAACGCCGCGGCTGGACGAGCCGCGACCAAGCCCGCCTCGCTGTCTTCAGCTACATCGAGACCTTCTACAACCCCCGCCGACGCCACTCCGCGCTCGGCTACCACAGCCCGATCGAGTACGAGAAAATGACCCAGGAGACGCCAGCAACCGCTGCCGCCGCATAACCCCACGTGTCAACCGAAACGGGGCAACCTCAACCTCAAGCCTTCGAAGCGCGGAGCGTTGGCTCAATGCCGTGACAACGCTAGGCGACTGGATGGGGAACCGGAACTAGGATCCCCGTAGCAGTGATGGGCGGCCCCAGGTCATTGATGTGCGCCCGTTCGTTGTGTGCGTCGAGCCGCACGTTCTTGACGGCGTCGCCAAGTTGCGCGGGGCGACGCGCTGTCGACAATCGTTCAAAGTGCCTCCCCGTCGTCGAACGTTGCTAAAACCGAATCCGGCCTTAGAACTTGTAGACGTGCACGCTGAGGAAGAAGAAGGAACCGTTCACCTGGCGGATCCGGAAGTGATGACCTCCTGCTGAGAGCACGCAGAAGTGCGGCTGGAGGATCATCCCTGTGAACGGCAGGTTGCCGAAGGACTGGTTGTCGATCAGGCATTCGACGGTTGCACCGGACGTCGTCGGATAGCTCTGAAGCTGCGCGACGCAGGAGTAGTCACCGGCCGCCGGCGCATTGAGGTAGCAGTTGATCCGGCCCGTCGCGGTCTGCGGCGACCCCCAAGTCGTGTAGCCCTGGTGCGAGAACCACGCTCGACAATCGGCGATGTTGTTCTGCATGTCCGTGACGAGGTCGAAGTGATCGCAATCCCAGATATCGAGGTACTTCGCGACGCCGAACTTGCTGCAGACGCAGAACCATCCGACGAGCGTTCCCTCCTCCCAGCCCTTGACGCTCGCGGCCTTCGGGATGCGCTCCACGATCTCCTCGTACCCCGCAGCCTGCTTGAACGCCCGCACGATCTGTTGCGTCGACGGCCTCACATTCACCTTCGCCGGCCGAGCGGGCCTCCGCTCCGTCTTCAGGACTCGCTTCGATTCCAGGACCTGCATCCGGTACTTCGGGTCGACGGGCATCCTCGCCTCCTTGGTCGTGGCTAAGGGAACTGCAGCGCCTGCTCGTGAGCAGGCGCTGCAATCACGTCTTTCGTGCTCGCGACGTCACGTCACTTCACGAGCCCGAACCC
>Ga0070698_100003679_pt1 | contig 16836 bp, 15 predicted proteins | sample KBSK1502metaG_FD_65477 | JGI IMG/M metagenome (GOLD analysis project Ga0070698, IMG submission 65477) | Corn, switchgrass and miscanthus rhizosphere microbial communities from Kellogg Biological Station, Michigan, USA - KBS K1-50-2 metaG | ecosystem: Host-associated > Plants > Roots >...
GTGATGAACTCAATCGAAGGCGGGGCTACACTTTCAAATCGTTCGTTAATTACACTCGCTCTCGAGGAAACGCCCGTGTGAGTTAATGCTTCACGCAAAAACACAGCTTTCTTTTGCGAAGACTCGATGAGCATTGCGCGCAGGTCGGACCTGACGATCAGGCAGGGAACGATCGGCAATCCACCCCCAGCGCCGACTTCGGCAATATTGGCATCCAATGGCAAGTGCTTAAGCAAGACGAGCGACTCCAGGATATGACGGGTTGCAAACTCCTCTGCCGAACAAGGCGCAACGAGATGCACGCGGGAGTTCCAGAGACTGAGCAACTCGTAGTAACGCGACAGGCCTTCGATTGCTTCGGGCGTTAGCGTGACATCATAGGTGGATGCCTGGGCCTTCAGGGCTTCTCTGAACTTGTTCGTTTGCGCCGTTCGGTTCATTTCTGCTTTGTCGGTTTGCGCCTTTGCATGCGATGCTAACGACATCCGGAGATCCATTTTTATCGTGGCGTGAGTTTATATGATTGACGACCTGGCTGGACAATTAACTGATCAAATAGCGGACCAACATGAGCGGCTGGGACGAGCCGTCACCACCATCATCACGGAATACGCTGCGAGTCTCGACACGAGAAAAGTTACGTCGACCGCCACACCGCAGGAGCTGGAAAAAATATTTGACGAGCCTTTTCCGGAGCAGGGAATGACAGTCGAGGAAATCCTGGCGAGGTTTACCAGCGATGTGCTTGCACACGCCATGCAGGTTCCGAGCCCACGCTATTACGGCCAGTTTAATCCTACGCCGCTGCCCATCGGTGTCTGGGCGGATGTCTTGTCTTCATCGCTCAACCAAAACGCCGGCGCCTGGCGCAACGGTCCGACGTCCGCAATGATCGAGGCGCGCGTACTGCGTTGGCTGTGCGAACTGGTGGGTTACGGGCCCGAAAGCTTCGGTGTGTTAGCCAGCGGCGGTACAGAGGCAAACTTGATTGCCCTTAAGTGCGCGCGCGACCGTGCGCATCAAACTGCAGTCCGTGAGGGTTTGCGCTCTGCTCCCGGTGAGCTGACTGTTTACGCGTCGGAACAATGTCATTTCTCGATCGAGCGCAGCGTTGACATCCTCGGTCTCGGTCGCAACAGTCTGCGCAAAATTGCCACTGACGATAACTTTCACATCCGTCCAGATGCGCTGCAGCAACAACTTGAGACGGATCGCCGGGCCGGCTGTGTACCCTGCTGTGTCATAGGCATTGCCGGCGCGACCTCCACCGGAGTAATCGATCCCTTGCCACAGTTGGCCGCGATAGCGCGGGAGAACAATTGCTGGTATCACGTTGACGCGGCTTATGGCGGCACGCTGGCGTTTTCAGAAAAGCATCGCGACAAACTGCGAGGCATTGAGTTGGCTGATTCCGTAACGTTTGATCCGCATAAGTGGATGTTTGTGCCGTTTGCCTGTGGCGCAGTATTGGTACGCGATGGCGGGCGGGTGTTGCGAGATGCTTTTGATATTACACCCGAGTACCTTAATGAAGATCGTGGGGGCGCGGATGTGGAGTTTGATTTCTTTCGTTACGGCCAAATGGGCACCCGCCGTTTCAGTTCGTTGAAGCTTTGGATGGCGTTAAAGTTTATGGGCCGGGCCGGATATGCGGCAGTTATTGAGCGTCAAATTGGGCTCACTGAATACCTGGCGGCACGAATCGATGAGCTGGACAACTTCGAACGCGTGTCTCCGGTTGAGACCGCAGTCTGCTGTTTCAAATTTTCGCCGGCAGGTTTTGCCAACCTCGACCGCCTCGGACAAGATCGTTTGCAGCAAGAGTTGCAACAAAGAATCGAGCGCGGGGGCGAAGCATGGATCACAACTACTGTACTAAACGGGCGGCGCGCCTTGCGTGTAAATATCAACAGCTTTCTGACTGAACGCCGTCACATCGATGACCTGTTAGACTTGTTGGTGCGCACCGGTGAAGTTGTCGTCGGTTTGATTTGGCGCAGAGGCCAATAGTTCAGAGTTTAGCTTTAGCTTGTCCTTCTAGAATTAACAACCTAAAGGTTGAACTCTGCACTACTTGAGCATTAACGATGCATTATAGAAATCTAAGACTAAGCGTCAGGCTGGTTTTGATATTCGTCGCTGTTGGCGCGACGGTGATCAATGTCAGGGCGCAAACCGAGTCGCCGCGTTCGCTTCCTGCCGTTAAGTCTCAGGCTGAGTTTGACGCGTTGGCCGTTACCTATGATCCAAACACGCCCTACGCACTTCCGCACGTGCTCTTCGTTATCGACCGCAAGGACCAGAACAAGATCTACTACGTCAACACGAAGCGCTATGCCTTCCACAAAGATTTCGTAAACGGAACTTACCTCTCGCTGGAACGCGGTCGCGAGTTTTTTGAGAACAACTACCTGAAGCCGAATCGCCGCTTCATCCTCGGGACGATTGCGTATCAGACGCCCTTGCAGCGGTGGACATTTGAATTCTGGGAAGGCGATCTGATTCCCGCGGATCAAGTCAAACAGGCTGCGGATGTAATCAAGCCGACGTTTTTCAAAGCAGTCGCGTACAAACCAAACTCAAATCGTCAGGATGAGGACTCGCGCTCAATAACCGGCCTCGATCGAGTTTTGCAAAGCGACATTGCCAAAGAACAGGAATACCAGGCGCTAAACGTGGCCAAAGGTTTGGGGCGGATTCACGTCATTCCCAAGCTCGATGATCATGTGGAGATCGGCTTCAACGAAATACTCGTGCTTGATGAAGTGCCGATCCAACTTCCGCCCGTAGCCGGCGTGATTACGTCGCATCCCTCCACTCCTCTTTCGCACATCAACCTCCTGGCAAAGGGCTGGGGCGTTCCTAACGTCTATGTCAAAAACGCGTTGACGCTCCTGAAACAGTACGACGGCTGGTGGGTGGAGTTTGATGCCAAGCGCGACGGCTACACGATCAAACGTGCCGATCAGGATCAGCTGAAGGAGTATCAACGCCGGCTGTCCGAGCGCCTTGACGTGATGAAGCCACGCTTCAATCTGTCGGAGACACGTTTGCTTGGGCTCCGGCAACAGCGCGCCGCCTCGGCGATAGCTTTTGGCGGCAAGTCGGCCAACCTCGGCGAAGTAATGAATGCGCGTTTGCCGGGCATCATCGTTCCTAATGGTTTTACAATTCCTTTCTACTACTACGACGAGTTTCTGAAAGCGAACAAACTGGACGACGCAATCTACGCTCTGCTAAACGATCAGAAGTTTGTGCACGACCCGGCGTATCGACGTCAGAAGCTCGTGAATCTGCGCGAGAACATTAAGCAGGCGCGGTTTGATGACAAGCTGCGGGCCCAGGTTCTGCGCCGCGTCAAGCTGGAGTTTGCCGGGAAAGGTTTGTTTGTGCGCAGCTCCTCCAACTCCGAAGACTTGCCAAACTTCAGCGGCGCCGGACTCTACACGACCGTGCCGAACGTTCGCGGAGATCAGGAACTCATCGAGGCGATCAAAACTGTCTGGGCGTCGCTGTGGAATTTTGAAGCTTACGAAGCACGCGAGCGTTCAATCATCGACCACTCGAAGATCTTCATGGCTGTCTTGATTCAGGAAGGCATCAATTCCGAAAGCTCCGGAGTGATGATTACCACCGATCCGTTCGACAAGGACAACAAGGGAGCGATCTACATCAGTGCCAAGCGCGGTCTGGGGATCAAGGTTGTCGAAGGAAAGAAAGTTGCGGAGCAGATTATTTTTCGTGAACGCGCGAATGCGGTGCAGGTGTTGACGCGTTCGGATGAAGACAGCCTGTTGACGTTTGATGAGAAGGGCGGCGTCAAGGAGATTGCTATCACCGGTGAGCGAGTGGTGTTGACTGACGACGTGATCCGGCGATTAGTATCAGCCGCAACCGCCATCAAGCGTGTGTTCGGTCGCCGCGAGCAGGACATCGAGTGGGCCTACATGAAGGGCCAGATTTATATTGTGCAGTCCCGGCCGTTTATTTCCGGTGGGTGAACCCAGCGCAAGTTGTTAGTTTGCGTCTAAGGTTTCAAGTCAAAGAAGCTCCAGGACAAGTAATGATTCAAGGTATGCAGCCTCAGGGTTGGGAAGGGTGGCTTGCCCCCGCTTGCGTTGAGTGCCATTCGACTGGCGGGGGTAAACCACCCTTGCTCACTCTGAGCTTCTCAATCTTTTATTTTGCTCTGGAAGGCTTGAGCCTCCACGGCTAGCTTATCAGCAGACTAACAGTTTACGTTTACAGAATATGGACAACATTTTCATTGATGGAATTCTTAACGGCCGCGTAGCGTTCGTAACCGGCGGCGGCACCGGCATCACTGGCGGGGTCGCTCGGGCGCTGGCGGAAGCGGGCGCGAACGTTGCGCTGGTCAGCCGAAGCATTGAACACCTTGAACCCGCCGCCAAGGCGATCAACGGTGCGCGCGCCAGTAAACCAGGCAACGGCGAGGCGTTTGCCATTGCTGCCGACGTGCGCAATCCGGAAGACGTCGAGAAGGCGATTGCGGCAGCCATCGAACACTTCGGCAAGATTGACATTGTCGTTAACGGCGCCGCTGGAAATTTTCTTGCGCCTGCCGAAACGCTATCCCCAAACGGATTCGGAACGGTGGTGGACATCGATCTCAAGGGCACCTTCAACGTTTGCCGCGCGGCCTTCGCGCAACTTCAAGAACATCAGGGCCAGATTCTCAACATCAGCGCCACGCTTCATTACGGCGGTACAGCGATGCAGCTCCATGTATCCGCCGCTAAGGCCGGAGTCGACGCGCTGACACGCAACCTGGCCGTCGAGTGGGGCCGCTATGGCATTCGTGTGAACGGCATTGCGCCCGGGCCGATTGAAGACACGGAAGGGATGAAACGTTTGGTGCCAGAACCAGTCAAAGAGAGACTGAAGAAGAACATTCCCCTCGGACGGTTCGGGCGGATCAGCGACATCGAGAAGGCCGCAGTATTTCTTTGTTCGGATGCGGCGAGCTTCATCAATGGCGCGATGCTGGTGGTTGACGGCGGACAGTGGCTGCTTGGCAGCAGACTCGGGTAGAAGAATCAGCAACTTTGTCTGAGACTGCATTCAGCGCCAACGGCGCGAAATCGATTGAAGGTAAAGCAATCATGAGGTCGCTGGTTAATTGCGCGCTTTCAGCGTTTCAAAACTTCATTGGCTCTTACCCACGGCGTTGCCCTTGGCTTTTACATTTCGCGCCGTTGGCACTGATTGCCGCGTTTGCCATCACTGCGGTGGCCCAGGATCCAACGAACGGTCCCCCGCGTACGGACAGGGCAAAAAAAGCCAACGCCAGACCTCCCGAAACCTCCACTCCAAAGCCTGAGCCGTTTGATGGCGCGAGTGTCGAGAAGATGGCTGCGAGTTGCGTTAGTCTCGAAACCGAGTTGGGCGTGATTGATATAGAGATGATTCCGGAAGTGGCGCCGGAAAGTGTACGCGGTTTTCTTAACCTCGCCGCTACGGGCGCGCTCGATACGACCACGTTCAGCAGGGTTGTGAAAGACTTTGTCATTCAAGGGGGCAATCTCGCCACCAGTGAAAAGTGGAACTTCGATCTGGCCAGGAGAATGTCGCGAAAACTTCCCGATGAACCAGGGTTAATCAAACATGTCCGCGGCATCGTCTCCATGGCGAGAACTGATGAAGCAAACAGCGCCACGACCAATTTTTTCATCCTGGTTGGTGATGGGCATCACCTCGACGGAAAGTTTGCAGCGTTTGGGAGAGTGACTAAGGGCATCGAGGTTGTGGACGAGATCAATAAAGCGCCGGCGGAGGGCGAAAAACCAAACAAGCCCGTGCGTATCAATCACGCCATCGTGGTGCCCTGTAAGAAATGAAGAGTTTATTCAACACGACAGTCGCCGGCGTTTTGCTCACGTTAGTTTTGTTGACAGTTCCAGGTTGCGCCGGCCCGCGCGCTGAAAAGCCAACGCCTGATGCAGCCAAGCGGTTCTTGTTGTTGCGGGGATATCAGTTCGATGCGAAGTCGTTTCGGAGGGCCGTGGCGGCGAACGACATCAGCGCGGTGGATGGCTTTCTGGCAGCCGGCATCGACCCGAATGTAAAAGACGAAGAAAACGGCGGAACAGCGCTCATCTGGGCGGCTACGCACGACGAAGCGGATCTGGTCAAAGTGCTCCTGCGAGGTGGAGCCGATGTCAATGCTAAGGACATGGGTGGCTACACGGCACTTTTGCGCGCGCTGGAAAAGAAGAATGATGGAGTTGCGGAGTTACTGCTGGCGCAGCCTAACCTGGAAGTGAATGCCCAGGGCTTCAGTGGGATGACTGCGTTAACGTGGTACGTCTGGAGTGAGAACGAGCACAACGTGAAGAGTTTGATCGAACGCGGCGCTAACCCTAACCTCAGTGATGCTGACGGCGATACACCCTTGCATGGTGCAGCGCAACGCGGCAACGTGAAGGTGCTGCAAATGCTCCTGGCAGCCGGTGCGAACCCCAACGCAAAGAACAAAGCCGGGGGAACGCCGTTGATGTGGGCGGGTGTTTACGGTCAGGAAGAAGCGGCGCGGGTGCTGATTGAAAAGGGTGCCGACGCTGCTTTGAAGGATGAGCAAGGCCTGACTGCTTCAGCCTGGGCCGCGAAGAATAAGCGAGACGAACTAGCGCAAATCCTACGAGAAGCCGAAAAGAAACGATAACTTTTTTGGAGTGCGGTGACCTGTCACCGCTTTGTTCGGTCGCGACCTGTCGCGACCACTGGCGCGTTGGACAAATCGATGAGCAGGGCGTCAAGCTGCCCTGGACCAAAGCGGTGACAGGTCACCGCACTCCAAAAGAGATGCTCGCAGCTTCCATGGTCAATACAATTCTGCGCGAACACCTGGTACGACTCCTCCGCCGTGAGAATCTCACTCGCCGCGAAGCGACAGAACTTCTCGTCGCTATGCTTCAGGATGATGCAACGGACGCTCAGATTGCGGCGGTGTTGGTCGCGCTCTCTGCCAAGGGTGAAACGGCTGAAGAGTTGGCCGGCATGGCAGAAGCGTTACGCGAGCGCGCCGTCAAGGTCAGTTCCTGCCACACTGCGTTCATCGACACCGCCGGCACCGGCTCGAGCCGCGCCAAGACTTTCAATGTTTCTACCGCGTCAGCGTTTGTTATCGCTGGAGCGGGCCTGGCTGTCGCGAAACACGGCAATCGCGCCGCCAGCAGTAAATCGGGAAGTGCCGATGTACTGACAGCGCTTGGTGTCAACGTATCGGCGCTCGTAAAAGTTAGTGAAAACTGCCTGAACGAAAATGGAATCTGTTTCATGTTTGCGCCGCTCTATCATGGCGCGACCGCACGCGTCGCCGGTATTCGCCGGGAGTTGGGTGTTCACACCACCTTCAACCTGCTGGGACCGTTGAGCAATCCAGCTGGAGCTCCAGCACAAATCATCGGCGTGTGGCGCCGGGATCTGGTGGAACTGTTAGCGAATGTCGCAGCAAGGTTGGGAACCGAGCGCGCCTGGGTAGTGCATGGCGAGGACGGCCTAGATGAGATTACCCTCACCGGAAAAACTCACGTCGCTGAGGCGCACGATGGAGCAGTTAAGACCTTTGAAATCGCGCCGCAGGATTTTGGACTGTCCGAAAGCTCAATCGATCACCTACGCGGTGGAGATGCCGCGGCAAACGCGCAGGTAATTCGGGACGTGTTGTCTCTGGAACGACGGGACGAGGCGCGCGCTCTGATTCTAGTAAACGCCGCGGCAGCGCTGTTCGTCGGTGGAAAATCCGCGACGTTGCTCGACGCCGCGCGACTGGCGCAGGAGAGTCTCGACAGCGGTGCGGCGCAAGTGAAACTGGAACAGCTAATCAAAGCGACGAACTAAAGCGCCAAAGGCGCGAAATGGAGAAGCCTGGGGCATCGCCCCAGGTAACAGGCATGTCAGGTCGTAGAGCACTGAAAGTGCGGAATATTTCTTTCAAAGGAATTCGGGCTTGGTTTTAGTCGTCTATTGGCGATGATGTTAGTTAGCGCTTTCAGCGCTGTGGTTCAGTTTCGATTCGCTTACCTGGGGCGCTGCCCCAGGCTTTTCCATTTCGCGCCGTTGGCGCTGCCAAACTGATGGACATTCTTTCTGAGATCATCGCGAGCAAGCGCTCGGGGCTGGAAGCAGCGAAGCGCGCTTTGCCTTTCGAACAAGTGCGGGCGATGGCTGTAGATGCGCGCGTCGGAGCCACAGCTCATGCGCTGCGAAATGCACTGAAACGCAATAGAATTAATATCATCGCAGAGTTCAAGCGCCGGTCGCCATCAAAGGGTATGATCCGCGAGAATGCCGACGCTGCGACACTCGCGCGTAGTTATGAGTCAGCCGGCGCCGCCGCGATTTCCGTTTTGACTGAGGAAAACTATTTCGCCGGTTCGCTTGATGATCTTCGCGCAGCGCGTGCGGTAGTTTCAATTCCGATTCTGCGTAAGGATTTTGTTTTCGACGAGTGGCAGGTACACGAATCAGCCGCGGCGGGGGCCGACGCATTACTATTAATCGTGGCCGCGCTTGATGATGAGACGCTCGCAGGATTGTTAAGACTAACGGAAGAGGATTTGGGCATGGATGCGCTCGTCGAAGTTCATACCAGAGAAGAAATGGAGAGAGCGGTTGCGCATGGCGCGAAGCTAATTGGAGTTAACAATCGCGACCTGCGAACGTTCGACGTTTCTACAAAAACGTCTCTGCAGCTCGCCCTTTTTGCTCCAGCAGCTGCGGTTCTGGTTAGTGAAAGCGGACTTACTCCCGACGAGCTGCCGAAGCTGAAAGTGGCTGGCTACAGTGGTTTTTTGATAGGCGAAACTCTAATGCGTGCGGCGGATCCAGGACGGCAATTGCAGACGTTCCAGGGAGAGAACTAAGGAGATGGTTTTAGTAAAGGTCTGCGGAATCACGAATCTGGATGATGCCCTCGCTGCGGCAGACGCCGGCGCTGATGCGTTGGGATTCAACTTCTATCAGCGCAGTCCGCGTTATGTTACTCCGGAGACTGCAAGGCCCATCGTCGATCGTTTGCGCTCAGATTATCCAAGCCTGCTGAGTGTCGGTGTCTTTGTAAACGAAAGTCTCGACGTCATTAGGAACGTTGCGGCGGCTGCGGGACTTTCAGCGCTGCAGTTGCACGGGAACGAGGCGCCGGAATACTGTAATGCGCTCAGGGGCTATCATTTGATCAAGGTGTTTTCGGCGAGCGACAAGTTTGTGCCGCAGTCAGTTTTGGACTACGACGTTCAGGCAATCATGCTTGATGCGGTTGATAAGGATGCATTCGGTGGCACCGGCAAGATCAGCAACTGGGCCGTTGCACGGGAAACGCGTGAGCTCGTTCCGAAACTATTCCTGGCTGGCGGTTTGTCTGCGGAGAACGTGGCCGATGCGATCAATCAGGTGAACCCATTCGCGGTTGATGCCTGCAGCCGGCTCGAAAGTGCGCCGGGCCGGAAGGACCAAGCCCGCGTGCGCGCGTTTGTTGCAGCGGTCCGCGCCGCGAGGCTGTGAACGTTTTTCGAGTGCGGTGACCTGTCACCGCTTTGTTCCGCGGCGGCTTGACGCCGCGCCTTTCGAATAAACTCCACTGCACGATGGTCGCGACAGGTCACGACCGAACAAAGCGGTGACAGGTCACCGCACTCCATATGAAAGAAACACAACCTGATGAAACTGGGCACTGGGGAGCTTACGGCGGTCGTTTCGTTCCTGAGACTCTGATGGCTCCGCTGGAAGAATTGACCGCTGCCTACTCAAGCGCCCGCGACGACCCCTCGTTTCACTCTGAACTCGCGACCCTCTTGCTCGATTATGCAGGCCGGCCCACGCCCCTGTTCCACGCTGCACGTCTAACAGAGCACGCCGGTGGCGCCAGTATTTATCTGAAACGCGAAGATTTGCTCCATACCGGCGCTCACAAAATCAACAACACGCTCGGTCAGGTTTTGCTGGCTCGACGTATGGGCAAACGGCGCATTATTGCAGAAACCGGAGCCGGGCAGCATGGCGTAGCGACGGCGACGGTTTGCGCCCTCTTTGGTTTGGACTGCGTAGTCTACATGGGCGCTGAGGACATGCGACGCCAGGCGCTGAATGTGTTCCGCATGAATTTGCTCGGTGCTGAAGTTCGCGAAGTGAATGCCGGCTCACGGACGCTTAAGGACGCGATCAACGAAGCCCTGCGCGACTGGGTGACCAACGTTGCAGATACCTATTACCTGCTCGGCAGTGCGCTCGGCCCGCATCCCTATCCGATGATGGTTCGCGATTTCCAAACCGTCATCGGCCGCGAAACACGCGAGCAGATTCTGGCAAGGGAGTCACGCTTGCCCGATGTCCTGGTTGCGTGCGTGGGCGGTGGCTCGAATTCGATTGGTATGTTTCACCCGTTCCTGGAGGACGAGTCGGTGCGAATGATTGGAGTAGAAGCCGGCGGACGCGGCAACGAGTTGGGTCAACACGCTGCGCGGTTTAATCAAACAGGCGGCGGTCGTCCCGGTGTGCTGCAAGGCACGATGAGCTACGTCTTGCAGGATGAGAACGGGCAGATTGCGACTACGCATTCGATTTCGGCAGGTCTGGATTACGCTTCAATCGGCCCGGAACACGCGTCACTCCACGACTCAGGTCGTGTGGAATACACCTCGGTGTCGGACGACGAAGCACTGGCTGCGTTTCACCTTCTGTCAAAGCTCGAGGGAATTATCCCGGCGCTTGAGTCAGCCCATGCCGTCGCGCATGCGATTAAAGTTGCAGCAGAGTTGAACAGCGACAAAATCATGATTGTGAATCTCTCGGGCCGCGGCGATAAAGACGTGAATACGGTTCAGGAGAGTCTGAAGTCTGATTCCAGAACTTCATGAGGACTAATAACCAAGTGGCAGCGGCTGATGCAGGTCCTGGCCTGCCTTCTATTTTCACTGGAGGCATGTTGATCGTTGTGGGCATTGCCCTTGTGAAGCTGGTGCTGCATTGCGTCTTCAATAATCGCTATGGCTATTTCCGCGACGAGTTTGACTACCTGGCCTGCGGCGATCATCTGGCCTGGGGTTATGTAGACCAGCCACCACTCCTGCCGTTCCTCGTTCGCGTTAGTCGCGTGGTCCTGGGAGACTCTCTTCGCAGCATACGGTTTCTGCCCGCGCTGGCGACGTCTGCGGTGGTCGTTCTGACCGCGCTGATTGCGCGCGAGTTTGGTGGCCGGCGCTTTGCGCTGGTGCTCAGCGCTGTGGCGGTGCTTGTCGCTCCGGTTTATCTCTCGGGCGGAAGCCTTTTAACTACGAACTGCCTGGAGCCGCTGCTTTGGATGGGTTGCGTGTATTTCGCAATTCTGGCCCTCAAGCGCGACGCTCGCTATTGGGTTTGTTTTGGTGTGGTTGCCGGACTCGGTTTGCAAGAGAAGTATTCGATAGCCATTTTTGGTTTTGGGTTAGTCGTTGGTCTGCTGATAAGCAAACAGCGCAGAGCACTCTTGAGTAAGTGGTTTTGGATTGGCGGGTTGGCGGCGTTTGTAATCTTCCTGCCGAACCTGATTTGGAACGTGCAGCATCACTGGCCTTTTCTGGAATTGATGCACAACATCAAGACGACCGGCAAAGATGTTCAGCTTTCACCAATCGAATTTTTTGCGCAACAGATTCTCTTGCTCCACCCTTTGACGGCGCCGATCTGGATTGCTGGATTGTTTGCCCTGCTGTTGTCCCAGCGCTTAAAAAACTACCGGTTCCTTGGCTGGTGTTACTTAATTTCCTTCGCGGCGTTTGTGATACTCAAGGGGAAGAATTACTACCTAGCGCCCATCTACCCCATGCTGTTTGCCGCCGGGGCGATCACTCTGGAAAACGGACTTGAGCGCGTCCGGCAGGGCTGGTTGAAACCGGCGATACTGGTATTGTTGCTCGCCGGCGGAGCATGGTTTGCACCGATCGTTGTCCCAGTGCTCCCCATCGATCGATTTATTGCCTACATGGACACGTTGCCCTTCAAAGTGCCGCGCACCGAGCATAGTCACATGAGCGCGGCCTTGCCACAGCACTACGCAGATCAATTTGGTTGGGAAGAGATGACGGCAATGACGGCACAGGCCTGGTCGCGAATCAAGCCGGAAGAGCGACCGGACTGCGGGATCTTCGCACAGGACTACGGGCAAGCAGGAGCGATTGATTTCTTTGGCAGGCGATACGGACTGCCGCCGGCGCTCAGCGGGCACCAGACCTATTTTCTGTGGGGGCCACGAGGCTATTCGGGCAACTGTATGATCGTGCTGGATGATCGGAAAGAGGTTCTGGAGGAGAAGTTTGAGCAGGTTGAGTACGTCGGTTCGTCCGATAATCCCTATGCGCTGGAGCGGAATATTCCTGTCTTCATTTGCAAGGGAGCGAAGTTTGGATCATTGGCGCAAATTTGGCCTCAGCTGAAGAAATGGCGCTAGCGCGCGGCTAATTGTATTTCTGGTTCGGTTTGGTGTGGAGGATTAGGCATTACCACTCGACGAGAGCCGCACAAATACGGAACCGGGAGCGGTAGCGACCGGGTTCAAGTTGCGAAGTTGAGTGTCGCATGACGATCGAATTCAAGAGTGTAAGGGCCACTTACACCCGCTCGCTACCGCTCCCGGTTCCGTATTTGTGAGTCGTAAATGCAGAAACCCTGTCCGGCTCGTCCAAACTGAAACGGAAGCCCTAATTGTTCTGACCGAACAAGAGTTTGGAGTCCAAAGTTGAATCGCATCGAAGCCGCATTCAGTAAGCTAAGAAAGGAAGGGAAGCCTGGCTTCATTCCGTTCATCACTGCCGGCGATCCTGATCTCGACACAACCGCCGAACTGCTGCTGGAATTGGCAAACTCCGGCGCGACTCTCATCGAACTCGGAGTTCCTTTCAGTGATCCAATGGCGGATGGTCCGGTGATTCAACGGGCGTCGGAGCGCGCTCTCCAACACGGTTTCGGGTTGGAAGAGATTTTTGCAAGCGTTGCAAAAGTCCGCGCAAAGTTCGAGATTCCGCTGATCCTCTTCAGTTACTTCAATCCACTACTGCAATACGGTATTGACAGACTTGTGCGTACTGCTGGCGACGCAGGTATCGATGGCATCCTGGTAACAGACTTAACACCGGAAGAGTCTAAGGAGTTTGCTGCCACGTTAAAGGCGAACCATCTCGATATGATTTTTCTGGTGGCGCCAACGTCGACTGACGAACGCTTGCGCATGATAACCGCACATGCAAGTGGCTTTGTATATGCCGTATCACGTGCTGGTGTCACGGGGACTCGCGAGAATCTGAGCCGTGAGGCAGAATTGCTTGTCGCGCGTGTGCGCAAGTTTTCCAGTTTGCCGGTGGCGGTAGGTTTTGGCATCTCCAGCGCCGAACAAGTTACGCAAACGTGGACTTATGCGGATGCGGCAGTTGTTGGTTCGGCTATTGTCGCGCAGATTGAAAAGCTGTCCGGCTCGGAAAAATTAGTTGAGGAGATTGGACTATTCGTGCGGAGTTTGATTCCTGCGGGAGCGAAAACTGCGTGAAGGAGACTTTCGATTCCGGACCGGTAATTGGGCGTGGAACTGCGGTTGTAATCGTGCTGCATACGCCGCGCGAAAAATGCTGGGGCGTGCTCGACGAGCTTAATCAGGCTGGAGTATTCTTGCGCGGCCTCGACCTGAATGCATTTGACGATTGGGTTAGCGCCCTGGTCCACAACGAACCCTTCATCGGTTTTGGAGATCTGTTTTTCCCGATGTGGCGCGTCGAACGGATCTCAAAGGATGAGACCGCGGCTGGAGTGCCATCGCTTTGTGAGCAGGCTGAGAAGCGAACGGGTCTGACGATTCAGGAAATTTTGCGGACAGACGATAGACAAATTTGATGGTTTTGCAGTTCGACGAGCGTCGCCGGAATTCCGGCGCAGAGAGGGCTGCCGAGGCGCTCGGACAGAAATGACCCCTGACCCTCCCCGAAATATTCTTGTTGCAAGCATGAAACACTGTTCCATTCTCGCGTTTAATGTGGTATGCTCCGCGCAAATGGCGGTAAGGAGAAAGCCCTTTGGCCGCGGACTCGTGAGAAAAGGAGCAGAAGAAAGCGATGTATGTTATGGCAACTGATGACCGAATTAGTGTAGACCGCGGCAAGGCAATAGAAGCGGCTCTATCAGGCATTGAAAAAAGATTTGGCAAAGGATCAATCATGCGCCTGGGTGAGCGCGAGGTCTCTGATGTTCCGGCAATTTCTACAACATCCTTAAGCCTCGACGCGGCCGTTGGCATCGGCGGCGTGCCACGCGGACGCATTATCGAGATCTACGGGCCAGAGAGTTCGGGCAAAACAACACTTGCTCTGCATATCGTGGCGGAAGCGCAAAAAGCCGGTGGCGTTGCTGCCTACATTGATGCCGAACACGCCATGGATGCGGATTACGCCGGCAAACTAGGCGTGGATATCGATCAATTGCTGATTTCTCAGCCGGACTCAGGTGAGCAAGCACTGGAAATTGCAGAGGCGTTGGTACGTTCAAATGGCGTCGATGTGATCGTGGTTGATTCTGTTGCCGCTCTTGTTCCCCGGGCAGAGCTCGATGGCGAAATGGGCGATTCGTTGCCCGGCCTTCAGGCGCGTTTGATGTCGCAGGCACTCCGTAAACTCACGGCGATAGTTTCCCAGTCAAATACCTGTTTCATCTTCATCAACCAGATTCGCGAGAAAATCGGCGTAATGTTTGGCAGTCCCGAAACTACGACGGGCGGCCGCGCGTTAAAGTTTTACTCTTCCATGCGGCTCGATATCAGACGTATCGGAGCTATTAAGGACGGAGACCGCGTAGTAGGCAATCGCACGAAGGTCAAGGTCGCGAAAAATAAAGTGGCGCCGCCTTTCCGTGAATGCGAATTTGACATCATGTATGGCGAGGGCATCTCGCGCGAAGGCGATGTGCTGGATTTGGCTGTCGCGCAAAACGTCGTCGACAAGAGCGGTGCCTGGTTTTCCTATAAGGGCGATCGCCTGGGACAGGGACGCGAGAATTCCAAGGCGACGCTGAAGGAGAAGCCGGAAATTCTCAAGCGCATCGAAAGGGAAGTGAAAGTCAAACTTGGAATGGCAGTGCGTGAAGAGAAGGTCGAGGCTGCTGCTCCAAGTGCGAAGGCCGCTACGGCAGACAAGAAATAAAAACCGGCCTGAAACATAAACAAGCGTTTGGCCGCGCGGTTTCTCGCGCGGTTGAGCGCTTATTTATTGCTTTACAGGTCGTCAGTCTAAAACGATAATCCGCCGCGGTAGGACAGAAGTTCGTGTCTGTCCATCAATAAACAGACAGGCAAGAATTCCTGTCCGACTATGAAATCAATTCTCATTAAAGGCGGAACACTCCTGACGATGGCTGAAGGCAATGCCATCGTGTCTGGAGATTTGCTAATTCGTGACGGCCGCATAGCGAGCGTTGGAGAATCGAGCCAAACCGCGGATTTAGTCGTTAACGCCACCGGTTGCGCGGTTCTTCCTGGTTTTGTTCAGACCCACATTCATCTTTGTCAAACCATATTTCGCGGCGCTGCCGACGACTTGCCGTTGCTCGACTGGCTCAAGAAACGCGTCTGGCCGATGGAAGCTGCGCATGATGTCGCCTCTATCAGGGCGTCAGCACGACTGGGGGTGGCCGAGCTCATCAAAGGCGGAACGACATGCGCCCTGACGATGGAAACCGTGAACCACACTGAAGAAGTTTTCAGAGTAGTCGAAGAGAGTGGTTTTCGGGCGACGGTAGGCAAATGCATGATGGACAAAGGCGACGACGTTCCGGCGGCACTCCATGAAAACACAGATGCCTCCATCGAGGAATCGTTAGCGTTGCTTGCTGCCTGGCATGGCAAAGCGGATGGACGAATCCGCTGTTGCTTTGCGCCACGCTTTGCCTTGAGTTGTACCAGCGAATTGCTTTCGCGTGTCGGCAAACTTGCTAGAGAACACGATTTAATTGTGCATACTCATGCGTCGGAAAATAGAAATGAGTGTGAATTGGTTGAAAGCGAAACCGGTCTACGCAACGTCAGTTATCTTGATTCACTCGGCTTGAGTGGTCGTCACGTTATCCTGGCCCATTGCGTACACCTCGATACTGCGGAGTTTCAGACGCTCGTCAACACTCGAACTAATGTTGCCCACTGCCCCTCGTCAAATCTCAAACTTGGCTCCGGCATCGCCGAGGTCGCGCGTATGCTCGATGAAGGAATCTCAGTTTCGCTTGGCGCAGACGGCGCGGCCTGTAACAACCGGCTCGACATGTTCACCGAGATGCGCAGTATGGCTCTTTTGCAAAAGGCTATACACGGACCCGAGGTCATTCCGGCCCAGCAGGCCCTCCGCATTGCTACGATTGAAGGCGCTAAGGCCCTGGGACTGGAGAGGGAAATTGGAACTCTGGAAATCGGCAAACGTGCCGACGTTGTAGTGGTGAAGCTGGACGATCTTCATTCCACTCCGAGCTTAAGCGACGCTATCTCGGCCCTGGTTTACTCAGCGCAAACGTCTGACGTTCAGAGTGTGGTCATTGATGGACAAATGATCATGAGAGATCGAGAGTTGCTCACCCTGGACGAAGGATCTGTCGTCCGGGACGCAAATCAGCAGCGTTTCGAGTTGATGAAGCGAGCGAGAATAAATGGCTGAAATGCCGGTCGTGGAGGCTAAAGCTAATGGGGAAAAAGAGGGCCTGAAAAAGGCTGTGCCAGCTCGAAGGTAGCGACTGCGGGGGGCGCGATCGGCGGCCGAGCTGGCACTGGCGGGCACTTTCAATTTTGAATCGGATGTCGTCTTTCAACCGGACTGACGTTTG
>Ga0070698_100003680_pt1 | contig 16829 bp, 15 predicted proteins | sample KBSK1502metaG_FD_65477 | JGI IMG/M metagenome (GOLD analysis project Ga0070698, IMG submission 65477) | Corn, switchgrass and miscanthus rhizosphere microbial communities from Kellogg Biological Station, Michigan, USA - KBS K1-50-2 metaG | ecosystem: Host-associated > Plants > Roots >...
TCCAAATGCCGATGTTTACGTTGCGAAGGCCGAAAGCGACTTTTGGTTGTCGCCGGAAATCGCTGCTAAAGCGCCGAAGGATGCGCAACCGTTCTTCCAGAGCGCGCAAGCCATCGCACCGCCGTACATCAAGGCCGGTAAGTGGCACACGTTTAGCGGCTCCGAGCCAATCGTCGACGGCATGCAACTCGTCCCGCTGCCTGGTCATACTCCGGGTCATACCGGCTATGAATTTTCGTCCAAGGGACAAAAAATCCTGTTTCTGGGCGACATCGTCCATGCAGTGCGCGTCCAGCTGCGGCATCCCGAGGTCACGGTGGTCTTCGACATCGACCAGACTGCGGCTGCGGCGACGCGGAATCGATTGCTCCCTAAGCTCGCGCGCGAGGATGTTTGGATCGCCGGGCCGCATATGTCATTTCCCGGCCTGGGTCGCTTGCGCAAGGAGGGGAGTGGGTATAGCTGGGCGCCGGTGGTATTTACCGATCAATGGGAACAAGAGGCAGCAACGCGATAATCGCGCCGCTGATGGCGCACGGGCCGGTGGCTCCATTCATTTACACCGGAACCTGACGTCGCGGGACGCGAAGGCTCGAATCAATCACCGCGGGATGGATGCCCATGAAGAAGTACAAGATCGCTGTTCTGGACGATTACCAGAATGTGGCGCTCGAGAGCGCCGATTGGTCGGTGTTCGGCGATCGAGCGGACATCACCGTATTTCAGAACCACCTCGCCGATCCGGAGGCCGTGATTGAGCGGTTGCTGCCTTTTGATGTCGTGTGTGTCATGCGCGAGCGGACCCCGTTGCCCCGCAACGTCATCGAGCGCCTTCCCAATCTCAAGCTCATTGCCTCGACGGGACCTGTAAACCCGTCGATCGACGTCGCCGCCGCGGGCGATCGTGGGATCGCTGTGGTTCACACGGGGTATCGGTCGGACCCGACGATCGAATTGACTTGGGCGCTCATCTTGGCCTCCGCGCGGCATATCGTGACGGAGAGCAACTCCGTCCGATCCGGCGGCTGGCAGCAAACAGTGGGCACGGACCTGCGTGGAAAGACCCTGGGCGTTCTGGGACTTGGGCGGATTGGATCGCAGGTTGCGCGGGTCGGGAGCGCTTTTGGAATGAATCTGATTGCCTGGAGCCAGAACATGACGCCCGAGGCCGCCAGGGCCGCGGGCGCAATCCTGGTTTCCAAGGACCATCTGTTCGAGCGGGCCGACATCCTGACGATCCATTTGGTGTTGAGCAGCCGCACGCGCGGCCTGGTAGGGGCCGCGGAGCTGGAGAGAATGAAGCCAACGGCCCGGCTGATCAATGCGTCGCGCGGGCCGATCGTCGAAGAGCAAGCTTTGATCAGGGTGTTGAAGAACAAGCAAATCGCCGGCGCGGCGATCGACGTATTCGACGTTGAGCCGCTGCCTCCGTCTCACCCCTTCCGGACGCTGGACAACGTACTGGCAACGCCGCATATCGGCTATGTGTCGCACGGTCTTTACAAGACATTCTACGAGGATACGGTCTGGAATATTCGGAAGTGGCTCGACATCACACGTCACGATTTTTAGGTACGACCGACACATTGAAGAAGACGATTTCATGAAGGAGATCACGATGGGACAAGAAGCAATGGCACCTGAAACCGCGACTCGGCGCATCGTTTCGCGACTCTTGCTGATCATCGCATTCCTGTTCGGTCTCGGGGAGGTACTCATGTCACAAACCAGCACAGGGGCAAATGTGAAGAACGTTGTTCTGGTCCACGGAGGCTTCGTGGACGGATCCGGATGGGCGGGTGTCTACAAAGCACTGAAGAGGGATGGCTACGCTGTCACGATCGTTCAGAATCCGACCATCTCGTTGGCAGATGATGTGGCAGTGACGAAGCGGACACTTGCCGCGCAGAACGGCCCGCTGATTCTCGTCGGCCATTCTTACGGTGGAGTCGTGATCACGGAAGCGGGCAATGACCCGAAGGTCGCGGCGCTGGTCTACATCGCTGCGTTTGCACCGGACAAGGGCGAGTCGGTCAATGCTCTGATCAAGGATCCACCCCCGGGCGCGCCGGTGCCCCCGATTCTGCCACCGCAGGATGGATTTCTCTTCCTCGATAAGACGAAGTTCCGCGCGTCATTCGCCGCTGACGTGAGTGCGGACGCGGCGGCGTTCATGGCCGATTCTCAGGTTCCGTGGGGCGTGGAGGCGCTGGGCGGCACAATCAGCGAGCCGGCGTGGAAGACGAAGCCAAGCTGGTACCTGCTCACCACCGAAGACAAGATGATTCCGCCCGACGCTCAGCGCGCTATGTCCAAACGCGCCGGTTCAAAGGTTGTCGAGGTCAAGGGCAGCCACTCCGTGTACGTCTCGCAGCCGCAGGCGGTTGCGTCGATCATCGAGAAGGCCGCGAAGGGGGCGGCGTCGATGACGAAGTAACGACCGAGCACCCTCCGCGAACGGCGGACTCTTGAAGGAGGTAGCCACGGGTCTTCGGCTTTTACCGTGATTTCAAGAACCTGCCCAAATTCCTGGGGGACGCATCATCATCCGCCTCGCTGAGCGGAAGCGGCTCGAAATCGCCAGACTCGACCGGACCACGAACAAGGAATCCTGAGGCCCAACGGCAGCATATAGGTGACCAGAGGACGCAGTGCGCAGCCAGAGGTACCGAAACGCAGGTCAAGCCTTGCTCAGCCCAATTGGACTGCAGGAGACCGAGTGATAGTTTCGGAAAGCACCTGGGAGGCTGCGATGCCTGCACCCGGAAGGTCGACTTCATGGCGATAAGGCTTTCGAAACTTTTCCTCGCCGTTCTCCTTTGCCTCTCCTGCGCCAAGAAGCAAGCGCCGGCTCCGCCGCCTCTGACGGTCGAGGTCGCGACGGTCGTTCAGAAGGACGTGCCGATCGTCAAGGAGTGGATCGGATCGCTCGAGGGTTATGTCAACGCTGATATACGGCCGCAGGTCACGGGCTACCTTCTGAGGCAGGTCTACAAGGAAGGCACGTTCGTCGACAGGGGCGGGGTGCTTTTCGAGATCGACCCCCGCCAGTTTCAGGCCGCTCTCAATCAGGCAAAGGGGTTCCTGGCTCAAAACGAGGCGGCGCTCGGCAAGGCCAAGCTCGACGTCGCGCGATTCACGCCCCTGGTCGCCCAGCGCGCGGTCAGCCAGCAGGAGCTCGACAACGCCCTTGCCGCCCAGCAAGCGGCTCAGGCGAACGTGGACTCGGCTCGTGCCCAGCTCGAGCAAGCGCAGCTCAATCTGGGTTGGACCAAGGTCACGTCTCCCGTCGACGGGATCGCGGGCATCGCCAAGTCGCAGGTCGGCGACCTCGTCAACGGTCAGACGACGATGACGACGGTCTCCGTCGTCGATCCGATCAAGGTCTTTTTCAACCCGAGCGAACAGGAGTACATGGACTGGGCGCAGAAGCGGGGGCCCGTGGACGCGGTCCGATCCACTCCGCCACAGGATAAGGGACTGCTCTCGCTCACCCTGTCGGACGGTACGGCCTATCCGCTGCGGGGCGACCCCGTCATTGCCAATCGCAACGTGGACGTGAAGACGGGCACGATCCAGGTGGAAGGGGTCTTTCCGAACCCGAAACATCTGCTCCGCCCGGGTCAATACGCGAAGGTGCGCGCGGCAACCGACATCAAGAAGGGCGCGCTTCTCGTTCCCCAACGCGCGGTGACGGAGCTTCAGGGCTTTTTCCAGGTCGCCGTCGTCGGTCAGGGCGACAAGATCGATATCCGACCGGTCCAGACCGGAGAGCGCTCCGGCAGCCTCTGGATCATTGAGAAGGGCTTGAGCGCCGGAGAGCGCGTCGTGGTCGAGGGACTTCAGAAGGTCAAGCCGGGCATGGTCGTTAGCCCGAAGCCGGCCGCGGAACCGGCGACTTCGGCAACTCCAACGGCCTCGGGGAAGTAACAGATGTCCCGGTTCTTCATCGGTCGTCCGATCGTGGCGATCGTCATCGCGATCGTGACGGTCATCGGAGGTCTCGTCGCGATGGCAGGACTTCCCATCGCGCAGTTTCCCGACATCGTTCCGCCGCAGATCATCGTCTCGACGACGTACCCGGGAGCGGACGCGGTCACGATCGAGCAGTCGGTCGCCACGCCGATCGAGCAGCAGATGAACGGCGTGGACAAGATGCTCTACATGCAGTCGATCAACGCCAATGACAACACCTTGCAGGAGTTCGTCACGTTCGACGTCGACAGCAACGTCAACCTGGACCAGGTCAATACGCAGAACCGCTTGGGTCAGGCTCAGCCGTTTCTCCCCACCGACGTCAATCAGTTCGGCTTGAACATCCGCAGCTCGACAGGGCTCCCGCTGCTGCTGGTCCCCCTCTATTCCCCGAAGAACACCTACGACGCTCTCTTTCTGGCGAACTACGCCACGATCAACGTCAACGACACTCTGTACCGCGTTCCGGGCGTCGGCCAGGTCTTAGTCTTCGGCGCCGGCGACTACGCGATGCGCATCTGGGTCAAGCCGGATCTGCTCGCCAAGCTCGGGATCACGGTGCCCGACATCAATCAAGCCGTCCAGCAGCAGAGCAGCGTGAACCCCGCCGGCCAGGTCGGCGCCGAGCCCGCGCCCAGGGGGCAGGAGTTGACCTATACGGTGCGGGCCCAGGGACGGCTGCAGACGGCCGAGGAGTTCGGCCAGATCGTCGTGCGGTCCAACCCGAACGGCTCGGTCGTGCGCCTGAAGGACATCGCCCGGATCCAGCTCGGAGGCCTCTCCTACAAACAGGTCGGCCGGTTGAACGGCAAGCCGGCCTGCATCATCGCGATCTTTCAGGCGCCGGGATCCAACGCGCTGGCCGTGGCCAAAGGCGTCAAGAAGACGATGGCGGAGCTCAAGCAGCGCTTCCCCGCCGACCTCGATTACGCGGTCTCTCTCGACCAGACGCTTCCGGTCACCGAGGGGATCCGGGAGATCGTCAAGACCCTCGGGGCCGCCATCGTCCTCGTCATCCTCGTCGTCTTTATCTTCCTCCAGAACTGGCGCGCGACGCTCATCCCGATGATCGCTGTCCCGGTCTCGTTGATCGGCACATTCGCGGTCTTTCCGCTTCTGGGCTTCTCGATCAACACGCTCTCCCTCTTCGGCCTGATCCTGGCAGTCGGCCTGGTCGTGGACGACGCCATCGTCGTCGTCGAGGCGGTCGAGCACCACATCGAGCAGGGAATGTCGCCGCGCGACGCGACGCTGCAGGCGATGAACGAGGTCTCGGGCCCGGTCGTCGGCATCGCGCTCATCCTGGCCTCGGTCTTCATCCCGGTCGCCTTCATGAGCGGCATCCAGGGGCGGCTGAACAAGCAGTTTGCCGTGACGATCGCCATTTCAGTTGTCATCTCGGCCTTCAACGCGTTGACGCTCTCGCCCGCCCTTGCTGCGATGCTCTTGAAGCCGCGCAAAGAGTCGAAGGGGCCGATCGGCCGCATTTTCGCCGGCTTCAACCAGTGGTTCGCGAGGGTGACCCACGACTACGTCAACATCTCCGCCGCGTTGATCCGGAAGGGCGTCATCGCCGTCGCCATTCTCGGCGGATTCGTGCTGCTCGACGCGGTTCTCGGCAGGAAACTGCCGACGAGCTTCGTTCCCGAAGAGGATCAGGGGTATCTGTTCTTGAACGTTCAGCTTCCGGCGGCGGCCTCCCTCCAGCGGACCGACGCCGTCTGCCACAAGATCGAGGATATCCTCGCGAAGACCGAAGGGATCCAGTCCACCACGACCGTCGTCGGCTTCAGCCTGCTCTCGCGGGTCTCGGCCTCGTACAACGCCTTCTTCTTCGTCCAGCTCAAGGACTGGGGAGAGCGAAAAAAACCGGAATTGCAGGCCGCGGGCCTCCTGAAGAAGTTAAACGGCGCGTTCGCCATGGGCGTTCCCGAAGCGGTTGCTTTCGGATTCCCTCCTCCCGCGATCCCAGGCCTGGGCAATGCGGGCGGCTTCTCCTTCTGGCTGCAGGACCGCAGCGGCGGGAGCGTCGCCTTTCTCGCGCAGAATCTTCAGAAGTTCCTCGAGGCCTGCCGGAAGCGGCCCGAGCTGACGAGCGTCAATTCCCTGTTCAGCGCCTCCGTTCCTCAGCTTTATGCCGACGTGGATCGCGACAAGGTCTTGAAGCAGGGCGTTGCCGTTGCCGACGTCTACCAGACGCTCCAGGCCTTCCTCGGCGGACTGTTCCTGAATCAGTTCAACCGATTCGGGCGTCAATGGAGAGTTTTTATCCAGGCGGAGGGCGAGGACCGCGTCCGGCCGGAGAACATCGGCCAGTTCTACGTGCGGAACAATGACGGGAACATGGTGCCCCTTTCGGGGCTCGCGACGATCCGCCGCATCGAAGGGCCGGAATACACGAATCGTTTCAACCTCTATCGAGCGGCTCAGGTCATCGGCTCGGCGGCTCCGGGCTACAGCTCGAGACAGGCGATGACGGCGCTCGAGGAGGTAGCGAAGGAAGTGCTCCCGCCGGAGATGGGCTACGACTGGGGCGACCTCTCCTATCAAGAGAGGAAAGCCGCCGGCACGGCCTCCGGCGTGTTCGCACTCTCCTTCGTCCTGGTCTTCCTGATCCTGGCCGCGCTGTACGAGAGTTGGTCTCTCCCCTTCAGCGTTCTTCTCTCCGTGCCGATCGCCGTCTTCGGCGCTTTCCTCGGGCTCTTTCTTCGCCGCTACGATCTCGACGTCTTCGCCCAGATCGGTTTGATCATGTTGATTGGCCTGTCGGCGAAAAACGCGATCCTGATCGTCGAGTTCGCAAAGAACGAGCTCGAGAAGGGAAAAGACGTCGTGGACGCGGCGCTCGAGGGGGCGACGCTGCGCTTCCGGCCCATCCTGATGACTTCCTTCGCTTTCATCCTGGGGTGCGTGCCGCTCTGGATCGCGAGCGGTTCGGGCGCGGCTTCGCGCCGCATCCTCGGCACCGTCGTCATCGTCGGCATGCTCGCCGCGACGGCAATCGCGATTTTCGTCATCCCCTTTCTATTCGTGAGTGTCGAACGTTTGGCGGCGCGCAGGCGCGGCAAGGTGACCGCCGCGGTTTCGCCCGCGCCCGGGCCAAGCCCGTCGGGAGGAGGCGAGTAGCGTGAAATCGACCGCCGCCCGCCCGCTCGTGCTCGTGTTGGTGGTCGCTTCGGGCCTTGCCGCCGGCTGCGCCGTCGGTCCAACTTACAAGCGGCCTCCGGTCACGGCTCCCGAGCTGACCCGCGGCCAGGTCGGGCCGGCCGAGGCTGCGTCTCTGGCCGACCAGCCCTGGTGGGAAATCTTCGGCGACGACTCTTTGAAGGCCTTGATCGACGAGGCTCTGCGCAACAACTACGACGTCCGGGCCGCGGCCTGGCGAGTCGAAGAGTTCCGGGCGCGAGCCGGCATCGCCCGCTCGGAGCTGTTTCCCCAGATCGGATACCAGGCGGAGTGGTCTCGCAGCCGCCAGTCGGAGTTCGTCCTGCCGGGATCGAGACCCGTCAACATCCACGACGTCAATCTGGGTGTTTCCTGGGAGATCGATCTGTGGGGACGCATTCGCCGTCTCTCCGAGGCGGCGCTCGCTCAATACCTCGCGACTCGCGAGGCGCAACGGGGAGTTCTCCTCTCCGTCGTCTCGGAGGTGGGGCAGGCCTATTTCGAGCTGCGAGAGCTCGACGCGCAGCTCGAGATCGCGCGCCGGACGACGGAGACGTTTCAAGGAACCTACGACCTCTTCAACCGCCAGCTCGCGGGCGGCGTGACGAATCAGCTCGTGGTCTCTCGCGCGGAGGCGGCTCTCGGCACGGCCGCCGCGGCGATTCCGAATCTCGAACGCCTGATCGTGGCGCAGGAGAACCTGCTCTGCTTCCTCGTGGGCCGCAACCCGGGGCCGATCCCTCGCGGCCGGAGACTGACCGAGCAGGCGTTGCCGCCCGAAATTCCGGCCGGGCTGCCCTCGACGCTTCTCGTTCCAGTCGGGCTGCCGTCGACGCTTCTCGAGCGGCGGCCTGATCTGCGCCAGGCCGAGCAGCAGCTCGTCGCGGCCAACGCCAACGTCGGAGCGGCGATCGCGAGCTTCTTCCCGAGGATCAGCCTGACCGGCGCCTTCGGCGGCGTCAGCCCCGAGGTCTCCGATCTCTTTCAGGCCGGCAAGACATGGTCGGTCGCGGCCGGTCTGACCGGTCCTCTCTTCCAAGGACTGCGCCTGAAGAACCAGTACGACGCCAGTGTCGCGCAGTGGGAGCAGGCGAAGATCCAGTACGAGTCGGCCGTCACGAATGCCTTCGGCGAAGTCTCGACGGCCCTCGTCGCTCACCAGAAGCTCGCGGAGGTCGAGACTCAGCAGGCGCGGTCGGTCGGCGCTTATCAGGAGGCCGTTCGCCTCGCGAACATCCGGTACCTCGCCGGGCTCTCGAGCTACGTCGAAGTGCTCGATGCCCAGCAGCAGCTCTTTCCAGCGGAGAACGCGCTCGCGCAGCTGCGGTTCTCGCGGCTCTCCAACTTCGTCCAGCTTTACAAGGCTCTGGGCGGCGGGTGGAACACCGCGGATCCCGCCTGGGCTCGGCCTGCCCTGGATTCGTCCGCGCCGAAACCCCCGGCTGTTCCCCCCCACTGAAGCCATGAAGTTGTTCCAGCGGATTCTCGTGGCAACGGACTTTTCGCCGGCTTCGACTCCCGCCTTCGAGGAGTCCGTGAAGATTGCCAAGCGAGAAGGAGCGTTGCTGTTGATCGCGCATGCCTACCAGGAGCCGGGCCTGGTGGAGCTCAGCCGCGCGCCCGCGGAGGTCTACGAGCAGTGGAACCAGACGCTCCGCGAGGGAACCGAGAGGAAACTGCGGCCGCTCGTGGAGTCCGCCCGGAAGGAAGGGGTCGAGGCCCGGCCACTCATTCTCACAGGCTTTGCGGATGAGGCGATCGTCGAAGCGGCCAGACAAGAGGGCGCCGACTTGATCGTCCTGGGGACACACGGGCGCAGAGGAGCCGCGCGTCTCTTCGTGGGCAGCGTCGCCGCGCGAGTGATCGCAACGGCTCCCTGCCCCGTGATGACGGTCCGAAGTGGATAGGGGAATGTCCTGCCGGTGCGGACAGATTGATCGAAAGGGAGAGAACAGATGAAACGAAAAGCCTCCGCGCGGTGGCAGGGGGATCTCAAGACCGGAAAGGGCGCCATCTCGACGGAGAGCGGTGTCCTCGAGAATACGCCGTACTCGTTCACGACACGATTCGAAAGCGGCAAGGGAACCAATCCGGAGGAGCTCGTCGCGGGAGCGCACGCGGGCTGCTTCACCATGGCCCTCTCGGCCGAGCTTGGCAAGGCAAACCTCGTTGCCGAGAGCCTGCGCACGACGGCAACGGTCACGCTCGACCGCTTGGATGTGGGCTGGACCATCACGGAGTCCCATCTGGAGGTGGTTGCGAAGATCCCCGGCGCCTCTCCTGAGGTGTTCCGCAAGGCCGCAGAAGCGGCGGAGAGCGGCTGCCCGATTTCAAGGCTCTTCAACACGAAGATCACGATGGACGCGAAGTTGGAGCCCTAGCGAAAGCCCGGATGTCTGTCGATCTTCCAACGCCGATCGCGATCTTTATCGCCGCCGAGAACCGAGGAGATACGGAAGCCCTGGCCGAGTGCTTTGCCGAACACGCCGTCGTGCGAGACGAGGGCCAGACGATCGAAGGCTTGGCCGCCGTCAAGCAATGGATGGCGGAGACCAAACGAAAATACCAGCACACGATCGAGCCGCTCGCGTCGGCCCGGAAGGGTGACCAGACTGTCGTCACCAACCGGCTCACCGGGAACTTCCCCGGCAGTCCGATCGCGCTTCGGTTCATCTTCCGACTCGAGGCCGACAAGATCGCTTCGCTGGAGATCCGATCATGAACACGGCTCTCGACGAGAGCGGCCGTGGGGCTGTCCGCCATGAATGACGCGGTTCGGGGAACGGCACAGAAAGCGCTCGAGGTGAACCTCAACTCGACGGCGTATGGCTCGTTTGCCGAGATCGGGGCCGGGCAGGAGGTCGCGCGCTGGTTCTTCCGCGTGGGCGGCGCCGCTGGAACGGTCGCCAAGACCATCTCCGCCTACGACATGGCGGTCAGCGACGCCCTCTACGGCTCGGGCGGCCGCTACGTCAGCCGCGAGCGGCTCGAGGCGATGCTGGAGCGCGAGTTCGCCGAGGTCACCGGCAGTCTCGGCGCCAAACGGGGCGATACGAGCGCATTCTTCGCGTTCGCCAACACCGTCGCCGCAAGGAGCCATCGCAACCCGGAGAACGGACACGGTTGGGTGGGAATCCGTTTCCAGACCCGACCCCACGACGAGCCGTCTCAAATCATCCTGCACGTCCACCTGATGGACAAGACCGCCGTGGACGAGCAGGAGGCGCTCGGAATTCTCGGGGTCAACCTCATCTGTGGGTCGGTCCACGATCACCCCGACCCTTCGGCTCTGATTGGCTCGCTGATGGATGAGCTTTCGCGGGATCGCGTGGAGATCGACCTGATCAAATTCTCGGGACCGGCGTTCGGGCAGGTCGACAACCGCCTGATGAGCCTTCAGCTCGTCGAACAGGGACTGACGGACGCTGCGATGTTCACGGCGGCGGGCGAAGTGAAGCAGCCTTCCGAGGTCCTCCACAAAAAGCCGGTCCTCGTGGAGCGGGGAACCTTTCGGCCGCCGACGAAGCTCACGGTCGACCTGCTCGAGCGGGCGCGCGACCAGTTCCTTTCCGAACCGCGGGTGAAGGGAGAAGAGCCGGTGGTGCTCGCCGAAATGACGCTGCGCGGTCTCTCGGCCGAGAACGTCGGCGTCGACCACGCGGACTTTCTCGATCGCGCGGAAGTCCTGGGCGCTCTCGGGATCGACGTCCTGATTTCGCGTTTCCAACCGTATTACGAGCTGGCCGACTACCTCTCCTCTTATACCGACCGGCTCATCGGGCTCGCCGTGGGCATGCCGACGATTGGTCAGATTGCCGACGAGAAGTACTACACGGATCTGCCGGGGGGAGTGCTGGAATCGGTGGGAAAGCTCTTCAAGCGATCCGTCAAGATGTACGTCTACCCAACGCGCGACGCGTCCGGCAAAGTCGCGACCTTCGACGTGGCGCCGCCTCCCGGCCCCTGGAAATATCTTCGCGACCTCCTTCTCGAGATCGGAAGCATCGAGCCGATCCGCGGCTACGACGAGAGCCTGCTGTCGATTCATACCCCGGAGATCCTGTCTCGAATCCATGCGGGAGATCCCTCGTGGGAGGAGATGGTGCCGCCCAAGGTGGCGGGAATCATCAAAGACAAGAAGCTCTTCGGTTTTCGGTCTGCGCCGGGCGCGGTCGTAGGGAACGGGAGAGCGCCAGCGAGTTGAGACTGAAGCGCTGCAGCTTGAGGACGAGGACTCAAACTGATAGGAGAAGCCATGCCGACGATCCGAAGGATCATTCCGTGTCTGTGGTTCGACAGCCAGGCGGAAGAAGCCGCAAAGTTCTACGTCTCCATCTTCGAGAGGTCCCGCATCACGGGCCTCACGCGTTACGGCACGGAGGGACAGGAGATCCACGGAGGAAAGCCCGGCAGCGTCCTGACCGTGGCCTTCGAGCTCGACGGGGAACCCTTCACCGCGCTCAACGGTGGACCGCTGTTCCGTTTCACCGAAGCGGTCTCGTTCCAGGTCATGTGCGAGACGCAGGCCGAGATCGACCGCTACTGGAGCAAGCTCTCCGCCGGCGGCGACGAGAAGGCCCAGCAGTGTGGATGGCTCAAGGATAAGTACGGGCTCTCCTGGCAGGTCGTCCCGGCCGTGCTGCCCGCGTTGATCGGCGATCCCGATCCCGCCAAGGCCGGGCGAGTGATGAAGGCGCTGCTCCCGATGAAGAAGCTGGACATTCAAGCGTTGAAACAAGCCCACGCCGGTTAGCCGGAGCGGCACGCGGGAACCCGAGGCAAGGAGCAGAATCCAGAGGACGGATGCCGCTCATTAACCGTACGCGCTTCGCCTTTATCGCCCGCGCCGTCTGCGTGGCGGCGGTCCTTTCCGGTGTACCGGCTCGAGGCGAGCCTGACGACAGGAACCTCCTGTCGCAGATGGTTGGAACATGGGACGTCCAGCAGCGGATGTGGCCCGGCGCCGGCAGGGAGGCGGTCGCTCTACCGCCGGCGGTCGCTCGGCGTCGTCTGGTGGGGGGCGCCTTTCTGGAAGAGGTGATGGAACTGCCGCCGGGGTCCAAACAGGACCCGTTCACGCGGATCGCTTTCTTCAACTACAACGCCGTGAACCAGCAGCACGAATACTTCTCGCTGGACACGCGTGCTCCACAGATGATGAGCGAGAAGAGCTTCGAATCTGGTGGGGCCGGAAACGAGGACGGAATCACGCTTTTCGGCGGCACCTTTGTCGCCCCCCAATGGGGAGACGTCACCAATGCGGCATTCCGGTATCGACTGCGGATAGGGAGACTCGAAAAAGACCGTCAGGTCGTCCAGCTCTTCCTCACGCCGCTCTCCGGAAAGAGCACGAAAGAGTTTCTTGCTTTTGAGTACATTTACACGCGCCAGCGCTGACTCGAGAAATAGCAGGGCGGGGTGGATCGACCTGCCGATCTCATTCCTGGAAGAGTGCAAGCGACGGATGTCCGCGGTTGAAGCGCCGTCGCGATAATGCTGTTTCCCTCAGGCCAGCTTGCGTAAGACGTTCACCGAAGAAGACGTGCAGCGATTCATCGAAGTGGGGAAACCGGGCTCGTTCGAATAGGTTGAATCCACCGCGCGGTTCGAGACTACTTAGTATCTGACAAGTCGCGTGCTGACGTCTTGATCGGAGGATTCATGAAGCCAGTTCGAATCCGGTTTTCGTTCGTCGCGGTTCTCGCCCTCTTTCTCGTCTGGCCAGTCGCGTTCACCGCCCAAGCACAAGCACAAGCACAAGCCGCCAGGAAGTCTGCGACCTTCGAGTCGCGCTCGGCCGTCGCCGATGGCGTTGAGATCCACTATCTGACGGGCGGACACGGACCGCCGCTGATTCTCCTCCACGGATATGCCGAGACTTCTCGCATGTGGATTCCGATCCTGCCGCGGCTGACCGAGCGGTTCCTCGTGATCGCGCCGGATCTCCCGGGAATCGGAGACTCGGCGATCCCTGCCGACGGACTCGACATGACGACCTCCGCGGTCCGCATCCATGCGCTCGCGCGTTCGCTGGGAATCCAGAAGGCCCGGGTCGTCGGCCACGACATCGGACTCATGGTCGCGTACGCGTATGCCGCGCAGTTCCCCGCGGAAACGGAAAAGCTCGTTCTCATGGACGCCTTCCTGCCCGGAGTCGCCGGATGGGAGGCCATCTACAACAATCCCGGCATCTGGCACTTCCGTTTCAACGGACCGACGCCGGAGAAGCTGGTCGAAGGGCGCGAGCGCATCTACTTCGAGCACTTTTGGAACGACTTCGCCGCCGACAAGACCCGCTCGATTCCGGAGGCCGACCGGAAGGCCTACGCAGCCGCATATGCCCGGCCAGGACGGATGCGCGCGGGATGGGCGTACTTCGTTTCCTTTCAGAAGGCTGCCCGCGACTTTGCCCAGCTGGCGAAGACGAAGCTCACCATGCCCGTCTTGACCATTGGCGGCGAGAAGGCAAATGGCGAAGCGCTCGGCGAGCAGGCCAGGCTGGTCGCGGACGATTTTCGCGTGATCATCATCAAGAACTCCGGCCATTGGGTGATGGAGGAGCAGCCCGCGCAGACGGCCGAAGCGCTCCTGGGTTTTCTGTGACGTCCTCCGCGGTCCGCTCTGCTCTCGAAGGGTCAGACCCCATCTTCTTCTTGGAGAACGCATGGCCACGATGTTCGAACGAGTCCAGGCGATGCTTCGCCGGGAGGCTCCGGACCCACCGGTCGCCGAGCTGATTGGATTCCATCTGGTGGAAGTCGAGCCGGGCAGAGCCGTCTTCGAGATGGAAGCCGGTTCTCAGCACGCGAACCCGATGGGGACGCTTCACGGCGGGATTCTTTGCGACATCGCCGACGCGGCGATGGGCATTGCCTACGCGTCGACGCTGGAAGAGGGAGAGAGCTTCACGACGCTCGAGCTGAAGATCAATTTTCTCAAACCGGTCTGGAACGCTCGGCTCCGCGCCGAGGGTCACCTCGTCAAACGAGGCAAAACCGTCGGTCTGGTCGAGTGCGATGTCCGGGATGAGACCGGAAGCCTCGTTGCTCGCGCGAGCAGCACCTGTCTGACCCTGTCGGGCAAGCACGCGGCAGGGCGCTGAGTCCTTCTCGCCTCGACGGCATCCGCGGTTGGGCCGATTCCACGTCCAGCGCGGTCACTCAGCTACGACCCTTCTCGCGCTCCGCTGCCCAACTCCAACCAGTCGAACTCCTCCTCCAGCCGGTGGAAGGCGTCGTCGCCGATGTCGTCTCGAGCCCTCATGTCAAAGGCGACCCGGCGGGCCGCGGAGAGAGCGCGCCGATGAATCTCTTCGTGCGAGGAGCCTCGGGCTTCGGCCGCAGCAGAATCGCCGCTGGAATGCGTCAAGTGAGCCGCGAGTTCCTGGCGGACGGCCTCGGCGGCCGGCGATTCATCGTCCTCGAGGGTGGCGAGCGCGGCTTGGAGAGCGCGTTCTCGCGCCACTTCCACCTCCCGTCCGACGGGATCATCGTCACGCAGGTCGAGCGCCCGCAGAAGCGGCCGCAGCGTCAGCCCCTGGACGACGAGAGTGCCGAGCACCACCGCAAACGACGTCAGGACGATCAGGTCGCGATAGGGAAACGGCTCCTGGCCGACGTGCGTCGGGAGAGCGAGCGCGGCCGCCAACGTCACGATGCCGCGCATGCCGGCCCAGGAGATGACCAGGCCGCTGCCAAGGGTCGGCGGTTGGATCGGCCGCGGCGGATGAAAACCGAAGCGGCGGATTTTCCACCGGACGACGGTGTTGTGGGTCATGACCCAGACGATCCGCGCGACGATGACGGTGAAGAGGACCGCTCCCGCTACGGAGAGATAGCGCGTGCGCATATCGGGATCGAGACTCGCCAGAATGGGGCGGATTTGCAGGCCGATGAACACGAAGGCGAGAACGTTCAGTACGAAGACTGCCGTGTCCCACACGGCATAGGACGGCACCCGAAGCCGCGCGGGTATGCGTTCCGGCGCGCGGCGGGCGACCGCGATGGCATAGCTCACCATCGTCAGCACGCTCGAGAGGCCGATCCGATCCGCGAGGATCCAGACGCCGAATGTGCTGATGAATTGAAGGATGATCGCGGTTGGCACGTCCCGCACGTTCTTCGTCCACTGCAATGTGATCCATGCGAGCACGGGACCGGCGACGATGCTTCCGATCACCACCAACACGATCGTGGGAGCCACGGCCCGAGCGGAAAAGGCGTTCATCGCCACAGCGCCGACGGCGAGCCGGTAGATCAGCAGGGCGCTCGCGTCGTTGAAGAGGCTCTCCCCCTGGAGGATCGTCAGGATGCGATGCGGCGGCCGCAGCTGCCGCAGGACTGCTGTCGCCGCGGCCGCATCGGGGGGAGACACGATCGCGCCGAGCGCGATCGCCGCCGCCCACGGCATGGCCGGCACGAGAGCGCGCGCCACGATGGCGACGGCCAGCGTGGTCAGAACGACGCTGACCAGAGCGAGGCTCACGACGGGGACCCAGTTGTCCTTGAGATCGCGGGGCGAGGCGTCGTACGCGGCGTCCAACAGCACCGGCGCGACGAACAGCGCCAGCGCCACCTCCGGCTCGATCGAGAACGCCGGCGCTCCCGGCACGAAAGCCAGGACGGCGCCGACGAGCGCCAGAAACGCCGGATACGGCGCGCCGATCTTGCGAGCCGCGGCCGCGAGAAGGACCGCCACGAGCAAGACGCCGATGAGCTGTTCGAATTGACTCATTCGAATGGATCCGCACGGGCCCGCTGGATATCCGGAGCTCCCCCCCGACGATATCGGAACCGTTCGGAGAGAACTACTCGGCAGGGCTCGGCCGCTTCCAGGCTGTCGCGAAGCTCGAGGCGCTCGAACTGAGATTAGTATTGCCGCGAGGCCCGAGGCCTGACGGAAGGGAGGAAATCCTGACCAACTCGGCGCTTGCCGCGGGTGTGGCCGCTCCCGAGTTTCAGTTGAACTCGACACCGGACCAGAAAGTGAAGCTGTCGGAGTTCCGAGGCGGCCCGGTCATCCTGGCCTTCTACCCGGCCGACTGGAGTCCCGTGTGCGGCGACCAGATGTCGCTCTACAACGAGATCCTTTCGGAGTTCCGCCAGCATGGAGCGCAGCTGCTCGGTCTCTCGGTCGACGGCGTCTGGTGCCACCGGGCCTTCGCGGAGGCGCGCAAGCTCCACTTCCCCCTGCTCGCTGATTTCGAGCCGAAAGGGGAAGTGGCGCGCGCCTTCGGCGTCTACCGTTCAGACGACGGGACCTCTGAGCGCGCTCTCTTCGTGCTCGACCGCGACGGAGTCGTGCGCTGGTCGTACGTGTCTCCCCTCGGCGTCAACCCGGGCGCCGACGGAATTCTCGAGGCGCTCGAAAAGCTCAGCGCAGAAAAGGGGAAACCGTGAGCGGCCTGACGCCTCCCGTCTCCGCCGCCGATCATCGTTCGGGGCCCGACGACGCCCCGATCACCCTGGTCGAATACGGTGATTTCGAGTGCCCAGCCTGCGGCGCCGCCTACCCGAATGTGGAGGACGTGCGCAGGAAGTTGGGAGCGCGCCTGGGGTTCGTCTTCCGCCATTTTCCGCTCACGCAGATGCATCCGCACGCGATGCACGCCGCGGAGGCGGCGGAGGCCGCCAGCGCCCAGGGCAAGTTCTGGCAGATGTACGGCATGCTCTTCGAGCACCAGGACGCGC
>Ga0070698_100003682_pt1 | contig 16826 bp, 13 predicted proteins | sample KBSK1502metaG_FD_65477 | JGI IMG/M metagenome (GOLD analysis project Ga0070698, IMG submission 65477) | Corn, switchgrass and miscanthus rhizosphere microbial communities from Kellogg Biological Station, Michigan, USA - KBS K1-50-2 metaG | ecosystem: Host-associated > Plants > Roots >...
AATCGAGATATCCGGAGTCGGATCGTTGGGACCAACGTTCCTCGCTGGGAGCGCATCGCGAGCGCCGCTCTCGGCAGCGGGCTCATGGGCATGGGCGCGCTTGGCATCACGCGCCGCTCCCTCGCCGGAAGCTTCGGCGGTGGCCTACTCGCCGCGGTCGGGGCGGGCCTGCTCGCGCGCGGCATCAGCGGCCGCTGCGCGATCTATCGCATGCGATCGATACGCAAGGGCATCGAGGTTCGGCGCTCGGTCACGATCCAGGCGACGCCGCAAGAGGTCTACGAAGTGTGGCGCGACTTCGGCAATCTGCCGCGCTTCATGGAGCACGTGAAGAGCGTCGAGATCGAGGACGAACGGATCTCGCGCTGGGTCATCCAAGAGGGCCGCAAGACGCTCGAATGGCGCGCCGAGCTCACCGAGGACACGCCGGCGCGGCGTCTGCGCTGGCGCACGCTCGAGGGCTCCGCGATCGAGCACGAAGGTGTCGTCGATCTCTATGAAGCGACGGGCGGGCGCGGCACGGTCGTCGAGGTGCGCATGCGCTACAAGCCGCCCGGTGGCTTGTTCGTGATGGGCATGTTCAGCGGCATCCTGCGCCGACTGCCGGGCCTGCAGCTCGCCGAAGAGCTCGCACGGCTGCGGATGTTGATCGAAACCGGCGAGCTCGCGACGGGCGCGCGCAATCCGGCGGAGCTTCAGCCCAAGGAGAAAGTCTTCTCCGCGATGGAGGTGTGAGATGAAGGCGATCACCTGGCACGGCAAGCAAGACGTTCGCGTTGAAGAAATTCCGGATCCCGCCGTCGTCAACCCGCACGACGCGATCGTGCGCGTGACGTCGACCGCGATCTGCGGCTCGGATCTGCACCTCTACAACGGCTTCATTCCAGCGATGAAATCCGGCGACGTGCTCGGTCACGAATTCATGGGCGTGATCGTGTCGACGGGGCCCGCATGCGAAAAGGTCAAGGTTGGCGATCGCGTCGTCGTGATGTGCTCGATCGCGTGCGGTCGCTGCTGGTTCTGCAAGCACGCGCAATATCCCGCGTGCGACAACACGAACCCGAGCGCGAGCCATGTCGCGCTCGAGGTCGCGTACGGTCACGCGGGCGGCGCACTGTTTGGCTACTCGCATCTCTACGGCGGCTACGCCGGCGGGCAGGCCGAATACGTGCGCGTGCCGTTCGCCGATATCGGTTGTCTGGCGGTGCCCACCGAGCTCAGCGACGAGCAGGCGCTGTTCCTCGGCGACATTTTTCCGACCGGGTACATGGCGGCGGAGAACTGCGAGATCGAGCCCGGCGATACGATCGCCGTGTTCGGCTGCGGCCCGGTCGGCCTGTTCGCGATCAAGAGCGCGCTATTGCTCGGCGCCGAGCGCGTGATCGCGATCGATGATGTGCCCGAGCGCCTGAAGCTCGCCGCCGAGATCGGTGCGATCGTGCTCGACGAGGGTCACGGCGACGTGATGCGCCGGCTCGACGATCTCACCGGTGGCCGCGGCCCGGATGCGTGCATCGATGCCGTCGGCCTCGAAGCGCACGGCAAGGGCGCGCTGAACGCGTACGATCGCGTGAAGCAGGCGCTCAAGCTCGAGACCGATCGCCCGATGGCGCTGCGCAGCGCGATCATGGCGTGTCGCAAGGGCGGCACCGTCTCGATCCCAGGCGTCTACGGCGGCTTCATCGACAAGTTCCCGATGGGCGCCGCATTCGGCAAGGGCCTGACGTTCAAGATGGGACAGACGAAGTTCCACAAGTACGCGCCGCTCTTGCTCACGCGCGTAATGGAGCGCCAGATCGATCCATCGTTCGTGATCACGCACCGAGTAGCGCTCGACGAGCTGCCGCGGATGTATCGACTGTTCAACGGCAAGGAAGACGGCTGCATCAAGGTGGTGGCGTCGCTGATCTAGGCGCGTGTAGTTCATTGATACGAGCTACACGCTCCTAGGGGCCGCAGCCCGGAGTTATTGAACGCAGAGATACAGAGACGCAAAGATCGGATCGGAAAGATGATCGATTCAGATCGATCCTCCTTCTCTTCTGATCCGATCTCCGCGTCTCTGCGTCTCTGCGTTCAATTCTTCTGGAACACGCCATGTTGGGTCGCGGTCTCGATCGTGCACTAGGCGCGAGCCTGGTCTCTTCGAACGTGCCCGACCACACGAGCATCGGGATGAAACCACCGAGCACGACCGCGAGCGCCGCGGATGTGTAGTACGCCACTTTGTCGGCTTCGCGTTTGACCGGCGCTTCGCCGCGCGACGCCCCAGGCGCATGCCGGGTTGGACGCGCTGGCTCTTACGCGGGTTGCTTCTCGTTGGTGATGCGCTGGGCGCGGCGCGCTTCACCGACGAGGTCCTCGACCACGCTCAGATCGCCGCTCGACTCGAGATGCACCTCGAGCACGTCGGCGAGCTTGAGTCGGTTCGCGTGGCTGCGCACGGCCTCTTCGACATCGGCGCGACTGATGCCGGCGCGATGCATCGCATCGAGATCGAACACGCCGCCGCGGTAGATGACGCGTTGCTTGCCCTTGAGCAGTCGCTCGATCGACGGCGCGAACGCGGTCAGCATCGCGATGGCTCGGTGCAACACGCAGAGCACGGTAGATGCCGCGATCACCGGCAAGGCCGGCGACACGCCGACGACGACGCGCGAGAGCAGCGCGCCCAGCGTGATCACGATGATCGTATCGAACGACGACTTGCGGCCGAAGGCGCGCATGCCCGTCGCGCGAATGAGGATCAGCATCAAGAAGAACAGCACGAATGCGCGCGCGGACATCTGCAGCGCGTCGAGCTCGGGCCCCGTTCCGAAGATTTGTTCGATCGTCGTCATGATGAGTGGTGTTGCATCTCGCGTTCCCTCGGCTGGTATGGCCGCTGCATCCGAGGCCCTCTTATGCAACCCTTTGGCCGCGCGACCAGAATTCGTGCGGTGGCGCTCGCTGCGCGTCGGCGCTCCACAAGGAGGCCGGCGTGACGGTGACCGCCGAGCTGCCGGTCCAGCGCGACGATGTCCACTCGGGGCTGCGCGCGACGCCGAAGCGATTGCCGTCGCGGTTGCTCTACGATGATATCGGGGCCGAGCTGCGCGAGCAGATCACGGGCATCGACGATTGGTATCTAGCGCGCACCGAGCTGCGCCTGCTCGACGCGCAGCTCGCGGCGATCGCCGCCGACGTCGGCATCGCGCCGCGCGTCGTCGAGCTCGGCGCGCCGCTCGCGATCCGCACGAAGCGATTGCTTCGCGGTCTCGATCATCCCGCCGCGTACATCGCACTCGATCAATGCAGCAGCGCGCTGCGCTACGTGACCGACATCGTGCAGCGCGAGCTACCGGCTCTCGACATTCAAACGTTCGTCACCGATTTCACGCGGCCGTTCAAGCTGCCCAGCCCGCGGCGGCCGATCGGTCGCACGCTCGCATTCGTTCCCGGCGCGCAGATCGATAACCTCGAACCGTTCGAAGCGGTCGCGGTCCTCGCGACACTTCGCCGTTACGCGGCTCCGAACGGCCGCCTCTTGCTATCGGCAGACGGCACGCGTGATCGCGACGCGCTGCTTCGCGCATACGACGATCGCGATGGCGTTACCGCCGCGTTCAACAAGAACGCGCTCAAGAATCTCGAGCGCGAGCGCGGCACGTGCATGGACGCGACGGCGTTCGAGCACCGCGCGGTGTGGAACGATTCGCACTGCCGCGTCGAGCTCCACCTCGTTAGCCAGCGCGCGCAGCGCATCAACCTCGGTGCGATCGTGCTCGACCTCGCGGCCGGCGAGCCGATCGTGACCGCGTACGCGTACAAACACGACATCCACGCGATGCGCGGCCTGCTCTACGCCAGCGGCTGGCAAGTTCGCGACCTCTACGAAGCTGAAGAGCAGCCTATGCGGCTGTGGCTATGCGAGCCCCGCGGAGGGTAGAGTCGGTCGTCATGGCCAAGTCAGACTCGCCCCTCGTCCAGGCCGCCACCCTCTTCGACGAGGAGCTCGCGATTTACGCGCGCCTCGGCGAGCTGTTTCTCAAGACGCCGCTCACGACGCTCAAACAACTCGAGCGTGCGAATCAAACCCTCGGCGAGATCGCAGACTGCGAGCAGCGCCTCTCCGATGCGGGCAAGCGCCTGATCGAAGCGCTCACCGGCGCCCGCCAGCGCCAAGAGGAGCTGTCGCAGAGCGTGATCAACCACGCGCCGACGGTGCAAGCGCGCAACCAGCGTCTGCGCGAGCTGATGACGGCGATGGGCGAGCTCGCGGGTGACGTGCAGAGTGTCAACACCGAGGTGCTGGGCAAAAACGGCGATCAGCAGGAGGAGGCCGCGCAGGCCGATCCTGGGGCGGTTTCGGCGAAAGTGCTCGCGCTCTCGGAGCGCGCCGACCAGCTCGCGGCCACCGCGCGCGAGGCCGAATTCGCCGAGCTCGCGGAGCAAGCGCACGCGCTGCATCAGCGGCTGAAGGCGATCGGGACGAAGCTGCAGAAGGCAGCGGGAAACTAAACACAGCCGAACTCTGCGTTTAGATCCGGAGGCAGCAGCGCAGCGGCAAGAGTTGCTGCGGCTGTCTTCCAGTACCATAGAGGGTTTGGACCGCCTCCTTTCTTCTTGCCGTTGTTCGTTAGCGAAGCTTTGCGGGATCGATCGCGAAGATTTCGAATGCGCGCGGCGTGACGCCGAGCAGAAACCGCACCGACTGACCGTTGATGCCGTAGAGATGAGCGCCGTCTTCGACGAGCGCGGTAACGCCACCGATCGTGCGCGTTGACGTGACGCGCGCCTTCGTCCAGCTCGCGTCAGTTGGCACGACGCGCTTGATCGACGAGCCGAACGCGACGATCAGCTGGCCATCGTGCATGACGAGATCGTCCGGACCGTTGAGGACGTTGAAGCCGTCCATGAACATGTCGCCCGATAGCTCGACGCGACGAACATCGTGCGGGTTCGCGAGGCTGACACGCACGAGCATTGGCGGCAGATACGTCGCCGTGAGCAGGGCGCTGTGGTCTTCGGTGAAGTCCATGCTGTTGAGGCTCACGAGCGAGCCGTGCAGCAGCGGATCGTCGGCCCAGATCGCGATGTGACCCTGCGCGTCGACCTTGTAGATGTGGTGATTCTCGCGATCGGAGACGAACGCGGTGCCGTCGGCTTGCAGCAGGATGTCGTTGCACGCGCCTTCGGGATTGACCGTCGTGAGGTCGAGGTCGCCAACGCGGTTGCCCGTGGCGAGATCGAAGATCCACACGCGACCGAGCGAGCTCTTTGTCGTGCACACCCAGAGCCGTCGGCGCCCCGCATCTACCTGCATCCCGAGCGTGTAGCGATCGGGCTCGCCGCCTGGATAGAAGATCGATTCGGTTCCCGTCGACGACACGCGCGTGATGCTGCCGTGGCGCAGGCTGCCGACGAAGAACGCGCGATCCACCGGATCGTACGCGCCGCCTTCGGGGAACAGATCGCGATCGGCGAACCAGTGAATCGCGGGAGTGGAGGCCGCGCTCTCGTCCGCCTTGCCGTCGTCGACGGTGTCGTCGAAGCCGTCGTCCTCCGACAGGCCTGGATCGGAGACGCACGCCGCAAGCAGGAAATACGGCAGGACGCGCAGCATGCGGCGATGCACATCACGATGCGTGCCGAAAAAACGGCGCTCTTTGCGACATCGCGTGGCCAGATCACGCCAATTGGCGCGGCGCGTGGCCAATCAATTTGCGTGCTGCGGCTACTCGACCTGCTACAGGACGAGCGCGTGCGGGTTCGTGCCAAACGGTGCGTTCGGCGCACCGAGGACCGCCGCGAGGTACGCCCAGAAACCCTGGATGCCCGGCGAGCCGCTCGGCAGCCCGACATCCGAGGTGACACGGCCCGTCGTGCCGAGCTTGACGTATTTGCCGATCACGGTCGCTGTCAGGTTCGACTGGTGATTCGAGCCCGGCAGCGAACGCGAGAAGTCGCCCATGATCACGGTGACGACGTTGCGATCGGTCATCGCGAGCGTGCGGTCGGTGAAGACCTTGAGCGCCGCCATCGTGCCATCGCCGGTGAGCTTGTTGCGCACGAGCGAGCCGTTGTCGTCGCCGTGACTGTCCCAGCCGCTTTGATTCGCGATGACGAGATTCGCACCGGCGCGGATCATCAGCTCGGCGCCCATGATCTGCATCGTCGTGTTGCGGACGTCCGTCGGCAGCGAGCCGCCGGTGCCGGCAGTGACGCCATACGCGGCGGCAAGGTCGGTGTAGTTGAACGCGACCGTCGCCTCGCGCAGCTGCGCCGACGATGCCGGATAGCTCTCGATCAGCGACTTGCCGGAGACGGGATTTACGTCGAGCGTTCGCTTCGACATCGCTTCCGCGGCAGCGATGCCATCGGCCGCGAGGCCGCGCGCCGGTGCGTTTGCCGCCGTCGCGCCGCCGAGCACGGCGATCGTCGTCGACAGATCGCGCACCTGTTGCAGCGACACGCCATTCATCGCGCGATGCGTGCCGACGGGCATCAGCCCGCCGATCACGACGCAACGCACGGCCGCGGTGCCGGGCAGCGATGCCGACATCTTGACGAGTCGGCTCGTCGTGCCCTCGAACAGCAGCTCTTGGCGCGCAGTCGGGTGCGACGTGATGCCGTGATCGACGCCGATCGATGCCATCTTGCCGAGCGTCGTCGTCGACAGCGTGCCGAGCGTCGAGCGATCGACAAAGAGGCGGCTCGTGCCGACTTGCTTGATGTTCGTCGACGTCACGCCGAACGCGCCGGTGCCGACGAACGAGTCGGCGCTACCGAACAGCGCGTTGTAGCCGCCGATCAAATTGAGGATGAACACGGCCGGCGGTTCTGACCCCGGCGCGGCTTCCGCGCGGCCCAGTAGGTTCACGCCCGGAATGCGCGAGACGCCGAGCGCGCCGGCGGCGAGCGCCGCGCCTTTGAGAAATCCACGTCGTGATGTTCCGTTGCTCATTGCGTCTCCTAGTAGGCGAGGAAGCCCGACGCGCTGAGCACGGCAGCGCAAGAGTAGGCCCAGCGCTTGGCCGGCGGGTCGGCGGGATTGGTTTGATCGACGGCGTACGTCACGCACGCGCTGACCTCGGCATCGCTCGCGTCGCGATGCCAGAACGCGCGCGCCTGGTCGCGGCAGATCGTGTCGGCGAGCGATGCGTTCGGTGCTTGCGCATACAGCGGATCGCTCGCGGTGTGTTGCGTGCAACCGGCGTAGGCGAGCGCGAACGCGGCGTAGATCGTATTCGCCGATGCGCGCGGCTCTTCGTACCAGCGCGCCGGCGGGCGACCGAACGTCGCCGCGTACATGCTGGTGTCGAACGCCGAGAGCCCGAGCGCTGCGCGATACTCCGCCGCAAGCGCGGCGTATGGTTTCAGGCGCAGTCGATCGGAGCCCGGCTCGATCGTCGCGCGTTCGGTTTCGAGCGTCTTGTTGCCATAGCCGACATAGGTGCGCGCCTGTTCGCAGACGACCGGCTCTTGGGTGTCGTCGTCGTCATCGCCCGTGATGTTACCGACGCAGGCCGTAAGACCGAGCGAGGCAATGAGGAAAATTGATCGCATGGTCGTCTCCTCTACTCGCAGTAGCCCGGTGCAGTGGCGAGCGTGCGCAGCGTCGCGCGCACGTCACCGGTTGTGGTGTAGGCATCGATGCACGCGTCGAACAACGCCGCTTCGCAGTTCGCCTCCGCGCGACCGTATAGATATTCGAACGCGAGGCGACACGTGCGGAACTTGTGATCCGTCGAGTCGAGCAGCGCGGCGACGAGCTCGGCGTCGTTCGCGATCGTGCGTCCGTTGAGGATCTGCTGCGGGCCTTCGGTTGGCGCGACGAACACGATCGCGTCGTCGGGACCGGTCTTGCGCGACAACACACGCGCGACCTTGTCGAGCGCGAACCACTCGTCGTAATGACAGCCGCGGCAGCTGCTCGCCATGCGCCCGGTTGCCGAGATATCGGTGCCGGGCGCGTTCGTGACCGCGCCGACGTCGAGACCGACGATGTTTTGTTGGATGCGGAACGCGGCGCTCAGCCGATAGCCCTGCTCTTCGTTGCCGGCGTAGCGCACCATCCACGGCCGGCTCCGGAAGTAACCGAGGCCGTTTGGATCGGCCACGACCTGCGCCGTCGCGGGCGACGATGTCGTCGCAGGCACGGGCTCGACGCGGTACTGGCCATCAAACAGCTCGTGCCACGGCCGATTGTTTCGCAGCACGTATTGCGTGAGGTAGTACGTCGCGTCGGCCGCCGGTGTCATCGCGGGCTCGGGATTGAGCTTGCTGTTCATGAAGCGCGAGAACTGCTCGACGAATGCTTCATCCGCGAGCAGCTTGTCGACTTCGGCCTGCGGATCGGCAGCCGCGAGCAGCTCGGCGCTCGGCGCTTTGCCGGTCAGCGCCATCGAAAGTCGAGTCGCGCAGCGCACGCGCGCCGCATCGTCGGGCGGCGTGACGCCCGCGGAACGGCCGCCGCTCGCCACCACGGCGATGACCGCCGCGGGTACTCCGAGCACAGCAAGGAATCTCAGTCGCATCGAGGCCTCCGGCCCCGCGCTACAGCAAGCGCTCTGCCACGAAGCGATGCGTGTGATGTTCAGTCGTTGGCCGCGCGCACTCGGACCCGAGTCCCCTGATGTAGGGTGGGCCCCACAACACTCAGTGCATGAAGCCGGCCGCTTCGTACGCGAGGTGCGTTTCGCGATCGGTCATGCATCGCTCCGCCGCCGCTCGCACGTGGTCGAGCATCTCGCGATCATCTTCGTGATCGTAATCGAAGCGCTCGCGCTCGCCTCTTGGCAGCGCGCTGCGCATCCCGTCGAGCTCGCCGATTTCTGTCGCGTAGCGGCTGAACTGCCGCAGCGCGAACGCCATCTGCGAACAATCGCTCGCAGCATGCAGGGACGCGACGAGCCGATCCATCGCAGCGACGACGCGGTCCGTGCGGCGCTCGAGCTCGTCGTAGGGCGAGCGCGGCTGTGGATGCGAGCAGGCAACGAGCACGCAAATCAAGGCGATCCTCATCATCATGTAGACACCGCCAAAATCGGCGTGTTGCACGATACAGTGGGCTGTGCCGTTAGATCTAGATGAGACGGCTGCGGCGACTCCCGATGATCTGGCGCCGGCGCGACCGGCGCTTGACCTGCCGAGCAAGGTCAGCCGGTTCGCGATCGAATCGCAGCTCGGTGCGGGCGGTAACGGCGTCGTGTTGCTCGCGCGCGATCCGCTGCTCGATCGCCACGTCGCGATCAAGCTCGTCCATCGCGCCGATGACGAAGCCGCGCGCCAGCGGCTGTTGCGCGAAGCACAGGCCGTAGCAAAGCTCGTGCACGAGAACGTGATCGTCGTCCACGAGGTCGGCACGTTCGAGAATCAGGTCTACGTCGCGATGGAGTACGTGCCGGGCGGGACGCTGACGCAATGGCAGAAGGGCCGCGGTTGGCGCGCGTGTCTCGACACGTATGTGCGCGCGGGTCGCGGCCTCGCCGCTGCGCACGCCGCCGGGCTCGTGCATCGTGACTTCAAGCCGGACAACGTGCTCGTCGGTGACGATGGACGCGTGCGCGTCACCGACTTCGGGCTCGTCGCGGTGACGGGCGCGAAGCCGGGGCACGGCCCGCTGCCCCGCGCGTCGGAGCCTGCGAGCGGCTCGCTCACGCGCACCGGCACGATCATGGGAACGCCGCGCTACATGGCACCCGAGCAACACGCGGGCGAGCCCGTCGATGCACGCGCGGATCAGTTCGCGTTCTGCGCCGCGCTCTACGAGGCTGTGTACGATCGCGTGCCGTTTGACGCGCCGACGTACGGCGAGCTCGTCGAGCGAGTGCTCGCGGGCGACGTAACGGAGCCGCCGCGCTCGGAGGTACCCGATGCGATCCGCGACGCGATCCTGCGCGGGCTATCGCTGAAGCGCGAGGCGCGGTTTGCGTCGATGACCGAGCTACTCGGTGTATTACGTCGCGCGGTCGAGCCTCGTCGCCGAGGCTGGCTTCCGTTCGCGCTTGTGGGAGTCGGCGCGCTCGCACTCGCGATTGCGGTCGCGCTGTTCGTCGTGTCGCGACGCGATCAGCGCGCGGCGGTCGCGCCCCGCGATCAGCCCGTGATCGCCGACGCCGCGGCGCCGATAACGGCGATGCAAGTGTACAAGTTAGGTCAACGCGCGTACGACAGCGCCAACTTCGAGAAGGCGATCGAGCACTTCAAGCACGCGTTCGACCTGGCCGAAGACGACACTGCGCGCGGCGTGTATTTGTTCAACCTCGCGCTGGCGCACAGCAAGGCGGGTCACTGCAAAGAGGCCACGTTCTTGCTCAAACGGTACCTCGATCTGGCGCCGAACCTCACACCCAAACGACGAGTCGAGGCCGAGACGCTGATCGCCAAGTGCGAAGCGAAGTGACTACTTCACTTCAAACGTCCACGTCGCGCCGTCGTTGCCAAGGCCCGTCGTGCGATCCGGGTTCTCGTAGCCGAAGCGAATCTCGCCGCGCACCTGGTAGTTGCCGCGCGGCGCCGAGCACGTGACTGTCGCGGTCAGCGTGCGGCCGTCGATCTTCAGCTGATCGCCGGTGAGCTTCGTCGCGTCGCACTTGATCTCTTTGGGCACCGAGACCGTGTACTGCATTGGCGTCTTCTTGCTGTACGAGAGCCAGTTCGCGAGCTCGACCTTGAACGTGAACGCGAACTTCTCATTCGGCTTCGGCGTCTTTGGACCTTGGTTGCTCGTCGAGAACAGCTGGATCGCATCGATCAGCTGCTTGACGATCGTGTCGCGCGAGTCGAGCTCGTTGAGATCGCCGCTCGTCGCGACGAGCTTCACCTTGCCATCGACATCGACGACGATCGACGCCGGTCCCTTCGCGATGCCGAGCTGCTTGAACAGCTTTTTGACGCCGGGGCCTGTCGCGACGGTGCCGCGACCAACGCCTTCACTCTCGCGAATCGGATCGAGCTTCTTGGCATCGCGCATCGAGCCGTTGATGTACGCGACGATGTAAACGCCGCCCGCTTCGCGCATCGTGACCAGGCGTGCGAGGTCGTCGGCGCAGGCCGAAACCTTGGGCGAGCAGAACCAATGGATGACGATCTTGCCGGCCGCGTCGTTCGCCGATGGCGCGTTATACGTCCACGTGAGCTTTGCCCAGTCGGCGCCGCCGGTGAGCGGCATCGCGTCGCCAACTTTCGGCATGCCCTGCGCCGCGGCTGTCGCGGTCCAGATCGCGAGTAGGATCGCTAATCGCTGAATCATGGGGCTCTTATAGCGCGACGAGGGAAAGCGGGCGTGTTTGTTGTCACGAGCCCGGGTCTCGTGCGTTGCTTGCGACGGTGAAAAGCGCCTCGTTATTCATCCTGGTCGCCTGCTCGTCTGCGCCGCGGCAACCGCCCGCGCCGACCCCGGCAACGCCCGAAAAGCAGTCATTTGGCGTTTCGACGAAACAGCCCGATCCAACGCCGCCGAGCCCGCGCGGGGGCAGGTGCTCGGCGGACCAGCCGTGCGCCACGGGCCTTTTGTGCGCGCCATTTCCGGGTGGCTACTGCGCCTCGTTTTGCGGCGCGACAGGCACCGAGTGCGATGCGCGGTGTGTCGAATCGGGCAAGGCCGGCGACATTTGCTTGCGCGGCTGCAACAGCGACAAGGACTGCCGCAAAGAGGAAGGCTACGTTTGCGACACGACGCACAAGGCATGCACGCTTCCCGGGTTTGGTGTGGTCGAGGCAAAGGTGTGCAAGACGAAGAGCGCAACGCGCGATGCCGCATTCGGGGCGAGCGAGCTGTGGACCACGTCGGCGGCGCCCGGCATCTATCAAGTCGAGCCGAGCGCGGTGCTCACCGCCGATGGTGGTGTCGTCGCGATCTATATGACGCGCGGCAAGACGCTCGATGCCAACGTGCTCGGTGTTTCGCGCGTCGATGGCAAGGGCGAGAAGACGCTCGATTCGCCACTCAAGAGCGAGCGCGCGAATCACTTCGATCCGTGGATCGCGCGCGATCGCAGCGGCAAGCTCTACGCGGTCTGGCTCGGGTTCGACACGCAGGAATCGCATCAAGAGATCGCACTCGCGACGTCGACGGATAACGGCGCGACCTGGTCGTCACCGATGACGGTGCACGAGCCGGGGGATTGTCAGGAGGGCACGCGCGATTGTCTCGACAAGCCGATGGTCGTCATCGGTAACGAGCCGAAGGGCAAAGGCGAGATCGTGTACGTGATGTATTCCGGCGGCGAGATCGGATTGCGCGTGCGCGCGTCGAAAGATGGCGGCAAGACGTTCGGCCCGCCGGTGACCGCGCTCGCCGGCATCTACGGCAACGCGGTCGTGGCGCCCGACGGCAAGTTGCACATCGTCACGTTGAACAGCGGGCCGCGCGGTGCGTATGGCTCGGCCGATGCGAAAGTCGAGTACGCCGTGTCGGCCGATGGCGGCGCGACGTTCTCCAAGCCGGTCAAGATCAGCGCGCCCGACGAGATGCTGCCGTTCTTCTTCTCGAATGCTTCGATCGCGGTCGATAGCAAGCGCAAGTGGATCTACATCGCGTACGTGCGCGGCGGCGGCGATGGCAAGTGGGACATCATGCTTGCGACGTCGAAGAATGGCGCGAAGTGGAAGCGGACGCGACTCGCCGGCGACAGCTGCGCGATCCACATGGTGCCGAACGTCGCGCTCGATGCGAAGACCGGCACGCTGCACGTCGCGTATTACGATACGGAAGGCGAGCGACGCTTCGCGCATGCGAGCTGCGTCGCGGGCGGCACGAAGTGCAAAGTGCTCGGCGCGATCAATAGCCAACCGTTCGCCGCGCTATCGACCGTGCGCCACAGCAGCAAGTGGCTCGGCGAGTATCAGAGCCTGCTCGTCGACGACAAGCGCCGCGTGCTGCACGCGGTGTGGTCGCAGACCGTCGACGAATCGGGCAAGCCGATCACGCGCGTATTCCACGCGAGCGCGAAGCTGAAGCCTTAGGTCGTGATCGCGAAGTAGAGCGCCGCGAACACGGCGATCAGCGCCTCGCCCGCGATGAGACCCGACGCGAGCGGCACCATATACGTGTCGGCTGTCTGCTTGTGCGTCTTCTCCCAGACGTAACCGATGACGCCGCCGATGAACATCGTCGAGATCACCGAGAACGGCACGAGCATACCGATGCCGATGCCGGTGGGTGATGGCGTGTACTTCTTCAGCTTCGGGAAGTTCTCCATCACCGTGAACGCGATGCCGAGCACGGAAAAGATGATCAGCGCGTAGAGTGCCGACGTCGGTAGCGCGTTGATGCCGTCTTTGAGGATCTGCGCGAAGCCGGACCACTTGTTCGAGATCGGCGATGTCAGGCCGGCGGGAATCACTTTGCCGTTCGAGTCGGTGCGGTCGAAGATGCCGAACGTTTTAACGAGCGCCGGGTACATCCACGACACGGCGGCGGCGCCGACGGGCACCGCGATGAGCTGCATGATCGTCAGATTGCGCGGCTTGGTGCCCATCACTTCGCCGCACTTGTAGTCCTGCATGATCGCTTCGGAGGACGTCGCGATCGTGCCGGTCGTGCCGCTCGCGACCATGTTCGCGGCGACGCTACCGGGTGCGATCGCGGCAAAGAAGCCCTGCATCATGTTCGACAGCGCGCTGATCGGTCCCCAGTTTGTCTCGCCGAGCACGCGCAGACCGACGAGCATCAGCGGCAGCGACAGCACGATCGCCAGCAGTGTCATCCACACCGGCATGTCGAGGAGGCTCGCCTGCACAGCGCACAGCGCGATGGAACACACGATAACGCCGCCAATCACGATCGGCAGTGGCATCTCGCTCGTCCCGATCTTCGCGCTGCGTAAGCTGCGAAACGTCTCGACGAGGATCCGCCAGCGCAGGAACAGCGCGGTGAGACCGCCAACGATGAGCATGCCCGTCGCAGGCCACATCACCCAGAACAGGATCTCGGTGCGCGTGGGAGTATCGCTGAACACCATCTTCGAGACGCCGGCCTCCTCGACGTGGTGCAGCTGCACACCGTGCTTGATGAGAAAGTACGGCGCGATCACGTATGCGAGCACGCCGCCGAGCATCATGCTGATGTTGATGCGCAGGCCGACGATCATTCCCGAGCCGATGCTCAGCAAGCTGTACGAGCAGCCGACCGCGAGGTTCGCGAGAATGACGCCATGCACGACCTCTTGCGTTTGACCGTCTGTGATGACTTCTTCGATGCGCTTGAAAAATGTCCACGGCGCATTCCAGCCTTCGGGCAGGCCGTGCCAGCGGCCGCCGGTGATCTCGCTCATCAGGCGCGCGTCCTCGCGGAAGAACATGAGCAGGGCCGACGCCGCGACGCCGATCATGACGGCGTAGAACGCGGCGAGTGCACTGCGCCTGACGGCGGCACTCGCGCCGCGCGGCGGATCGAGCACGATGATCGTCTCGGCGGTCGCGAGGCCGTCGACATACGGCAGCTTCTCGTCGACGACGAAGTGCCGGCGCAGCGGCACCGCGAGCAAGACGCCGAGTGAGCACGCGGCGGAGAGCCACAAGAACGAATCGATCGGCGTCAGCTGCATCTTGAAGATGTCGGGACGCTGATGGCGAAGGATGTCGAACGCGCCGAGCAGGACGCACATGAACGCGACCTGCGCGGCGCTCGTGCCTGCAGCTTCGGCGAGGTTGTTCTGCCAGCGGTTGTAGTGCGTGCGCCGAAGATCGAGCAGACGGAGAAACAAGAATCCGAAGAACGCGGCGACGACCGAGATGTTGGGTCCAAAACCGAGCTTGAGGACCATGTACGGATACGACGCGCCCATGATCACTGCGACAAGAACGCCCACGATGATCGTTCTTACGTCCAGCTCACCTCGCAAATCAGGCGGATGCGTCAGTGGGGCAGAAGGCCCCGCGGATTTGGTGTCGAGGTCGGGCTCTTCGTGACTCACGCCAGGAGGCATAACACAGCGCGATCAGGTTATCGTGGCGATGAATCAGGGCCGGTCAGGGGCCGTCGAAAGGTGACCTATGCGTCTACGCAGCGCGCTTGCATCCCTCTTGTTTACAGCTTGTGTCGTTCGCGAGAGCAGCCCGCCTCCGCGGTACGTCCAGCAACAACCGCCGCCTCCGCCACCACAAGAACCGGTGCAGACGCAGCCACAGCCACAACCGCCGCCGCCTCCGCAGCCGCAACCGCCGCCGCCTCCGCAGCCGCAGCCCGAGCAGGTCGTCTATTACGACGAGCCTGGCTACTACAACGTCAACGTCAACTTCACGGGCGACGCGGTTTGGAGCCTGAACGTCTTCTTCGATCAGCTCGATCCGTATGGCACCTGGTACGACGATCGAACGTACGGCTGGGTGTTCGTGCCGTCGGCTCAGAATTACGTGCCGTATACGAATGGCTACTGGAAGTACACCGAGTACGGTCTGCTCTGGGTCTCGAATGATCCGTTCGGTTGGGCGACCGATCACTACGGTCGCTGGATCTATCTCAACCGGTGGGTGTGGGCGCCGGATCTGACGTGGGGCCCGGCGTGGGTGCAGTGGCGCGTCGGTGATGGTTGGATCGGCTGGGCGCCGGCTGGCTATCAGAACAACGCATACGTGCCCGATGACAACTGGCGCTGGGTGCGTGGTCCGGACCTGTTCACGATCGATCTGTCGCGCCGCTACATCACGAACAACTGGCGCGTGTATCTGACGACGAGCACGCCGGTGCTTCGCTACCACAAGTTCAAGACCTTCGTGTGGAACGCGGGGCCGAGCGAGCAGTGGTTCAAGCGCTACAACATCTATTACAAGCGCGAGAAGTCCGATCCGTTCGAGCAAGGTCGGTTCGATGCGCGCCGCAAAGTGGAAGCGGATCGCCACGCGCGGCAGCGGCAGAAGGAGTTCGAGGAGCGCTTGCGACGCGACGCGGAGGTTCGCCGCATCCGCGACGATCAGGAGCACCGACGTCGCGAAGAGGAGAAGCGCCAGCTCGACGAGCAAAAGCGTCTCGCCGACGAGCGCAAGCGCCAGGACCAGGAGCGCAAGCGCCTCGAGGAGCAGAACCGCAAGCTCGACGAGGCTCGCAATCGAGCCAAGGACGAAGCCGAGCGTCGGCGCATCGAGGAAGAGCGCCGCAAGCTCGCCGACCAGCAAGCGAAGATGGAGGCCGAGAAGCGCCGGCTCGCGGAGCAGCGCCTGAAGCAGCAGCAAGAAGAGCAGCGCAAGCGCGATGAAGACGCGCGCCGGCAGAAGGAAGAGGGCGAGCGCCAGCGTGCCGAGCAGCAGAAGAAGCTCGAAGAGCAGCAGCGCAAGCAGAAGGAAGACGAGGCGAAGCGCGCGGCCGAGATCGAGAAGCGCAAGCAAGAGGATGCCAAGCGCCTCGAGGATCAGAAGCACAAGGCCGAGGCCGATCAGCGCAAGCGCGACGAGGAAGCGAAGAAGAAGGCAGAGGCCGACGCGAAGAAGGCGGAAGCCGACAAGAAGAAGCAAGACGAGGAGCAGCGCAAGAAGGCCGAAGCCGACGCGAAGCGCCAGCAAGACGAGCAGCGCAAGGCCGACGAGCAAAAGAAGCGGCAGGAAGACGCCGACAAGAAGAAGGCCGACGCCGACGCAAAGCGCCAGCAAGACGAGCAGCGCAAGGCCGACGAGCAAAAGAAGAAGCAGGAAGAGGCCGACCGCAAGAAGGCCGACGCTGACGCCAAACGCCAGCAAGACGAGCAGCGCAAGGCCGACGAGCAAAAGAAGAAGCAGGAAGACGCCGATCGCAAGAAGGCCGAAGCCGATCAGAAGCGTCAGCAAGACGAGCAGAAGAAGAAGGCCGACGCCGATCAGAAGCGCCAGCAAGACGAGCAGCGCAAGCAAGAGGAGCAGCGCAAGAA
>Ga0070698_100003684_pt1 | contig 16818 bp, 12 predicted proteins | sample KBSK1502metaG_FD_65477 | JGI IMG/M metagenome (GOLD analysis project Ga0070698, IMG submission 65477) | Corn, switchgrass and miscanthus rhizosphere microbial communities from Kellogg Biological Station, Michigan, USA - KBS K1-50-2 metaG | ecosystem: Host-associated > Plants > Roots >...
ATACAAACACCAAGAGATACTAATTTGGTTGATTTTGAACTGGCGAGACTCGATGTATGGCATTATAATGATGATTACCTGCAACCAACACAATTAAATCGTTTGCAACGTGACCTGCAGGAAAATTTCCTGGCGGTATATGATATTGAAACAAATACTATAAAACAGCTTGGTTCAAAAGAAATACCAACGGTTTATCAAACAAATGAAGGCGATGGTGAAATAGTTGTCGGTATGAGTGATTTTGGAAAAAGAGTCCAAAGTCAATGGACAGGTAATACATTAAAAGATGTTTATGCGATCAATATTTCAGATGGCTCAAAGAAACTTGTGATCAAAGATCTGAATGGGTTCCTTTCACCTCAATATATTTCGCCAACCGGAAAATATATTATGTGGTATGACCGTAAAGCAAGGAATTTTTTTACATGGGACGGAAAAGAAACAAGAAATATTACATCAAAGATAAAAGCGGCCTTATATGACGAAGAAAATGATACACCTGATTATCCAAATCCTTATGGTGTGATGGCCTGGGAGAAAGAAGATAAAGTAGTTTTTATATATGACAGATATAGTATTTGGAAAGTAAACCCTGATGGTTCTAATACACCTCAATTGGTTGTTGGAGACAGAAAAAATAAGAAAAACTATCGCTATATCCGCGTTAATCCTGAAGAAAGATTTATAGAACCGGGCCAAAATATTGTTTTCAGAACCTTCAATGAAAGCAACAAGAAATCAGGATTATGGGATGGGCAGTATAATGATAAACTAACCATCGCTGGATTAAAGCCAATCACCATTGATGATGGGTTCTTTATTGGCCAGCCCATAAAAGCTGAAAACGCTAATGTTTTTGTTTTTAGCAAGGAGAATTTCAACGAATCGCCAAATTTATTTGTTATTGAAAAAGATGGTGGAAGTATAACTGCGAATTTAAATGAACAGCCAACTGATAAAGCAGTATCGCCTGTAAAACTTTCTTCAATCAACCCTCAACAAAAAGATTATAACTGGGGCACTGCAGAACTAATAAAATGGAAAGCATACAATGGAAAAGAAACAGCAGGCATCGTTTATAAACCCGAAGATTTTGATCCAAAGAAAAAATATCCGCTGATCTGTTATTTTTATGAAACATTAAGCGATAATTTATATACTTACCAGGCGCCATCACCAACACCAAGCCGTTTGAATATTTCTTTTTTTGTTAGCCGTGGTTATGTGGTGCTGGCGCCGGATATTCATTACGGCACAGGCCACCCTGCAAGAGATGCCTACAATCATATTGTCAGTGGTGCAAGAGCATTAGTAAAGAAAGGATACATTGATAGTACAAGAATTGGGATACAGGGACAGAGCTGGGGTGGTATCCAGGTGGCGCAGTTAGTTACAATGACAAAACTATTTAAAGCTGCCTGGGCAGGTGCACCGGTTGCGAATATGACAAGTGCTTACGGTGGCATCAGGTGGGAGAGTGGTTTGAATCGCCAGTTCCAATACGAGAAATCACAAAGCAGGATCGGTGCAACACTTTGGGAAAAACCAAACTTATACATTGAGAACTCACCGTTATTTCATTTACCTAAAGTGACCACACCGCTTGTGATTATGTCTAACGATGCTGATGGTGCAGTGCCATGGTACCAGGGAATTGAATTGTTTACTGCCATGAGAAGACTTGGTAAAAAGGTTTGGTTACTCAATTACAATGGTGAAGCACACAATCTTGTTGAAAGAAGAAATCGCAAAGACATTCAGATAAGAGAGCAACAATATTTTGACTGGCTTTTAAAAGATGAAGCCCCACCGAAATGGATCACAGAAGGTGTACCGGCAGTAAAGAAAGGGAAAGATTGGGGGTTGGAATACTAATGTGCCAATTTGCCAATATTGCAAATGAATTATCTACAGAAACTATATTTTGCACATTGGCACATTTGCATTATTTGCACATTTAATTAGGCTGCCTGCATACTAATATACTTCACCAAACTTCGTTTGGCTACAGGCAATAAAGTTTCTTCAACAGGAAATCCTAACTCTATTTGTATAGAATAAACAGCGGGATTAGGTAATTGATTTCGGTATCTTATCAATTCTGATTTTATACTTTCAAACGTGTTGATGAAATTTTTATCCCAGCTATTTACATAAGCTGTTTTCATGCTCCTGTATTTTTCATCATGTTTTTCAAAAAATGAAAGACGGTAATGATAAACAAGAGTTTGTTTTTGCGAAGTAGTATTTAAAAAGAAATAACCTTCCTGTGTGTCAAGAGGAATGATACCAACAGGATTGATGATTATATTTTCTTCTACAAGCTCATAAATTTCTACACCACTGTTTATTGTTCCCTTCATTTTGTTTGCCGAATAATTGATAATATCTTCCAGTTCCTGCATCAATTCATCATCCTGTATCATTTGTTCATACAGTATCTGCAATTTTTCCAATTGGATGCCGGTAAGTTTTTTGGGAAAATGTTCCTGCAAAAATTTTTTATTCTCACGAAATGCGACAAGGTTGTTGTAATGAAAAATGATATCAGAAAGCTGGGGGTAGAGTTTGCTTTCATTAAAATATTTATCTACTTCTTTGAGATAGGCGAGGAGGGTATATTTCTTTAATTCAAAGTCAATATAGCCTTCTGCAAACCAGGTTTCGGATAGTGACTTCATGGGTTTTAATTTGGCTTAGTAACTGTAAATTATATAAAAGACTTTGAAATTAAAAAGTAAGTTTACCCTAAGTTTGTTAAAAAGAAATATCATGCCAGGAATAATATTGTGTTTGTTCATCATTATTTTTTCTTCCTGTGGCTCAGTTAAATATTACATTGTACGCCATGCAGAAAAAGAAACCGCTTCTACGGGTACGACCATGAGCACACCTAATGATCCGCCACTCTCAGCTGCCGGCCGGGTAAGAGCCATTGAATTAAGGGAAGCATTAAGAGGGAAAGGCATCCGTTATATTTTTTCTACAAATACTATCCGCACTATTTCCACAGCTCAGCCATTTAATGAGATAAGAGGGGCAACAAATATTGAAATTTACAACACAAAAGATTCTCTTGATCAGTTTATTCAAAAGCTGAAAGAAATAAAGAAAGGAAATTCGTTGATCGTCGGGCATTCCAATACAGTAGATGATATTGTAAATAAGCTTTGCGGTGAAATAAAAATTCCGGGAGATCTGCCCGACTCAGAATATGATAATCTTTATATAGTAACTAAAAAAGGAAGACATTTTAGATTCGAAAATAAAACTTATGGGACACCAACAAACAAGTAAAGACACCATAATTTCCTCATAATCCCTTAAAATCTTTCTTTAATCCTGGTTCAATATTCTCTCTCCCCATTAAAATTCTCTAATTCTTTAGCAACAGCAGTTAAGAAAGTTGCACCAAGACTTCCATCAACAATACGATGATCATAGCTCATACTTAAATACATCATGTGACGGATAGCGATGCTGTCGCCTGCAGGAGTTTCAATAACAACAGGACGTTTTTTGATCGCCCCAACTGCAAGTATTGCAACCTGGGGCTGATTAATGATCGGTGTTCCCATTAAACTGCCGAATGTACCCACATTCGTCAATGTAAAAGTTCCTCCTTGTGTATCCTCGGGTCTTAATTTATTATTACGGGCATTGTCGGCTAATGCATTTACCTGTTTTGTCAATCCAACTAAATTCAGCTGATCAGCATTCCTGATCACAGGCACGATCAAATTACCACTTGGCAAAGCAGTAGCCATTCCCACATTGATATCTTTCTTAATGATTATTTTATCACCATCGAGTGAGCAATTCACCAGGGGGAATTTTTTTATGCAACGTACGATCGCTTCGATAAATAAAGGAGTGAATGTGATCTTTGTACCCTCACGTTTCTCAAAATCTTTTTTCACTTTATCACGCCATAGTACAAGACTGGTTACATCAGCTTCCACAAAACTTGTTACATGCGGACTTGTATGCTTGCTTCTTACCATGTGTTCAGCGATCAGCTTGCGCATACGATCCATTTCTATTATTTCGACATTACCGGAATAAGTTGTAAGTGGTAAGTTTTGAGTTGCCGGTTGAGATTCTCTTACAGAACTTTCTTGTTGCCTGCTTACGGCTGGTTGATAACTATGGACTGTGGACTGTTGACTATGGACTTTTCCTGACTTCCTCTCACTCACATATTGCAAAATATCTTTTTTTGTTACTCTTCCTTCATTACCCGTGCCCGGAATATTTTCAAGCTCACTCATACTCACACCTTCACTTGCAGCAATGTTCAATACAAGAGGTGAATAAAAACGACTACCATTACCGTTTGATGTTTGAGGTTTGAAGTTCGAGGTTTGATGTGATGAAACTACTTCAGCAACGGTTGTTTCTTGTTCCTTGTGCCTTGTTTCTTGTGCCTTAGGCGGGGGAGTATAACTATGTGCAGTTGCTTTTTCTTCAGCGCCTGTTTTAATTCTTGCGATCACTGAACCAACCGGCACCACATCATTTACATGAAAAAGAATTTCGGTCATTACACCTGCAGCAGTGCTTGGTACTTCGCTATCCACTTTATCGGTTGCTATCTCAAGCACAGTTTCATCCATACTCACAGGATCGCCGGGTTGTTTGTGCCACTTGAGAATTGTGGCTTCCATAATACTTTCACCAAGCTTAGGCATTACTAAATCAACTATTGCCATAATTATTTTTTTGTAGTCAGCAATCGAAATTCTATTCACCGTCCCTTGCGACGCTCCGTTTATCTTTCTGTTCTTCCATCAGCATTGCGTCGCAGTTTACCCTGGGCTTGTCGAAGGGTCGCACTAACATCCACTGCTTAATTTTTTACCGGCTCAAAGGTAATGATTTGAACATTAAAACCCGATCAAGTGTTAGCAAGAATAAACTTTCTTAAAAAGTTCAACGCAGCATGTGCTGTCATCTCAATATTTCTTTCCCTGTCGAATCGAAAAGCAAGTTTTGCTGTCTCTACTTTTTCATTATTACCAGCTGCGATCCAAACAGTACCCACCGGTTTTTCATCACTACCACCATCAGGACCCATGATGCCAGAAGTAGCTATAACAAAATCAACTTGCAGTTTTTCTACAGCACCCTTCACCATTTGAATGACTGTCTCTTCACTTACTGCACCAGCTGTTCTTAATGTTTTATCAGTAACTCCAAGCAATCTTTCTTTTACGTCATTAGCATAGCTAACAATGCTTCCTTTAAAACCTACAGATGAACCAGCATTTGAAGTGATCAAATGAGCGATATAACCACCAGTGCAACTTTCAGCAGTGCCGATCGTTTTATTTTTTTCTTTTAATATCTTTTGCACCGCCATTGCCAGGTTCTCATCCTTATCACTAACCAGCCATTCTGAAACTAATTCTTTTAAAACAGAAAATTTTTCATCCAGTTCTTTTTCCATTTTTTCTTTATCATCGCCTTTTGCTGTTAATCTCAATTTTACCATGCCATAGCCTGGCAAGTATGCAAGCTTGATATCTTCAGGTAAGCTTGTTTCAAAATCTTTTATTTTTTCTGCGATCATGCTTTCACCAGTACCCATTGTAAAAGCAGTGCGATGAATTATAAAAGGAAGATCAAAAGTTTCTTTTATTCTTGGTAAAACTTCATTGAGCATTAATCCTTTCATTTCGTGAGGAACTCCCGGCATGGAGACAAAAACGGCCCCCTTCCGATCCCGATCATTCGGGACCATCATCTCACTCACCTCGCTTTTCGAAATGTTTTTATTTGATTCAAGAATTTTTTTATCAGAGTTTTCAGTTATTTGGTTTTGTGCGGGTGCTAATTCTCCTCCGCCGGCTGGCGGAGAGTTAGAGGGGGCCGGGCCAAACCACATTCCCGGTGCTGTTCCTCTTGCATTATGAAGAACAGTGCAAACATCCGGCACTTCAGCTTGCTTTAAATTTCTTTCCAGCATTGGTCCTGGCCGGCGATATACTTTTTCAAATAAATATTTTACATGCTTCAATACATCTTCATTGACCACCAGCTTGCCGCCAAAATATTTACACAACAAAGGTTTTGTAATGTCATCAGCGGTAGGGCCAAGGCCGCCTGTAATTAATATTATGTCTGATTCTTTACTTTCCGCATCCAATGCATTCCAGATATCATTCCATACATCTCCAACAGCAACTCTTCTTGTTACCCAAACACCGATCTTGTTTAGTTCCTGGGCTATCCATGCACTATTGGTATCGATAGTTTGACCGATCAGTAATTCATCGCCGATAGTTATAATGCTTGCATTAACATTTTTCATAGGCTGCAAAGGTAGGAGATGGCTAAATTTGAGGAATTAAATATTCAATACTCAATGATCAATATTCAATTCTCAATGAAAAAGTTTATCCTGATCTTTCACCTTTCACTTTTCACGTTTCATTTGTCCGCACAAACAGTTACTCAGAAATTACAAAAAGCGTTCGCAGCCTTTGAAAAAGATTCACAATTAAAACATGCTATTAGTTCTTTATATGTTATCGATGCAAAGACAGGCCAGGTTGTATTTAATAAAAACTCACAAATAGGCTTAGCTCCGGCATCTACACAAAAAATTATAACAAGTGTTACGGCTTTTGAGTTGTTGGGGAAAGATTATAGATACAAAACTCAATTTGGTTATGTCGGCAATGTTAGGGATAAAGCGTTACAGGGAAATTTCTATTTAAAACCGTCCGGTGATCCAACATTAGGAAGCTGGCGATGGAAAACCACAACTGATACTACCTTTTACAACAAAATTTTAAATGCTATAAAAAAACTAAATATAACTGGCTATAATGATCTTGTTATTGACAATAGATGGAATTCAGAAGTAATCCCGGACGGATGGATCTGGCAGGATATAGGAAATTATTATGGGGCGGGAGCATCCGCTTTTAACTGGCGGGAAAATCAATTTGATATAACTCTTAGATCAGGAGAAAAAATAGGTGATCCTGTGACAATCGTAACTACCTATCCTAGATCTTATGCAAACTTAATTTCTTTAGCCAAATCCGAAGCGAGGGGAACAGGCGACAATGCATATGTATATTATCCCCAAAATGATGTTAATGCTGTGGTAAGAGGTACGATTCCAATTAATGAAAATACATTTGTGATATCAGCAGCAAATCCACATACACAATTTCAATTTCAAAATGTTTTCAATACTATTTTAATGCCTGATTTACATATTCGGCAAATGCATTACGAAAATCATTCTCCGGATACAGCAGTTTTATTTACTCACTACTCTCCAACACTCGACTCCATCATCTACTGGTTAAATAAAAAAAGTATTAACCTTTATGCTGAAGCATTGCTTAAAACCTTTGCTTACGAAAAAAAAGGATTTGGTTCAACAGATAGCGGTATTGTAATTGTAAAAAATTTCTGGAAAGAAAAAGGATTGGATGAAGATGAAATCAATATTTTCGATGGCTCTGGTCTTTCACCGCTTAATCGGGTTACTACACATGCACAGGTTGAAATTTTAAAATATGCCAAGACTAAAGATTGGTTCCCATATTTCTCTGACTCATTACCTGAATACAACGGAATGAAAATAAAAAGTGGCACTATCAATGGCGTAAAAGGCTTCTGCGGTTATCACAAAGCAAAGAATGGGAAGGAATATATTTTCTCTTTTCTTGTAAATAATTACAATGGATCTTCGTCGGCTTTAGTAAATAAAATGTATAAAGTATTGGATATACTAAAGTAGATGCCCCGCTAAATCTCTCCGCCTGAGGCGGAAGACTTACTATCTCACAAACCAGAAAATTGTCACATCAAAATTCTGTTGATAGTTTTCTTTGAATGATATGTTAGTACATTCGATGAAATTTATTCATCAGCCCGGCCTCCCTCCCTAACGGGGGAGGGAATGAGGGAGGGGCTTTCAAACTAACTATTATGAACGAACAAAATTTTAAAAACCACGGTCGTTATCTTCCTTTATACCATTTTATAATTCCTGCAATATTACTTGCCATATTTGGCGGCAGTATTGTTAATCTAATTCATGCAGACGCACATACACATTATTCGGCGGCGTTGATCCTCCTTATATCCTTTGTATTGTTCTTTATTTATTGGTATTGCCGTTCTTTTGCATTAAGGGCACAGGACAGAGCAATTCGTGCCGAAGAGAATTTTCGTCATTTTATTTTAACCAGTAAACCTCTTGATGCTCGTTTGAGGATGTCGCAGATCATCGCCTTACGTTTTGCACCCGATGAAGAATTTATTGAATTAGCAAAAGAAGCTGTCGATAAAAAACTAAGTGCCAAAGAAATTAAAATTGCAATTAAAAACTGGAAGGCTGACTATTATCGGGCTTAAAAATAGATGAACGGATTCTTAATAAGGAACGGCGCCAGGAAAAAGCCGATCCATATAACAAGTATAATGATCTTACCGCCAACTGAAAGATCCTGTATAAGGCTTCGTTGCAAAAGCCCCTGTATCATATTTATTATCTGCTCTTCTTTCGAAGAAATTTCATAAGGCGGCGCCTGGTTTACATCTTTGAATTGCGGATAATATTTTATTACAGCATTCCTGATCTTCCAATATTCTTCCGCGGTCAATTGATCATAGCTTTTCATCAGGTCGATGCCTTCAGCTTCTATTTTCTTTTCAATTCGTTCATGCTGTATGTCGCCAACCATTCTTGTTATCATCATGAATGGAAAAAACAACAGGAATAAAAACCCGGAGCTGATAGCAATCCAGCTCATCAATGCAACAGAAAGGACCATAAAGATTTTCCCAAGTATATTATAATTATCAAGGAACAGCCGGTGCAATAACTGCCCGCCATCAAGGGGATAGACAGGTAATAAGTTCAATACATTTAGGAAAATTAATATCCATGCTATTTTTTCAAGAAGATCCGATTCGAGTTGAATCGATAAAACGTGTAAAAGGATGCCCAAAAAAATTCCCGGAATAGGTCCGGCAAGCAAAATGATCGCCGATTGTGTTTGTGATACCTCTTGTTTTTTACCAGAAACATAAGCACCTAACAATGGGATGAAAAATATCCCGAGATCCTGGTATTTATAAATCTTCATAGCTGTAAAATGACCGAGCTCATGAAAAACAACAACTGCTGTCAGTATCAATACCAGCATCCAGTTGTGCCTGAAGAAAAAGTAACCGATGACAAGAAAGAAAGCAAGACTTGCAAGGGACTTGAGCCAAACATTTGGTTTACGTTTTGGTTCTTCGAGTTCCGGTTTCGGTATCTCCGGAGTCATTTCACCAGGTATTGGAATTGGTTGATCCATTTACAAGATTATTGAAAATAACGTTCTATTTTTTTCTTTAGTGCTTCAGGCATTGCCGTTCTTTTCATTCCGTCTTTTTCCATAAAGTATAAAATTATCTTGCCAACACAAAGCAATTCTTCTTTTTCATTATAAACTTCATGGTGAAATTCTATTTTATGATGCAAAGGCATTTCTTTTAAATAAGTTTTGATAGTTAACAGTTCATCATACAATGCCGGGCGAAAATACCTGGCATGTACATCTACTACCGGCATTATCACACCCAATTTTTCCATATCTGCATAGGTAAATCCAAATTGCCGGATCGATTCGGCTCTTGCTACTTCAAAATAGAAAAAATAATTGCTGTGATAGACAAAACCCATTTGATCGGTCTCCGCATAACGCACCCTTACTTTTGTTTCCGAGGTAAACATATTAATTATTGTCTTCTATTTTTTCACCACCTATCTCGAACGAGTGTTCATCTTTTCCGAAAAATACGGCGATATTTTTTGCAGTTAATAATAAAATTATACTCAGCACCAAACCGATCAGGGAATTCCAAAAACTTACTCTTAATGATCGGTCATCATAATAATCAAAATGTTCGAATGGCCTGGAGATAAACTGACCAGCTACGTATTCAATTACATTGGGGACAGTTTGCAAAAAGGAGCTAAGACAGATTGCTATGATAATTACATGAAGCACCGAGATCTTATTTAATTTAAGATCCAACAATTCCTCGTCCTGGCCGCAAATAAATCTTGCAAGACGTTTTACATTTCTTGCCAACAGAAAGAAAGTGATGGTATAAAAGGCAAAAAATAAAAACGTCGGCAAGATCGCCATCATGATGTTTTGATTTATGCCAGACCCCAGCCCGAATAACAGGGTAGTAATTAAAGCCAGCAAAGAGGTTATCATTTTATAACCCATGACCAGCACAGCAGCAATAATACCCATCTCAACAAGCTGAATTTTTTTCATGATGATGACTTATTTAACAAATTGATCTTTTACTGCGCCGGCAAAGTAGTTAAAAATGTTAACCATTTTTATTTTCATCAAATGATTTTTACGATGCACCTGATATGAAACTGCGATCAACTTTGCTATGTTTTAGAATAAATTGTTAAACATATATCAACATTGCACTTATCCACAGTTGTTTGGAATGATGTTTGGCACTGGTAGGAAATAATTTGAATTTTACAACGTTAAGTCACCATCGGTTTTAAAGGACAATTAATATGAAGAATCGGATCATTGCTTTAGTAGCTACTGTTATTTCAGTTTTATCTCTCCAGGCACAACAAACCCGCATTTTTACAGACCCGCAGGAAAAATTCAAAGAAGCAAAGGAGTATTACCAAAAGGAGCAATACAGCCTTGCTTATCCTTTGTTCAAAGAACTGCAACAGGCATCAAAGGAAACAAACCAGATCAATGATGCACTGGTGACCCAGGAAATTAATTACTACACCACAGTGTTATCATTAAAACAAAATGAAGAGAGGGCTGAGGCTACTGCAATTAACTATATCGAGCTGGAGAAAAATAATCCAAGAGTTCAGCAAATGAATTTTCATCTTGGAGAATTTTATTATCGTCATCAGCAGTTTGCAGATGCTGCAAGATATTATGAAGATGCAGGTATTGCCAACTTAAGTAATCGTGAGATCTCCGATATGAAGTTTCACCAGGGCTATTCTTATTTTACGTTGCAAAAATTCAACCAGGCAAAACCACTTTTCAATGCAGTAAGACAAGTAAAGGATGATCCTAACTATATCGATGCAAATTATTATTATGGTTTTCTTGCTTTCCGTGATCGTAACTACAATGAAGCATTGGAAAGTTTTAAAGTAGTTGAAAACGAAAAGGGATATGAAACGGTTGTACCATATTATATAGCACAGATCTATTATATTCAGGGTAAAAAGGAAGAAGCGATCGCTTATGCTGAGAAAAAGATCAAAGGGGGCAATTCTCAATACTATGATCGTGAAATGAAATTGATGCTTGGCCACGGTTATTTTGAAAGAAAAGAATTTGATAAGGGTTTGCCCTACCTTGAAGAGTATGTTCGAAAGGCTGATAAGGTTACAAGAGAAAATTTGTATGAGTTATCATACAGCTATTACATCGGGGGACAATACAGAAAAGCGATTGATGGGTTTAAGCAATTAAGCGGAAAAGATGATTCATTAAGTCAGCATGCAATGTACCTGCTTGGTGATTCGTATTTGAAAGTAGGAGAGAAGCCAAATGCAAGAAATGCATTTTTATTCTGTGCTTCAAACAGCAGCAATAAAACACAAAAAGAAATTTCAAAATTCCAGTATGCAAAGCTTTCTTATGAGCTAGGTTACCAGGATGAAGCGTTGAATAGCCTTAGTTCTTTTCTTGCAGATTATCCGAACTCAACATATAATGCTGAAGCAAAAGACCTGATGGTGATGGTGCTTGCTAATACAAACAACTACAAAGATGCGTTGGTGTTGATGGATGGAATTAAAACTCCTTCAGAAAATTCAAAGAAAACATATCCGAGAATACTATTTGGCAGAGCAACTGAACTTATCAATGACGGAAGATTACAGGAAGCCGACGCCTTGCTTGATAAAGCATTGAAAGATCCTAATAATGCAGCAGTTCTTCCTTTAATAAATTTCTGGAAGGGTGAAATCGCTTATCGTACTGATAAATTAGATAATGCTATTAAATATTATAATGCATATTTAGATGCAGGTGCACCGGCTGCAGGTGAAGCTAATGGGAATTCTATTCGTTATAATCTTGGGTATAGTTATTTAAGAAAAGAAAATTATCCTGCTGCATTGAAATTTTTTGAGCAAGTAGGAAAAAGCCCGGCATTGAATTCAGATGAGCTTACACAGGATGCATATATACGTAGCGCCGATTGTTATTTTATGAACCGTGATTACACTCGTGCAAAAGCGATGTATGATAATGTGATCAAACTTTCATGGCCCGCTGAGGATTATGCTACTTTCCAGGTTGCAATGATCGCCGGAGTTAAAAGCTCAAATGAAAAAATAAGCCTGATGAACACGATGGCCAGGAAATTCCCGACATCGAATCTTGTTGGCGATGCAAATATGGAGATCGCTAACGCTTATCTCGCTGATGAACGTTTTCGTGAAGCTATTGCTCCATTAAATAATGTACTTAAGCTTGCAACAAATAACAGCTTAAAACCACAGGCGCAGTTGAAGCTTGCTATTGCAAATTATAATTTGAATAATAACCGTGAAGCATTGGCCCAATATAAAAATCTTGTTCAAACATATCCTAATTCACCGGAAGCGGCAGAAGCATTGGATAATATTAAAAGCATTTATGTAGAAGATGGAAAGCCTGATGAGTATGCAAATTATATGCGTCAAATGGGAAGACCGTTGGATGTAAGCACTGAAGATTCTCTTTCATGGTCAGCTGCACTTACACAATATGAAAGCGGAAATACAAATGCGGCTTTAACTGCATTTAATAATTATGCACAGCGGTTCCCTAATGGTGTTTATGCTTTGGATGCAAATTTTTACAGGGGCGAAATTTATTACGAAAGAAAAGACTGGAACAATTCACTAAGCGGTTATGAGGCAGTCGCAGCAAAAGCTCCAAACCGTTTTGCAGAGAAAGCAATTCTGCAGGCAGCAAGGATTTATTTCTTTGAGCAAAAGAATTATGGGAAAGCTGAAAGTTATTATGCCCAGTTGAAACAAATATCTTCTGGCCAGGAAAACAAGTTGGAAGCAATGCGTGGACTTCTTCGCTCACAATATCAATTACAAAAATGGAATGAAGCTGTAGAGAATGCAAATGAACTGGTTACGTTAAAGGGAAGCAGCACTGATGATAAATCACTTGCTAATATGGCCATTGCAAAAGCTTACCAGGTAAATGGTCAGCATGATCTTGCCATTGCAAATTTCAAATCAGTTGTATTACAGAATAAAGCCGCACTTGCTGCAGAAGCAAGATATGAGATCGCCAATAGCTGGTTTGCGCTAAACAAACTTGCAGATGCTGAAAAATCCGCCTTCGAAGTAATTAATAAATCCGGTTCTTATGATTTCTGGGTAACCAAATCTTATATCCTTCTTGGTGATATTTACCTTAAGCAAAAAGATTATTTCAACGCAAAAGCTACTTTTCAAAGTATAGTTGACAATTCAATAGTTCCTGAATTTAAAAAAGAAGCACAGGAAAAATTGAACCGGGTGATCGATGAAGAAGGTAAGAGCAGTAAAGTTGGTAATAATTAAAACAAAGAAATTAATAATTAATAATTATTAATTAATAATAATGAAGAGAATGAATATAAAAGCCATCACATTATTGGGATTCGGAATTTTATTATTTGGGATTTCTTATTCCCAGCAAGACACCACGAAAAAGGGAAAGGTTGATATTACATCAGCATTTAAGCCGATATTAAAGGAATCAGCAAAGATCAATTTTAATGCATCGCCTGCAGTGAACGATACTACCAAACCAAGATTGAATTATGATATTCCTAATCAAAACTTATTACTTGGATATGCGCCGGGTAGTCTTCGTCCATTAGCTTTGGATATTGATTCAGGCGGTGTTTGGGATCTTAGTAGCTATATCAAAGCTGGCTTTGGAAGCTTAAAGACCCCTTTTGTACAGGCAGGTTTTTCCTTTGGTGATGGCAAAACCGCAGGACTTAATATTTATGCAAAACATATTTCTTCCTCAGGTAAAATTCTTTACCAGGATTACCGCAATACAAATGTTGATCTAAAAGGTTTTTTTCAAACAAGCAAGAATTTAGAATGGAATGCACAGCTTGGTATGAGACAAGACCGTTATTATAAATATGGCATCGACCCGATAATATCACATATTCCTCCGAAAGATTCACTTGAACAAAGTTTTCAGACATGGAAAGGCGGAGTGGGATTTCACAATATAAATCGTACACAGTTTGGCATTTCTTATTCTCCGGAAATTCTTATTAATGTATTCAATGATGGCAGAGAGAATAGTGAAAGCAATACTTATATAAATCTTCCATTGCAGAAAACTGTAGGTAAAGTATTTGCAGTAGGCCTCGGTGCTACTTTTGATCTTACAAGATATAAACCGGATAATAAGTCCGCACTTGATAATACTTTTTATTCTATAAGCCCCTCAATTTTATTTAAAACGCCAAAAATAAATGTACAAGGTGGTATTCGTCCTTCGTGGGATAATAAAACATTTAAGATGTTCCCTAATGTGCTCGTTGAAGCAAGTACAGAAGATAAACGATTTACATTCCAGGCAGGCTGGTCTGGTTATATCAGGAGAACTTCTTATCAATACCTCGCAAATATTAATCCTTATATAGATGCTCCGGCTGATCTGAAGAATACATGGATAGAAGAAAGATATGCTGGGTTTAAAGGTTCCCTGGGCGATCATTTTATTTATAATGCAAAGCTTGCATATAATAAATACAAGAACCAGCCACTGTTTATAAATGATAATGCGGCTTTTGATATCTATGATAATACCTTCAGAGTAATTTATGAACCTTCAATGAAGGCAGTTCATTTTGGTGGGGAAGTTGGTTATGTTGAGCAGGAAAAATTCTCAGTATTAGCAGGCATTAACTACAGTAAATATTTCAGTATACAGGAGAATAAGAAAGCATACGGATTAGTGCCGCTTGAATTAAAAGGATCAGCACGGGTGCAGGTTGTAAAGGATCTGTGGTTAAAAACCGATCTGTTCCTTTGGGATGGAGCACAATACAAAACGCCTTCGGGTAATTCAGCGCAATTGGATGGCTCATTTGATCTGAATGCCGGTCTTGAATTCCGCATTACGAAGAATCTAAATCTATGGGCTCAGTTCAATAATATTTTAAATAAAGAGTATGAGCCGTGGAAGTTGTACAGATCTTATGGTTTTAATTTCCTTGGCGGCGTTATCTTCGCATTCGATCAGAAAACGAAATAATGCAAGATACTTTATACGAATTCCTGGTAGTAAATAAAAAATTGAGCTTGCCCGGTCTTGGCACTATCAGCCTGCGACAAAACTCATCCCAGCTTGATTTTACAAACAGGCAATTTGATCCACCTTCATTTTATTTTATAATTGAATCAAAAGACGATAAGCCTTCAAAAAAACTTTTTGAATGGCTTTCTTCTTCTTATGGCATTTCGGAATGGGATGCGGTAAAATTCATAAATGATTTTTCATTTTCAATAAGGAATAAGCTTTCAGAAGCAGGAGAAATGAATTGGGAAAATGTAGGGGTGTTTAGAAGAGATGAAACAGGTAATCTGAAGCTTGAATCACCTGCCATGGCATTGCCGAATTTGCAACCTGCACATGCAGAAAAAGTAATTCGTGAAAAATTTGAGCATACTGTATTGGTAGGAGAACAGGAAAAATCTTCAGTGGAAATGGAGGAATATTTTGCTGAAGAAGCGCCAAGAAAGAATTATGCATGGATCATTGCAGTTGTACTTACAGTTTTAGCCGTTATGTTTATCGGGTGGTATTTTTCTGAAAAAGGATTTAATCCTTCTTCTGCCGGAAATACATCTGTTATCAAATCAAATTAAGAAGAGGGTTTTCTTATTAATGAGCAATCAAATCCATTATACATTATGCCCTGTGTGTGGATCAGCGGGCATTTCAAAAGTTTTTAAAGTAAAAGACAATACAGCAAGCCAGGAATATTTTGATATTTATCACTGCAGTAACTGCCAGGTGCGGTTTACACAAAATCCTCCATCAGAAGCGTCGATCGGAGAATATTATAAATCGGAAAATTATATTTCGCACACTGATACATCAAAAGGATTGGTTAATCGCCTTTACCAGACCGTAAGGAATTTTTCGATCAATCAAAAGAAAAAATTGATTGAAAAAACAACAGGTTTGACAAAAGGCAATCTTCTTGATGTAGGAAGTGGCACCGGTTATTTTGCGGCCGCAATGCAAAAAGCAGGATGGGATACCACAGGACTTGAACCCGATGAAGGTGCAAGAAATGTCGCAAAAAAACAACATTCGCTAAATCTTCTGCCCGCAAAAGAACTTTTTAATTTGCCCGGGAAAAAATTTAATGCTATTACTTTATGGCATGTACTGGAACATGTTTATGATCTAAAAAAATATATTGCAACTTTTAAAAACCTTTTAGCTGATAATGGAAAACTTTTTATTGCGGTGCCTAATTATACCAGTTATGATTCGATGAGTTATGGAACAGACTGGGCAGGCTATGATGTACCAAGACATCTTTATCATTTTACACCACAAACAATGCAATGGCTAATGAAGGAATCAGGATTCAGGATCATCGATATTAAGCCAATGTGGTTTGATAGTTTTTATGTCAGCCTGTTGAGCAGTAAATACAAAAATGGGAGCCCTAATTGGTTTGGCGCAGTTTGGACCGGATTGATATCAAACTTTAAAGCAATGAATGATGTGAAGAAAT
>Ga0070698_100003685_pt1 | contig 16818 bp, 19 predicted proteins | sample KBSK1502metaG_FD_65477 | JGI IMG/M metagenome (GOLD analysis project Ga0070698, IMG submission 65477) | Corn, switchgrass and miscanthus rhizosphere microbial communities from Kellogg Biological Station, Michigan, USA - KBS K1-50-2 metaG | ecosystem: Host-associated > Plants > Roots >...
GTATTTGACCCCTTCGCAGGCCTGTTCACGGTGGTTTATTGCGCGGTGAAATACGGCCGTCGCGGTCTCGGTGTCGAACTCAGTGAAGACTATTTCAGAGATGGATTGCGGTATTGCAAAGAAATCGAAAACGAAGTAACGGCGCCGACGTTGTTTGATTGTCTTGAGCCAGCGCCGCCGATAGTCGAAGAACAAACTCGGGAGGCTGTGGCATGAGTGCTCAGCTTTCATTGTTGGAGCCAACTGGATCGAGCTATGTGCAGGCCTGTTTGGAGCGCGGCGCGCAGATAGTTAGCAAAGGAACTAAGTGCGAAGGCGCAGTTGTTCTTTGTCCGTCTTGCTATTCAGAGGCCGGGCTAGATCCCGAGTTTGATGGTGAGGATCTGATCTCATTCAAATGCGATTGCGGCAATGAGTTCAAAAATGAAGATGCGGCACTGTTGACCTTTAAGGTCGCTGGAAAGAAAAGATGAACGCTGTTATCGCAACACATACTGACTGGATCCAAACGTTCACCGGGAAACAATTCTGGCCGCTCGACCCGCACATTGAAGATATCGACATCCGCGACATCGCCCACGCGCTTTCTAATCTTTGTCGATACGGAGGCCACGTCGAGCAGTTTTATTCAGTGGCCCAACATAGCGTCTTAGTCAGTCGAGAAGTTCCTGCCGAGCATGCGCTCAGAGGATTACTGCACGACGCATCGGAGGCCTACCTGATTGACATACCGCGACCGATAAAGCACTCGCCGGGTATGGAAGTCTACAGAGCCGCGGAGAATGTACTTCAGCGGGCAATTTATCTGCGGTTTGGCTTGGGGCCTGAAGACCCTGATTGCATCAAGACCACTGACAGATTGTTGCTCAGAACCGAACAGCGGGACTTGATGAAACCCGCACCGGTGGCGTGGCAAGACGATCGGTCTGGGGCTTTGTCGGAAACGATCATCCCCTGGACACCGTTGGCATCGCGCATAACGTTTCTAAATCGCTTCAACGAACTGACCACATTCACCCACTGAGAAGGAGAGGCAAATGCAATTCGAAAGATCCACCGAAGTTGAGAAGGTTGCGAACGGTGTCATCAAAGAACACCTCCCGGAACTTAAGAGCAAAACGATCGTCTATGTTACCCAAGATAAAAAAGACGATAAGACAGGTAATTCCGTTCCGCAGATGCGCAAGGGAAAGACGATCACCGGCGACATTAAGATCGTCGGCGGACTGAACGGGTTTCTTATCTCCGGCGACGAACGCACTGATGACGATGGGCCATCATCGGTCGTCGTCGTCGTTGTCTCTCGCCATTCGTGGGAGCATTTGGAATCAAACCAGCGCAAAGCATGGCTTCACCAACAGCTCGTCAGGCTTGAGTACAACGATGAAACCGGCAAGCCGTCGATAGGCGACTACGATGTCAAAGAAATGACGATGACGTCGAAGTTGTACGGTGCGTGGAACGATGACCTGAAACTTTTCTTCAAGACCGCAAAGCAACATCCGCTTTTTGATGACCTCAACGCTGAAGTTCCCCCAGTAGCCGCAGACGCGAAGCCCGGCAACGGTGCCGTCAAGATTGAGAAGGCCGCAGCGAAGGGCAACGGCGCAACTGATGATAACGGGAAAGACAAAGTGGAAGAAGCACCAAAGTCAGCCGGTTTTAAGTCACTCAAAGACGAAGTTGCGCAGCGGCGCGGACGGCGACCGGCGGCGCGGGCATAGCGCGGGAGTTGGGCCATGTTCGAATTCGTGGGGAACTTATTTATGAGCGAAGAAAAGCAAGTTCGGCTGAATCGGGGCCAGTTCGAAACGATTACAGCAAAACTCGGAACGATCACTACGTTACTCCGCAATCAAAACGTGGTCGTAAATATCGATCTAAAACCTTTAGTTGATGAGGTCAAAGCGGGCTTCGCTTCGGTGGTTGAAGCTATCGCTAAACTTGAAACGCTGCCGCCACCGCAGCATAAACCATTTCGCTTTGAAGGAGGCGGATTCATGAGAACTTTCAAGGGCGATAGACCGCCCGACATTATCACCTTTCACAAACCAGTCGTAGTCGACAGCGAAGGAACACCAGTCGATCCACAGCCGGCATTGAACTACACATTCTCGTCAGACAAGCCGAGCATTTCTGATGTCAGCGCCACTGACGACGGCGGACCATCGGTGAGCGTCACCGTGACCTATGGCACTCCCGTCAAACTCGAAGACGGCAGTTATGACATGGCCGAAATTCGCGCAGAGTCGAACATACTCGATACCCCGGCGGGTCCGCTCAAGGATGTAGTAACTGAGCAAATCCAGTTAGTGCCCGGCGATGCAGCGGGCTTTGGAACGGGCGGACGTTTTGAGTTTCCAGAAGCGTAGTTGATTCCTTTGACATTATTGCGTTGGGGCGCGAGGGCGACGTAGTTCGCAGTAATCCTCAGAGTCCCCACGGCTGACGGGGGCGAAAGAACCTGTGGGCAAAGCAAGCCGGAACGGTCAGGGACTTGTCTGGCGACACCTCCCCTGACCGCGACGCTAAACAAGCCACAGTGGCTGAAGGCGACTCGCGGAAGTAGTTGTGAACCGCAACAAAGAATTTGGGTCGTACAAGTGCAACGTGACTTTGGCCGTAGGAGAGAAACGGCCACGATATTTCGATTGGAAAAGGAGAATAAAAAGCATGGGTAGCGGATTAGCAGCATTACAAGAACTTCATCCGGGAATTGAGTTTGAAAGCAGCAACGGAACCCACCGATCCACAGAGCCTCAATCGGTTCTTACCAATTCGGTGCTTCAGGTATGGGTAATGATGCTCCCGCTTCGCGAACAGGGAACACTGCTTACGGCGGTTCGCGGCTGTGATAGCGAGGCAAAGAGTTGGACCCAGAGAGGCGTTGCGTATTCGCAGGGGAGAAGACTGACGGCGTTCATTCGTTGGTGTTTTATGAATCCCGCCGATCCTCGTGAAGTTGATATCGAGGAAGGGTCATTCTTTCGAAGCGTACCGCCAGATCCGTTCAAGCCGTCTGAATTTGGTCACCTACCAGAGCATTGGTACGCACATGCAATGCACGCGCTTGAGGTAATTGGCTACAGACACCCCGAGGTGGACGTAGCAACAAAGGCGCGCACGATGTATGAGCGCATGGTCCATAATCTTCACCTCAATCCAGAAACTAAAGAGCAGATGATCAAACGGCTCAGCGAAGACCGGATCGCGAGCGGTACCGTGGTCTCCTGAGGCGTGTGATGTCCTACTGCTTAAACAAGAAGTGCAGGGAACAACTTGCGCCGATGTCGCGTGAGTGGTTGTGTCCCTCATGCCGGTTCATTGGCAGAGTTGGAATGTTCTTCGGCGGCTTGTTCGCCGGGATCGGGTTCGCGTTGCTGAAGTGGTGGAAGGTGATTTGAATGGGCGATACAAAGATCGAATGGACCGAGAAAACCTGGAATCCGATTCGTGCTCGGCGCAAGTCTGACGATTCTCGCGGCTGGTACTGTGAACTCGTTTCCGAAGGTTGCCGCAACTGCTACGCAGAGAAGATGAATCGAAACACATACTTCGGTAACGGTCTGCCGTACAAGCCCGCGACTCTGCCGGAAGTGGATCTATTCCTCGACGACAAGATTCTTCAGCAGCCGCTCCACTGGTCCAAGCCACAAAACGTATTCCCGTGCTCGATGACGGATCTATTTGGACGCTGGGCGAAAGACGAATGGCTGGATCGAATCTTCGCAGTGATGGCGTTGGCCCAGCAACATACGTTTCAGGTACTTACCAAGCGGCCAGAGCGAATGCGTGATTACTTATCAGGCGAGACCGCGCAACGCATTGCCGAACTGATAATGCTTTACAGGTTTACCCGCGACTTCAACTCTGATTATGAATTCGACGCTCGTGATGCAGACTTGGACCGGTGGCCTTTGCCAAACGTCCACCTCGGAACCTCAGTAGAAAACCAAAAGACCGCAGACGAAAGAATCCCGCTACTACTTCAAACACCAGCAGCGGTTAGGTGGATCAGTGCTGAGCCGTTGCTTGGACCAGTCGATCTAAGGAACCTAAAAGACGGAACGTTCAACGGGCTCGACGGGATTGACTACGAAGACATCGGAGATATTCGCGACGCGGGCATTCTCAGCAAGAGTGAAATTCCAAAACTCGACTGGTTGGTATGTGGTGGCGAGTCTGGTCCAAAGGCGCGACCGATGCATCCAGACTGGGTTCGAGGTCTTCGCGATCAGTGCGTGTCGGCTGGTATTCCCTTCTTCTTCAAACAGTGGGGTGGATGGGCCAATCAAGGCGAATGCGACGATCCGTGCGGTCGCTGTGTGATGGCACTGCGAAGCTGGAACGGAACCGAATGGCGTGGATCGGAACTCACCGGTACCGACTGGAAAGTAGGTCACCAGACCGGAGCTTTGCAATTACATCCAGTCGGCAAGAAAGCAGCCGGCCGATTGCTGGACGGTCGCGAGTGGTCCGAGTATCCGAAAGCAAAGTCGGCAACGGCAAAGGTCTGACATGGCAATCGGCAGCTACATCGGCGCACCTGAAGATGAGCCTGGCTATTGGGATGATAAGCACCCTAACGACGACGAGCCCCAGGGCGGACCGATCGTTGCCGCAGTGCGTGACGCTGAGGGCTGGATTCTGTTCGACACCAGCGGCAATCCGGTTGACTGGCCCGCAGATTGGCCCCACGAAGTCGACACGGGATTTCTTCATGCTCAGGGAATCGTGGTTGCGGGATGAGTGTTTACGTCGACTCAGAAAAGAATCGCTATCGCCACATGATTATGTCGCACATGGTTGCGGACACGTTAGACGAGCTTCATGAGATGGCCCAAAAGCTCGGATTAAAACGTTCGTGGTTTCAGACCTCGAGATCAGGCATGCCGCATTACGACATTTGCCAGTCGAAGCGCGGTCAGGCGATTAGATTCGGAGCAATCGAAATCGATAGGCGCAAGATGGTGGAGTTGATGAAGACACATAGAGAGGCGATCCACCATGCCGCGTAGGGATTCAGCGCCGGGAAGCGCGGGGAAGCGCGACAGCCGAGAGCAGGGATGTTTGGTTGAATAGCAGATGATCTTCATGCGCTACAAAGAAAGGGACTGGCAGAAAACATACGCCGCTTCGCGCAAAAGACTGCATACGTTTCTCTCAACGAACGGTGGCGACGCGGTGATTGCATTCGAAGCCCAGCTAATGTTGAAAGCCCACTATCGCGGGCCGTGGCGCATGCTGGCTGCGTTGTTGGGACGCGAGCTAAGGTCGTCGTTTAATCACTACCTCTGGCTAACATGGAACCGGATCAGAGTCGACGTATTCAGAGGTGCTCAGGATGAAGCGTTAGCCGCCTTCGAAAGAGAAGGCCAAGAACACGCAGCACTCAAGAATCTAAGCCGCACGATGGCTGAAGGTCTTTGCTGGGAATGCAATGAAGTAAAAGCAGAAGGTAAATGTCCGGACTGTGACGATCCGGGCGAATGGTGTGCGGGATGTCTCTGCGAGCATCAACGATTAGCACATTCGGCGATTGAGGGCACATGAGCAACCACGTAAAAGTGAGAAAAGGCCGTGACGAACAGATCTACTTCGCCGTAAACGCAGATAAAAACGCGGACGTGCAAATGGTTTTGAGCACAACGTCGTTAACTCTGTTCATTGACTTCACGTTGCCCGAGGCGAAGAGCATGAAATCAGAATTAGACAAAGCAATCAAAGAACGTGAACGGCAACTATTGAGGCGGTGAACGGATGACGGACAATCTGCATATCGAAATTCCACGTTCAGTCATTGAGGGGATCGCTCGACAAGTATTCGAAGAGTCGTTTGCACAACTGAAGCCCCAAGATGAAGAGGCTGAGAAGATCGCGCGGTCGCTTGTGCAAATAAACGCGAAGCAGTTCATCACGATTCCCGAGCTCGCGTATCTCTTCGGATGCTCACGCGGTTACGTTGACACGCTGCTTGAAAAAGCTGAGCACGGCACAACGGAATACCCAATCCCGTTTTGCTCGCTCGACGGTCTAATTGTTTTTGATCGTTTGAAGGTGCTCGCATGGGCTGAAGAATCAAAGCAGTCGAAGCCCGGCCAGCGAAAGCAAGGCGGAAAGAGACGTCACCTAAAAGTCGCAGGCCGGTGAAAACGTTGCCAGTAACACTCTCCAGTTATATGCTCGTCGCGCTTCAATCCAACTGCAACCCGTTCGCAGGGAGGGGCGAAGTATGACCTTAAGGAAACGCGGTGAGCATTGGCACTATCAATTCATGATTGACGGCCAACTCTACTACGGCGTATTTCCAGAAGCTGAGAGTAAAAAAGACGCACAAATCAAAGAGGCTGAAGAGAAGCGCAAAGTCCGTTTGGGTGAACGCGCAAAGTCTTCAGACCTAGACCGCTTCGAGAAGTTTGTTGACGAGGTTTACCTGAAGTACTCGAAAGAAAATAAAGCATCGTGGCGCCATGATGAATTCAGGTGCGAAATGCTTTGTAAGCACTTCGGCGGCAAACGATTCTCGGAGATAAAACCGATGCACGTTGTTACATTCATTAACCAACGACTTGCATCAAAGGTAAAACGGCACCGCCAGGTGAGCGAGGCGACACGGCAGCGCAGCCCGGTCACGGTGCACAAGGAAATAACATTGCTTTCGTCTATCTTTCGCATGGCGATGAGGGAGCAGATCATCACCGTCAATCCGGTTGCTGAGATCCCAAAGCACATTCGAAAGAAACTGAAGCCACGCAATCCGCGCCGATGTCCTTTGGACGATCAAAAGGAAGCGGCGCTAATTGAAAATGGTTTGATTGGGCGGTACGCGCATCTGCGGCCGGTCGTTCTATTTGACCTCAACACCGGCTTACGCCTGGGCGAGCTACGACGTCTCGAGCGCGGCCATGTAAATCTCGAACCGGATTCGAAGCGGTTTGATATTGATGGCCAGTCCTGGGAGTTACCGCAGGATTGCTTGATTGTCGTGCAGAGTAAAAACGGCAAGCCTCGCGTAGTGCCGCTCAACCGAAGTGCAGTATCGATCGCGCGGCATCAACTCGAAGATGCCACGATCGAAACCTATTTATTCCCGAGCAGCAAAACAGACGGCATGATCAAGGAAGTCAAAAAGGGATTCAAGGGGGCATGCGAAGCTGCCGGCGTGAGGTACGGGCAATATGATGTCGACGGTACGACGTTTCACACGTTGCGCCATCGATTCAACTCCAAGCTCTCAGCGCTTGGGGTAAACAAAACAGTCAGACGTGATTTGCTGGGACATTCCCCTGGCGACATGACCGACTATTACACGCATTCAACGTTAGAAGAGAAACGAAGAGCCGTTGAGATGCTTTGCCACAGTGAACCGGAAAAAGTGATCGAATTTCCGATCAACTGTGGCAAGATTGTGGCAACGGCTTAGATCGAGGCTTCGAAGGTGTCTGTAAGTTATTGATTCTGTGGTAGCGGGGGGCGGGATCGAACCGCCGACCTTGGGGTTATGAATCCCACGCTCTAACCATCTGAGCTACCCCGCCATGCCTTGATTATCAACTATTTACAGCTACCATCAAAGTGCCCGAATTCCCGCTGAGAGAGCGTGGGACCTGTGCTGCTGTGACGGCACTGATTTTTAACATGACTGCCTCGCCTGCGCCAACAGGCAAATTGCGAATCTAACGCTGACTCGTTGAGATGTTCGCATGGCCCATTAGCTTGGCTTCCAATCGAAGGCGAGACGTCCTGATAACTCAGTGAATTCTTTCCGAAGCCCCCCAGAATCGTTCATCCATCTAGAGCCTTAACTCCGTCCGGAATTTGTTGCTATCCAATCCCTGTGTCGATATACTTTCCGGGAACTTTCGCACATATAGCGTATCAGGATCTCCCACATCCTTGAGTAGGTCCTGCAGCATATTCTCAACCCAGTTTTCTTCGCGCGACTTCAAACCGCAAGGTTAGTAACCAGGCTTCTCACAAGCATATGCTTGGGCTTGCTTCCAAAATTCTTTTCGTAAATACCGCGTTCGTTCCGGAGGACTAAAACCATGCCAGCTAAGAAGACGCCAATGCGGGACCTGGTTGTGTTAATCCCAGGCATTATGGGCAGTGTTTTGCAAAAAGATGGTCAGGATCTGTTCGCTTTATCGTGGAGCGCAGGATGGAGTGCCTTGTTCAGCGGTGGCTCGTCGCTTCAACAAATAATGCTGAGCGAAGACGATTCCTGCGGCAAGGACCTCGGAGATGGCATCACCGCCACCCGACTCATGTCGGATGCGCATCTGATCCCCGGTTTCTTCAAGATCGATGGCTACTCTCGCATCTCGGATTTCATTAAGAGCAACTTCGATGTCATTCAAGGAGACGTGCACGATGGAACCAAGCCCGCCAACTACTTCGAATTTCCTTACGATTGGCGTCGCGATAACAAATGCGCAGCGCTCAAGCTTGAAACTCTGATAAACGAACGGCTCCCTCAATGGCAACAGAGTAGTGGCAACCTTCATGCGAAAGTCGTGCTGATCGGACACAGCATGGGTGGATTAGTTTCGCGGTACTACCTGGAGATGCTTGAAGGATGGAAAAATTGCCGGGCTCTAATTACCTTCGGTACGCCCTATCGCGGCTCGGTTAATGCCCTGGATTTCCTTGCGAATGGATACAAGAAAAGGTTTATTGATCTCACGGAGGTGCTCCGTTCTTTCACCTCAGCGTATCAACTCCTGCCGGTTTATAAAGTAGTCGATGCAGGCGGTGGGTACCAATACATTGAAGACGTCCGCGACATTCCGGGTATTGATTTAAAAAGGGCCGCAACGGCTCGTCTTGATTTCCACGGTGCGATCAAACAAGCAGTCGAGGCCCACCAGAAAGACGCTGATTATCTGAAAAGCTACAAGATTGTGCCGATTGTAGGCACCCGCCAACCGACCTTGCAATCGGCGAGTTTTGTGAACGGAAAAATCACTGCCAGCTACGAAGTGCCTTCGAACGATCCCGCTGATCAGGTTTTTGCTGAAGGTGACGGTACCGTTCCCCGGCTGTCCGCCACTCCATATGAACTCTCTGACGAATACAGAGAGACCTTCTTCGCGGAACGTCACGCTTCGCTACAAAATAACGATAACGTTTTGACGGACCTCTCAAATCGACTGCGCCAGATGCAAACCAGTCTGAAAAAATTTCTAGGTACGCCGCCGCCTAGTCCCACAGCGGCCGCGCAACCGGCGATCAGTTTGCAGCTGGATGATCTGTATCTGGCGGATGAACCAGTCGTACTGCATGTAAATCTCATAAATGTCAGCAAGCAAATTGATGAGACGCCGCCAACAGCTCGGATTTCACAAGCAGATTCTGCCGGTACGACTATAGAACGCCAGTTTCAGCGTGTTAACAACGAGTGGGAGCTCGTGTGCGATCCGCTTACTCCCGGACCCTATCGAGTCGAAGTATTCAGCAGCGAGTTCGTCGCTGGCGCTCCGTCTCCGGTGCACGACATTTTTGAAGTGCTGTCGTAAGTCTAGAAACGAGGTGCCGTCATGACATGGGAATGGCCCAATACTGATGAGCCAGGCTTGGCGCGTTTCGCCCTGGAAGATTCGGCGAAGTCGATTGAACTTCCGATCAATCGTTACGATCAACCGCAGGATCAGGAAGGACGCCGCACGATCGCTGAGGCTGTGTATTCGGCCTTGCAGAAAAAAGGCGTACGTTATTCGCTCGAAAAATTCAACACCTCGAATGCTACACAATTGATTCGTACGCCTTCAGAGATCTTCGGACAAAAAGAAGGGACTTGTCTGGACCTGGCATTGCTCTATTGCGGAGTGTGTTTGAACTACGAGTTGCTGCCGCTAGTCATTCTCATCGAAGGCCATGCGTTGGCGGCGGTATCGCTTAATTACGATCTCCGCAACAAAGATGCCCTCAATCGTAGTGAGCGAAAGTACTTCGTGAATGCCGTTCTCACGGACGCGGAGGCCTTTCGGCAACTGGTGGCAGGTGGGGCCTACCTGCCGGTCGAATGCACCGGCTTTGCACAAACTAAAAAACTTCCAGAAAGTCTACCGGAAGGAGTCGGCCGCAACGGCGAAGGATTTCTGTCTTTTGATAGAGCAGTGGCGGCTGGAGCCGAACAACTGAGCCGTGCAGATCGACTGTTTCTCTTTGCCATAGACATCGCCGCGGCACATGATCTGGGGTTTAAGCCAGAAATAGATAATGGCGCACCAGCAACCATCAACAAACTTCCCGAACTCAACGTGGGTGTAGGTCTCAAGTTGGATGAGGTAGAAGACGTGAAAGTCATCGGACAAAAAGGCGACTCGCCCGGTACTGGTGACATCAATGTTATGAACAATGCGGAAATAAAACGTGGCAAGGGAATCACCATCATTGGAAAGACGAACGACACATGAGCGCTAATACCGCAAACACCACGACATCTCGTTCAGCACATAGTGAAATAAGCCTGCGCACCCCAACGGAGTCGTTGCGGATCAAAGCACCGAACTATATCCGCGAACGTTCTGCCGGCGAGATCATTCGTGAAGGCCTGCGAATCTATAAACTCCACTGTTTCGTGATTTTCATTGTCTACGTTCCGGTCACCGTTATTGCAAAACTCACCACAGATGTGCTCGTGTTCAGTCACGATCAGACTAGAATTGTTTTGGCAGCACGAATCCTCAACTGGATTATTGCGTATATCGCAGCTCTTCACCTCACAGTCGTAATCTCGCATATATATCTCGGTTATGACGTGAAGTTGCGCATGGCATTGAAGCGTTCTGTATCACTGCTTGGGAAAGCTTTTATCACTGTACTGCTCGTGCTGTTATTGTTTCCCTTGTATCCGTGGTTGATGTTTTCACTGCAGGTCGTGATGATTGAAGGCGTGTGGGGTTTTAAAGCTTTGCGACGTAGTTGGGAACTCGGGAGATATTATCGGCTGAGAAACTTTTTTATCTATGTATGGCCCTTCACACTCTATGTCGTGGTTTACATGGCTATAAACGTCTTGTTTCTTTACCTGTCGTTGGCCACTCCATCGTTTAGATGGTGGGAATTGCTGTTCTCAATAGCAAAAGACTTCACCCTCAGCTTGATCGCGCCCGTGTTGATCATAGTCGCGGTCCTTCTGTACTACGACATGAGGATTCGGAACGAAGCTTACGATATTTCTTCTCTGGCGGAGGACTTAAGAATCTAGGTGTGCTGACTGATCAAATGGCCGCCAGCAGGGCAAAAGATATAAGCGCGATGCCCAGAAGAACAATGATCACCGATCCTATAAAAGAGGCCCAGGCCCACCACGGCAGCGGAATCTTTCGCATCAGGATGTTGTACTCTTCGTTGCTGCTGGCTGCGTCGCCAATGGCGCCGGCAAGTTGAAACGCGTATATGGCCTCACCGAAATACTTCTTTGCATCGTCGAGTCTTTTCAGCGATCTAGATAGCCGGCCAAGATTGCGCAAAGCAACCGCCCTCTCGTAGTCGTCACCAACTTCCCTGAAGAGACTTACCGCACACTCGCCGGATTGAATCGCCTCGTCTACAAGTTGCTGCTTGCGAAATACCTGCATTAGGTTGTTATAAGTTCGGCCGAGCCCAATAGTGTCGCCGAGTTGCCGCTTGATTACCTGGCTTTGTTTCAGTGCCTCTTTGCCTTTTTCCCACTGTTGGTCGTCAACATACGCCAGCCCTAAATTGTTGAAGACCTGACCAACCCTGAATATCTCATCTTTGTTCTGGAGCTGAAGCAAACTCTTTTCGTAACATCTGATTGCTCTCTTGCTTTCCCCCAATTTCCGGTACAACGTACCCAAACTGTTGTAAGCAACAGCACAGCCCGAATGGCTTCGGATGCGACGTGCATCCTGCAAGCCTTCTCCGATCAGTCTCTTGGCCTGTGCCAGATCGCCAAGATCACGGTACGCAATGCCTAGATCCAGTTTGATTCGGTACTTGAGTGTCTTTGACAGCTTCGGATCATTAACCTTCTTCAACTCGTCGAGCGCTTCATAGAAACGTTTTATGGCAGCGGGCCAGCGCCGATTTTGATCGTCTACTAATCCAAGACGAACCATTGCTTTGGTACGCAATGCCGGATCAGCGTCGGGTATATTGAGAACCTGTTCGAATAGCTTGGCGGCCTGGTCCCATCGTGCTCTATCGGACGCAACTTTACCTTCATGATAGGCCACTACTGCGGTTTCCGCTGGAGTGAACACCGTATCATATTCATGAACTATTCTGAGGAGCGACTCGGCCTGATCGAGCGCGAAGTTTTGCCGTTTTTCTCGAATGTAAGCCTCAAACTCCTCGAATCCCTTGTCGCGATCAACAGCGATAAGATGAAAGATCCGATTGATGTTCCTGGCATCTCGGGTCAACGACTTATCTGTGTCATCGAGCGTGGTGAAATATCCGACCAGTCGCTGGCTGGCGAATTTGAAACTATCCTCGCGGTCGGGTTGCAACCACTGCTCAAACAGGTAGCTCCGCACTTCGTCCCTGATCTCGTTCAAGTCGTTCGAAAACGTTCTGACAGTTGGGAATTCCCCGAACTCACGACAGACCTTTTTGGCAGCTTCGTTACTCGTTAGCTCAGGGTCCAGGCACATCAAAATTGTGGGGTTAAACTGATGTGGAATCGCACAGAGTTTGAACTGATCAGCCTTCTCGGGTTTTAACTGAGCAAGTAAAGCCTCGAGCCTGCCGGCGGGGGTCGAGACTTCGTATTTTTTAATCAACTCGCGAAAGTCGCTCAGGAGATCAGTCATTGTCAGCAGCCTCAAGCTTCTTTTTTTGTAACTCAAGCAACGTTTTCACCATGCTTGCAACTCCCGATGGTTTCCCATTCGTTTCCGCAAAGATCATTTCGGCCACCGCCTTGCGAGTAGCTTCCGTTTCACCTACTTCCCGTCTCGTCAAGTAATCGAACACGTACGTTTCCGTCAGCGGCTGCAATTTGCCGGTGCGTACTTTCCTACTGAGGTCCTCATCATCCAGGGATGGTTCGTTGTCAATACACAAAACGAATCTCACATTCCTGAGGCCTTTGAGCATCACGCCTCGAATTAACTCACTCCAGACCCACTTTCCGGTATCGGGAGGCATTTTCTCGAGATCGTCTATCAGAATGACTAGCTGATCTCCGTTTAAGGCCTTCTCGAGATCAGAGATAAATTCCTGCGTAAGCCTGTACATCCGTTCCTGCTCACGGATGGTTCTGTCCTGTCGTGGTTCAGTGAGGTTTAGATCCTTAATAATAATCTGCTGCCCAATCATGTTCTCAATCTCAGAATTTTCGGCTATGAGACCGTCCCCAACATTGATCGAACCTGCGTTCTGGACGTTAAGCGTCAGTTCGTATTTCTGTTGTGTAAAGAAGTTGACCAGGTCCGTAAAATGCTGGAAGTGGATCTCGCCGATGTCTTCGCGAATCTTGCGTAGGATGGCAAGGTAGCTGTAATCACGAGTATTGATCCAGAAGGTTTCAGCCCAACGAACCTTTTTGACCTCGAGGCATTCGTAAAGCAGACGTTTGTGCAAGGCCGTCTTGCCCATTCCCGGCTCACCGGAAACTAGCATGACAGAGTGCTTATCCTCGCTCAGGATCTCGCAGAAGTGGTCGATCTCGCTCTTCCGATTTACAAATTGTGCGTATCGTATTTTTAGGTCTTCGATTTCGATCATCCGTCGCCCTCTTTAACAGGAGACTATCTAAACGAGCGCTGCCAGCCCTCCAGCCAGCATCCTAAGATTAACTGGTCCCGTTCCCGAACAGGTGATGCGATTAAATCTAATTGCCCAGTACAGAGCAGTGCGGATCAAAACTTCACGCGCGGGTCTGGGAATCAATGGGTTCCAACCGTCTACGAAAGCGACGACCGAATCTACCTTATCGATTTGATCCCGAGAACCGGGAGGACAATAGGTCCAAAGTAATTCGCCGATTGCTTTCCGATCGACAGCCAACGGAGGCTGGTATGCTGCCTGTATGAAGGTCACCATCTCATATCTTGCAGCAGTAAATCCGTGATCTGGAGTGCGGAGCTCACGTCTTGCTGTTCCTAACCCCATAATCAAAGTATCGGTCGCCGTTAAATCGTCGGTCACCTGACTCAAAGCTGCTTTGATTTTATCGATCGACAAAACACCAGCCGGTAACTTTGAAATGAACTCCTGTCCCAGGAAGCTGTCCAATCGCTTCTGATCGATCATCTCTTTGAGCTTTGTGATCGCTGCCACGACATTCTTGTCAGCGTTTCTCCATTCATCCACTCGGTTGACTCTTAATGAGGCACCTCGCGCATCTCGTGGATTGGGATTCTCTGCCAGAATTATGGCGGCCCGCGCAGCGAGAATTGCCTGATTAATAAATGAGATCTGCGAGCTGATCTGCGTACGACGCTCATCACTCGTGTCTCGGATTTCCGTTAGTTCTTTGTGAAGAGCCTTGAACTCATCACTTTGCGACAGCACAATGATGCGCTTCAATATCGCACTGGCCTCTTTGCTTAACTTCCATTCTGTGTTTGGTAGATCCTGCGCCTGGGCGCAAAGCTGTTGATTGACAACAGCGAGTGTCAGGAAAGCAGGCTTCGCATAGTTTTGGTCCTGGCTGTATCCAGTATTGATGAGTTGCCAGTTGGCCTGACCGACTTCAGTGAGATTGCGAAGTCGGGTTGCCTGCTGAGTGAGGCCGGCTTTTCCGAGCTCCTTACACAGTGAGTTCAGCAACGAGTAAAGTTCCTCGAAGGCGTCTTTACAACTTGTTAATTGCCTACTTGTCTCACTGCCGAGCTTGGAATAAGCGTCCGTCGCTATCTGGCTCACCGCCGAAAGTGCGATCACCAAACCGTCTGCTAGCGACGTTTGGCCACAACCTGCTACGGTCGCCTGCGCGTACACCTTCTCAGAGCCTGCAATCGCGGCAACAACACCAGTGGCGAGCGTGTGACCGATGAAGGTTCGTCGTTTGACATTCACTACGGCTGGAGCCGCATTCATTAATTGTCGCATGGGTTTCCTCATTGGCATGAGAGGTGAAAGCCTCAGTTTAAAAACATCCGCGGCCGTAATGGCGGATAAAAACTAAAAGGTGTTCACAGGTATTGACCGTGAGAATTAAAGATCTTCGATGCTGTTATGGCGGAACGCCAAGCGGGGGTCTGAAGGCAGGGTAACGAGGATTCCGCTCTTCAGCACACCAAATAGGACTTGACGTCTTGGCCTGAGCAAATATCCGAATTCTGAGCGGAGTTTATCTTACGAGTTCTGATTTGTAGAGGCAAGCAAAAGTTAATGGTTTGCCGTGTTTCAACTTCAATCTACGTCGAGCAATTCAATCCGGCGCACATGGCGTCCGCCTTCAAACGGCGTCTCCAGCCAGACGCGGACGATCGCAAGCGCGGTGTCTTCGGGAATCACTCGCTGGCCTAGTGAGAGGACGTTCGAGTCGTTGTGCTGTCGTGCGAGTCGCGCGAGCTCTTCGTTCCAACAGAGCGCGCAACGCACTTTCTTGATCCTGTTTGCCGCCATCGCCTCGCCATTGCCCGAACCTCCCAGCACGATCCCGCGCTCGTATTCGCCACGCGCCACGGCCTCGGCGACCGGACGAATGAACAGCGGATAGTCGACCGGCTCCTCAGAATACGTGCCGAAGTCGTTCACAACGTGCCCGAGTTCCTGTAGAAAGTCTTTTATTCTTTCCTTATATCGAAACCCCGCGTGATCGGATCCGATCGCAATTTTCATGAAGTTCTCCTCGTTGTTGGCCCGCCGGATTTTAGCAAGCCAAAAAGAAAATGTCGCTGTACAATCGCCGCTCGTCGACTAAATGCGCAAACTCCTCGTCGCCATTCTTCTCTTCGTCATTGCAGGCGCAATCATCGGCTACCTGTTGTATCGACGTAGGCCACTTCCGACCACGATCGGTTGGAAAGCCCACGTCAATACGATCGCAGGCGACGGTACTCCGTTGGGATTCTCGGATCCGTTTGGTGTTGCCATAACCAAAGACGGAACTGTGTACATCGCTGACGCCGGCGAGAGCAATCGCATTCGCAAGATCTCGCCTGATGGAACCGTCACGACCTTGGCCGGCGGTCGTGAAGGCTTCGCCGACGGCGTTGGACCAGCGGCCTCCTTCAACGCGCCCGCCGCACTCGCACTCGGACCCGGCGGCAATCTCTTTGTCGCTGACACTGGAAACAATCGCATCAGGAAAATAACTCCGGACGGGCACGTCTCGACAGTTGCCGGTGACGGAAGCGCGGGCTACGTCGATGGACCAGTGGATAAAGCTCAATTCAACGGTCCGATTGGTCTGGCTGTGAGCGAAGGCGGCGATATTTATGTGGCCGACACTTACAACGACGTGATTCGAAGGATCACCACAGAGGGCCAGGTGACGACGATTGCGGGCGCCGGTAATCCCGGTTATGCGGACGGCGAGCAGAAGGCGGCTCGCTTCGATACTCCCTGCGGAATCGTGATCGTGAATAACACGTTGATTGTTGCGGACACGGGTAACGATCTGCTCCGACGGGTTAGTGCGGAAGGCAACGTTACAACGTTGCCTGTATCAGGTCAGGATCTCTCGAGTCCGATCGGGCTGGCCGTATCACACGACAACTACCTTTACGTTACTGAACTGGATCGGTCGCGCGTGCTCCAGATTGCGCCCGATGGCGTTGCGCGTGTGCTCGCGGACCGATTCAATCAGCCAACCGGAATCGCGATCGGACCGCTCAGCAACAAACCAACAGAGCTTTATCTCGCCGACAGCGGTAACTATCTGATCCGAAA
>Ga0070698_100003686_pt1 | contig 16816 bp, 14 predicted proteins | sample KBSK1502metaG_FD_65477 | JGI IMG/M metagenome (GOLD analysis project Ga0070698, IMG submission 65477) | Corn, switchgrass and miscanthus rhizosphere microbial communities from Kellogg Biological Station, Michigan, USA - KBS K1-50-2 metaG | ecosystem: Host-associated > Plants > Roots >...
GTCGCGGTCACGACGACGTCGGCGTCGCGGACCGCGCGCTCCGCGCTCGGGGCGACGCTCAGCTCGGCGCCAGTGTCGCGGGCACCGCCCTCGGCCAGCGCCCGCGCGTGCGCGTCGGTCGGCGCGTACACGTGTACGTGCCGGAACTCGCGGACCGCCAGGAGGGCCTCGAGGTGGGCCCGGGCCTGCGTCCCGGCCCCGAGGATCGCCAGGGTCCGGGCGCCCGGCCGGGACAGCACGCGGGTGGCGACCGCGGTGACCGCGGCCGTGCGGATCTCGGTGATCGCCGAGGCGTCCAGGATCGCGGTCGGCTGGCCGGTCTCGCCGTCGAACAGGGTGACCAGTCCCTGGTGAGCGTCAAGGCCGCGGGCGGGGTTGCTCGGCACGATGCAGACGGCCTTGAGCGCGAACGCCGCGTCTCCCTCCGGCTGCGGCCCGCGCCAGCCCGGCATGAGCCCCAGGAAGCCGGCCGCGCCGGGCGGCGCCATCACGGACCGCAGCGGCATGAAGCTGCCGCCGCGGGCATGCGCGGCCAGGACGGCGGCCATCGCCTCCGCGCAGGCCGACGGCGGAAGCGCGGCCTGTACGTCACGGTGGCTGAGGACCAGCACGCGCATCAGCTCACCGCACTCTCGACCGCTGCCCGCTCCTCGCCGGTGAGCGGGTGCTCGAGCGCCTCGGCGACCGGCGTCAGGTGCTCGGGCCGGCCGGGGCCGATGACGACCTGGCTGACCCGCTCGTCAGTAAGCAGCCAGCCCAGCGCGAGCCCGGCCAGCGAGGTGCCGCGCGACGCGGCGATCGCCCGCAGCCGGTCGAGGGCGTCGAACGTCGCGCCGGTGACGAGCCCGGCGTACGGCTCGGGACGCTGGGTCATCCGCGAGCCGGCGGGGTACGGCTCGCCGCTACGGTACTTGCCAGTGAGCCAGCCGCCAGCCAGCGGGCTGAACGCCAGGTAGGCGACCTGCCGCTCGGCGCACAGCGGCAGCACCTCCGGCTGGTCCCGCCGGTCGAGCAGGGAATACGAATTCTGAACGGCCCGCGGCGTGCCCGCCGCCAGCGCGGCCGCGAGCTGCGGCGCGTCGAAGTTGCTGACGCCGTAGGCGCCGATCAGGCCGTCGGCCCGGGCCGCGTCGAAGGCGCCAAGCGATTCCGGCAGCGGCACGTCGGGGTCGAACTCGTGGGCGAGGTACAGGTCGACCTGCCCGACCCCGAGCCGGTCGAGGCTCGCGCGGAGCTGGCGGGCGATCCGCTCGGGCTTCAGGCCGTGGTCGGCGCCGGCCTGCATCGGGTTGTAGGTCTTGGTCGTCAGCCGCGGGCGAACCCCGCGCGACGCGATCCAGCGGCCGATCGCCTGCTCACTGCGGCCGCCGCCGTAGGCGTCGGCGGTATCGAAGTGCGTGATGCCGGCCTGCCAGGCGGCGTCCATGAGCTCGATCGCCTGATCCTCGGTCAGCCCCGCTCCGAAGAACTCCGGCGCCGAGCCGATCCCGCCGAAGTTACCGCACCCGAGCGCGATCCTCGCGACCGTGAGGGCCGGGAGGCCAGGCGCCGCGCCGCCGGTAGTCACCCGCGGTATTCAATCAAACCGGCCAGAGACGCGGCAACCGCGCTCCGGGCCTCGCGGCCTCCGGCCCGGCCGCGCAGACTGTCACCCGGCGTGGCGGGGGCTACTGAATGTGTGTTCTCAGTCACTTTCCGCGATCCAACGGACCGGGCACCGGGCACAGCCGCCTAAGCTCGACGGAATGGGCGAGCACCTGGAACTCCCCCGGCCGCCCCAGCTCCTGCGCGTGATGGCGTGGAGCCTGAGCGAGTCGCTGGGGATCCCCGTCGCCGCCTTCGCCCTCGCCGCCTGGCTGGGCGGGCGGAACGCCGGGCTGCTGGCCGGGCTCGGCGCCATCTGGATCACGATCGTGGTCCGCAAGCTCGCCAGCGGGTCCGTCCCCGGCCTGCTGACCATCTCCGCGATCGTGCTCTCGATCCAGACCGCGGTCGTCCTGGCCTCCGGCAACCTGTGGATCTTCCTGGTGCAGTTCCCGCTGGCGAACCTCTGTTTGTGCATCCTGTTCGCCCGCACCGCCCGGGGCCCGAAGCCGTTGTGCGCCCAGCTGGCCGCCGAGATGATCGCCTTGCGGCAGCCGGCTTCCCACCATCCGGGCCTGCACCGGTTCTTCCAGGGCGTTACTTGGCTGTGGGCGGGCGTCTTCCTGCTGCTCGCGGCCTGCCTGGCGGCGCTTCTGGCCACCGAGCCCACCGCCACCTTCCTGCTGCTGTGCACGGTCGCCACGATCACGCTGATCGCGGCAGGGATCGGCGCTTCGGTGCTGTGGTTCCGGTCCGTGCTGCGCAGGCTCGGTCTCCGACTCCGCTTCGCCCGGGCCTGACGCCGCGGGTCTACACGAGCTGGGCGGGGTCCACGCCGATGCTTCCCGACGCGCTGCTCGCGTACGCGGCGAGCGCGAACCGCAGCACGTCGACGGCCTCGTCGCTGCTCCACAGCAGCGGGCCGTCGCCGGTGCGCAGCCAGCGCAGCCAGTGGCGGCCCGAGTCGCGGAAGCTGCTGGCCCAGTCGTCGTCGAGCGCGTGGTAGCTGCGCATCTCACCGTCGGCGTAGACCTCGAGGCTGGGCTGCTGGATGCCGCGGCCGGTGCAGCGGTTGACCCGGGCGAACCCCTTGCTGCCGGTTATCTCCCAGCGCTCGTCGTTGGTGTAGTAGTCGGACCGCAGGTACATGTCCATCGCGATCGTGATATCCCACACGCCGCGGACGCCGTTCTCGTGCTCCCAGATGATCGTGGAGGGCGCGTCGAGATCTATGCCCGGCCCGACCGCGAGGTTGCCGATCCAGGCGCGAACCTCCCGGATCGGGCCGAACAGCCAGATAGCCGTCGTGAGCTTGTGCCAGCCGTCGTCGAACACCATGATGCCGCGACCGCGCTTCATCTGCTGCATCTGCCACTCGAAGCTGCTCCACGGCACGTCCCAGCCGCCGTTGCCGGTTCCGACCATCTTCATGTGGTAGCCGACGGTCCGGCCGATCTCGCCGGACTCGGCCACGGCCTTGAGCTTGTGCAGCGGCTCGTAGAAGAGGTAGTTGTCCATCACGCGGAGGATCCGGTCGTTCGCCTTCGCCGCATCCAGCATCCGCTGCGCGTCCAGGAGGTCGTTGCACATCGGCTTCTGCAGGTTGACGTGCCACCCGAAGGTGAGCATCTCCACCACGCCGTCGGCGTGCAGCGGGACCGGCAGCAGGACCTCGGCCGCGTCGACCCCGAGGCCGCTCGACGCCAGTTCCGCGGCCGAGGCGAATGTGGCGGCCCCCGGCCAGTCAGCCTGCCGTTGCGCGCGGCGTTCCGCGCTCGGGTCGACCAGGGCGACGACCTCGACGTCGGGGTTGCCGAAATAGCCGCGCACGTTCAGGTCGTAGATCCGGCCCAGGCCGATGAACGCCGCCCGCACGGGACGGTCATAGGGTACGAAGGTCACCGCGGCTGGTCTCCCTCCCCGGACAACCCGATCGGGCAGGCGGATCGGGGACCCCCACGCAGCTCATGGCTGACTGGGACGTTGAATACTGCGTCCAGAATAGTTCGCCCAGGCGCCGAATGTACACGTCTGGGGCCAGTTGACCTGCGTTGTCATGCGGGCTGGCGATTAACGGGGGCGCCTGCGCACGACGGTCGAGACAGCGCCGGGCACCGTGTCAGCGTGACCCGGTGCCCGGCGCCGCGTCCCTCGATCCCGAGCCGACGCCAGAGCTGGGCGGCAGGTGGCGGCAGCACTCCGCGATCATGGAACGGTGCAAGTCGCGGAAACCAGACCGCGATATATGCAGGCAGCCTTCCGTGATCACGAGCCCGGGCGTGATCACGGAGCCTCTGCCGCGCCCAGCAAAACCAGCGTGTTGATATCTGCGTGCCCAAAGGCCCGGACGGCTCAACCTCTCATCGCGCGCCGCAGCCACGGCATGGGGCCTGCGAGCAGGTCTCGTCTGAACGACTTGTAACGACCAGACGCGCGAGCTTGGGGAGCTGGAGCTGAACTTGGCAGAGCAAGATAGCCAGGGAGAGGCGCTTCCAGCGGGAGTTGCCGCCAATCTCTGGTCCAGCACAGCCAGAGCAGGGCAGCCCCGGTCGCGGTTAGGGCTAGGGCGACCGGCACAAACGAACCGAACCGCTCGAGCTGCGACCACCAGGGCGGATGCGAGTTGGAAAAAGAGTAAGGCACGGAGACAACGCTCAGGGCAATGGCGTGCGCCGCTGCTATCCAGTCGAGTCTGCTGGCAGCGATCACCGCAAACAAGGGAAAGAACATGGCGTCGTACCACGCCTGCTGATATGGCGACGCGATCAGCAGGGCCAGAGACAGGGCCAGTGCTACCCGGACTCCCGGCAAGTCGGGCGGCCCGGGCGGCAGCCGCCACAAGAGGACCAGCGCAAGGGCACCGCACACGAGCAGGCCGGCCACGTTCGTCACCTTGACAGCGTGGGCATGCCCGATAAAGCGGGCGAATTCATAATAGAGGAGATTCGGGCGTGCGCCGCCATCCACGAGGCCGAGAGTGGTGGCCTCAACCACTCTCCGGCCGTAGAGAAGGTAGGTGGGGACGAGTACCGCTGCAACACCGGCTGCCAGCGCGCAGAGAGCACGCGGATTACGTCGCAGCGCCCATACCGCGCCAACCCCGAACAGCGCATACGTGGCCTTGACGGCAGTTGCCAGAACCAGCAATATTCCAGCCAAGAAGGTGTGGCGTGCAGCTGATTTCCTGACGGCAAAAAGCGCGGTTGCCGCCATGGCGACGGCTAGGACGTCGTTATGCCCGTCCGCCATGATGAGGTACAGCATCAGCGGATTAAGCGACCACATCAGATGTGCGCGTACCCGTCGCATGCGATCCGGGCGCATTAGCCGGTCCAGGACGAAGACCAGTGCCAGGTATGCGACGGCGTTCCATACTTTCAGCCAGAAAAGATTACGTGCGGGAGAATCCCCGGCAATGGCAGACGCAGCTTCCTCGTACAAAGTCTGAACGGGCCCGTATCGGGAGGGCGGGAGCGGCACATACTGTCGCACTGCTGCGGCGTCTGGATCCCTGGCCGACAGAAATTGATCCGACCCGGATGCGTACACGCTGTGCCCAAGAGTGGCGACACGCCCATATGCCACGTAATACAGCGGATCGCCGCTCCCGATTGGAATCGTCAGCATCAGTGCGAGAACCGCCAGGACCGATCCTGCTATCAAGCGCTTAGGGCTAGGCTGCCACCCTCGCCTGATCGCTACGAGAGCCGCCACAAATCCTATGGCGCCCAGCAGCACAGCGATCCAGGACATAAGCGGCGCCACCCACAGGGCAAGATGGAGCTGAACGAACCACGGCGGCCACGGCGGCGCAGCGGTGAAAATCGGCAGCGGCTTCGCTGGCCCGACTACTCCACGTGCGATCATGAGGACGATACTCGCCGATATCGTCGCCACCGCGATCCTCGCTGGCTGACGGCTATCTCTCGGCGCAAAGGCAGGGCCGCCCGTCTGATTCATTTGATGAGCCTCTCACCGAAGGATTGGTCGCTCTTCCGGCTGACTGACATGCAAAATCGCGTAGACAGCTTTAAGCGCGAGAGAACCGGCAAATTCGCATGTCAGCCGTCAGCCGTCAAGGCTCTGCCCCGATTTTGGGCTCCCAGCAGGAAGCTATTACTCTCCGATTAGCCGCCGTCAGCGTTTTTGCGGTATGAATCTTGCCCTGGTCGGCGCCATCTCAATCATATGATCGCGCGGAGGAAGTCGAGTTCCAGCATCAGTGAGGTGATCTCAGCGAAATAGGTTCGGACACTCGGGATTTCTCTTGCCCAGACGGTGGCATCCGGGCAGACACGCGGACAACCCGGGCTGCGCCGAAATGGGCGTGGAGCCCAGCAGAAGAGGTCTCACCACAAGATCTTCTTCTCCGGAAGGGCTCCACGTGATCGCCTATCGTGCCACGCGCCGCCCGCCTGCCCACACTGGCTGACCCCGGCTACGAGGGCGCGGGCATCGGCGTCCACATCCCGGTCAGGCAGCCCGCACAAGGACGCGAACTCGATATCAACACGCGCACCAGCAACGCCCTCCGGCGTTCCTTGCGCTGCCTCGGCGAACGGGGGATCGCCCTGCTCACGGGCCGCTGGCGCACCCTCCAGCACGTCAGCGCCAGCCCCAGCAAAATCGGCGACATCGCCCGCTCCGCGCTCGTCCTCACCCATTTGCAGCACGGCTACATCACATGACTTTCGCCGAGATCACTTCAGTGTGCAAGCGACCGCTTCTGGCGAGCCGAAGGGCGGCCTCCGAGCCGGCCCCGTCACGGTTACCTTCACCTCGCTAGTCACAACTCCCGTCACAGCCAAGCCCGCACACTGCAAGGGCTCTCGGCGCGCGAAGGCGGCGGCCGCCTCGGTCAGCTCGCGCTGCTCGGCGCTCAGTGAGAAGTCCACGCCGACTCCTCTCCCGTCCTTTCTTTCTTCCGCTCAGCCGCGGCTCGCGCGCGATGGGCGCCGGGCCTGGGACACCGCAGCCACGGCCGCCCGCCACCTTCCGGCCTGGCGTCGGGCCAGGCGGAGCGCGGCAGCGTGGGCCTGAGCCTCCGCGTGATCCGGGAGCGGGGCAAGCGGGCCGACGCCGGTGTAGCGGTGCGCCAGGGCCCGGGAGAGCAGGTGGTCGGCGAACCACGGATTCTTCGGCAGCACCGGACCGTGCAGGTAGGTGGCATACACCTCCCGGTACCGCGCGCCCTCGGTGCCGTCCTCCCCGTTGTTGCCGGCCCCGGCGAGCACCTGCCCGAGCGGCCTGGCGCCGCTGCCCAGGTAGGTGCGCCCGCTGTGGTTCTCGAACCCCGTCAGGCTGTGCTGCCTGCCGGAGCCCAGATCGCAAGCCGCCGCCACGTGCCCGATGAAGCGGGCCGGGCCGGCCCGCGTGATCACGTCGAGCACCTCCAGTCCGGCTATTCGCGGACCGGCCGCTGGGGCGTAGTACCGGCCCAGAAGCTGGTAGCCGGCGCACACGGCGAGGACAGCGGCGTCGCCCTCTATCGCCTCCCGGAGTGGTCCGGCCTTCTCCGCCAGGTCGAGCGCGGCCGCGGTCATCTCGCGGTCCTGGCCGCCGTGCAGCAGGATCAGGTCGCACTGGGTGAAGTCAGGGACCACTCCCACGTCGGCCTCGGTCACGCTGCAACGGATTCCGCGCCAGGCGCAGCGCTGCATGAGCGTGAACAGGTTTCCCCTGTCACCGGCCACGCTGAGCAGCCTCGGGTAGAGGTAGCAGATGCGGACCGTCATCGGCGCAGCTGTCATGTCGTCACTCCGCCCAGGCGGGCTGGACCCAGCCGCGTCGTTGCATCCCGCTGCGAAGCTCGCGCATGGGGGTGTAGCCAGCGAAGATGTACAGTGACTCGCCTGGCGGGATCCCGGTCAGCGCCGTGTCCAGGGCTGCCGAGCGACCGGGCAGCACCCGCGTTATCTCTGGGCGGGCTCCGGCGTACTTGAACCGCAGCAAGACCTCCTCCGCCCTGGTCCCGGAGATGACCAGGCTCGCTAGCTGCGGCACAAGCTGCTCGATGTCTACGTCCCAGAGCCAGGCGAAGTCTTCCCCGTCGACGACGGTGTTGCTGTGCGCGGCCAGCACGTGCTTCCGGCCTGGCCGCCGCAGCACTTCCCGGAGGGTCGCGTTGTACGACGTGGGGTTCTTGACGAACGCGAGAACCACCTGCCGCTCGCCCGCCCGGATCGCCTCCAGGCGGCCGAACGCCGGGCGCACGCCCGCCAGGGCGCGCCGTGCCTCGGCGGGCTCAAGCGGGCGCGGACGTGACAGCGCGATCTCGCCGGCGAGCGCGGCGGCCGCGTTGTACACGTTGTGCAGCCCGGGCAGGGGCACCCGGAGCGAAAAGGTTCCGGCGGGCGTCTCGACGGTGATCTCAGACCCGTCCTCCGGCGACGGCCGGATCGCGGTCACGGCGACGTCCAGGCCCGGCCTTGCGTTCCCGCACTCTGGGCACCGGTAGTCCCCCAGGTGCGAGAGGTGTACGACGCGATAGGCCAGCGGGTGCTGGCAGCGCACGCAGCGGACGGTGTCAGCGGCGTGCTCGGGCACCTGCCCGCCGGTGCCGTCGGCACGGATGCCGAAGTACAGCCGACGAGCGGATGCTCCTTGGGCGAGGCTGGCGACCAGTGGATCATCGCCGTTGAGCACCACCGTTGCCGACGCGGGCAGCGTCTCGATGACCGCCTCCAGCCCCCTCGCCATCGCGTACAGTTCGCCGAAGCGGTCCAGCTGATCGCGGAAGATGTTCGTGACCATGAGGGTGTCCGGCCGCACCTCGGGCGCCACCAGCCGTACCGTGGCTTCATCGACCTCGAGCAGGAGAAGCTGCGCGTCCATCCGGCCCCGGAGGTCCGTCTCCCGCACCGCCGCCGAGGTAACGCCCTGCAGCAGATTCGAGCCAGACCGGTTCTGGGTGACCCGCAGGCCCTCGGCCTTGGCCAGGGCAGCGAGCATGCGGCAGGTCGTGGTCTTGCCGTTGCTCCCGGTGACGACCACCTTACGGGCATCGCTCCCGGCCATGGCCCTCTGCAGGACGCGGGGATCGATCCACCGGGCCACGACGCCGGGGAAGCTCGTCCCGCCGCCGACCCGCAGCGCCCTGGCCGCGGCCGCGGCCGCCTTGCCCCCGGCCAGCGCGAGCGCGAAACGTGCCTGCACCGACGGGGGGACGGGCGGTGTGCCTTCCCCGGACCTGGCCGGGGGGCGGCTGGCTATGATGCGCACCTGACGTCCTCCTTTTCCGGAGCGCGGCGCGGTATCGCGGCCGTCATCTCATCCCCCGCCCGCTGCGGCTCGCCCGCCCGGACACGGCGGTCGCCGGCATCCCGGACGGCGTCCACGATCGCCTGCACATGCCCTTCGTCGAGGGCGTAGTGGAGGGCGCACGAGCGCAGGGCGAAGCGGCCGCGGATATCCGTGCCGCCCAGGAACGCCCGCCCCCCGACCTGGAGGTCCTCCATGATCGCCTGGTTCAGCACGTTCAGGGCTCGGTCGTCTGCCCGCAGGCTGGCCGGCACGTAGCGGAAGCACACCGCGGTCAGCGGGCCGGCCGCCACCAGCTCCAGGTCGGGGCTGGCTTCGATGACCTTCTCCAGGTAGCGGGCCAGGTCAATGTGCCGCCGGACGTGACTCACCAGCCCGGCCTTACCGGCCTGCTGGATGTTCCAGAACGTCTTGAGCGCCCGCCCGGAATCCCTGGTCTGCTCGGCGCTGCGATGGGAGTACCAGACCTCGCCGGCGAACCCCTGTCCGGGCGTGAAGCTGAGATACGAGGGGATGAGCTTGTAGGTGTCCTGCAGCAGCGGCCCCTCCCGCACGAGGGCGCAGCTGCAGCCGATGGCCACCGCCAGCCACTTGTGCGGGTCGAGAGCGACCGAGTCGGCGCGCTCCAGGCCCGCGTACCAGCGCGCAAGGCGGGGGTCGAGGACCCCGAAGCCGCCATAGGCACCGTCCACGTGCAGCCAGAGACCCTCTTGACGGCAGAATTCAGAGAGATCGGCGAGCGGGTCAACGGCACCGGTCTTCACGCTCCCTGCGTTGGCCGCGACCAGGAAGGGGCGATGGCCTGCCCTGCGGTCAGCCGCGACCGCCGTCCGCAGGTCGGCCAGGTCCATGCGGAAGTCCTCCCCGACCATTACCTTGCGGGGAGCGCCGAGCCCGAGCGTGAAGGCGGCCTTCTCCAGGCAGGAATGGCCCTCCGCCGACATGTACATGGTCAGCCGCGGATGCCCGTGCAGGCCCTCCGCCCGGACGTCCCAGCCGTTGACGTGGGCGCCCCAGTACCGCGCCACCTCCAGGCAGTGCCGGTTAGCGTCCGATCCTCCGCCGAGGAGGACCCCGTCGCTACCGTCCCCGGGGAAACCAATGAGCTCCATAAGCCAGCGGATGACGGCTTGCTCCACGTATATAGCGGCGTAATTACCGCCGGAGCCGCTCGTGTTGGTAGCCGCCGAGGCAAATGCCGCGAGCATGCTCAGCTTGGATGCCGCCGGGTCGACGAACGCGGCGAAACACGGATGGTTCTGGCCGCGGCCGTATGGCAGCACCAGCCGGAGAAAGCCTTCGATGACGTCCTCGGGGGCTGTTCCCTCGGCGGGAATATCCATTTTCTCCAGCTCACGGCGTACTTCCGCAGGCAAGGGTCGGTAGACCGGCTCTCGCGGAAGCTTCTCCAGGTAGGTGGCCAACGTGTCCACAAGCCGGTGACCCAGGTCGCGGAAGGTTTCCTGGTCCATGTCCAGCGGCGAGGGAACCGCGGCGTAGCCCCCGGTACGGCAGACGGTACCGGGAGGGATAGACGGTCCCATAGATGGGAAATCCTCTCACTTCAGGAATATTGCTGACACGAGCATCGTTTCGTGTGACAGCTGCCATTCCCGCGCTTGCGCCCGATAAACGAGAGTGCCTACTAACGACTTAAGAAAGCGAAAGTAATGAGCGGCTAATGAACTGCAAGCTGCGATCAAGCTTCCGGCGCCCTGGCGCGGCTGCCCAAGGCCGACGCGGATGTTGTTGCCGACCCTGGGTATGAGGGGACCGGCGGCTCGCCGCGCGGCGCTCAACTCCCCGGAGCATGCGGTCCCCGAAACGGCATCCGCCTCGTCGCCTTAGCGACGCCAGAGTCCCCCGAAGCCAGCCACATAGGCCGGCAGAACAGTTGGACAGGTTCCCGGCCATTCCGACCGTGAAACCTGACCTGTCCCTGGCCAACCCTTAAGATCCATAACGGCCCCCGGGCCGTCCCCCGGTGACAACCTCGGCGGCCGCGCTGGCGCGCGCGGCATTCTCCTGACGGAGCTAGGCGGCGAGGCCGCTGGCGCGCATCGCCTTGCGGTAAGCCACGGCCACCGCGTCGAACTTGAGGTGAAGCTCGGCGGCCAGGTCGAACGGGACCCGCTCGGGCCGCTGCGACTCGACCACGACCTGGTCCTGCCCGAAGATGGTGTCCTCGAACTCCCGCAGGACGCGATCGCTCTGGTCCAGGTTGTAGTTCCGCCCGATCACCACATAGCCGGCGCAGCGTTCGGCGGAGACGGGCTGCGAGGCGAAGAAGTACACCATGCCGCGCTCGCCGCCCCAGCCGAGCCGGAGCACGATCGTGTAGGGCAGGTGCAGCTCGTAGCGGCTGGTCCGCTCAGGCGGCCCGGCCTGCTCGTTGCCGAAGACGGGGAAGTCCTCGGTGTTGGCGGCCTCCGGCCGGGTGATCGCGTAGTGCAGCACGTGGCCCTCGGTGCGGACCTGATGCCGGGGCACGACCGGCCGGTCGGGGTCGCCGAGCAGGCCGGGGTGCACCCACGGGAAGTGCCCAAAGTCGGTGAAGTTCTCGACCTGGCGGGCCGCGTCGCACCGCCACCGGTACGGGCCGGCCGACATCGTGGCCCAGGCTCCGTTCTCCAGCTCAGGAACCTCGGGCAGCGGCCAGAGCGGCTGCTCGAGCGCGACCCAGACCAGCCCGTAGCGTTCCTGGCAGGCGAACGCGGGAATCCGGGCCCTGGCCGGCACCCGGGTGGGGTCGTCGAGCTGCGGGATCGCCGAGCAGCGCCCGTCGGCCCGGTAGCGCCAGCCGTGATACGGGCAGACCAGCTCGTCGCCGCTGACCCGGCCCAGCGACAGCGCGGTGCCGCGGTGCACGCACAGGTCCAGGTTGGCCCGTGGCCGGTGATCCGTGCCGCGCCACAGGACCAGCGGCTCGCCCAGCAGGTCGGCCGCGACCGGCCCGCCGGCAAGCTCATGGCCGAACGCCACCGGATGCCAGCAAGCGCGCAGCGCCGCGACATCGGCGAATACCCCGGGCGGCGTCCGCGTCACGCGGCCGCTACCCGTCGACCAGCCCCACGTCGCCCTGCGGGTCGATTTCGTGGATCTGCTCCTCGGCGATGCGGTGCTCGGTCTCCACGTCGAGGTTGCGGCACAGGATCCAGTACACGATCGCCGAGACCGGGAACCCGATGAACGGCGAGATGTCACCGCCGCCCAGCGCGGTCCCCACCACGCTGTGGTACAGGTTCGTGGGCGTGTACATGAACGGGATCATGGCCGCGAACCCGGCCCAGTACGCCGCGATCCCGCGCCAGCCCCACCGGTGGTACATGCCGTCCGGCTTGAATATCTCCTTGATCGCGTAGTTCCCCTTGCGGACGAAGAAGAAGTCGATCAGGTTGACCGCGGTCCACGGGATCATGAAGTACAGGATGATGACCAGGAATGAGTCGAAGTCGCTCAGGAACGTCCCGGGGAGCGTCAGCGAGAGCACCGTGCCGGCCACGGCGATGAACGTGATCGCGACCAGCCGGGCGGTCCGGGTCACCTTGACCGGCCGGATCGAGTCGATCGTGGTCAGCGCGGACAGCCCGCCGCTGTACATGTTCATGCCGATGACCGCGATCAGCCCGGGGTACGACAGCAGCAGCACGATGTAGCCCCAGCCGTGGAACCACTCGTTTCCGGCCACGTGGATCTGCGTGACCGACGACGAGATCTTCGGGAACGCGGAGAACAGGAAGGCGCCGAGCCCCATCAGCCACACCGCTCCTATCCCCGACCCGAGGTAGGTCCACCAGAACGTAGACGCGGTGGATGTCTTGCGCGGCAGGTACCGGGAGTACTCGGACACGTAGGGCGCCCAGGTGAGCTGGTAGCTCAGCGCGGCCCCCAGTTCCACCAGGAACGCGTCCCCCTTGAACGTGCCCATGGAGTAGAACCCGGCCGGCAGGTGGACGGACACGAGGATGCCGATGGCGAACAGCACGTACACCGCGACGAACAGGGCGCTGGCCCACTGGGCGAAGATGTGGATCAGCCGGTAGCCCAACACGGCCCACGCGAACGCGACCGCGCAGATGATGATCGTGGACAGGGTCGTGTTGATGTTCAGCGTCTGCTGGACGGCCGCGCCGGCGAGCTCGGAGTTGAACACGTTGAAGCCGATGAACAGCAGCACGGCCACCACAACCGGGAATATCGCCCCGTAGTAGCCGAACTGCGGCCGCGACTGGATCATCTGCGGCAGGCCGAGCTTGGGGCCCTGCGTCGAGTGGAACGCCATGAACAGCGTCCCGATGCCCGCGCCGACCAGGATCGCGAGCAGCGACCAGCCGAAGCCGAGGCCGAGGAAGGCGCCGAAGGTCCCGGTGGCGATCGTGGCCAGCTGGGCGTTGCCCGCGAACCACAGCGGGCCCAGCTGCCAGGCCTTGCCGTGGCGCTCGCTGGTCGGGACGTAGTCGATCGACCGGGTCTCGACTGCGACGGCGGACGGGGGCGTCGGTGTGGCGGTTCCTTCTACGGTTACATCCATGGTGACCCCTGGTCCCTTTCGGTTCGCTGGCCTGCGGTCACGGGACAGGTGGATCGGGGAGGCATCACGGAAACGGGATGCACGATCCCGCCACAAGTCATGATTAGCGTAGGGGTCGGGTCTCTCACTGTCGCTGGCAAGAGTTGCCAAATATCGGGCAAGTCGCTTGTCGATGGCTGCCAGTGATATGTCTGCTCTCGTCCCACACAATGAGATCATGAAGGCCGCCCGCCTGGTAAAGCAGCGCGCGCCGCTGGAGATCGTCGAGCTGCCCGATCCCGCGCCCGCGCCGGACGAGGTGATCGTCCAGATCGACGCCGAGGGGATCTGCCGGACCGACTGGCACGTCTGGAACGGCGACTGGGGCTGGGTGGGGATGACGCCCGATCTCCCGCTCGTCCTCGGCCACGAGCTGGGCGGGACCGTGGTGGCCACCGGCAGCGAGGTACGGAGCGTCGCGGAGGGCGACCGGGTCACGGTGCCGTTCCACGAGGCCTGCGGCCGGTGCCGGTACTGCCTGGTCGGGCGGTCGAACCTGTGCGAGCGGCTGCAGTTCATCGGGCTGACCCACGACGGCGGTTACGCGCAGTTCGCGGCCATCCGCAACGCTGACTTCAACGTCGTGCACCTGCCCGGCTCGGTCGACGCGCTGTCGGCCGCCGCCATCGGCTGCCGTTACATGACGGCCTTCCACGCGGTGGTGCACCGAGGCGCGCTCAGCCCTGGGCAGTGGGTGGTCGTGCACGGCTCCGGCGGCGTCGGCCTGTCGGCCGTGCAGATCGCGGCCGCGCTCGGCGGCCGGGTGATCGCGGTGGACCTCGCCCCCGCGAAGCTGGCCAAGGCGCGCGACGAGGGCGCCGAGCACACCGTGGACGCCTCGTCCCAGGACGTCGTGGCGGCGGTGCGCGGGATCACCGGCGGCGGCGCTCACCTGGCGATCGGCGGGATCGGGGTCGCGGCGCTGGTCAACAACGCCGTGCTCGCGCTGCGCAAGGGCGGACGGCTGGTCCAGGTCGGGCTGACCAGCCAGGCGGAGCAGGGATACGTGCCGCTGGCCCTCGACCATCTCATCGAGAACGAGATCGAGATCGCGGGCAGCGTGGGCAACCCGCACGTGGCCTACCCGGAGCTGCTCGGCCTGGTCGAGCGCGGGGTCCTGCGGCCGAGGTCGATCGTGGGCGAAACCGTGGCCCTCGAGCAGGCCGGGGACGTCCTCGGCGCGATGGACCGTTACGACACCCTCGGCTTCACGGTCATCACCCGATTCTGATGCCCGAGACCTTCGTGCTGCTGCACGGCTCCTGGCATGGCGGCTGGGCCTGGGAGCCGGCCGCCTGGTGCCTGCGGGAACTCGGTCACACCGCCTACGCCCCCACCTACCCCGGTCACTGGCCCGGGGCAACCCGCGCCGGCATCCGCCATGACGACTACGTGGCGGCCGTCACCAGCTTCATCGAGGGCCGCGACCTGCGGGACGTGGTGCTGGTCGGGCACAGCTTCGGCGGCTCGGTGGTCAGCCGGGTTTCCCAGGTCATCCCCGGGCGGCTCAAGCGCCTGGTGTTCCACACCGCGTTCGTCGTCGAGGACGGCACCAGCGTGAACGACAACCTCGCGCCCGAGCAGACGGTCCTGTTCGCGCGGTCGGCGCAGGCCAGCCCCGACAACACGGTCGAGTGCCCCTGGGAGGTGTTCCGCGATCAGTTCATCCAGGACGCCTCCGCCGAGGACGCCCGGTCGGTCTGGGAGCGGCTGGTCCCGCAGCCGTTCCAGCCCTGGGATGCCAGGCTCGACCTCGCGGAGTTCTACCGCTGCGAGCTGCCCCGCAGCTACATCGCGGTGAGCGACGACCGGGCGCTGCCCGCGGGAGCGTGGCATCCCGGCATGTCGCGCCGGCTGGGCGCGTTCAAGCTCGTGGAGATGGGCGGCAGCCACGAAGTCATGCTCACCCGCCCCGCCGAGCTGGCCCGCAAGCTGGTCGAGGCGAGCAACGACTGACGGACGAGATCCAGCCGATGATCCGGCCCCAGAGCATCTACTCACCAGGCCGAGCTGGACGCGGCCGTGGCAGCCATCGGCGAACGGGCCATCGGCGTCCAGAGCGACGTGTCGAAGCTCGGTGATCTCGACCGGCTCTTCGAGGAAATCAAGGCGCACAGCGGGCGGCTCGACGTCGTGGTGGCCAACGCGGGCGTCGGTGAGCTCGCCCGGCTGGGGGAGATCACCCAGGAGCAGTACACCACGACGTTCGACATCAATGTCAAGGGGACGCTCTTCACCGTGCAGAAGGCACTGCCCCTGCTGCCGGACGGCGCCTCGGTGATCGTGCTCTCCTCCACCAACGCGTCGATGGGCGTCGAGGCGATGAGCGTTTACAGCGCCACCAAGGCCGCCGACCGCAACTTCGCCCGCACCTGGTCCGCCGAGCTCGCGGACCGCGGCATCCGGGTCAACGCCATCAGCCCGGGCCCGATCGAGACCCCCGGCGCCCGCGCCCTGGGGATCCCGCCGCAGGGCGGACGGCCGCTGGCGGAGGCTCTCGGGGACGAGGTTCCGCTGGGCCGGACGGGACGCCCCGAGGAAGTCGCCGCCGCGGCCGTCTTCCTTGCCTCGGACCAGAGCTCCTTCACGACCGGAGCCGAGCTCTTCGTCGACGGCGGCCTCGTCCAGTCCTGACGCGACGGACACGCGGCCGACGATTACCGCGTGAGCATCGCGCGGCGGTGCTCAGGCCTGGGCCAGCCTGGAGTCGGCGCACGGGTCCTCGACCAGGCCGCGGGCCCAGGCCAGGTCCTCCGGCGACGGCACGAACTCGGCCTCGTCGTCGAGCAGGTCCAGCTGGTTGGCGGAGATCATGCGCTGCACGTCCTCCTGCGGGATCCCCTTCTCGAAGACGGTCTGGGCGAAGACGCGCAGCGCCTCTGACGGCAGCGGGTTGTGGCGCTGCCCGGTGTCGGAGACGAGCAGGCACCGGGACGCGCCGATCCGGCGGATCGACTCCGCGATCCGCTCCACCGGCGCGTAGGCCCAGGCCGGTGACACGGTGCAGTAGCCGAACTCCGGCATCGCGCCCAGCTTGGCCACCTCGACGAGCGCGTCCATGTCGAAGTTCGGCACCTTGAAGTAGGGATGGGTGACCACGATCTTCTCGACGCCAGCGTCACGGGCTTCCCGCACGAGCGCCACGATCTCCCGCGGCGACAGGTGGCAGGTGCCGAGGATCGCGCCGTACTGCGCCACCAGCTCGAGGACCTCCTTCACCTCCGCGCGGAGCTTCCCGTCGCTGTCGGTGACCCAGATGCCCTCGGCCCGGGTGCGCCCCCCGGCCTGCGCGTCGTATCCCCCGGTGCCGCCGTGGACCTGGGCGTGGTAGCCCGCGTCCACGGTCGGCATCCACACCTCCTTGCCGCCCAGGCGCAGCGCGGCCTCGACGGCCGCCGCGTT
>Ga0070698_100003687_pt1 | contig 16814 bp, 24 predicted proteins | sample KBSK1502metaG_FD_65477 | JGI IMG/M metagenome (GOLD analysis project Ga0070698, IMG submission 65477) | Corn, switchgrass and miscanthus rhizosphere microbial communities from Kellogg Biological Station, Michigan, USA - KBS K1-50-2 metaG | ecosystem: Host-associated > Plants > Roots >...
CGCTCCCCACAGCGGGTTCTCCCTGTTCATCCGCCGGATCAGCACGCGGAGGTCCGCCTCGATCTTTGGCCGCCCTCCCCGTGAGCGAGACTTCCAACGCCAGTAGCAGCGAAAGCCGGCCCGATGCCAATGGACGAGCGTCTCGGGACGAAGGACCGTGAGCACCTGCAGGATCGATGGACACCATCGATACAGCTGGACGAAAAACCAGCGATCACTGTTCGTGAGCCAGATCCGGCCCTGCGCTTTGCGCTGCAGAACGCTCAACTGATGCCGGAGTACCATGTTCTCCGCTCCAAGCCGGCTCTTCGACTTGAAGGGCGACATCAGGACGGCCAGAACGAAGCAGAGCAACGCGAACATTGTAAGCTGACGGTAGGTGATTCCTTCAGCTAATCAATGCCGATGAGGTTTTCGGTACACACAGCCCTAGTCTGCTCGTCGATCGAACAAGCGCAGGCTTTGAAGGAGCCAACCGCAGCCGCGACTGGTGACCGCGCAAGGTTGCGCTTCACGAACTCGCCTTCGAAGTAGGCGTGGATCTTCCGCACCGTGTACCAGTGCGGGTTCGGATGGTCGCCCCAGCCGTTGTAGTGAATCGATACGTGCAGCGGCTGCGAGGCGTCGCCAACGTAGTGGCTCCAGATGCCGATATCGCGAATTGTCAGCTTCTCGCGTAGCCGGCGATCGGCTTCGAACCATGCCCGCTCCTCGGGCGTTGCCGCGGTCTCAGCGCCCTTCGCGGCAGCGCGCCAGTAGGCCAAGTCCTTCCGGATCTGTTGCCAGCCGTCGACGATCGAATAGGGCAGATATCCGGCCTTGTATTGGGTGGTGCCCTTCTCGCGCAGCATCGTGTCGTAGTGCTCGCGTGTATCGGGCAGCTCGGCCAGCGGCAGCGCTCCCATGACGGCGCCATCGTCGGCCAGGTCGACGAAGTGGCCGGGATCGCGCTCAGCGTCGTGGGTTTTTCCGGCACCTCTGGAGCGATCGAGCTCGCGGCCCATGACGGCGATTTCGGCCGCCGCTTCCGGCGTTCGGACGAAGGCGGGAAGACTGTCGGGCAGCTTCTCGATCGCGATGCCGCTGATCCACTCATGGCCGGTGGCGCCCCAGGCCCAAGTCTCGATGGGGCTGGAGACGCAAAGGATGAATGCCGAAATACTGGCAGCGAGGTGTCGTGTCATTGTGCAACTAGGGGGATGCGGGAGTTCTTACGGACAGTCGATCCGTTTCGAAAGCGATAAACAGCTTCTTTACTCCGCTTGCGCTAGCCGGCGTCAACGCCAGTTCTACTTCCGAATACTTTCCTCCTTCAAATTGGTTGGTGAGCGAGAATTCCTTCATACGGAAGCGCTGCCCCGCCTTTTCCTGAAATGCCGCCTCCGTCTCAATCCAAGAGACAGTCACCTTGGCGCCGTTCGCGCTGATGACCGGTGCAAGCACCGCAATCCACAACTTGACCTTGAATCCATCGAGATAGGGCGTAACGCCCTTTATGACGATGAGAGCGGGTCCAATATCAGTCCGCGCTATTCCGTAATTGCCTGAATCTGACGTCACGGTAGCCCTCTCACGCTTGAACTGGTCCTCGGATGTCTGTCGTACAAATTCGTTTAACTCGACCTGTCCCTTAAGAGACGCAATCGCTGCCTCGAGATCAGATCGCAGCTTCTCAATGCTCTTTTCCTGGGCGGCGATGGTTTTACTGAGAGACGCCAGTTCTTTTTGAGCGGCCTGTCTTGTCGGCTCGGCCAAAATATCGTCGATGAAGCGGCAGCTAGATAAACAGGCAACACAACACATTGCTACCAGAACGGGTCCAAGCCGCATGCCCTGCCTCCAATGCTTTTGGGAGCCTATGCAGTAGTGCTCCGTTCGCAATGTACCCTCGGTTGAATGCTCTAGAAAGGCCGCCGGCGCCGGTGGTACGATGCCTCCGCATTACGACCGGATTGGGGGAAGCCATGAAAGTGCTGGCTTTGGTCGTTGCGCTGCTCAGCGCTGTCTTTCCTGCATTGTCGTCGCGTTCGCAGACTTATGAGGATTCGGCGAATGCCATCGCACCGGGCTGTCGGGCCATCGCAAACAACATCCAAAAGCCCACCCTTGAGGAATCACTCCAAGCGCCGAAATGCGTGGCCATGGTTTCGACCCTAAGAAACGTTGGCAAGATGTTCATTGCCAGTTATCGATACTGTGTGCCCCAGGAGGCGATAAACGCCCAAGCAGTAAAAGTCGTCGTTGCTTACCTTGATCGAATACCCACGCGCACTCATGAGCCGTTCCTATGGCTGGCCATCGAGGCGCTCCGCGAGGCGTGGCCTTGTCGTTGAGCACTAAAATGAATGTACCCATGACTGCGCTTGTCGTGGTCGTTGCGTTGCTTAGCGTGCCTGCCTTCGCGGCTGACCACACGCCATGGCCGGGCCAGGAGCGCGAGCCTGTCGCGTCGAAGTGGGTCGAGCTGGCGCAGCAGACATGTTGCAAGAAATGCACGAGGGGCCAGCCGTGCGGCAATAGCTGCATCAGCGCTAGCGCCAAGTGCAAGCAGCCGCCGGGGTGCGCGTGCTGAGCGTCATGCGATGGTGACGGCTTCAGCGCTTTGGCAGCGTAAACCCGGTGCAACGCAGTTTCTTCTCAAGTATCAGAATGCCAGCGGCGGTGTTGTCCTTGTTGCAGTCGTCTATGGCGTCGAGTGTCGTGAAATCCGGCGCGAGCCCGCCGTTGCCGCCGGCATGTCCCGTGTATCGCAGCGCTAAACGGCCCAGCGCGGCGCAGTAGGCCGCGTCCTTGACTTGTGCATCAGCTGCGGTCGACGCCGCGGGCGGCTCGCCGTCGGGGCAGGTGCAGGCGCCAAGGCTCGCCAGAGCCACCAAGCCTGCAAGCATTACGACCTTGCTAACGCGGCTCACGGCCCTCTCCTACCAAAGGTCGCTTCCGCGCAGTTCATCATCGATCACCGCCGCGCTGCAGCTCTCGCGAAGGTGCTGGACGTAGGCCTCAGCCCACTGCAAAAAGCTGCCCATCTTCTCGGACCGGTGGGCCGGTGTCGTATGACGTAGGTGGCGAACGAACCGAGCTAGGGCGTCGGCTTCCTCGAACAGATCGACGCGCTCTTTGAGGAAGGCAATACGGTTGTCTTCCGCCTTTTGCTCCGCTGCATCCCGCTCACGTTTTTGCTTTGCCTCTTCGGCCTGCACAAGGCGTCGTTCCTGCTCTTCGCGCCTCACCCTAAGAGCCGCAGCGTGGGCGACGGCTTCCACCACTACCTCCCCGATCTGATCCTCTACTCTCGCGGAAGGCCGGTCATGCCAAACCTCTCTGAGACCGTCATTATAGTTGCCGGCCAGCGTAACGGTGAGCTTGCCGCCTGGTCGGAACATCCATGGGTCGGTGTAGAGCAGAGTATGAACATGCTTCGGGTACGTCCGCTCGAAGAGATGGCGGCGCGCCCATTCGGCTGCATCGGCCGGCGCATCCGTGCGTAGAAACGGCTCGTGAATGTGGAACTGCCATCCACGACTTGAAACCGCGGCTTGGCACTCGATCGTACCGCGGTGTCGTCATCGGTTTGGGCATGAGCCGCGAAACCAAACTGAGTAAGCATAGTCGCCACATTCCGAAGTCAGTTGCCCCCATCCTTATCGTTGGGCCTTGAGTAGGCAGAGAGAGTGGGAAGCACATACCCCGCCTAAGGTATTGATCCGACTCAACTCTCTCCGTTGAAGACGACAAGTTACCCCGATAGTTACCCCGCCAAGCGCGCTAATCGCTGGCAAGTCTTGAGACAGCTGGGCGCCTAGTGAACTGTCTCGCTTCCGTTCGGGCCGCCTTCTATGCGTCAAACTCTGGGGTTCTTGTCGTGCCTGATCCATGCGTCCAGGAACGTACGGATGATATCCTTCGATGACGCATCGAGAGCTGACTTTTCTACCAGTTGTTCGACACGTAACCGGAGCAGATCCTTGTCCACTACTTGTTCCAGCCCATTGACGCTGGCGTTTATCTTACGCATGGCCACCATATCGCCCGCCGTCTGGCTCCAGGAATGAGACGTCAGGGCCTGAGCGAACTGGACGACTGCTTGGTCTTGTTCCAATTGCTTGGCCGTCCACTGTTTTACTTCTGCGCCCTCATCATTCGTCAGCTCGCGCCACTGGAAGAGCAGGTAGGGCAGTTGCTGATGCGACAAGAGCGCGTCGGTCTTTGCCGCGGCGCGCAGACGCTCCAGCGCCATTTTGCGAAGTGTCACCGCGTCATCGGACGTCGTAAGACAGGACTGTTCTGGTTCTGGCTCCCGGCCTTCGCGGGGATGGTAGTCCCGATGGGCCGATGACGCGAAATCAACGAGCCAACCAAGACTTCCGCCTTCAATTGCGGCCATGAAGAGAGTCGATCGCCTGTGAAGGTCGAATCTATCCAACGTAAGCCGGCGCAACAGCCAATGGATGCGCAATAAATTGTCGCCGATCGCAAAGGCTTTTGCCTTATCCGATCCAATATTCAGTTCATCCGCAAGCCGGAAAAGGGCCTTGAGCAAGGGTTCAACATGCTCATCGGCGACCCTGTCCGCATGCAGGTTTAGTTCATCAAGCAGCAAAGCCGCTTTTGTTCCGCCGTTTGACCGCACATTCTTCGACGCCTCGCGAAATGTCGTCTCCACAAAAGCGCTATCGCCAGCATGTGCGATCAGCGCGTCAATCTCGCTCATCGGCAACGTATCGTCGCCAAGCGAGAAGCGGAAATAGGAGTCGAAATGAGCGGACGAACACGCGCGGCGATCCCGTTCCCACTGCGCCGTTGAATCTGAGCCATAGTGCAGATTGCTCCAAACGCTTTCGAGCGGCGGGAAAAGCCGCATCAGCGCCCGGCGAAGGCGCGGTTGGCCGGCTGCGTCGGCTGAGCTGAGAAAGATCTGATCGTACTCCGCCTTGTTGGGCGTCTGGCGTCCACTGAACATACGTGCGCCGGCGAGTCTCTCTTTATTGGTGCGTAGCGCATGGTAGACGCTGGGCCTGAGAAGACGGACCGCTTCCAAACCCACAAAGTCTGCTTGATCCACCTCACTACCAACGGCCGGCCAGGTCACGGAGAGGGCGTTCATGAGACGGTTCAAGTCGCGCGGCGTCCTGATCTCCGGGGCGATCACATCGTAAAAGACGTTCATGAACCGCACGACCTTCTCTTCCGGCGGCGATCCGCAGACCGCATGAATTTGTTCGAGAAGTTGCCGATGCAGGTAGTCCGGCGGGGCTTGCGGCAGATCGAATCCCGCCTGGATGATCTTCTCCAGATAATGCGGTCCCTCTGACGGGAACCGTTCCGTGACAATGGCTTCCGCAAGCCGACGGTCGAATACCAGCAGATAGATGACGTTCGGAAGCCGGCCCGCCGATTTGACGAGGCGAAAAATCAGCAAGGCTTCATCCGGCGCAAGACGGTCAATGTCATCGATAATGATCAGAAACCGCTTCTTTTGTTCAGAGAGCGCTTTCTTCAGCTGGGCGTGGAGCTTCTCAACTGTGTCATCGCCCTGAGAGATAAGGCCCGAGAGCCAGTTCATGGCTCCCGCCGCAACTGTGCCTACACCGGCACCGCCCGCAAGATCGATGCCGGGGCCGACCATAGAGCCGGCGCGCAATAAACGCGCGCCAAGCTTCGGCAGGGCATCCTTGAATTTGTCACCGAGTGTCGGTCCAAGGCCAGCGTACAGCTCTCGAAAGAACGCCAGGGCCAGAGCATCCTCGCCCCGGAACCACCAGCACGCGAAGTTGATAACGACAATTTCGTCTGCGGCGACAGCATCCTTCAGGTGATGCACGACCAGATTGACCGCGCTGCTCTTCCCCGAGCCCCAGGGCCCATTGAGCGCGATCACGGTGCCTTCGGGCGAAGCGAGTTTGCGGATACTGGCGGCAAGGGTTTTGGCGAAGGGGTCAATGCGGAAGCGATCGGCGGACGGTTCCGAGATTGGCGCGTCGTTGTAGGATGCTTGATCGGTCACAGGTCTTCCATTGACCGAATTTGTTCGGACAGCCGCATCAGTCATCCTTCGACAGAAGATTCTCGCAGTAACCGCAGAGGCCAGAATTTCCGTCCGAGACATTGTCCGGTGTCAGGTCCACTGAGCATCGGCCGCATGTGCCCAACACGCACTCGCACCATGCACAGCCTACTTCTTCTTCCGTGGTCAGATACGTTTCAATGCCGCACTCCGGGCAAATGCCAATAGGCTGTTCTCCGCCATCGGTATACGAGAGATAGGTTTCGCTTTCGAGCAACGTTGCCAGGGCGTGTGTCGCGGCCTTTTCCGCCGGAATGTCGGCCCCGCAGGCGTGACATTTGCAGTCGACGGACTGGCGGTCTGTATTCTCGGGGTCCTTCTGCGCGACCAGATGCGATTCACATTCTGGGCAAACGAATGGCGCCTTCGCCAAAGTTGGCGACACCCAGTCAATCTTGTCGAATGAAGCGCGGCACGCGCGAAGTTCATGTTCGTAGACATGACGAACATCCAGCATGGCCTGCCAGGTCAGTCCCAAAATCTTGTGTGGCTGCTCCCCAGCCAGGCGGAAGAGATCCGCAACAACCGGAAATGCTTTGGCGATTGCCTCCCGGATCGCGTCTCTCGATTGGTCGGTATAGAGATGCTCGATATCGTTGCGAATGCGGTTGAGATCATTCAGTGCAGACTGGTTGATCGGCAATCCAAAATCCCTGAAGCGCTGCCCGATCGTCGCAAAGTCTATTGTTTTCGACGAAACACGTTCGAACGCGACGCCGCCGCTTCCGTTCGGCAGCGGCTTATAACGGTCGGCCAGAATGTCGTCAGGGCTGGCACCGGGAACGGAACGAACAAGCACTTCCTTTGCCAACAGAAGCACGCCGGCATAGAAATTCCGGACCGCTGACAGTGCACGGCGCGGATCGTTTTTGCCGTAGTCCTCAATGCCGATTTGAATCGACTGCACGGCGTTGGCAAACAGACTTCCTGTGCTCAATTGCAGCGCCCTCCCATGGCGCGCTAGCAAGGCCCTCTAATTGTGAACCCGCATTACTCCTATAGCACCAATGTCATGCGCCGCACCTGGACCCGAACCCTCGACCTGTCGCCGGACGAGCCGTGGCCGGTCCATGAGTCGGAACGTGGGAGACGGCGACGGTCATTGGCGTCGCACGCGCTGAGCGGCCACCTTGTCATGCAGCCATCACACGCGCCGCATTCCCCAAGGTGTGGGAGGGGACAAGCCCCCGCGGCTGGCTCCGCGTTGATTTTCGACCATCCCGAGGCGGAGCCATCTAGTTAGAAGGGCGGAGGCTGCTGCCACGCTCAACGAGGGCGCGTTCTGCGGCCCCGACGGGCCGAGAAGAGGATTTCAACTTGTTCGCTTTGGTTGGAACCCAGCCCGGATCAATGGCTGATTGCGATGCGCTTGGCCTTCGGCTGCGCCTCCGGGTTCTTCGGTAGGCTCACCGTCAGGACGCCGTCCTTGAAGCGAGCTTCGGCCTTATCGGCCTTGACCTCTGCATCCAGAGGGATATGGCGTTCGAAGCGGCCGTAGTAGCGTTCGGAGAATTGGCGGTTTTTGTCTTCGGTCTCCGAGCGCTTCTCGCCTCGCAGCGTCAGCATGCCGTCCTGCAGTAGGACCTCGACATCCTTTTCCTCAATGCCGGGCAAGTCGGCCGTTACCGTGATGTGCTGTTCGGTCTCCGACAGGTCAATATGCGGCCAGCCGCCATTAAGGCCGGCGCCACCCATCATCGGAAGGTGCATGTCGAAATCGCGGAAAAAGTCGTCGAACACCCGGTTCATCTCGCGATGCAGCGACAGGAAGGGGCTACGATCGTCTTCGCGATAGGGAGCGGGGGCCCGGTTGCTGCGCCCCCAGGGAATGAGATCACGAACACTCATTGTTGGTCTCCTTTCATCTGGTTAGGTACAGATGCCGGCATCGCCGCGGCGGCACGGAGGCCTCGACTGCAGGAGACCCGGCCCCCTGGCGACAGGCAGCAGGCGATTTAGGAGTGCGGTGCTGTCCGTCAAGGGGCCAAAGCTGGCGGCGCGTGCTTTGAAATTTGGCCGGCCGATGGGGCGTAGGCCTTACGGCACCTGACTTACGTCAAGCATTTCCCCCTCGGCATCCAGCCATTCCTGGAGGGCAATGACTTGCTCGACTTCCAGCGGCCGGGGCACTTCCACGTCCAGACGGTCGGGGCCCAAGTGCACAACCGCCCCCTGCAGACCGTGTCTCGCGGCGAAGTCGTCCAGGCTGGACTGGATCGCGCGGCGATCCTCATCGGACCACAGGCGACCGGCGGGGATGAACGCCCAATTGAATGTCCGGCCGACCACCGTTCGGGTTGGCGTTTTCCTCACCTCGGCATTCAGACGCGCGAAGGACGCTGGCGTCGCGGACCGCAGCAGGCGCCCGGCCGCCATCAGCGCGGCCGCAAGTTCGTCCCGGTTCATCTCGTCAATCAGCCGGCCCATCCAAGTCTCCTTGTTGCTCATGCACGGCTCCGGGATGCCGACGCGGCGGACTTTGCGCGGGGAATGCTTCATGTAATGCCGACCCAAGTCGCGAGCCGCAGCCGCAGCCCCAGCGCGCAGACGCCCACGGCGGCTGGGTCTCCGTGGGGGCCTGCGTGGGCCGCGCTCCTTGCCGGCTCAGAGTTGCGGAAAGACCCGCGGCCAGGAGACAGTCTGGGGCGCCGTCGGATACCAGATTTCGCTTTCCGCTTCGGAATCTTCCGGCATTCCCGGTTCGACCCTCCCCCGCGTGGGGGTCTCGAGCGGACGGAAAGAAGGGAGCGGCGCCGCCGGCTCATGGCCGGACTGGGAAGCAGCTGACCCGATCGTCATACCCTTACCTCCTGTTGGATAAATTTCTGGTCGAAGAATCAAGAACGCGGCCCGGGGATTTCAAGGGGGCCGTGATTTCTTTTGGAAGGAAGGGCGCCGCGGTTAGGCGGCGCCCCGCTCCTTTACTGCTGGGTGATAGTGCGCGGCGAGGCCTCCGGCTGGATGCGGATGGCGCGCGGCTTCTTCTCTTCGGGGATCTCCCGCTGCAGCTCGACCGTCAGCAGGCCATTGGCGAGCTTCGCGCCCATGACCTTCACATGGTCGGCGAGCTGAAACCGGCGCTCGAAATTGCGCCCGGCGATGCCGCGATAGAGGTACTGGGTCTCGTCCTGGCCGTTCGGCGCCGCCTGGCCGCTGACGATAAGCTCGTTTTCCTTCTGGGTCACATTGAGCTCGGCCTCGGCGAAGCCCGCCACCGCCATTACGATCCGGTAGGCGTCCTCGCCCGCCTTCTCGATATTGTAGGGCGGGTAGCCGCCGGTGGTCTGGTTGGCCACGGAATCGAGCAGGTCGAAGACCCGATCGAAGCCGACGGTGGCGCGATAGTAGGGAGCAAGGTCGAAATCGGTACGCATGTTCATCCTCCTGTGAGCGATGGTTGCGATAGGCCCCCGAAGGGCGGCCGGTTGCGGCGTTTCCCGACGTCGGGTCCCGCCGACGGATCGATCTAGGAAAAGCCGCCGGGAGTTCAAGGGGGGCATGCAAACCGGGCTGGTTGTCGGCGAGCGGCGGTACTGAACGGTGAGCGACGCCCCTAATTTTGAAGCTCGTGCCGCAATCAGTACCGGCGCAACCAACCGCACGGTGTCGGCTTTAGGCAAGTGGGTCTGCCTCGATTAGCTGTATTGGAGCTCAACATGCGCACACTCGCCGCCCTCATCGTGCTGGGCGTTGTCGGCGCGGCGCCTCTGGCGCTTGCCGAACCTTGGCGGGCAAAGCCTGCGCTTGAACCAGGGTCCCCTCCCGACTGCAAGGAGGCCGATGTCTCGCATTTGTTCTTCGACCTCGCGGACACGGGCAATGAACTCTCGGTGAAGACCAGCAGTGGTGAGGCGTTCTCGGCTCCGATTGGCCCCGATGGTTCCGTCAAGACGACGTTCACGCTACCCGTGGGTGCGAAGAGCCTTTCCGTCGATCTTACCGGGAATGTAAAGACGCGGGAGATGGAAGCATTCAATAAGCAGTACTCCTGCCGCTTTAAGCTAACACCGGTGCAATAGGATCGCGCGGAATTGGAGCGATATCCTAGCGACGATTTCGGCTAATCCAGCTTGCGATGTCGCCGGATAACGATAGCGGCGACAAGTGCCACATCGGGCAAACGACGGCGGCGGACACCGTGAAGAGGCTGTGCAAAAGCTCAAACACCCTCTCTGATCCCATTGCCCGTTAGCTCGCCAGCTCGCCGCTGAAGAGACCACAGCCTGCCCTAACGGCACTGGCGGTCGGCGCGGGGGCTATGGTCTCCAGCGTTGCGGGGCAGCTTGGGGAACCTTCAACCGGCAACGGAATGGTAATGCTGGAAGTCTTTTGAGAGTTGCTTCGGTAGGCGCCATTGTTCCAGCAGGTCGGTGATCTTGTATGATTTGTCGAGCGCAGCTTCTTGAAGCTGTAGAACGAGCGAGGCCATGCGAGCTGGTGTATCTAGCTCAAGACTCCGGAGCTGAGAAGGCGCAACTGCTCGTCGCTGGCACGTCTGACGGATCAGCCCGGCAGCACGAAGCGGGTGAACTTCATCCACGCGAAGTCGTGCCGTTCTGCTCCCGGCCCGACAAACCACTGCGGCCGGAATCCGAGCGGCACGATGAGGCGCAGCCGGTCGAGGAGCGGCGCCGCCTGCTGGCGCGCTGACGGCACGGCGGTTGCCCTGGGCGGCGGATTGGCCCGGCCCGGGGTGCGAGGGATCGCGGGGCGGACCTGTTGTACACAATCTCAAGTTAGTGTACAGAGAAGACCGCGGGAGCTCACAGGAATAGCAATATGGCCACCAAGAAAACCCCTGCCGTCGCCTACTTCAGAACTTCCAGCGCGTCCAACGTCGGCAACGACAAGGACAGCCAGCGACGGCAACAAGCGGCCGTTGAAGGGTACGCGAAGGGCCGTGCTCGGCTCGCCATCGTGGCGACGTTCTATGACGCAGCCGTCTCAGGGGCCGATCCCGTCGACACTCGCCCCGGCTTCGGGGAGTTGCTCACCTACTGTGCCGAGCACTCGGTGGGGGTGGTGCTGGTCGAGAATGCAGGACGCTTTGCTCGCGATCTTGCCGTCCAGATAACTGGCCATGCGCTGCTCCAGGCGCGTGGGATCGAGCTGGTCCCTGTCGACGCGCCAACCTACTTCACTGACCCCTCGCCCACGGCGAAGCTCGTCCGGCAAGTCCTCGGGGCCGTGTCCGAGTTCGAGAAGGCAGGACTGGTGGCGAAGCTGAGAGCCGCGCGAGACCGGAAGCGGCAAGAAACTGGACGGTGTGAGGGCCGCAACCCTGTACCGCCCGAGGTGATCTCCGAGGCCAGGAGGTTGGCGCGGCGTTCTCCCAAGACAGGCAAGGGTCGCAGCCTTCGGGCCATCGCGGCTGAGCTGGCGAGTATGGGGCACCTCGGGGTGTCCGGTGGGCCGTACACGGCGAGCAGCGTTAGGCACATGCTGACGGCTGTGTAGCTGGGTGTCGGCGGTACCGAGACACAGTTACCTTGAAGCGATGCTCGCCGCAGTGGACTGGCAGGCACTACGCGAGAAGATTGCCGATGTGGTGGCCTCGGGGCGTAGCTTGAAAGCCGCGCCCTCTTGCCTATCTGAAAGGTCGATCGGGGTTCATCCTTGGAGCCCGCCTATGACAATCAGCGCAAGCGACTTCGACATCATCGATCGTGAGGAAGTGCGGCACCGGCAAACAGGCGCCACATGGTTGTGGATGCCCGCCGACGGTGCGGCCGGTAGGAGTCTGCAAGAGCAACCCGGCAAGACTGGTGAAGGCCACTATCCGACACTGGGGGAATTGCGGCCCTATGCGGTCGCCCTTCTCGACACGCTGGCCGATGAGGCTACCGCCAATGGTCGCCCGGAGCCTGGCACAGGGCTAGGCTAGGCTTGGTGAGCCGTAGGTTGAACGTCAGTGTGCCCCTGCCCATCTCGAAGCGGCGGAGGCTCTGGCCATGACGATCAGCGAGAGCGATTTCGATATCCTAAGCCCGCGCGAGGTTCGCCACCGTGCGACCGGGGCGACCTGGGCGAGCGGCCCCTATGCGAACCCTGAGCATACCGGGGCCAGCTTGACTGAGAACCCAGGACGGGCGGGCGAAGGCCATTTCCCGACGGCGGCCGAGCTACGGCCTCATGCAGTCGCGCTGTTGCGCAGATTTGGCTAAGCGGGCATATGCCCCTGCCGATCGGCAACTGTGGGCTAAATCCAAGTGCCTGAATCGCGAGGAATTCATTGTCATTGGCTGGACTGAGCCGGCCGGAAGCCGACAGCATCTCGGCGCGCTACTGCTGGGCTACTACACCGAGGATGGACGGCTAGTCTACGCTGGGCGCGCCGGCACAGGATTTACGGAAACCGAGCTCAAGCGCCTCGCTCGCATCCTTAGACCTTTGCAGGTCCCTCGGATGCCGCTCGACAAACCGCCGCCCCGCGAGACCCGCTTTGGCTCGCCTCTCGAACTGTCCCGAGTGCATTGGGTACGGCCCGAACGGGTCGTGGAAGTGTCCTACCTCACTTGGACGGAGGGCAGCCTTCTGCGCGCGGTCTCGTATCAAGGCCAACGGGAGGATAGGCCGGCGCGACAAGTGGTGCGGGCTGCTCCGCATATCTAGCGCGGCTACTAACGGCTGGCCGCATTGGGTCGAGGTGGCGGAGGTGGTAGCGGCTTCCCGCGCGGCCACGACAACTCGCCATATGGCCAACCCGGAAAATAGTGACCGTCCGGTGCAAGCTGACCTGCTTCGCTGAAACTGTCCCATTCCATTAAGCGTATCTGGCGAAGTGTCTCGACGGCTTCCGGGCCGACCGCCTCTGCAAAGGCGTCTTCGATGGCGGCAATCTGTACCCGTTCCTCGTACTCGTCGCGCTCGTACTGCTCTCGCTTGGTCTCATTACTGCTTTCGGCACTTAGGAAGCTATGCAACCGGCTCATCTCCAGGGCGTGCATGTAGATTAGCCAATCCTTGCGAAGCTTCTTTAGCTTTGGCTCGTCGTACCGGGTCTGAGCCGCGAGCTTGCTGAACCATTCGCGCATCAGGTGACGATAGATGTGCAACGCCTTTCCTCGTACGGCGTCCGGCAGGCTGCTCTCAACGCCCTGATGCAGGCGTTCCTCGAATTCGATTTGCCGTTGGATCACCGTTCCCTCGCGGGTGCTGTATTCTTCGGCTTCAGCCGCCCATTTGGCTTGCTTTTGCATTGAACGACGGTCGGCATACCAGCCGTAGACGAAGAACAGTACGACCAAGATGATGGCGAGCCACACCCAATTGCTCATGAAGCACCTTGCTGGTCATCCCTGATGCGGTGCCCCAATTCAAGGTCGCCGGTCATTGGATGCTCGAGGCTGCCGATAGACCTCCGCCACAGCGCCCCATGTCACGTTCGAGTCGTTGCTGGGGTAGAGCGGCCCAACGTGAAGCCCGGTGAGTTTTTCCAGCTCACGGCGCCATCGCGGGCTGTTCGCGATCAGGACCGTGTCTTGCGTTTCATGCCGATCGTCAATCTCGAACACCAAATCGAGATCCGAGTCCGGGCGAGCTGTTCCAGCCGCCCTGCTGCCGAACACATACAGCGCGATGACATCAGGCTTTGTCCTTGCCCAGGTGGCCAGCTTGCGCTTCAGCTGCGGGTCGAGCTCAGGCGTTTCTTTCGAGCGATCGGTGAGGCGGCCAGCGTCGGCCGCAATCTCAATCACCCGCACGCCGGCCTCGCGCGCGATTCGCACCATGTGCGCCGTTCCTCGAGCGCCCGGGAAGGCGACGACAAGATCGGGCTTTCCCTCCCGCAGCATTTGCTCGTTCCGGATCGGTCCGGCCGCGCGGCCGAGCTTCTCCCAGTCGGCGGGATATTGAAGGCACTCGACGCCGCGCTCCACCGCCCAATCGCCCGCCATCGTGTCGGCGCCTCGCGCCGCTCCGTGCACTAGGCGGTCTATGGGGTGCCGCCCATGGATCCCATCCATTGCAGCGCGAAGCCTGGCATAGTCGGTGAAATCGCGGCCACCGCAGACGAGAACGACATGGCCCATTCTCTGCAAACCCTACCTTTCAGCGAGGCGCTGCAATTCGCGATAGGATGAACTTCGCGCTGGTGCTCCCGGCAGTGTCGACGTTGTAGCAATCCAAAGCGTTGCTCGACAGCATCGTGCAATGGAAATGGTCAGGATTGTAAGGGTGCCCGTTGCTTGCCGCGGCCGCCGTAAAAATGAATTCGACTTCCGGCATCGCCGGACGCACGTAGCCAGACTGCGACACGGTTCCAGAGGGAAACTGGCCTCCCGACCAAGTGGCTGTGAGTTTTGCCGAGCCTTGAGCACCCACAACAACAACGCCGGTGTAAGTCGCGTTGCTGACATAGGTGTATTGCCACTGGCCGAGCAACGTGACATCGCCCTCCCTAAGCGCCGGAGCAGGCGTCGCTTGCGTAGCAGCAACGAGAGATGCCAGCAGCGCTATCGTCCCGATTGGTTTTGTCTTACTCAGCAGCCAGCCCTCTGTTCGGGATAAGGTAGTATGATACCGCATCCCGAAGGATGTACGCACCCTTCCATTGCGCCTTTTGCGATAGAGTGCAAGTCATGGCGCTATCACGGCTAGCCAGTGCGGGAACGCATTGGGCCAGCGTGGAGTAGTGGATGTTCGGAAAGCCCATCAGCACTATTACTGCGGCTGATATTGATCGGCTGATCGAGGAGGCGGTCCGCGAGTCCGACGTGGTCGAATTCAAGGAAGCGCTGTCCGGAAAGGGCGGCCGCGATGGCTGGCACAACGGCGCGCCCAGCATCGGAACAGCGGCTCGAGACAAGATTGTGAATGAGATTATCGCCTTCGCTAACGCGCATGGCGGCACGCTGGTCCTCGGCATCGCTGAGACTGATGACAAGCCACCGCGCGCAGACCGAGTCTTACCCATCCGAGAATGCGCCGATCTAGCGGGACGACTGACGCTGATGTTGCGCGATGTCATTGAGCCGCCTTTGGCTCCGTTTCCTGCCGTCGGATCGGTTGCGATGCAGGGCAACGATGGCGTGGTGGTGATCCAGGTCGCTGCGTCGCGCAACGCGCCACACCGGAACTCTTCTACCCTCGAAAGCTACACGCGGCGTGGAGAGCATGCCCAGCGGATGACGATGCGAGAAATTCAGGACATGACGCTACAGGTCGAGCGCGGCCTTTCCCTGCTGGAGCGACAGTTTGCGGGATCGTCTGAGCGATTTGCGAATATATGCCGTCCATTAACCGGTGTCGCGTTGCGAGCGACTGCTGTGGCTCTCACGCCCCTTTCGGTACCGGTCCCCAACAACACCACGATCAGTCCTACTTTCCGGCAGTTTCAAGGAACACGCGGATCGCAAATTGTTCGGGCTGTTGTCCCCCACAGTCCAAGCACCTTTCGGCCAATTTTGAGAGGGATCAGGGCAAGCGAGGGATTTGAGGGTAGTGATGTTTCCCTGGAGATCCGGGACACCGGCCTTCTTGAGATATTCTATCTAAGAAAGATTGCTGATCCCCAGGTCGTATATGCTGCCTGGTTTGTAGGTCTAGCCTGCAACGCACTCTCGATGGTCGACTACTTGCGTGAAGCAGTCGGCTCGCCCGGCGCAGAGTATGGGCTCGAGCTGGCGGTGTACGCAGGGGGAGGGTTTGACGTTGGAGCTTACGGTGGCCGCGAGTATGGGTCTGCCAGGTGGAACATCGGCTCGATCACATTCCCCCGCTATCCAGTGGCAGCCCGGGCCAATTTCGCCGCGCTAGTCGAGCTCATTGAGCGCGACTTTTGGAACGCGGTAGGCATTCGGGGCGGGCCGCCGCTCGTCATGGAGTTTTAGAGGTCTCAGCGCAGCCGGTTAGGCCAGGCTGCAGCCCTTACGCGGAGCCGGCACAGAGAGAATTTGTGTCGTACCTCCAAAGTAGCGCAGAGCGGTCGATCGCAACGCGCCTCACCGCTTCGGCTGGCCCTACAGCGTCATACCAATCTACGGCATCTGAAATAGCCTGCAGCATCTGCGCTTGCTGCAGAGCGCGCATCTCCTCGCCTTCTGGACTGTCGATCGTCATTCGGCTGTCCGCACCTTCCCCTCGATCAGCTTGGCTTGGATCGGCACCGGCGCATGGCCGTTGGTCGCCGGTTTGCCGTCGACCAGGTTCACGATCAGCGTCAGGTTCTCGCGCTGCTGGACGTTGTCGCGCTCGAACTGGCCGAAGTGGCGCATGGCCATGTTAAGGGCGGCGGTCTTGTCCCAGAAGCGGATCTTCTTCGTATAGCCAACCAGCTTGCGTTCCTCGCCGCTGCCCTCGAATTCCTCTCGCACCTCGATGCTGGAAATGGCCGCCGCCGTCTCATCGTCAAGTTCGTGGACCGGAACCATCGATCCGTCTGCTCGAAACAGCTTTCGGGGATCGGATCGCAGCACACTCGCGTGCTGGCGCTGGACCTCCTCAATCTCCAATCGGGCCGCCTTCATGGCGGGGACGCGCAGTTCCGCGATCCTTGCGGCGACCTTGGGGTTCGCGAGTAACCGGGACGCCTCCTCGTGAACGGTCTTCGGTGTCATGCGGGTGGTCTTATAGGCGCTCCGGTAGGCATCGGAGGCGTTTTCGCCTTTCGCGCAGGCCGTAGCGAAAGATTCTTGTTTAGTTGTCAGTGACATGGCTCGGCTCGAATTGGCACCTCGGCCCAGGCCCACTCTGCCGGCAGCTTGGCGGCCATGAAACCGACAAGGTCAGGATCATCGGCTTGCCCTGCGCA
>Ga0070698_100003688_pt1 | contig 16813 bp, 12 predicted proteins | sample KBSK1502metaG_FD_65477 | JGI IMG/M metagenome (GOLD analysis project Ga0070698, IMG submission 65477) | Corn, switchgrass and miscanthus rhizosphere microbial communities from Kellogg Biological Station, Michigan, USA - KBS K1-50-2 metaG | ecosystem: Host-associated > Plants > Roots >...
CCATATTTTACCACGATGAGAACTTATATAAACTCCCATATCAGTTCCGCAGAAAACTATGTTGGGACGGTCAGGATGTTCAATAATTACATTTACCGGTGATCCAGGTAAATTGCCCACGATCGGTATCCATGTTGAACCAAAGTCATCGGATCGATATGCGTAAGGTGTATGATTATCCTGTCGACGATCATTCAACACAAGATAAACACGGGCCGGATCATGCATTGAAGTTGTGATCTTTGCCACATGCTTATTAAAAGGAAGTCCTTTGGTAATTTCTTTCCAGTTTTCACCATCATCTCTTGTTAGCCATACACGGCCATCATCAGTTCCGGCATAAATAATCCCTTTTTTATCTCCTTCTGCAATTGCTGTTATCGCCTGGTGGTAGATGAGATATGGGTAAATCCCTTTTGCAGATTCTTTATTATAAGAAAGATCAGGGCTGATCATTTTCCAATTCTCGCCTGCATCCGATGTTTTATATAAATGTTGTAAGCCATGATAAATTGTTTTATCATCAAACTTACTCATCAATGTTCCTGCCAGCCATTCGCCGCGCAACGAATCAATACGACCGACATCAAATGAAGTCATTCTCTTTACACCTTCACGACGTGGCTTACTCATATCTGTTTTCATTAATCTTCCATAATAAGTGGAAGAATAAACAATATCGGCATTAACAGGATCGACTTGTACCTGTGTGCCTTCTCCTCCAGGCGCCATTCGCCATGGACGAAGTGTTGAATCTGCCGGTTTGCTAAATATGTTTGCTTCATTTCCACTCATTGTGCCTTCATCCTGTACTGCACCAAAAACATTGAATGGCGTTTTCATATCATAGGTAACAGTATAAAATTGAGTAGTAGGTATCTTATCAAAAAAGTTTTTCCATTTTACTCCGCCATTATAAGTTAATGTAACTCCACCATCATTACCAACGATCATGCGGTCAGGGTCATTTTCATCGATCCACATAGCATGGTTATCACCATGTGTCCAATCACCAGTTGTATCTGTTGCATTCCAAATCTTCCACGTTTTACCTCCATCCCGGCTAATTCCTTTTGAAACACCGAACGCATAAACCTCATTTTCATCTTTCGGATCAACACGAATTTGACTGAACACCCAACCATAAGTACCCGAGAATGGCGTAAAGAAATCATGTATCTCTGCCTGCTTCTGCCATGTTTCTCCCTTATCATTACTTCTGTAAATAGCGCCACCGATCACCACTTTCTGCACATTTCTTTCATAGCTATCCATTTCGTTTGGCCGCGGATCTCTTTTTTTATTGTGATCATCAACAAAAGCATACAACACATTTGGATTAGAATGTGAAATTGCTATGCCGATCCTCCCGGTGTTTTTTGTATCAGGCAACCCATTTACAATTTTTTTCCAGGTGTTGCCGCCATCAGTTGTTTTATAAATGTAATCTCCGTCTTCAGGCATTGGGTCACTCCATCTTTTTCGTATACGATTCCAGAAAGAAGCATACAAAGTATTTGGATCAGTTGGGTCAATTACCAGATCAATACAACCGCTTTTTTCACTTTCGAATAAAATATTCTTCCATGTTTTACCTCCATCCGTGGTTTTATAAACACCACGGTCTTTGTTATAGGTCCACTCATTACCACTTGCAGCTACATAAAGAATGTTTGGATCTTTTGGATGAACAATGATCCTGGCAATTGTTCCGGTATTTTGCAAACCAATCTGCTTGAAAGTTTTTCCAGCATCAGTTGATCTATACATACCGATTCCGGGTAATGATGCACGGAAGATGTTTGCTTCGCCGGTTCCTACGTACAAAATATTTTTATCCGATGGCGCTAAAGCAATATCGCCGATAGATTGTGTTGCCTCATTATCAAAAATTGGTTTCCAGGTATTGCCTGCATCTTCAGTTTTCCATAGACCGCCGGTAGCGAATGCCGCATAAATAATACTGGAATCACCGGTTATTCCTTCTACATCGGTACTGCGGCCACTGCGGTTATCTGGTCCTGTCAGGCGCCACTCCAAATTTTTATATGGCGATTGTTGCAGCATTTGTTTTTGTTTGGCAAATGCAGCAAGTTTCTGGGCTCCTGTTGTCGGGGTGTTTTGCTGGGCAAATAAGGAAAGGGGTAATAAAAACAAGGCAAGCTTTCTCATGTGAAGTTTTTCTAATTTTATTTTTCGATAATCAGTTTATAGGATCTTTTAATCCAATTGATCAGTTGTTGATTGATATTTTCGGGCCGGTCTACCAATACCTCATGCGCCCAGCGATTCTTTGATGTTTGTATATATTTTGAAACAGGCGGCACATCTTCTACCTCATCCAAAAAAAATCCAACTGCCAGGTGATCCTTTTTAATTTTTATAGCCAGAAATGTGCTTTTTGTTTTGAACATTATAACAGCGGATGGCAAGGGTTCTTCACGAAATTCACCAAACTTCTTTATTTCCTTTACAATTTTCTCATACAGTTTTTTAAGCCCAGGAAGTCTTTTTGCAAATAAAGATTCTTTTGAAACCATTTTGCATCCGTGTTCCTGGTTTTTTCTATTAAAAGTTCTGCCACATTTGGGGCAAGTCCACATACTATACTTCTTTTTTCATCGCGAAATTATTTCTTAAGCTCATTATTAATGGTTCTCCATATCCTTAACGGATTTTCATCTCTCAGCTCATCAGGTAACAAATCGTTTGGCCAGTTCTGAAAACAGATCGGTCTTGCAAATCTTTTTATTCCATCAGCTCCAACGGAAGTAAATCTTGAATCAGTGGTTGCAGGAAACGGACCGCCATGATGCATGCTTAAGCAAACTTCAACACCTGTCGGCACTCCATTTAAAATAAACCGGCCGCAAATGTTTTTCACTGCTTCGATCAAATCATCGTTGCTCTTAATATCATTTTCTGTTGCCATTAATGTTGAAGTAAGCTGACCTTCGAGATGTTTTGCCACTTCTATCATTTCATCCATGTCTTTACAGCGAATAACCAATGAATAAGGTCCAAATACTTCTTTATGTAAGATCGGGTTATTTAAAAATGCCTGGCCTGATGCAGAAGCGATAGTTGGTGCTCCCTGGTTCATGATAGGTTCGGTTTCGGATACAGCAACCATTTCAACACCTTCCTGTGCAAGAGCATTAGCCCGGTTCTCGACATAATTCTTAAATATTCCGGCATGTAACATTTCACCTGGTGAAACTTTTTTTATTTCCTCTTTCAATCCCGCAACAAAAATATCAAGATGCATACTTTGAATGGCTATGATAAGTCCGGGATTGGTGCAAAATTGACCAACGCCAAGTGTTATAGAACCTGCATACAATTTTGCTATATCCAATGCGGTCTGTTCCAATTTCTCCGGCAACAAAAAAACAGGATTGACACTTCCCATTTCTGAAAATACAGGAATTGGTTCTTTGCGTTGATTGGCCCAATCGAATAATTGTTTGCCACCAATAAATGATCCTGTGAACCCAACTGCTTTTGTATGTGTATGCATCACCAATGCCTGGCCAACCTCAAATGAAACGCCATGCACATGGGCAAAAACTCCTTTTGGCATATTGCATTTATCGGCTGCATTTAAAATTGCGTTAGCAACTATCTCAGATGTTTCAGCATGTGCCGGGTGAGCTTTTATAATCACAGGACAGCCCGCAGCAAATGCACAAGCAGTATCACCACCTGCAGTAGAGTAAGCAAAAGGAAAATTGGAAGAACCAAAAACAACGACAGAACCAAGTGGCACTAACATTTTTCTTATATCAGGCTTTGGAGGATTCTTATCAGGGATCGCGGTATCAATTCTTGCCTCCAACCATTCTCCTTTTTCACATGCATCAGCATAAGACTTCAATTGGAATATCGTCCTGGCTCTTTCACTCCTTAATCTTGCTTCAGGGAGATTTGTTTCTTTCATCGCAGTTTGTATCAACTCGTCACCACATGCTTCGAGTTCAGTTGCAATAGTTCTCATAAAATCTGCCCTCTGTTTCAAACTCATTTTCCTATAAATGTGAAATGCAGACCATGCTTGCTGCATGATTTCATCAATCTCACTTGTTGTTGTGTCTTTAAACATAATTATTTTTTTTCTTCAAGAATACCATCGATAATCAAAACCCAATCATTTCCAATACCCGTAGATGGAGGGGTAAAAATCATTATTGCTTCTTTTTTTAATATGACCGGACTCTCGCTGCTTCCTTTCTTTGGATCAAACCAGGTTGCGGCAATATCCTCACTATTTGAAAAAGAAAGATCTATTGAAATCTTTTTACCTACGGGCAAATAAACCATGCAATAGTGATTTCTTTTATCACGAAAAGCTGTAATGTGTTCCATTTTCTCGCCTTGCCCCGCAGCAATTATTGATTGGTCCGGAATTCTATCATTAAGCGCTTTTGATTCAATCAATTTTTTTAAATAACCAACCTGGAATGCACCGGGACGATCCAGTGTTTCAATCCATGAACGTTCCGGAAATGCAACTGGTTCTTCTCTTTCACTATAAAATTGCCACATGGCCTGGTTGCCATATGTAACACCACATGCTCCTGAAAAAACTGAACGATAGGTTTGCCTTCTTACATCGTAATCGCGGAAGTAGCCATTATTCTTGTTCCAATTGATCGGGTGATCTTCATAATTCGGTTCTCCATCTAACACAGGTTTTGTTGGTATTATTTCCCTGTCACGTTTTACCCAATCCCAAACTGGTATATCTTTTCTTCCATGTCCTGATTGAAACATGTGAATATTTAACCATGGTTCATTGGGCCAGAATTTTGTTGAGCTTGATTCACCTGAAGGATGATAAGTGATGATTGCTTTTTTATTTGTTCCTTCTAAAATTCCTTTTGCCATCGAACGCCAAAGTTCTTTTTTATCAGCTGAATCATTCACCGGCGGACGATCACCACCAAGTATCCAAATGATATTCGGGTAATCTTTATATCGGTTGCCTAACCATTTACCATAAACAAATGCATTGGCTTCGTTAAATATTATTGGGCCCTGTCCCCACATCTTTATTACTTTATCGCCCCATGTCGGCAACAAACCCATGAACATATTTTTTTTCATTGCCTGCTGTACTGTCCAATCAACCAATTGGAAATATTTCTCATTAGGTTTTGTTGGGTCCAGATCATTTAATGGCAAAACTCCATAACGGTTTGGCTTTTTTGAGCCATCAAACTCTGCGAGAATAACGGCTTGTATAACATTAAAACCTTTTTGCTTTCTATTCTCCAGATATTTCCCGATCTCTTCTTTTGTCAATCGGTGAAACAACTCCCAACCCGTATCGCCCAGCCAGAAAAAAGGATTGCCGTCTTCATATTGAAGGTAATGACCATCTTTAGTTACCTGCAATCTTCCATGGTTCCATTTTTCCTGAGGAATAACAATAGTTGCCGCCGCTAAAAAGATAAATGTTATCGCAATTTTCTTAACCATTGAAATTATACAGAAGGTCTTTTGCTGATACCATCATTAATGATCTTCAAAATTCGTTCCCTTTCTTCACCAACCAAAGTTAACCGCGGAGCTCTTACATATTCACTGCCAATACCAGCTTGTGTTGCTGCCAGTTTTATATATTGAACCAATTTTGGGTGAATATCCAATTCAAGCAGGGGCATAAACCAGCGATATATCTTTGTTGCTTCTTCTATTTTACCTGCCTTTACTAAATTATAAATAGCTGTTGTTTCTTTTGGAAATGCATCCACCAACCCTGCCACCCAGCCATCAGCGCCAAGACAAAGTTCTTCCATTGCCAATGTATCAACACCACATAGAATTTTTATTCTGTCACCAAAACGATTTTTCATCCTTGTGAGATTTGTAACATCTCTTGAACTTTCTTTTAAAGCAGTAATGTTTTCACATTCGATCAGCTCATCAAACATATCCGGTCTTGTATCAATTCTATAATCAGGCGGATTGTTATAGATCATTATCGGCAGGTCTGTTGAGTTGGCAATAGTTTTAAAATAAGTGATGGTTTCCCGATCATCAGTTTTGTATCGCATAGGTGGTAATAGCATTATGCCATCAGCCCCCCATCTTTTTGCATTTGCAGTTTGTTTGAAAGCATCTGCGGTTGTACTCTCTGCAATGTTCAGGATAACGGGAATATCTTCATTAAGATATTCAACGGAAAACTCAACCAATTCCTCTTTTTCTTTTTCTGTGATCGTACTGGCTTCTCCCAAAGAACCCCCTATAATAATTCCATGAACTCCTGCGGCCACTTGTGCTGCAAGATTTTTTTCAAACATATCCAGGTCAAGCTCTTCATTTTTATTAAAAGGTGTAAGCAATGCAGGAAAAACCCCTTTCCATTCAAATGACATAAGATTTTATTTTATGCAAAGCTAAAAGCCCGGAAGAAGAAAATGTTCCCGGGTTTTGTCCCAAACTGATACTATTTTAGCCACTTTATAAATTATCAATGTTATTTTAAACTAATTTAGTACAATGAAATGAGTCATAAAATTTTCGAGGTAGATTATAAACACCGCTGAAAATTTTATGACGAATTCCATCTGACCTTATTTTAAAATAAAAAATTACAGATGAAAGTCGTTCCTTTCCGCATACCAAAGAACACAGAAGAGGCATTTCGTGTACAGGTTGATGACATGCCACATCTGTATAATCATCTTCATCAACACCAGGAGATACAGTTAACACTTATCAAAGAAAGTAATGGTACGCTTATAGCCGGAGATTATGTAGGGCCTTTTCATGGCGGTGATGTGTTTGTGATCGGAGGTAATCAACCGCATGTTTTCAGAAATGACGAGAGGTTTTTTAAACCCAACTCTAGGGCCGTTGCGATCACCGTTTTTTTTGATGAAACAACATTCGGAGAAAATTTTTGGCTATTGGAGGAAATGAAACCTTTGCAGCAATTCCTAAAAAACAGCTCAGGTGGATTTCGCATAACCGGGAAGAAACGGAAACTGCTCGCTGAAAAGTTGCTCTCAATTGTGATCGCAGATGGGATTGACAGACTCATTATTTTTCTCGAGATACTAAAAGCTCTTGGAAGTAGAAAAGAAATGCAACCTTTAACAAAACCAATTATACAGCGCAACATTAAATCTTATGATGGTAACAGGTTGAACAAAGTGATAGAATTTACCTTTAAAGAATTTCAAAGATCTATTACATTAAAAGAGGTTTCTGGGCTGGCAAACCTTACACCTGAAGCATTTTGCAAATATTTTAAGACAAGAACAAGAAAGACTTATATCAATTTTCTGAATGAAATACGGATCAACCATGCCTGTCGCCTGCTGACGGAAGATAAAAGCATTGCCGCCATTTGTTATGATTGCGGGTTCACTAATCTTTCGAATTTCAACAGGATGTTTAAAAAAATAAAACAGGTGGCGCCGGGTGAATGGAGAAAAATAAATGCTAACTAAAATTTTAACATGGGCTTCCAACTCTTTGCATCAATTTTGCGACTTAATAACACCATGAAGCAATTTTCTATTTTTGCGATCCTCATTTCTACAGCTATTCTTAGTCATGCTCAAAAGATCGACAGCATCTATTTCAATCTTTATACAGACAGTCTGAAAAAAGGAACCCACAATTATATAAATGTGGATGGAAAGCTTTCTGATGGTAAATGGAGACCGCTTTCAGCGAAAGACATCACTTTTACTTCCAGTTATGGAACATTTGAAGGCAATGAATTAATTCTTCCTGATGAGCCTACTGTACAAAAGATCACGATTAAAGCAGTATTGAAATCTGATCCCAAAACATGGAAAGAAATAACAGTCTGGATAAAAAGAAAACCGGATGATGAATTGCTACCCTCTTCAGATGAAGTACTAAAAAACAGAAGTCAAAAAACCGGTAAGCAAAAACGCGGAAATTAATTTTCATTTTTTGAAATTCAATCTTCACGACTGCTTTCATCCCCTTATCTTTGCGGCGGCAGGTCTTACACGACCAGCTCCTGCTGAACCTCCCCAGGGCCGGAAGGCAGCAAGGATAAGTGGTTGTAGCGGTGCGATGTGAGGAGCCTGCCTTTTTATTCACCTGCTTAAAAGGTACTTTACTAACTACACATGAAGTTTTTTATTGACACAGCCAATCTCGCTCAGATCAAAGAAGCAAATGAATTAGGGATTCTTGATGGTGTTACCACTAATCCTTCGCTGATGGCGAAAGAAGGAATAAAAGGTAATGATGCTGTAATGGCTCACTACAAAACCATTTGCGAAATGGTAAATGGCGACATTAGTGCTGAAGTTATTTCTACTGACTTTAAAGGAATAGTTGAAGAAGGAAAAAAATTGGCAGCAATTCATCCAAACATTGTTGTAAAAGTACCAATGATCAAAGATGGGGTGAAAGCAATCAAATGGTTTACTGATAATGGCATTCGAACAAACTGTACACTTTGTTTCTCAGCCGGACAAGCTATTCTTGCAGCTAAAGCAGGTGCTGCTTATATCTCTCCTTTTATTGGTCGTATTGATGATAGCGGTTGGGATGGGGTGCAATTGATCGAACAGATCGTACAGATCTATTCGATACAAGGTTACAAAACCGAAGTACTTGCTGCTTCGATTCGCAATCCTAATCATATTGTTCAGTGTGCACAGGCCGGCGCTGATGTATGTACATGTCCACTTGACTCTATTCTTGGTTTATTAAAACATCCGCTTACTGATATCGGGCTTGCTAAGTTTTTGGAAGACGCCAAAAAGATGTGATGGTAAATGGTCAATGTGAAAGGTGAATAGATTCAAATGCGTTTTTTCTTATTGACCATTGACAATTCACCATTGACGAAAAAAGCTAAATAGAATTGTCGTAGTCGAACGGAGTCCCGGTAAATCGGGATAAACTGTCGCAAGGGACGTTCAATCGGGGATATAAAGCTGGTTAAATAAAAATTTATGGCCTTTGAAGCACTGAATTAATTGTAGTGACACCAATCAATTCATCGGACCTGCCGCCGAAAGGACGATAATAAACCAGGATCATATAAATATTCTCGGTGCTTGGATAATTCCCTTCCGTGTTCTCAAAACTCACCGGCTCATTGGATTTTTTAACAGGAAGTGTAACATACGAGTAATTATAAAATCCTTGTTTAAGTAAAAGAGTTTTTTCATAAGCACCTTTCTCTGAATTGAATTCCATTTTAGAATTTTCATCCTGAGTGTAATTTGTTAATTCACCAAAAAGATAAATGTCACGTTCAGGATATTGCAAATTACCGGGAGGGAAAAACGTAAAATGCACATAGCTGTAATCTGATTGCCAGAAGGGATTTACATTATCAGTTGTCTCAATAGTATAAAGACCATTGATGTCGCGATAATAATAATATATCTGATCCCTTCTTTCATTGTCAGGTTTTACATACACATCGGTACGGGTTTTTTGTTTATCGAGACGTTGCATTCGTTCACTCATTAAGCGAATACTGCGCAGGTCGATCCATCTCCACTCTTTACCTGACGGGAAGGAGTTTGTGCTCTCATCATGATATTCAAAATAATTTCCACGATAAATAGTAGGGCGTTGTAAATAGGAAGCCGTTGGCCATGCATAGTTTTGTAACAACACAACTTTTACATCCTGTTGGTTAAATACATTTAATGTTGAATTCAAATTAACAGATACCTGCAGCTTTTGATGTGTTCTGAAAATACTTCCACCAAATGGCTGCAGCACCTGGCCGCTGATCGAAGATTTTACTTCAACAACAAGAAACCTTTTTGTAAAAACAAGCTTTGACGTGTCGTTATCCAGGAAAACTTTTAATAAATAATTACCGGAGCGGGAAGGTGAGCAATTTCTGTCAGGAACCCTTGCATAGTAATTAGTGTACTTTGTAAATGCAATTGAAGAATTCCGATAGGTAGTGATACGGTTTGTTTGAAACCCTTTTATATAATCAAATACATGAAGATTTGATGGAGTCCAGTCAGCATTGCAAAGCTGAAAGGTATAATAGTAATTTTTAACTCCGCCTTCAAGATCGTCAAAATAAAGATCAAGATCATCTACACTGTTAAGTCTTATTATTGGATATCCATAAGGATCATTTGCCTTAACTAATTTGATCGAACGGATATTTGGATTGTAGATATGATCAGGTAATTGACTTTTTGCAGCCAATGTTATTGAAAGAACAAAGAATAAGATTAATTGTTTCATCGTGAGTATATAAATAAAACCAGAAATTGTCTACATTATTGTGAAATTACCATGAAAAAGAGGATAAATCTCTTTCTACAGCTATTTTTGACAGACAAATTTTAGTCCTTGGACGTTGCAGGCTTTATAGCAAATAGAATAGCATTTAACCGTCAAAATTCATTTTCCCGGTTTATTATCAGGCTTTCGGTTGCCGCTACCATCATCAGCGTAGCAGTGATGGTAGTTGCACTTTCTCTTGTGAATGGATTCCAGGAAACGGTTAGCAATAAAGTATTCAGTTTTTCAGGACATATCCGTGTTCAATTTAAACAAGCTCTCCGCGGCCCTGTTACGGAAGAGATCCCGATTGAAAGAAGTGCAGGTGCCGAAGCACTTATTAAAAAAGATACCCGTGTTAAAAGCATGCATCCTTATGCAACACGCTATGCTATACTAAAAAATGCAGATGCGATGGAAGGAGTTTTGATGAAAGGGCTAAACAATGAATTTGATTCAGGTTTATTAAAGCCATATATAAAACAGGGACGCTGGCTGAATTTTAACGACAGCAGCTATTCACGGGAAATAATCGTTTCTACTCATACAGCAAAACAACTGCAAGTAAAATTGAATGATAAGATACTCATCTATTTTATAAGACCTGATGGATCATTAAGACCAGATAAGCTGGATGTGGTAGGTATTTATAAAACAGGGATCGATGATTATGATAAGAATATTTCAATTGCTGATCTGAAATTGATAAGAAGACTCAATGACTGGAAAGAAAATGAAATAGGCGGGTATGAGGTCTTTCTTCATGATTATACAAAAATGGAAGCAGTGAGTAATGCACTTTACGAAATGCCAAACTTTCCTGTTACATGGGATACACAACCTATCCGTAATATTTATCCAAATATCTTTGACTGGCTCAATCTTCAAAATCTTACAAGGAATGTATTAATTGGTTTTATGGGTGGAGTTGCCATTATCAATTTGATCACCTGCCTTATCATATTGGTACTTGAAAGAATTCGTATGGTTGGTGTGCTCAAAGCACTTGGAGCTACTGACTGGATGGTACAAAAGATATTTCTCCGGCATTCGATCATTATTACTTCGGTAGGCATTGTTTTAGGAACAGTACTCGGTCTTATTCTTTTATTCATTCAAAAATCAACAGGATTTATAAAACTGAAAGAAGAAGCTTACTATATGAGTGAGGCTGCAGTAAAAATTATATGGTGGCAGGTGCTGCTTGTTTGTATAGCTACCTTAATTGTGAGCTTGCTTATTTTAACGATACCAACTTATATTGTAAAGAAAGTGAAACCGGTAAAGGCAATCCAGTTTAAATGAAATTCTCAATGTTCAATTTTCAATGCTCATCTATGGGATACAAACTTAATTTGAAAATTGAATATTGCGCATTGAACATTATACTAAATGTGATAATATAATTCCAGTAGCCACCGCAGCATTTAAAGATTCAGCTTTCCCATTTCCAGGTATTGTGATCTGAACGTTAGAAAGTTTCACTATTTCTTCACTTATGCCTTTTGATTCATTTCCTATAACGATTATTCCTTCAGTGATCTTTTCCATTTTAGTTATATCTCTGCCATTCAAAACGGTTGCGTAAATACACATTTCATTATTATTCTTCAACCATGACGAAAGATCCGTGTATTCAACTCTCGCTCTTGTAATGCTGCCCATTGAAGCTTGTATAACTTTTGGATTATATTCATCAACACAATCCATACTGCAAAAGATATTCTTTACTCCAAACCAATCAGCCAGCCTTATTATCGTTCCCATATTTCCCGGGTCCTGGATCCCATCAAGGACTAATGATATGTTCCCTCTTACAACAGGTTCTCCGGCCCACTCTATCTTTTTTGCAATAGCCAACACCTGGTTAGGTGTGATCAATTGTGAAATTTTTTGTAATTCATCACTTTTTATTTCAGTGATCTCAACATTTGCATTTGTATTATCCATCCATTCTTCTAATGCATATACCTGAACTATCTTACAGTTTTCAGCAATCAGCAGTTCATTTACTAACTTAGGACCTTCAGCAATAAAGACTTGTTCAGCATCTCTCCATTTTTTCTGGCCTAAACTTTGAATATATTTGACCTGATTTTTCGTAATCATTATTTCGTTTATTTTACCATGTTAGAAGCCAAGCCACTTAGTTCTCTTACTACATTAATCACCGTAGCAAGTATCGCTCTATTTCTTACTTCTTGTGGCGTGGTACCTAAAGACTATCCCCGCGATAAACCATTTGTTTATAAAACAAATATCAACCTTGAAGGTAGTTTTTCCAAAGATGAAAAAGATTTGCTGGTCTCACAACTAAAAAATCAGCTTGATGATAGCATGAGGGTAAGAACGGTTTATAAACTTTTTTATAAAGGAATTAATCGCTCAGTGTTGGTAAAACCACCGGTTTTTGATAGTGCAAGTGCCGATCGTTCGATGCTGTACATGAAATCATTGCTTAACAGGCTTGGATATCTGCGTGATTCTATTTCTTATGATACGGCTCTTACAATTGTTGAATCAAATCCGCCTCAACTCAGGACAACAGTAACTTTCAATGTTGTCCCTAACCAGCTTTTCAAAATTGATTCAGTAAGCCATGTAATTAATAATAACGAATTGCAGGCATTAACGGATGCTACAAAACAAAAAACGCTTTTAAAAAAAGGAGACCCTTTTGCCCAGCATCTGATTTCAGATGAATTGAACAGGTTGGTTGAGCAATATCGTGAAAATGGTTATTTAAGATTCAGCTTTGAAGAACTGGCTGGGGTTTGGGATACGCTTAATCTTGCAATACTTCGCCCCACTATTGATCCTTTTGATATAGTAATGCTGGAAGAATTAAGAAGAAGAAGAGATTCGCCAACTGTGGATATTGAAATAAGACTGCGACCTGGTTATGATGTTGACAAATTAAAAAAATATTTTGTTGGAAATACAACGATCTATCCTGATTTCAACCCGATCGATACATCAGGAAGAGTTCCCGCCAGGTTCGTGTATGACAGTAATTTCACATTTGTTTCTTACAGGAATTTATTTAAGAAAAAATTTATTGCTCAAAATATATATTTCAAACGTGGAGATCTTTATAACCAGAAAAGATTTGTAAAAACTATTGGAAGGTTTAACGAGATCGGCGCATGGCGACTTGTAAATATTGAACAAATACCAAGAGGACAGACTGATTCAGTTGATTTTGAAATATATCTTACTCCCGCCAGTAAATATTCGTTTACTGCAAACATTGAGGGAAGCTTCAATAACAGTAACAGCATTATACTCCAGGAGAATCTTCTCGGTGTTGGCGGCAATGTGCAATTAGTAAACACAAATTTTGGCCACTCTGCAAATAGGAGTACAACAACTGCACGTTTTTCTACTGAAGTGGACTTAAAAGGACAGTTTGTAAAAACAGTTCAAACAAGCCTTAGTCATACTATTGTTTTTCCAAAGCTTGTACCAAATTTTAAATGGATACCTGACAGGTTCAAGGATAAGTTCAGAACAGCCTTGACTTTTTCTTATGCGAAAACAAAACGAAATGATTTTTTTGATCTTACTTCATTAAATACATCCTGGGGTTATAATTTTCAATTGAACAATAAATTGTTTTCATTAAAGATCCCCAATATTGAATTTGCTCATATTATAAAAAGGGATAGTCTTATAGCATTTCTTGACTCAACCCCTTCTTTAAGAACAGTCTTCCCTGAAAATGGTTTGGTTCTTTCAGCACAAGCCGGATTTTCTATACGTGGAGGGAAAAAAAATGTTTCTCAAATATTCAGAACAAATATTGAAGCATCGGGATTGCCTGAATTTATCGATCTGAAAATCCTTGATAGCCTTTTCAAGTTTATTAAAATTGACGCGGAATTTATTTACAATAGAAGACTCGGTAAAAGTAAAAACTCTTTTGTATTCCGAAGTTTTGTCGGCGCAGGCTTTGCAATGACTACTAAAGAACGGCCGACAGATCCTAACCTTCCTTTTTTTAAACAATTTACTGCGGGTGGTCCTTATAGCATGCGAGCATGGGGTATTCGACTCCTCGGGCCTGGCTCCACAGTAAAAACAAGAGATTCTGTACCGATAAGATTTGGCGATTTTCAATTTGAAACAAATCTTGAATATCGTTTTCCTTTGTTCAAAATTGGAGGCTATGCTGTAAACAGTTGTCTTTTTACTGATATTGGTAATGTTTGGTTTTTAAGAAAGAAGTCGGATTTCCCTGATGGTACACTTACTGCAAGCAGTTTTTTTAAAGACCTTGCCGTTGGTGTTGGCACTGGTCTTCGTTTTGATTTTGATTTTTTATTGATACGGTTAGATTATGGAATAAAAGTAAAGAATCCATCACCCCAGCCCGATAGAATAGATGAGCGAAATAAATGGTTTTATAATTTCCCCATGAACGGCAGAGTACAACTGGGTATTAACTATCCGTTTGCATTCTGATCTTTTTTATTTCTTCTTCCCACTGCTGGATTGACCTTGCATCTTCAAGTTTTGAATCACCGATCCGTGTACGGCAAAGACTGCTGAGATATGCGCCACAGCCAAGTGCTGCTCCAAAATCATTGGCAAGACTGCGGATATAAGTGCCGGTGCTGCATACAACGCGAAATGAAATCAGAGGCATTTCAATATTTGTTATCTCGAATTCTTTGATATTAATTTTTCTTGGATCGATTTTTACTTCTTTTCCCTGCCTCGCCAATTCATACACTCTTTTGCCATCAATTTTTATTGCTGAATGAGCCGGAGGCACCTGCATTATTTCACCAACAAATTGTTTTGTTGCATTTAAAATGTTATCCTTCTTAATAAAACTTATGTCTTTAAAATTCCCGGGGTCGCTTTCGAGATCATAGGTTGGTGTAGTAGCGCCGAGAGTAAGATCACCTGTGTATTCTTTTTCCTGCGCCATGTATTCATTTATTTTTTTTGTAAATCTCCCGGTGCAAACGATCAACAGTCCCGTTGCCAGTGGATCAAGTGTACCGGCATGTCCAACCTTTTTTATACGAATAAGATTCCTGATCTTTCTTATCACATCAAATGATGTCCATTCAATTGGCTTGTCAATTAATAATACCTGGCCTTCTTCAAAAATGTCCATCCAATTTGAGATTTGAGGTTTGAATTTTGAAATTATGAAGTAACCCTTCCAAGTTAACATCAAATCTCAAATATTAAATTTTAAATTCTATATTGCTTGTCTTGCTTTTAGCTCAAGATATTTATTCACGGTATTTACGGTGAGATTTTCCGGGGTGGTCAGGATGGATAATATCCCATGATTCTGAAGTTCCTTTACGATCATCTTCTTTTCATGTATAAATTTTTCAGCCACGGTCTTGATATAAACTCCCTCGATGTCTTTTGCTCTCTTTGATGCAAGGTCTTTTAATTCTGTATTCTCAAAAAATACGACAAGCAGCAAATGGTATTTGGCGATCATACGCAGGTAGGGTAATTGACGCTGCATTCCTCCAAATGATTCAAAATTTGTAAAGAGTATCAGCAGGCTGCGATGACGGACATTTGCCCTTACCTGTTTATACAGCATTTCAAAATCACTCTCTAAAAATCTTGTTGTTTGATTATAGAGTATCTGCAATACATTTTGCAGTTGCGTAGCTTTTTTATCAGCAGGTAAAATGGTTCCGATCTTTTCCGCAAAAGTGATAAGCCCAAAACGATCATGACGGCGCAAACTCACATTACACATTACCAGCGATGCATTGATAGCATAATCAAGTAATGAAAGTTTATCAAAAGGCATTTTCATAAGCCTGCCTTTATCAACAATACAAAAAACCTGCTGTGATCTTTCATCCAGATAATTATTCACCATCAGGCCGCCCTTTCTTGCTGTTGCTTTCCAATTAATGATACGTATATCATCCCCTCTTGTATATTCTTTTACATGTTCAAATTCAAGACTGAGTCCAAGCTTTCTCAGCTTCTTAGTGCCTGTTTCATTTGTTTGCGCATCTCTTGCGATAAGGTCATATTTCCTCATTTGAAAAAAAGAAGGATATACAGGAACCATTTGTTGGGAATTGGAATTAAATCTCCTGCTAAGAAACCCCAGTAATGACTTTGCATAGATCACCAAATCACCGAAATGATATTCTCCCCTTTCAACAGGCCTGAGAAAAAAATTAAACTTTTTTTCTTCACCTGCTTTAAATTTTGCTTCAAAAAAATTCTTTCTTGACTGGAATTGAACAGGCAATTCATCAATTATCCGCATATTGATCGTAAAAGGATAGGAATTTTTTACCTGCAGCATAACCGGGTTTTTATCGCCATTGCTCATTCGTTCTGCAATGCTTCGTCTGGCAGTAGGTTTTCCCCTGTACCCAAACAAGAACAGGACATCTGTAACAAGTAATAAGACAAAAACAAGAAGCAGAACTCTCACCGGCTCGAAAAGTATTGGATAAAAAAAAGAGAGAAGAAATAAGATGACAATAGTTCCGCTTGTCCAAAAGAACCGGTTGTTGAAGAACAAAGTTTTCAACAAGTAATT